>JAABUP010001303.1_pt1 | contig 52307 bp, 50 predicted proteins | sample 5559201 | NCBI WGS metagenome assembly JAABUP01 (sample SAMN10711887, study PRJNA513373) | rock metagenome | isolation source: Antarctica rocks | place: Antarctica | reverse complement strand
ATGATCCGCCGCTACCTGATCTGGCGCAACACCCACCACACCGACCCGGTCCTCCGCAAAGTCGTCCGCCGCGCCGAGACGATCAAGAGGGCAAGGGTTGCCTGACGCGGCACTAGCTGGCCAGGCTTTCGCAGGCAAGCGGCAGGAATCGACCCCCAGGAGAGCAGTCCCGCGACCCCTCATCAGGGCGGTGGATCGGCCTACGCAGCGTGGAGTCAGCATGGAGCAGGTCACGCGTGCGCTGGCGAGCGTGTTCCTGACCCGGGGGTGGAGGCACTACGTGGCGGTACGGCTACGGGGAACCTGGACGGGTACTCAAGGTGCTGTTGTCGGATGACGAAGGTGGACCCTCGTGACCGTAGCTTGGAGGGGTGACGGTGACTGAGGTTTCAGTAGAGATCGATCTCGCTGCCCGTACCGCCTACGCAACCCTCACTGACCAGCCTGTGGCTCGCACCATCGAGGTCACCGGTCGCACGCTGGTGGACGTCGACGCACTCGGCGTAGTGGTCGGCATCGAGTTCCTGGGCGAGACCTGGGATGTTGACGAGGTCATCGAACAGTGCCACGTGCCCAGCGCCGCCCTTGAGACGGTTCGGATGCTGCGCAACCCGCTCGTCGAGCCAGTCGAGACGGTCGTATGGTCCGGCCAGGTTGGTTCGATGCGGTAGGCGCGGGACAGCTAGTAGCGCGCTAGAGGCCGCGCCGACACAGCACACTTCGCGCTGGGCAGTCGGCGGTGCCCGAGTGGCTTGCGCTGGGCTGGGTAGGGGAACCAGCCGCACAAGCACGCGTCTGCCCCGCAAGAACGCGTCGTACCGGTCGCGTCGAGTACACAGCCAGTGACGACGCTGGTGTCCAACAGCAGGACGCCCGCTGGAACCTCCTCCGGGGTCACCAGTTGTTGGCCGCGGACACGAAGTCGTCACGCTCCTCAGCGGTCAGTTCAGGGTCGCAGAAGTCATCGGCGCTGAAGTAGGGGGAATTTTCGAGCGCCGCAGCACTCGGCGGGGACCAGAAGTCGCCGGTAGCCAGAACTGGCAACACGTCTCTATGGATGCTCTGAAGCTCGAGCTCACGAGCGTGCCGTCGGCCCGCGAGTGAGGCCTGCTCAAGGAGGGCGTCCTTCGCGCTCGTGCCATGCCAGGCGAGAATCGGATGTCTGCGGCCGCCTCATCCGACCTCCGTACGCGACCTGTCCCTTGCTCGAAGTCGGCGGGCAACTAGCCGCCAGCGCACCGAAGGGCAACCTGGATGGCTCTGCGTACCAATCGTTGTGCTTGAGCGCCTGCCTAAACGACAACAAGCGATCGGTCGGCGTATCAGCGTGGGCTCTGACCCCAGCGCGAGCCGGCGGGTGTTGCAGTACGACCGGAAGGCGCCGATTGTCGTAGGTACAGCGTCTGTCCAGGTCGGGGGGCTTCTTGTCGCAGACGGCGTTCGCGCCTGGCTCGGTTGTCGTCATCCGCGACGAGGAGTGGCTGGTAACGGCAGCCGAGCAGGGGGCCGACGGCTGGCGGCTCGACATCGTCGGGCTCGATGAGCTGGTACGAGAGACAGCAGCCACCTTCTACACCGGCCTCGACACGGTCGAGCTGCTGGACCCGCGGCAGGCCCGCCTGGTCCCCGACGGGTCGCCGCGGCACCGCCGGACTCGGCTCTGGCTGGAGGCGACGCTGCGCCGCACCCCCATGCCCTTCGGCGAGCCGGGGCTGACCGTCGCGGACGGCATGCTGAGGTAGCGCTGCTCGTCGCGGTCAGTGGCGCGCTCGTGCCGCCCTGGCAGGCCGACGTCCTGCTCGCGCTCGCGACCGGGACTGCGCTGCGCGACGTTCTCGAGGGGTTGGGGGTCGACGTCACAGGGGCTTCGACGAGCCGGCCGCAGGCCGCCTCCGAGCATGCGGACGCGGAGGCTGTCGACGCCGCGCTCGATCGGCCCGGCTCGCAGATGGATTTCGTTCGCATCGAGACCGACGACGAGCTACGCCGGAAGAGCCTTCCTTCGGAGCACGTCCTCGCGGGCCAGTCCCCGGAGGAACAGGCGGATGCCCGGAACCGTGAACGCTTCCTGCTGTACGTGGCGGCTTCCCGTGCCCGTGACGCGCTCGTCGTCATCTGGTCCGGGGAGGCCTCGCCGTTCCTGCCGGCTGAGCCGCTTGAGTTGGCGGGCAACGCACTCAGGTGAAACCGAACCGCAACCCGTTGACGTCAATGCCGCGGTCGCCGGCGGTGCCGCCAAGCGTTGCTGAGCTGACCTCCGGCCCCAGCGACGTGGCGGATGCTATGCGAGCCACCAGCGTTGAGTGCCTCGAGAGGAAGTTGCAGAAGATCGTTTCGATTGTCGAAACGATCACCGTGGGCGGCGTTAGTGGGTTGCAGACAGGCCGCCGTCAAACTAGGTATCGGACCATGCCTGAGACGTTGACCGTCACAGACGCGAAAGCGCGGCTCTCTGAGCTCGTGGCCGCGGTCGCGGCCACGCAGGACCACGTGGAGATCACTCGCAACGGTGAGCCGGCAGCGGTGCTGGTCTCCCGCGCTGAGCTGGCCGCCCTGCGCGAGACCGTCGCCGTCCTCTCTGACCCCGCAGCTGTAGCGGACATCCGCGAGGCAGAGGCCGACGTTCTCGCCGGACAGACCGTGAACGCCGAAGAGCTCCGACGTCTACGGAGTCCGCTGAGCTGAGCCGGCATTCGTCGCTCACGCGGGCTGCATGCTTAGGTGGCCGCATGTACTCCGAGAGGCCGAGCCACAACGCTGCTCCCGACATCGCGCTCGGAGCCGGACCGCCCGGGCAACATCCAGGGCGACCCGCAGCGGTTCACCTCGCTGATCAACGACCTCGAGGCGAAGGTGTTCGGCTCGCTGCCCGACGACACCTGGGTCTACCCGGGGCATGGCGCCGACGCCACGCTCGGCACCGAGCGGCCGGGGCTGCCCGAATGGAGAGTCCGCGGCTGGTGATCATTATCGTGGCTGCCGTGCCCGCACACAAACGCGCCGACATCGCGGACGTCCGGCCGCGAAAGGGCGCCTTTGTGTGCGCCGTCCGTCCTCGTTGCACACAAACGGCGCCGTTCCCTCCCCTGAACGGCGCTGAAGGGCTCATTTGTGTGCGGCGGGGCTGCGGCTCGTGAGCCTCCCCGACTCGACCCTGCTAGCGCGATCCGGTGCCGTGTGCTCGGTCGATGCTCTTGCCTCGTCCGCCGGTGTGGCGCTGCTGCGGGCCGGGGGCAGTGCCGCCGATGCCGCCGTCGGCGCCAGTGCCGTCCTAACTGTGACCACCCAGCACATGTGCGGGATGGGCGGCGATCTCGTCGCTGTCGTGGACCCAGGGCACGGTGAGGCCGAGGCGCTGCTCGCCGTCGGCATCGCGGGCGCGGGCAGCAGCGCGCAATCCCTGCTCGACGACGGCTACACCCGCATGCCGCACCGGGGCGACGTGCGGTCCGTGACCGTGCCCGGGTGCGTCGACGGCTGGCTCGCGCTGCACGGCCGACACGGGCGGCTGCCCCTGGCCGACGTGCTCGCCCCGGCGACCGGGTACGCCCGCGACGGCTTCCCCATCTCCCCGCTACTGGCCGAGGCCCTGCCTCGTGTCGCCGGCGTCGAGGGCGGCGAGGAGCTCGTCGGCGCGCTTCCAATCGCTGCCGGGGACCTGCGTCGGCGACCGCGGCAGGCGGAGGCTTTGGCCGAGATCGCCGCGCACGGGCGCGAGGCCTGGTACGGCGGCGCATTCGGCGAGGGGCTGATGCGAGTCGGAGCGGGGCTGTTCTCCCCGGCCGACCTCGACGACGACCTGGCGGAGTGGGTAGCGCCGCTGACCGTCGATGCCTTCGGCTGGCAGCTCAGCGCCACACCCGCACCAACCTCGGGCTACCTGGCGCTGGCCGGCATCGCGGTCGCCGACCGGCTCGGACTGCCTGCCGACCCAACCGACCCGCTCTGGGCGCATCTGCTCATCGAGGCGTGCCGGGCCGTCGGCCACGACCGCCTCGAGCAGCTGTACGACGGCGCGCCCCTGCAGGAGCTGCTCGGCGCCGCAGCCCTGGACGCACGCGCCGCCCTGGTTCATCCCGACCGGAGCCTCGTCGGTGCGGACGTCCCAGGCACCCCCGGCGGCACGATCTACCTCGCGGCGGCAGACGCCGACGGCATGGTGGTCTCGCTCTCGCAGAGCAACGCGGGCGGCTTCGGTGCGCACCTGGCAGTGCCCGAGGTCGGCGTGTTCCTGCAGAACCGCGGAATCGGCTTCTCGCTCGTGCCTGGCCACCCGGCCGAGCTCGCGCCCGGACGGCGCCCGCCGCACACGCTCGCACCGGTCATCGCGACGCGACAGTCGGGAAGCGGTCCCCGTGCCTCGATCGCCGTCGGCACCATGGGCGGTGATGCCCAGCCGCAGGTCGTCGTTCAACTGCTCGCCCGCCTCGCCGCCGGCGCGACTCCCGCGGCGGCTGTCACGGCCGGACGCTGGGCGCTCGCTGGCCCCGATGGCAGCGGCTTCGACACCTGGGACGGCGACCCCACCGGCCGCAGCGCTGCCTACCCGAGCCTGACCGGGCAGCTTGTCCGCCTGGAGGACAGCGCCCCGGACGACTGGGCGGATGAGCTGCGCTCGTGCGGGCACGCGGTCGACGTCGAGCCGGTCAGCGGCGGCTTCGGCCACGCGTCGGTGCTCCAGCGGCAAGCGGACGGCACGCTTCCCGGCGCTGCCGACCCTCGCGCGGGGACGTCGGCCGCCGTGGGCTACTGAGGTGGACCTCGGCGGTCTGGCGCTGGTCGGCGTCGCGGGGTTGCTCGCCGGTGCGATCAATGCCGCCGCGGGCGGTGGCACGCTGATCAGCTTCCCGGCGCTCGTGGCGGTCGGCCTGCCGCCGGTGACGGCCAACATCACCTCCAGCGTCGGGCTCGTGCCCGGCTACCTCGGCGGCTCCCTGGCCTACCGCGAAGAGCTGTCCGTCCAGAAGCACCGGGTCCGCCGCCTGCTCGCCGTCAGCGTGGTGGGCGGCGTGCTCGGCGCGGTGCTGTTGTTGGTCACGTCAGCGGGGGCATTCCGGACGGTCGTCCCCTACCTCGTCCTGCTGTCCTGCCTGCTGCTGGCTGTTCAGCCGCGCCTGGCCCGCATAGTCGCCGCCCGGGTCGGCCGCGAGGCGAGCAACGGAAGCGCTGGCGTCCGCACCCGCACAGCCGCCCTGCCGCTGCTGGGCGGGGTACTGGTCGCGTCGATCTACGGCTCGTACTTCGGCGCCGGGCTCGGCGTCCTGCTCCTGGCCGTGCTCGGCATCTTCGTCGACGACGACATGCAGCGGCTCAACGCGCTGAAGGGGCTGCTGTCGCTGGTCGTCAACCTCGTGGGCGTGCTGGTCTTCCTGCTCAGCGCGAGGGTGGCGTGGACCGAGGCGGGGGTCCTCGCGGTGGGCTCGCTGATCGGCGGCACACTAGGCGTGCGGCTGGCCCGCCTGCTGCCCGCCCCGGTGCTACGCGGTGCCGTCGTCGTACTCGGGCTCGTGGTGGGCATCGTGCTGCTCGTCCGCGGCTGACCGCTGGAGCAGGTGCCGTGGCGTGCTACTGCTGCACGACCTCGACCGGCCGCGGTGCGGTGAGTGCGGCGTAGAGCTCCGGCCGGCGGTCGCCGAAGGCGTCGCCGAGCAGCGTGAGGGTCTTGTCGCGCGAGAGGGTGAGGTCGAGCTCTGCCGAGGCGACCCCCACGCCGGCGCCGGCCGTGGACACCACCCAGCCGTTCTCGTCGATGATCGTCGTGCCCTCGGTCCACTCCTGCTCGCGCTCGACTCCGGTGCGGTCGCAGCAGGCGATGGCGACGTGGTTGATGCGCGCCGCCGCCATCCCGATGATCACCTCGGGTGCCCGCTCCCCCTGCGGGCGGGGGACGAGCGGCCAGTTGGTCGGCACCACGATCAGCTCGGCGCCGGCCAAAGCGACGCCCCGGGTGAGCTCTGGGAACTCCAAGTCGTAGCAGATGAGCACGGCCACCCGCCCGACAGGGGTGTCCACGACGGGCGGGATGTCCGGACCGGGGGTGAAGAACAGCTTCTCCCGGTCCCACAGGTGCGTCTTGCGGTAGACCGCGAGCATCCCGCTGGAGTCGACGCATGCTGCGCTGTTGTAGATCAGCCCGTCGTCGCCCTGCTCGGCGAAGCCGCCGACGACGAGCGCCGAGCCGGCGGCAGCGGCCCACTCGGCGAAGATCGGGTGGTCAGGTCGGACAGAGACCGACTCCGCCTCCTCCTGCGAGGCGAACACGTAGCCCGAGGTGACCAGCTCGGGCAGGACGACGATGTCGGCACCGGCAGAGACCGACTCCGTGATCGCCGCGAGGCTCATCGCCCGGTTGGCCACGAAGTCGCCCACCTTGGGGGCAAGCTGCCGGCAGACGATGCGGGTCATCCGACGTCAGCCGCCGCGTCGCCGCTGGCCAGCCGGGAGCGGACCCGCTCCGCGAGGCCCGGCACCGCGAACACGACGATCGTCGCGAGCACGAGCCACGCCAGGATGATGTACGGGAAGACGCGGTACGGACCCTCCACGCCCACGACGTTCTTGTAGATCGTGTAGACGACGAAGGCCAGCGCGAGCACTGGAATGACCGCCTGCCACATCGGTGCCTTGGCCGGCCCGTCGAGGAACAGGAAACGGAACGCGCCGATGGTCGCCAGGGCGTAGGCGGCGAGCAGCGCGATGGTGCCGATCGTCAGCCAGTAGAACGTGGCGTCCTCGACCCCGGTACCGGCCAGGCGCTGGCCGACCATGAAGCACAGCACCAGGACCATCGTGATGCCGAGGGTCACCAGCGGTGCACCGCGGCGCGAGAGCCGGGTGAGCGGGTTCGAGCCGCCGGCATCGCGTGCCAGGGCGTAGAAGATGCGGGCCGCGCCGTTGAGCGTGCCGAGCGTGATGGCGAACAGGCTGACGCTCGCCCCCAGGTTGAGCAGCACCGCGAGCCACTTGCCGACATACGAGCTGCCGAGGTCGGCGAACGGAGCGGAGGCGTCGGTGAAGGCCTTTACGCCCGCCGGGCCGGTGCCGTACCCCACCGACTGGCCGATGATCGTCAGCAGGAAGAAGCTGCCGACCACGGCCAGAGCGATCTTCAGCGCCTTCGGGATGTCGCGCTTGGGGTGCATGGTCTCCTCGCCGAGCGCGGCAGCACCTTCGAAGCCGGCGAACGCGAGGAAACCGAAGACAGCCGCGCCGGCAATCTTCCCGAGGCCACTGCCGCTCGGCAGGTGCAGGAAGTCCAGGTTCAGCTTCTGGCCGGACGGACCGTTGCCGGTGCTGGTGCGGACCAGGATGACGATGCTCAGCAGCACCACCAGCGCGATGCCGAGCAGTTCCGACACGAGCAGCACCCGGGTGATCACGCGGATCTCGCTCAGCGACAGGATGGCGACGAGCACCAGGGTGATGAGCCCGGTCCAGATCCACTCCTCGGCGTTGCCGATTGGATGCCGGTCAGGAATTTGTCGAAGAACAGGCCGACCTCGATCGTCGAGCCGGTGGCGATCGTCGCGTAGGCGGCGAACAGCGAGCACCCGGCCACGAAGCCCGCTCGCGGACCGAGGGTGCGGCCCACGAGCGCGTACACCGACCCGGTGTGCGAGATGTGCTGGGAGAGCTTGACGAACCCGTACGCCACCAGCGACACGCCGATGATCGCGAAGACGAACGCCAGCGTCGCGCCCTGGCCCAGCAAGCCCGCGGCGCCGACACCCAGCAGCGCCATTGCCCCCACCGGACCGATGAGGCCAATGGAGAAGGCCGCCGCGTCGACGACCTTGAGCTCACGCTTCAGCCCGGCGGGTCCTGCGGCGGGGCTAGCACCGCTCCCGCTCGGGCTCGCGCCTGTGCCACCGGCAGCAGTGCTTACCGCCACGGTCCGGCCTCCGAGCAGGTAGAACGGACGGTGGCCGGGCATGGTCTCATGGCGCGAACGTAGGGCCTGCTGCGCATCTCCGGCAACCCCGACACGTCTCGAACGGCCCTTGGTTGCCAGTGTTAACAAGAAATTGACGGCCGAGCGTTGGAACGACCAGATTTCGCAGATCGCTCGCCCCTACCGGGTTCGCGCCGGTTGTCCTGCGTCGGTGCCCCCCTCTACCGTGGGGACGTGCTGTTCACCCCGTCCGTCCTCGCGGACCTCGCCGGCTCCTACCGCGTGCTCAAGGCCCCGGGCGTGGATGCGCCGGCCGCGCAACGCGACCCCGCCGTGGTCGCCACGGTGTCCGAGATGCTCACCGAGATCGAGCGCGGCGGGATGGACGCCGTCCTGCGCTACGCCGCCCGGCTCGACGGCTGGGACGGGCGCAGCGTCGAGCTCTCGCGGGACGAGGTGACGCGCTGCGGCGAGCAGCTGCCCGAGGACCTGCGGTCGTCCATCGAGCTGGGGGCCGAGCGCACGCGAACCTTCGCCGTCGCGCAGCGCTCGCACCTGGTCGACTTCGAGACCGAGCTGGTGCCCGGGCTGCGGGTCGGGCAGCGCTACGTCCCCGTCGGCCGGGTGGGGGCCTACCTGCCGGCGGGCCGGTTTCCGTTGACGGCGAGCGCCTTCATGACGGTCAACGTGGCCAAGGTCGCCGGGGTGCCGACCGTCCTCGGGTGCACGCCCCCCGGGCCTGACGCGCAGCCGAACGCCGCCGTCGTCTACGCCGCTTACGTCTCGGGCATCGACGCGCTGTTCGTGCTCGGCGGCGTCCAGGCGCTCGCCGCGCTCGCCTTCGGCCTGCTCGGCGAGCGCCCCGTCGACATGCTCGTCGGAGCCGGCAACGCCTACGTCGCCGAGGCCAAGCGGCAGCTGTTCGGCACCGTCGCCATCGACCTGCTCGCCGGGCCGTCCGAGGTAGCTGTGATCGCGGACGAGACCGCCGACCCGGTGGTCGTTGCCGCCGACCTGCTGGGCCAGGCCGAGCACGGCGTCAACTCCCCGGCCGCGCTGGTCACCACGTCCGAGGCGCTCGGGCTCGCCGTCGTCGATGAGGTCGAGCGGCAGCTGGCGACTCTCGCCACCCGCGAGATCGCTGGGCCGGCCTGGCACGACTTCGGCTCGGTCACCTGGGCCAAGGACGCCGAGACCGCCGCCGTGCTGATGGACGACCTCGCGCCCGAGCACCTGGAGGTCCAGACCGCTGACGACGACGGGTACCACGCCCGGCTCACCAACTACGGGTCGATCTTTCTCGGCTCCTGGAGCACCGTGGCCTACTCCGACAAGGGGATGGCGGGCACCAACCACGTACTGCCGACAGCGGGCGGCGCCAAGCACAGCGCCGGGCTGTCGGTCTCGCGCTTTCTCAAGCCGCTGACCTACCAGCGGGTGACGCAGGAGGCGACGCCGGAGCTGGCGCACGCCGTCGACGTCATCTCAGCCTCCGAAGGCATGGCCGCGCACCGCGCGACAGCCACAATCAGACTGGACAGGTACAAGGATTGAGCACCGCACCCGACTCCCAGCCCGCTGGCTCCGCCATCGGCGGCCCTGACCTGCCTCAGGAGCGCCGGCTCCTCACCGAGATTCCCGGCCCGCGCTCACGCGAGCTGTTCGCCCGGCGCAATAAGGTCGTGGCCCACGGCGTCGGCACGACGCTGCCCGTGTTCGTCCAGGCCGCCGGTGGCGGTGTCGTCGTCGACGTCGACGGCAACTCGTTGATCGACTTCGGCTCCGGCATCGCCGTGGTCAGCGTCGGCAACGCGACGAGCCGCGTGGTGTCAGCGGTGCAGGACCAGGTGGCGCGGTTCACGCACACCTGTTTCATGGTCACGCCGTACGAGAGCTACGTGCAGGTGTGCGAGGCGCTCGACCGATTGACGCCGGGCGAGCACGAGAAGCGCTCCGCGCTGTTCAACAGTGGCGCGGAGGCGGTCGAGAACGCCGTCAAGATCGCGCGGGCGCACACCGGGCGACCCGCTGTCGTCGCCTTCGACCACGCCTACCACGGCCGGACCAACCTCACCATGGCGCTGACGGCCAAGAACATGCCGTACAAGCAGTCGTTCGGACCCTTCGCGCCCGAGATCTACCGCATGCCGATGTCCTATCCCTTCCGCTGGCCGACCGGTCCGGAGCGCTGCGGCCCCGAGTCGGCGGCACAGGTCATCGACCTGATCGACAAGCAGGTCGGTGCGAGCCAGGTCGCTGCCGTGCTGATCGAGCCCATCCAGGGCGAGGGCGGCTTCGTCGTGCCGGGCGACGGCTTCCTGCCCGCGATCGCGCGGTACTGCACCGACAACGGCATCGTGTTCATCGCCGACGAGGTGCAGACCGGGTTCGCGCGGACCGGCGACATGTTCGCCTGCGAGCACGAGGGCGTCGTGCCCGACGTCATGGCGCTCGCCAAGGGCATTGCCGGCGGGCTTCCGCTGTCGGCGGTCACCGGACGCGCCGAGATCATGGATTCGGCGCACGGTGGCGGCCTCGGCGGGACGTACGGGGGCAACCCCGTCGCCTGCGCCGCGGCGCTCGGCGCCATCGCGACGATCGAGCAAGAGGACCTCGTCGGGCGGGCGCGGCACATCGGCGACGTCCTGCTTCCCCGGCTGCACGCCCTGCAGGGGCAGCACCCCGTGATCGGGGACGTGCGCGGGCGGGGCGCGATGGTGGCGATGGAGCTGGTGCAGGGGCGGGACGACAAGACGCCGAACCCGGCGGCGACAGCCGCGGTCGCCGCGGCGTGCCATAAGGCCGGGCTGGTGACGCTGACCGCCGGAACCTGGAGCAACGTGATGCGGCTCCTGCCGCCGCTGGTCATCGACGACCAGCTGCTCGACGAGGGAATCTCGATCATCGAGAAGGCGTTCGCCGAGCTCTGACCGGCGGCGCGGCTGAGCGCCGGGCGGCGGGGCGTGTTCAGCCCGCCAGCGAGACCGTCCGCCCCTGCGTCGCCGACTGCCGGGCGGCGTCGAGCACGGTCAGAACGGCAACCGCGTCGTGCGGGTCGACCGGCGCCGGCTGCTCCCCGTGCAGCCACGCCACGACCTGCCGGTAGAACGCCGGGTAGTCGCCCGGCTGCAAGCGGGTGGGCCGGGTCTGGTCGCCGACAACGATGCGGGGCCGCCGGTCGAGCCCGCTGCTCCCCCAGCCCGGGTCCTTCGGTGACTGCCCCTCGCGCAGCGCCGCCTCCTGCTCGTCGAGCCCCTCGACAACGAAAGCTCCCCGGCTGCCGAGCACCCGCAGCCGAGGCCCCAGGTGGGCGGCGGTGGCGCTGACCCACAGGTGGGAGCGCACGCCCGAGCGGTGGGTGAGCGCGACGAAGGCGTCGTCGTCGACCTGTGCGGCGTCGCGCCTGATGTCGAGCTCGGCGTAGACCGACACGGCGGGGCCGAACAGGACCAGCGCCTGGTCGACCAGGTGGCTGCCCAGGTCGGCGAGCACGCCGCCGCCGTCGTCGGGCGAGCCGGACTCCCGCCAGCCTGGCTTCAGCTGCGGACGCCACCGCTCGAAGCGGGACTCTAGCCGCCACACCTCCCCCAGAGCGCCGCCTGTGATCAGCTCCTGTGCGGTGAGCAGGTCGTCGTCCCACCGGCGGTTTTGGAAGACGGTGAGCCGGCCGCCGGACCGCTCCGCCGAGTCGACCAGATGCGCGGCGGCAGCGGCGCTGACGGCGAGTGGCTTGTCGACGACCACGGCGAGCCCGCGCGCCAGCGCCTCCTCGGCCAGGGCAACGTGGGTGGCATTCGGCGTGGCAACGACTGCGAGAGCCAGTCGGGGCAGCGCCCACACCTCGTCGACGCCGGCCACGACGATAGGGGCAGCGGCGCCCGGGTAGCGCGCCCGGACCCGCTGCTGGCGCTGCGAGTCAGCCGTGACCACGGCGGCGAGCTCGAGTCCTGGAGTAGCCGCGACCAGCGGCGCGTGGAAGTGCTCACCTGCGACGCCGTAGCCGATGAGGGCGACACGCGCCGCGGGCGTCACCGCGGCGGCGGGATGCTGTCGAGGTCGAGAAAGCGAGGACGCGAGTCGAGCAGGTCGACAAGGTCGGCGGCCCAGTCCTGCATCGTCGGCTCCTCGGGGCGCTCAGCGTCGTCGGTTCCGAAGCCGGGTGCCTCGGGGGCTTGGTCGAGGAACAGGACGAAGTGACCGCCGTCGAGCCTGTCGCGGCACACGCGTGGCGGGGCCGGAAGCTCGCCCGGGGTGCTCTGCCACCGGGCGAGCAACTGCTCGAACCGCTCCGGCTGGTCAGTATGCAGCTCGATGATCTGCACGCCGTTCACGGTGCCTCCCGAGCATTGATCCCGACTGCATTGTCGCCCCATTGCGGACAGACCGCAAGAGATCACCGTCCGTGGCCAGCCGTGCGCAGCCGTGTGCGCTCAGCCGACGGCAGCCGCCATCTGACGCAGCTCCTTCTTCAGCTCGTTGATCTCGTCACGGAGCCGCGCCGCCAGCTCGAAGTGCAGCTCCTTGGCCGCCTCGTGCATGTCGTCGGACAGCTGCTGGATGAGCTGCGCCAGCTCGTGTCGCGGCAGGCCGGCCAGCTCAGCCGCGTGCCGGCCCACGGTTTCGGAGCGCGAGGACATGCCGGGCACGGGGGCCTTGCCCCGCGACTGCGAGCGGCCCGACCCGCCGACCATCTCGCCGTCGGCCGACTCCCGGACCATGTCGTCGAGGATGTCGACGATCTTCTTGCGCAATGGCTGCGGGTCGAGCCCCCGCTCGGCGTTGTAATCGATCTGCCTGGCCCGGCGCCGGGCTGTCTCGTCGATCGCCTGCCGCATCGACGGGGTGATGTCGTCGGCGTACATGTGCACCTGGCCGGACACGTTGCGCGCCGCCCGGCCGATGGTCTGAATGAGAGAGCGCCCTGAGCGCAGGAACCCCTCCTTGTCGGCGTCGAGGATCGCGACGAGGGAGACCTCCGGCAGGTCGAGGCCCTCCCGCAGCAGGTTGATGCCGACCAGCACGTCGTAGTCGCCGCGCCGCAGCTCCTTCAGCAGCTCGATCCGGCGGATGGTGTCGACCTCGCTGTGCAGGTAGCGCACTCGGATGCCGAGGTCGAGCAGGTAGTCGGTGAGGTCCTCGCTCATCTTCTTGGTCAGCGTGGTGACGAGGACGCGCTCGTCGCGCTCGGTGCGTAGCCGGATCTCGTGCAGGAGGTCGTCGATCTGGCCCTTGGTCGGCTTCAGGACGATCTCGGGGTCGAGCAGCCCGGTCGGACGGATGATCTGCTCGACCACGCCCTTGCCCCGCGCCAGCTCGTAGGGGCCGGGCGTCGCCGACAGGTACACGGTCTGCCCGATGCGCTCGAGGAACTCGTCGAACTTCAGCGGCCGGTTGTCCATCGCGCTCGGCAGCCGGAAGCCGTGGTCGACGAGGGTGCGTTTGCGGCTCATGTCGCCCTCGTACATCGCGCCGACCTGAGGGACGGTCACGTGCGACTCGTCGACGACGAGCAGGAAGTCCTCGGGGAAGTAGTCGAGCAGCGTGTGCGGCGCCGTGCCGGGCGCGCGGCCGTCGATGTGCCGCGAGTAGTTCTCGATGCCGGAGCAGAAGCCGACCTGGCGCATCATCTCTATGTCGTAGGTCGTGCGCATCCGCAGCCGCTGCGCCTCGAGCAGCTTGTTCTGCGCCTCCATCTCGGCGAGCCGGGACTCGAGCTCCGCCTCGATGCCGGTGATCGCCCGCTCCATCCGCTCGGGACCGGCGACGTAGTGGGTGGCGGGGAAGACCAGCAGGTTCTCGGACTCGCGCACCACCTCGCCGGTGAGCGGGTGCAGGTAGACGAGGCGCTCGATCTCGTCCCCGAACATCTCGATGCGGACCGCCAGCTCCTCGTACACCGGGAACACCTCGACGGTGTCGCCCCGGACCCGGAACGTGCCGCGGGTGAAGGCGAGGTCGTTGCGGGTGTACTGGATGTCGACCAGGCGCCGGAGCCGCACGTCGCGCTCCACGACGTCGCCGACCCGCAGGCGTACGCAGCGGTCGACGTACTCCTGCGGGGTCCCCAGGCCGTAGATGCACGAGACGCTGGCGACCACCACGACGTCGCGCCGGGTGAGCAGGCTCATCGTCGCGCTGTGCCGCAACCGCTCGACCTCCTCGTTGATGGAGGAGTCCTTCTCGATGTAGGTGTCGGTCTGCGGGACGTAGGCCTCGGGCTGGTAGTAGTCGTAGTACGAGACGAAGTACTCGACGGCGTTGTTGGGCAGCAGCTCACGGAACTCGTTGGCGAGCTGGGCGGCGAGCGTCTTGTTGGGCGCCAGCACCAGGGTCGGGCGCTGGGCGCGCTCGATCAGCCAGGCTGTGGTCGCGCTCTTGCCGGTGCCCGTGGCGCCGAGCAGAACGATGTCCTTCTCACCCCCAGCGAGGCGGCCGGCGAGGTCGTCGATGGCCCCCGGCTGGTCGCCGCTGGGCTCGAAGTCGCTGACCACCTCGAACCGTGTGGTCGAGCGGGTGATGTCGCTACGCGGCCGTGTGTCAGCCTTCGGAATGACGCCGTGCCCGCGGCCTGGCGCGGGGTCTGCTTGTCTTGGCACGCTTCACACAACACCACGAGGGTCCGACAGAATCCGGGGCCGCGGGCATCAGGTGCCGATCGAGGTCACGCAAGCGGCCCCGACCAGGGGCACGGAGAGCCACCGGCGCTCTGGACGACGAAGTTGTCGAGGTACCACCGCCGGTAGGCGACGAGGTCCGGCGGGGTCGCCAGCGTCAGCAGCTGGCCCTCCCGGCAGAACTCGTCGGCCTCGTCCAGGACGGCGCCCAGCTCACGCGCCGCTTGCCCGGCGTGGGCGGGCAGCGTGAACACCAGCTCGTCGAGCTGCTGCTCACCGGCCTCGATCCCGCCCTCGATCCGCTCCTCCTGCTCCTCCGAGAAGCCCTCGTAGCGCGCAGACAGCAAGGTCGACAGCTGCAGCAGGCGCACCGGGACCGTGCCGGCGTGCTCACGATCCTGCTCGACGATCAGCTGGAACTCGCGCCGCATGGCGTCGGACTGCTGCTGAGCACGGGCGTGCACGTGCAGCGGGAGGCCGAGCAGCCGGACGGTCACGAAATGCTCATCGACGGCGGCGCTCACCGCGTGCCGTCCCTTAGACCGCCGGCCAGCTCGCTGCGGTCGTCGGGACCGAGGAACGCGTCGAGGTCGAGCAGGCCCGGGTCGGCATCGGCCTCCGCGCTGCCTCCGGCGGACAGCCCGCCCGCAGCCTCCAGCGGCGGGGCCAGCTCACACCACACGACCTTGCCGTCGGCGTGCTGCTCGACCCCCCAGCTGCGGGCCAGGTCGGCGACGAGTGCGACGCCGCGCCCGGTGGTGGCGTCGAGCTCGTAATGACGCTGCCGAGGAGTCCGGCGCACCGCGTCGCCCACCTCGAGCCGGAGCGCGCCCTCAGGCAGCAGGCGCACAGCCACGGTGAACGCGGTCCTCGCGTGCAGGACGCTGTTGGTGGCCAGCTCGCTGACGACGAGCTGCGCCGCCCAGAGCAGCGCCTGCTGGTTCCACTTCTCGAGCTGCGCGGCCAGGAAACGCCGAGCGGCGGCGACGCTGCCGAACGCCGGGTCGAAGCCCTGCTGGGCAGTCGTCGGCGACGCGGGCGGCGTGGGCACTGTACAACGATAGGCAGGCCAGAGCAGCCGCTTGCAACACACCAGGGTGAGTGGCACTGCACTTGCGGGAGTGAGGGGCTGAGCGCGCGCCGTCGGGCCGCTGCCGGAGGATGGCTGCAGGGCTGGGGCGCGCGACCTGCCGACTCCGGCCACCCGCGGCAGCGCCCTGCTGCTCGAGGGAGCGGGTCAGTCTGAGGCGTGCGGATCGCGGCAGATGTGGGTGTTCCACGAGGGCCGCGAGATCGCGCAGTGACGCGCTGCCTACGCGTGCGTCATCCGAGTCACGGTCTCACCGTGCCAGCATCGCCGTCGTGCGCAACGAGCAACGGCTACGGACACGGACGCCCGAATCGCGAGCCTTCGCGGGGCGCGTACACGTCGCCATGACCCTGTCCGCCCGCCTCAACGCGCTGCCCTTCGACGACCTCGACGCGCGCAGGACGGTGCTCAACGAGATCTTCGGCGGGCCGATCCCTGACTCGCTGTCTGTCCTGCCCCCGTTCTACTGCGACTACGGGCTCGGAGCATCGTTCGGCGAGCGGGTGTTCATCAACCAGGGATGCTTCTTCCTCGACTACGGCGGCATCACCATTGGCGATCGCGTCCTGATCGGTCCCCGAGTGACCCTGAGCACGGCCGGTCACCCCGTCGAGGTCGACGAAAGATATGACTTCCTCACGCACGCGCCGATCACCATCGAGGACGACGTGTGGATCGGCGCCGCAGCTACGGTCACGCCTGGAGTGACGATCGGACGGGGCTCCGTCGTCGGCGCGGGCGCAGTCGTCGCGCAGGACGTACCGCCGTTGAGTGTCGTAACGGCAACAAGCGTCGTGGAGCGCACGCGCCTGAAGCTGCCCACCGCGCCCTCCTGAGCATCTCCGCGCACGTGCACGTCGGCAAAGTCGATCAAGTGCCTGGCGCCATGTACGCCGCCAGAATGTAGTTCGGGTGCCGGTCGAGGTTCTTGCGGGCACTGTCGTACCGCATCGTGGTCCAGGGACCCGGTGCCCGTGCTCCTCAGCGAGGTCGCCGATGTTCGCGCTGACCGTCTCGAAGATCCGCAGTCCGAGTAGCCCCAGAAGGCACACGAGCGCAAAGTCAAAGGGGTTGGTCGACTCCCTCGCAGCGGTGAGCATGGCCTCGAACTGCAGGTGCGTTAGCCCCAACGTCGGCGACTCCGGCGGGACACTCGGCCGCCGGACGTAGTCGGCCGGTGAGTGCTCAAGGACGCCGTCGATGACGCGGGTCCGGTAGAAGCCGGCGACTGAGAGCCGGCGGGACACTGTGGAGGGCTTGAAGCGCCGCACGTCCTGCAGCCAGCGCAGGTACAGCTCGAGTTCGTGGCGCTGGGCCGTCAGCGGCGCGAGCTGGCGATCGTGGCACCAGTTGAAGAACACCCGCAGGTCGGACTCGGTGTGCTCGCGCGACGTGCCGCGGTAGCGCGACAGGTGGGCGGTAGCCGCCATGCCGACACGGTGCTCCACGACGCTCAGCTCGACCAGCGGCCGATGGAGTGACACCACGCGGCATAAGCGGACGCCCCAACGACAGGCGCGGCGAATCGCGGATCGAACCGGACTGACAACTGACGATGCCGTCCGCTCGTGCCCGCTGTTGAGGTCCTCGCGGGTGCTCCCTCATACTGTGGCTGAGTAGGCCAGGTGGTGCCGACGGAGGTCTCGTGGCCCTCTCAGGATGCCTAGCGCCCTGACGGCCCGTGCCGACGCGGGGGAGGTGATCGTCGGGCTCGAGTCGCTCCCGTTACCGACGAGGACTTCTGATGCGCAGCGTGACCTATTCGATGGGCGTCTCACTTGACGGCTACATCGTCGCGCCGGACGGCAACTTCGACTGGACGGCGCCTGACGAGGAGCTCTTCCGCTTCGTCACCGACGAGATACGGCAGGTCGGCGTCCACCTGCTGGGACGTCGGCTGTACGAGACGATGCTGTACTGGGAGACCGCCGACCAGGATCCATCGCTCGACGACTCCATGCTCGAGTGGGCCGAAATCTGGAAGCCGCTCCCAAAAGTGGTGTTCTCCACGACCCTGTCGGCGGTGCAGGGCAATGCCCGCCTGACCAGCGGCGGCCTGGCGGAGGAGATCGAGCGGTTGCGAGCCGAGCCGGGGGAGGGCGACATCGCGATAGGCGGCGCGACTCTCGCCGCCGAAGCGGCCGCGTTCGGTCTGATCGACGAGTACCGGGCCAGGGTCCACCCGGTGCTGGTTGGCGGTGGCATTCCGTATTTTCCCCAGCGCGGGCGACGAGGGGATCTCGAACTCGTCGAGACCCGCACCTTCAGCTCGGGAGTCGTCTACCTCCGCTACCGCGTGGCGCACTAGCGTTGGACGGCAGAGTTCTTCCGCCTGGTCTTGCTCTGCGAACGGCCAGCACCGTCAGGTCGCGGTTTGCCAGTGCGCCCTTGTGGGCGGCGGACTGCGACCGCAGTGCGAGTGCCCTCGGCCGCTCGGCCGCCGCGTTTGTCGCCCTTACGGATTGCCTGGCGTCACCGCAGACCCCTGGCGATCTCGTCGAGGGCCTCGCCAAGCCCGACCGCGGGAGCCCAGCCCCAGCCGTGGGCGCGGTCGGCGAGCAGCCGGCCGGTCCACGCGTCTGCGTCGTCCCAGACCGGCGTGACGCCGACGGCGCGAGTGACAGTCTCGTAGTAGTCGCGGACGGTCGCCGGGCCCGCTGCTGCGACATTGACGGGGGTGCAGGCGTCGGCCACCGGTCCGGTCGCGGGATCCGTCGAGGCAGCCACGCGCGCGGTCGCGACGTCGGCCGCGAGGGCGACGAGATCGTCGACGTGCACCCACGCGAAGGTCTGGTGCGGCACGGCGTGCCGCGCTGCCTCCTCGTCGCGGATCGCCGCCGGCCGCACGGCGTTCCAGACTGAGCTCTCGCCCGTGCCGAGGATCGCCGGGGGACGCAGCAGCACGCGCGTCAGCCCGTCCATGGACGCGAGGGCCAGGTCGGTGTCGCGCTTGGTGCGGGGATAGTCGCCGGCGTCGTCGCCGACGAGCGGCGAGAACTCGTCGACATCACCGACTGCAGGTGACCGGTCGTACACGGCGGCCGTCGAGACGTGGACGAAGCGCTCGACGCCGGCCGCGGAGGCGGCCCGGGCGAAGCTCGTCGTGCCCTCCACACCGACGCGGCGCTGAACTTCTCCGTCGCTGCCCATCGGGTGCACGGTGGTGACCGCCGCATCGGCGCCGGCCAGAACCGTGGCCGCGAAGCCGGTGTCGGTGAAGTCGCCGACCTGTTCTGCGACGCCGCGGACCGCTGGCGCCGCACCAGGTCGACGCACGACAGCGCGGACGCTCGCACCCCGCTGGGTGAGGGCAGCGCACAAGCGGGACCCGACTAGGCCGTTGGCTCCGGTCACGACGACAATCACGCGGCAATCCTCGCACGGGCTCCGGCGCCGGTCCGGCGGCAACCAATGATCGAGACACTTTGACAAGTGAACCGATACCGAGCTGTCGTTTCACAGCGCCGTCGAGGCGGCCAACGGCGCCCTCGACCACCTGAAGCTCCCCAGAGCGCCGACCTCAGCCGGTGAGGGCTGACCACACCTCGTCGACCCGGCGCCGCAGCGCCTCCTCGTCACCGGAGTTGTCGATGACGTGCGAGGCGACCGCCGCGCGCTGCTTCGCGGTGACCTGCGCCCGCATCCTGCTCACGGCCTCGTCGCGCGGCAGCCCGCGCGCCTCGAGGCGGGTCAGCCGCAGCTCGTCCGGCGCCTCGACGACGATGACCGCCTCGTAGTGCGGAGCCATCCCCTTCTCGACCAGCAGGGGCACATCATGCACGATCACCGCGTCGGGACCGGCGGCCGCCATCAGCAGCTGGGTCTGCTCGCCGATCAGCGGATGCGTGATGTGCTCGAGCCGCTGCCGGCTGGCGGCGTCCGCGAACACCAGGCGGCCGAGCGCGGGGCGGTCGAGCGACCCGTCGGTGCGCAGCAGGCCCTGGCCGAACTCTCGGGCGACGGCGGCGAGCCCCGGCGTGCCGGGTGCGAGCACGTCGCGGGCGATGGCGTCAGCGTCGATGACGACAGCGCCGTGCTCGGCGAGCAGCCGGGCGACCGTGCTCTTGCCCGCCCCGATGCCACCGGTGAGGCCGATCGTGCGCACGCCCGGACGTTAGCCGACGCAGAACTCGTTGCCATCCGGGTCAGCGTGTACCGCAGAAGCGCGACGGCCCCGGCACACGCGGTGCCGGGGCCGTCGGTACGCCGCTGACAGCGCGGCGGTACAGCGGGGCTGCTAGTTGCTGCCGAACTGCTCGCGCAGCTTGCGCAGCGACTCCTCGTCGAGCGCGGACGCCGCCGTCTCGGTCTCGGAGGAGTACGTCGACGGGCCGTTCGCCTCGACCTCGGCGGCCTGCGCCGCCTTGATCTGCGTGACGTGCTGCTCGTAGCGGGTGCGCGCCTCCTCGTACTGGCGCTCCCACTCCGCCTGCTGAGCCTCGTACCCCGGCAGCCAGGCGCCCGTGTCGACGTCGAAGCCCTCCGGGTAGACGTAGTTGCCACCCTCGTCGTAGGTGGCCTCCATCCCGTACTGCGTCGGGTCGAACTCGCCCGTCTCGCCCGCACCGCCGGCGTCGTTGGCCTGCTTGAGCGACAGGGAGATGCGGCGCCGGTCGAGGTCGATGTCGATGACCTTGACCATGATGTCGTCGCCGACGTTGACGACCTGCTCGGGGATCTCGACGTGGCGCTCGGCCAGCTCCGAGATGTGCACCAGGCCCTCGATGCCCTCCTCGACGCGGACGAAGGCGCCGAACGGGACGAGCTTGGTGACCTTGCCGGGGACGACCTGCCCGATCGCGTGGGTCCGCGCGAACTGGCGCCACGGGTCCTCCTGCGTCGCCTTCAGCGACAGCGAGACGCGCTCGCGGTCCATGTCGACGTCGAGCACCTCGACGGTGACCTCCTGGCCGACCTCGACCACCTCCGAGGGGTGGTCGATGTGCTTCCAGGACAGCTCCGAGACGTGCACCAGGCCGTCGACCCCACCGAGGTCGACGAAGGCGCCGAAGTTGACGATGGACGACACGACGCCCTGGCGCACTTGGCCGCGCGCGAGCTTGGCGAGGAACTCCGAGCGGACCTCGCTCTGCGTCTGCTCCAGCCAGGCCCGGCGGGACAGGACGACGTTGTTGCGGTTCTTGTCGAGCTCGATGATCTTGGCTTCGAGCTCCTTGCCTACGTAGGGCTGCAGATCGCGCACGCGCCGCATCTCGACGAGCGACGCTGGCAGGAAGCCGCGCAGCCCGATGTCGAGGATCAGACCGCCCTTGACGACCTCGATGACGGTGCCGGTGACGACGCCGTCCTCCTCCTTGAGCTGCTCGATCGTGCCCCACGCGCGCTCGTACTGCGCGCGCTTCTTGGACAGGATCAGGCGCCCCTCCTTGTCCTCCTTCTGGAGAACGAGGGCCTCGATCACGTCGCCGACGGTGACCACCTCGTGCGGGTCGACATCGTGCTTGATCGACAGCTCGCGGGAGGGGATGACGCCCTCGGTCTTGTAGCCGATGTCGAGCAGGACCTCGTCGCGGTCGACCTTGACGATGGTGCCTTCGACGATGTCTCCGTCGTTGAAATACTTGATCGTCTCGTCGATGGCGGCGAGGAAGTCCTCCTCCGAGCCAATGTCGTTGATGGCGACTTGCGACACGGTGCGGGCGGCAGGACTCGGTGCTAGTGCGGTACTCGTCAAGGGGTCGGCTCCGGACACGGGGTTGTAGGGCTCGGGATGGAACGGCACGGGCGAGGACAACGAACGCCAGGGCCGCGGGACCACCTGGGCGAGGGGCAACACTGAAGCTGTCGAGCGCCGGGGCGATGCCGACGTGGGCCTGTTCCGTCTGTGGACACCACAGACCCTCGCGCGCAAGGAAGTCTACGGCACCGGGCAGCACGCGACCACCGCCGTCACGCCCCGGCTGCCCCCTGCCTGACCCGGTGTTCGCGGCACGATGAGGCGGTGACCGACCCGTCCAACGCAGCTGGCCAATCGGTTCCCGAGCCGAGCGACGTCGTCACCGTCAGCTACGCCGAGGTGGACGCCGCCGCCGCAGTGCGGGCGAACCGCCGCTGGTGGGACGAGGAGGCCGACGCCTACCAGGGCGAGCACGGTGAGTTCCTCGGCGGCTTCGAGGCTGGACGCGGCGGCGCCGACTTCGTCTGGTGCCCGGAAGGGCTGCGCGAGCAGGATGCGCAACTGCTCGGCGACGCCGCGCTCCTGCGGGGGCGCACCCTGCTCGAGGTCGGCTCAGGCGCCGCCCAGTGCGGTGCGTGGCTGGCAGCCCAGGGGGCGCGCGTCGTCGCCGTCGACCTGTCCGCCGGCCAGCTGGCCCATGCCCGCCGGCTGCGGGACCGGGTCGGTGTAGCCGGGCTCGCGCTGGTGCAGGCCGACGCCTTGCGGCTCCCCCTGCCGGATGCCAGCGTCGACGTGGCCTGCTCGGCCTTTGGGGCGGTGCCGTTCGTCACCGACAGCGCCGCGCTGATGCGGGAGGTCGCGCGGGTCCTGCGCCCCGGCGCCGACTGGGTCTTCTCCGTCACCCATCCGATGCGCTGGTGCTTCCGGGACGACCCAGGCCCGGACGGGCTTGTCGTCGAGCGCTCCTACTTCGACCGCTCCCCCTACACCGAGCTCGACGCCGACGGGGTGCCGGTATATGTCGAGCAGCACCGGACGGTCGGCGACCGGGTACGCGAGATCGTGGGCGCGGGGCTGGTCCTGCTCGACGTAGTCGAGCCCGAGTGGCCGTCCGGGCACGACCGCGAGTGGGGGCAGTGGAGCCCGCTGCGGGGCAGGCTGTTCCCCGGCACGGCGATCTACCGCACCCGCAAGCCGGCCGGCTGACCGCTCAGCTCAGGACACGTTGCGCGGGATGGGGGGCCGGGCCAGGCTCATCAGCTCCGGCACCAGGGTGCGGGCGACGAGACGACCGCCCTCCGCCGTCAGGTGGATGCCGTCGTCCCAGCGGGCGAGCACTCCGTCGACCGCCGCCGAGAACGTCCCCCTGGGGCACAAGGCGCCGTGCACGTCGGCGAGGCGGGTGTCGTTGGGATGGCGGGCAACAGCCTCGGCCACCAGCTGGTTCCAGCGCTCGACCCGCGCGGGCTGGTCCATCACGGTCGACGAGCCGTCGGCCAGCTCGCCGCCACGGAAGCAGGGCGCGGTCAGGAAGTCGACCTTGACGTGGTGGCTCACACCGAGGGCCGCGACGGCGTCGAGGCGCTCGGCGAGGTAGGCGTCGAGGTCGGGGTCGCCGATGTGCTGCCACCGGCCGTGCAGGTACCGGTCGGTCAGCTCCCAGCGCCCGACGAGCACCGCCAGGATGTCGGCCTGCTGCTGGTCGAGAGCCGCGCCCCACGTCTGCGGCCATGCCGCGCAGGCCGTGGCCGGTGGGAAGGTGTGGGCGCCGTCGGAGAACTCGCCGTCGGTGGCGATGCCGCACCCGAGCGCCCCGCGCGACACAACGTCGACCCCGGCCGCACGGGCCGCCGGCATCAGCCCCCAGCCGAGGGTGACGGCTACGCTGTCGCCCACCAGCACGACCCGGGGCCGGCGATCGGCCACGGGAACCGAGGCCGCGACCGGCGGCAGCACCTGCGTCTGGGAACGTTCCAGGTCGGCGAGCTGGGGGACGGCGGCAGCCTGCGGCGGCGGGGGGACGAGCAGCACGACCGCCACGACGCCCGTCAGAGCTGCCACCGCGGGCGCGAGCACGGCCCGGGGGCGTGCGCCCGGAGCCGCGCGCAGGAAGACCCGCTCGACACAGCACCACGACAGGGCTCCGAGCGCGACGGACGCCGCCACCCGCACCACGAGCAGCGCGGATCCCGACAGGCCCGTCCGCTCGTGGTTGAGCAGCAGCACCGCCGGCCAGTGCCACAGGTAGACGCCGTAGGAGGCCCGGCCGAGCGCGGCCAGCGGCGGCAGCGCAAGCAGGCGGGCGCCGAGCGACGCCGGCCGGCGCACCACGGCGCTGACGACGATCGCGACCCCGACCGCGACCGCGAGGAAGCCGCCGTAGTACAGGCCGCGTGTGGTCCCGGGGACCAGCGCGACGGCCGCCGCCACGGCGGCGAAGGCCAGCACGGCCGGCACGCCGGCCAGCACCCCCGCGAGCAGTGCGGCCAGCCGCCGCCGCAACGGCTGCTGGCCGGCTGCAGCTTGACGGCGCGAGCGGGTCAGGGGGACGGCTGCGGCCAGCGCGGCGCCCACCAGCAGCGCCGAGGCGTGGGTGTCGCTGCCGTAGTACAGCCGTGACGTGCCGGTGCCCAGGAAGGCAAGCACCGCCATGAGCACCGCCGACGCGACGGCGCCCGTCGCTGCCAGCACCGCGACCCGCCGCTGGACGACGCGTGCCGGCCGACGTCGCGACAGGGCGAACACCCCGACGACGAGCAGCGGCCAGACGACGTAGAACTGCTCCTCCACGCCGAGCGACCACATGTGCAGCAGCGGCGAGGGGGCCGCACCCCGGGAGAAGTAGTCCTGGCCGGCGAACGCCTGGTGCCAGTTTGCGACGTAGCCCAGGGTGGCGAGGCAGTCGTCGCGCAGCGTCCCCGCGCCCGGCAGCCCGAACACCCGCCACACCGCGAGCACCGCGGCGACGAGCAGCAGCAGCGCGGGCAGCAGGCGCCGTGCGCGCCGTCCCCAGAACGCTGCCAGGCTGATGCGTCCAATCGAGGCGTGCTCGGCGAGCAGCAGCCCGGTGATCAGGTAGCCGGACAGGACGAAGAACACATCGACGCCGAGCAGCCCGCCCGGTGCCCAGGAGGCTCCGCTGTGGAAGGCGACGACCGCCAGCACCGCGAGGGCACGTAGCCCGTCGAGGGCCGGCAGGCGCGAGACCCCGCCGGTCGTCGCCCGGTCAAGCGCAGGCGCGCGAGGCTCCGGCTCGGGTTCAGCTGGACCTTCGATGCGAAATGGGGCAGTTGTCGTCACCGACCGCCCTCCCGCATGGCTCCACGGTATGAGGTGCGGCGGCCTTGCCGCGGCACGAGCGGCCCACGTGTCGGCACGTGCCCCACGTCGGCACGGTCAGCCGCCGGCCCGTAGCGTGCTGACCGCAGCGGACGGAAGGGGAACCGTGAGCACGGGCACCGCCGCCGGCACGGACACCGCGCCGCACGCACCGTCCGGCCGGTCGGCCGGGTCGACTCGCGTCAGGCGGCGGCGGGCGAGTACGGGTCGCAGGATCGTCGCCGGTGGCCTGTCCGCCGGTCTGGCAGCGGCCCTGCCGCTCATCGTGCTGATCGGCTCGCTGGCCAGAGCGGGTTGGGCGCCTACCGGCGATGAGGCAGTGATCGCCTGGCGGTCGTGGGACGTCCTCGCCGGCCCCTCGCCGCTGCTGGGGCAGTTCACGCAGGCGAGCGCCGCATCCTCGGTCCCGGTCTTCGACCCCGGCCCGCTGCTGTACTGGGTGCTGAGCGTCCCCACGCACCTGTTCCCCGCCGCAGGAGCGATGGTGGGCTCGCTGGCCTGGTCCGCGGGGTGCGTCGTCGTCGCGTGCGTGGCCGCCGGTCGGGCGGGCCGTGCCCGGGCTGCGTGGGGTGTCGCGACCGGGTTCCTGCTGCTCGAGTGGAGCCTGTCGGCCGTCGCCGGTGAGGCCCCGGCGTGGAACCCGTATGCGGGCCTGCTGCCGTTCGCGGCGCTGCTGGTCCTCACCGTCGTCGTGGCGACCGGCCGGCTGGGATGGCTGCCGGCCGCCGTCCTGCTGGCGTCCTTCCTCGCGCAGGCGCACCTGATGTACGCACCCGCGGCGGCCGGATGCCTGGTGCTGGGCGCCGCTGCCGGGTTCGCCGCCCGCCGCCGCTCGACGCGGCAGACTGCTTCACGGTCGTGGGGCCTGCCCACGGTTCTGTTGACGGTGCTCGTGACGGCTGCGTGCTGGTGGCCGGCGGTCTACCAGCAGGCGACGGGCCGGCCGGGCAACATCACCGAGCTGCTGCACGCCGTCCTAGGCACGAGCGGACCGACCGTGGGGTGGCGACTCGCCCTCGGCAGCCTCGGCGAGACGCTCGGCCCGCGTCCGGGCTGGGCGGGGCCGCCGGTGGGCTTCGTGGTGCCGCGCACCGCACCGGCGACAGCAGCCTGGGTGGCCGCTGTCATCGTGCTGCTCGCCGTGGCAAGCGTGGGCGTGCTCGCCGCCCGGCATCGCCGGTCCGGGCTGGCTGCAGCGGCTGGCACCGCCGTGGTCTCCGCACTCGGCGCCTGCTGGGCGCTCGCCGGATTGTCCGTAGAAACGGCGGGCTCCTACGCCTACATCCGCTACGTGCAGTGGCCGGTCGCCCTGCTGCTGGAGGCCGTCCTCGTCTGGGCATTGGTCGTGGTGGTGCATCACCGACGGACAACCAGTACGACATCGCGCATGTGGATGCCGAGGTCCATCGGCATCGCGCTGACAGCGCTGATAACGGCAGCCGCTGTGCTTCTAGCGGTGGGAGCCGCCGTCACCGGGCCGCACCGCGCCGCCATGGCCGCCGCACAGCCCCGGGGCGCGGCCCTCGACCTCGCGCGGACCGTGAGCGAGCTTGCCGGCCCGCCCCCGCGCAGAAACGCGCGCCTGACCGTCGGCGTCGCCGAGCCCGGGGGCCTGACGACAGTCGCGCTGATGACGGCGACGGGCTACCGGCTGCGCACGATGGGATGGACCCCCACGCTGCCGCCGCCCTGGAGCCAGGTGTTCGACCGGCGCTACGCCGCCCGGCCCTCGGACCCGGTGCTCGGAGTCGGCCCCGTGCCACCCGGTGCGAGGCTGCTGGGCAGCGTCGACGTGCCGTTACAGGGCACGGGTATCGCGCCCACTCCCGTGCGGCGCGCTCCGGTCTGGCTGCTCGCGGGGGGCCGCTGACCTCAGTGCGCCGCCTGCTCGAGCTCGATCGCCCGGCGCATCGCCCGGCGACCGCGAGCGGTGTCGCCCGCATCGCCGTACGCCCGGGCGAGCCGGACCCAGCCACGCCAGTCGTCGGGGGCTGCCTCGACCTCGGCCCGCCGCCGTTCGAAGACCGCGTCGGCGGCGGCGCGGTCGATCCGGCCCGAGGGACGGCGCGGCAGCAGCTCGTCGTCCGGCGTGGCGTCCGGGCGCCTGCCGTGGTCGTGGTCCTCGACCCGCCGCGCCACCCGCTCGGCGGCGCGGCCGAACCTCAGCTCCTGCCCGACGAGGCCGACACCCAGCACGGGCAGCAGCACCACCCCGATGCCGAGGCCCTTGACGGCCAGCCGCGGGTCGCCCAGCAGTGTGATGCCGCGACTGGCGATAAGCACCGCATACACCGCGAGGACGGCGACCAGCAGCACGACGACGCGGCGGGCCCTCACAGGTCGAGCAGCTCCTCCAGGCCGACGGTCAGGCCCGGCCGCGAGCGCACCTGACGCACGCCGAGCAGCACGCCCGGCATGAACGAGGCGCGGTCGAGCGAGTCGTGGCGCAGCGTGAGCGTCTCGCCGTGGCCGCCCAGCAGCACCTCCTGGTGCGCTACCAGCCCGGACAGCCGGATCGCGTGCACCGGCACGCCGTCGACCCGCGCGCCCCGAGCCCCGTCGAGCGCGGTGGTCGTCGCGTCCGGACCGGCCGGATCGAGCCCGGCCCCAGCCCGTGCTGCCGCAACCAGCTCGGCGGTGCGCCGTGCGGTGCCGCTCGGCGCGTCGGCCTTCTGGGGATGGTGCAGCTCGATGATCTCGACGGACTCGAACCAGCGGGCCGCTTGCGCCGCGAAGCGCATGCACAGCACCGCGCCGATCCCGAAGTTCGGTGCGACGAGCACTCCGACCTGTGGCGCCCCTTTCAGGAGCGAGCGGATCTGGTCGAGGTCGCCCGCGCCCAGGCCAGTCGTGCCGACGACGACGGAACGGCCGGCGGCAATGCACCACCGCACGTTGTCGACCACGGCGCCGGGGGTGGTGAAGTCGACGACGACGTCGGCCGCGAGCAGCGGCTCCCGATCGTCACCCGCGTCGACGCCCGCAACGAGGTCCAGGTCAGCCGCCGCCTCGACCGCCCGGCACACCTCGGAACCCATCCGCCCGGCTGAGCCCAGGACGCCGACAGCCACCCGGTCGGCGGTCACGCCAGCACCGCTTGCAGCTCACCCGCGTCGACCGGTCCTACGGCGCCGAGCGACAGGCCGCCCCGCCCCAGCGGCAAGGCGAGCACGTCCGTGGCCACCTGGCGCACGTCGTCGGCGGTGACGGCGTCGATGCGGGCGAGCGCGTCGTCGACGGACAGCAGCCGACCGTGCGTGAGCTCGGACTTGCCCAGCTGGCTCATCCGCGAGCCGGTGTCCTCCAGCCCCAGCACCAACGCCCCCTTGGTCTGCCCCTTGGCCCGGGCGAGCTCGGTAGCGTCGAGGCCCGCCGCGCACAGCTGCTCCAACTGCTGGCGGCACAGACGCAAGACCTCCGGCGCGCGTCGCGGGGCGCACCCGGCGTAGATGCCGAACAGCCCGGCGTCGGCGTACTGCGAGGTGAACGAGTAGACCGAGTAGGCGAGCCCGCGGCGCTCGCGGATCTCCTGGAACAGCCGGGAGCTCATTCCCTCCCCCAGCGCGGTCGACAGCAGGCCCAGCGCCCAGCGGCGCTCGTCGGTCCGCCCGACACCTGGGACCCCGAGGACGAGGTGCGCCTGCTCGGTGCTGCGGTGCACGACCTGCACCCGGCCGGTGTCCCAGCCGTGCCCGGCCGAGGGCCGGATGGGGTGGGGTGCGCCCGGCCCGCCGGCTGCCCGCCCGAAGGCCCGCTCGACTGCATCCTCGACGGCCGCCAGCACCGCTGCGTGCTCGAGGGACCCGGACACCGCGATGACAGTGGTGGTCGGGACGTACCGGCGGCCGTAGTAGTCGGTGACGAGGTCGAGCGTCATCGCCTCGATGCTGCCGACCGTGCCCAGCACCGGCCGCCCGAGCGGCCGGTCGCCGAGCACCGCGCCGGCGAAGACGTCGTGGACGATGTCGCCGGGGTCGTCGTCATGCATGGCGATCTCTTCGAGCACGACCCCGCGTTCGGCGTCGAGGTCCTCGTCGCGCAGCAGCGAGGAGAAGACCATGTCGGAGACGACGTCGAGCGCGAGCGGCAGGTCCTCGTCGAGCACGCGGGCGTAGTAGCACGTGTACTCGCGAGAGGTGAACGCGTTGAGGTCGCCGCCGACCGCCTCGATCGATGCCGAGATTTCCAGCGCCGACCGGCGCTCGGTGCCCTTGAACAGCAGGTGCTCGAGGTAGTGCGACGCGCCCGCCTCGGCCCCGACCTCATCGCGCGAGCCGGTGCCCACCCACACCCCGACCGCGGCCGAGCGCACACCCGGCACGTGCTCGGTGAGCACCCGCAAGCCGCTGGGCAGCACGGTCCGGTGGACCGTGCCGCCCAGCAGTGCCTGTGTGGGGATCGCAGTCACTCGGCGGCGACAGGCTCCGCGTTGGCGCCGGCATCTGCCGGAGCAGCTCCGTTGTCGTCGCCGCCCTCGACCACGGCGCCCAGGCTGATCTTGCCGCGGGGGTCGAGCTCGAGGATCTCGACCTGGATCTTCTGGCCGATCGACACGACGTCCTCGGGGTTGGCGACCCGCTTGCCACCCGCGAGGGCCTTCATCCGGCTGACGTGCAGCAGCCCGTCACGACCGGGGCTCAGGGAGACGAACGCCCCGAAGTTGGTCGTCTTGACGACGGTGCCGAGAAAGCGCTCCCCCACCTCAGGCATCGTCGGGGTGGCGATGCCGGAGATCGTCGAGCGGGCCGCCTCAGCGCTCGGGCCGTCGGTGGCGCCGATGTAGATGGTGCCGTCGTCCTCGATCGTGATGTCGGCACCGGTGTCGGCCTGGATCTGGTTGATCATCTTGCCCTTCGGCCCGATGACCTCGCCGATCTTGTCGACCGGGATCTTTATGCTGATGACCCGTGGTGCCGTCGGGGCCATCTCGTCCGGGACGTCGATCGCCTCGTTCATCACGTCGAGGATCGCCAGGCGCGCGACCTTGGCCTGCTGCAGCGCGTCCCCGAGCACCGAGGCGGGGATGCCGTCGAGCTTGGTGTCGAGCTGCAGGGCGGTCACGAACTCCCGGGTGCCGGCGACCTTGAAGTCCATGTCGCCGAACGCGTCCTCCGCGCCGAGGATGTCGGTGAGGGTGACGAACTGGTCGCCCTCGCTGATCAGCCCCATCGCGATGCCCGCGACGGCCGCGCGCAGCGGCACGCCGGCGTTGAGCAGGCTCATCGTGCTGGCGCAGACCGACCCCATCGAGGTCGACCCGTTGGAGCTGAGCGCTTCGCTGACCTGACGGATGGCATACGGGAACTCCTCGCGGCTGGGCAGCACCGGCAGCAGCGCCCGCTCCGCCAGCGCCCCGTGGCCGATCTCGCGGCGCTTGGGCGAGCCCACCCGGCCGGTCTCACCGGTCGAGTACGGCGGGAAGTTGTAGTTGTGCATGTACCGCTTGCGCGTCTCGGGGTTCAGCGTGTCGACCATCTGCTCCATGCGCAGCATGGCGAGCGTGGTGACACCGAGGATCTGCGTCTCACCGCGCTCGAACAGCGCCGACCCGTGCACCCGCGGGATGACGTCGACCTCGGCCGACAGCGAGCGGATGTCGGTCAGGCCGCGGCCGTCGATGCGGACCTGGTCATTGACGACCCGCTCGCGCACCAGCTTCTTGGTCAGCGCGCGGTAGGCGGCGCTGACCTCCTTCTCGCGGCCCTCAAACGAGCCCGCGAGCGCCTGCTGGGCCTGCGCCTTCACGCGGTCGAGCTCGGCCTCGCGCTCCTGCTTGCCGGCGATCCGGAGCGCGGCGCGCAGCTCGTCGCTCACCGCGCCGGTGACGGCATCGAGCACGTCGTCGGCGTAGTCGAGGTAGATCGGGAAGTCGCGCACCGGCTTCGCTGCGGACGCCGCGAGCTCGGACTGGGCCGCGCACAGCTTGGCGATGACCGGCTTGGCGGCGTCGAGCCCCTGAGCGACGACGTCCTCGGTCGGAGCCTGCGCCCCGCCGCGGACGAGCTCGACGGTGGCCCTGGTGGCCTCGGCCTCGACCATCATGATCGCGACGTCGCCGCCCTCGAGCTGGCGCCCGGCGACGACCATGTCGAAGGTGGCGTTCTCGAGCTGCGTGTGGCTCGGGAAGGCGACCCAGTCACCGTTGATGAGCGCGACGCGGGTGGCGCCGATCGGGCCGGAGAAGGGCAGGCCGGCGAGCATGGTGCTGGCGCTGGCGGCGTTGATGGCGACGACGTCGTAGAGCTCGTCGGGGTCGAGCGCGAGGATGGTCTCGACGATCTGGATCTCGTTGCGCAGCCCCTTGACGAAGCTGGGGCGAAGCGGCCGGTCGATCAGGCGGCAGGTGAGGATTGCGTCCTCGCTCGGGCGGCCCTCGCGGCGGAAGAACGAGCCGGGGATGCGCCCTGCGGCGTACATCCGCTCCTCGACGTCGACGGTCAACGGGAAGAAGTCGAGGTTCTCCTTGGGGTTCTTGCTAGCCGACGTCGCCGACAGGATCATGGTCTCGTCGTCGAGGTAGGCCACCGCGCTGCCCGCCGCCTGACGGGCGAGGCGCCCAGTCTCGAAGCGGATGGTGCGCGTGCCGTGCTTGCCGTTGTCGATCACCGCGTCGGTGGTGACCTCCTCGACCTCGGTGGGGTCGGTGGCGCTGGTCGGGCTGGTGGAGCCGTTGATCGCGGCGTCGGTGGTGCTGGTGAGCGTGCTGCCCGTCATGGGCATTCTCCTTCTCGTCGGCCGGGCCGGCGAGAGGGCGGGGTCGGAACTCAGTCGAAGTCTCCGGGGCCGAGGCGGTCGGATGACCGGGACCCGGAGGCCACTACCGAGGACCGACAGCGCGTCGCGGCGGTCCGGCAGGTGCCGTGCGGAGTGTCCGCACGGGGCGGGAACAGGCCTATCGGCCTGCCCCCTGTGGCTGGTTAGCGCCGCAGACCGAGGCGCTCGATGAGCGACCGGTAACGGCTGATGTCGGTCTTGCGCAGGTAGTCGAGCAGGCGGCGGCGGCGACCGACGAGCAGCAGCAGGCCGCGCCGGCTGTGGTGGTCGTGCTTGTGCGCCTTCAGGTGCTCGGTTAGGTCGCGGATCCGCTGGGTGAGCATGGCAACCTGGACCTCAGGGGATCCCGTGTCATTCTCAACTGTCGCGTACTCGGTCAGGATCCGCTGCTTGACGTCGGTGGCGAGCGGCACGCTCGCTCCTCCTCGGGGCTCGATGTGGGCCCGGAGCTCGTCCGACCGGGCATGACTTCACGCCGGGAACGCCCCGGCTCGAGGCCCACGCTACCACCGGGGCTCCTGCTGGGTAGGCGACGAAGCGCGTGCGGAAACGGCTGCGACGCCCGCCCGCATGCCGCCCCAGCGGCGCGGGACCCGCTTCGGCGTGGCCCTCAGGCGGCCGACAGGTAGTTGAGGAAGCGCAGCAGCTCGTCGGGGTCGAAGGGCTTGGCGAGGAAGTAGTCGACGCCCTCGCGCCACGCCTGCCAGGCCTGTGCGTCGTCGGCGGCGGCCGTCAGCATCACCACGGGCAGGTCCATGCCGCCCTCGCTCTCGCGGATGCGGGTGAGCACGGCGTGCCCGTCGAGCCCGGGCATCATCACGTCAAGCACCACGCAGTCGGGCTGCTCGGACTGCACCATGCGCAGGGCGGCGAACCCGTCGGCCGCGTCAGTGGTGGTGTAGCCGTAGGCCTGCAGGACGTCACACACCAGGCGGCGCACCGATGGGTCGTCGTCGACGACCAGCACCTTGTTGATGCTCATGCACGGGCTCCTAGCGCGCCGGGGGCTGACCTCAGAGTCGTCGGTCGAAGCGGGCGCCGGCTGAAGTGCGTGTCCGAGTGATCAGCCCGTCGCCGGCACCTGGGCGCCCAACACCTGACCGCTCACCATCCGGCGTCCCAGCACCTGTCGGGTGCGGTCCACGTCGTGCCCCATCTGCTCAACCAGGGCGTCGACCGAGGTGTACGTCTCGGTGGGCCGCAGCTGCTCGACCACGTCGAGGGCCACGTGCTCACCGTAGAGGTCAGCCGCGAAGTCCAGCACGTACGCCTCCACCCGCCGCTCCCGGCCTTCGAAGGTCGGGTTGGTGCCAATGGAGATGGCCGCGGGCAGCCGCTCGTCGCCGCGCAGGAGCCACCCGGCGTAGACGCCGTCGGCGGGCACGGCGGCGTAGGCAGTCACCTCCACGTTGGCGGTCGGGTAGCCGATGGTGCGCCCGCGGGCGTCGCCACGGACGACGACGCCCTCGATGCGATGAGGCCGGCCGAGCACGCGCGCAGCCGCGACGAGGTCACCCTCGGCGACGCACCGGCGCACGAACGTGGAGGAGAGAGTGAGACCGTCATCGCGCAGCAGCGGCACGCCCTCGACGTCGAAGCCGCCGTGCGCGCCCAGCTCGCCCCCGGTGGCCCGCAGCCGGGCTAGGCTGCCCGCCGCCTTGGCGCCGTACGTGAAGTTCTCCCCGACGACGACGGCGCTCGCCCGCAAGGCGTCCACCAGGATGGTCTGGACGAACTGCTCCGGCGACCGCTGGCTGAACGCGCGTGTGAACGGGACGACGCACAGCACGTCGACACCGAGCTGCTCGATGAGGGCGGCCTTGTGCCGGGGGGTCGACAGCAGCTGGGGGTGCGTGCCGGGGCGCAGGACCTCGCTGGGATGCGGGTCGAAGGTCAGCAGCACAGTGGGCTGGCCGGCCCGCTGCCCCCGCTTGACCGCGCTGCTGATGATCTGCTGATGCCCGCGGTGCACGCCGTCGAAGAAGCCGATGGTGACGACGCTGCGGCCGGATCCCTGGGCAGGCTCCAGTCCTCGCCATCGCTGCACCTTCCACAGCCTGCCATGCGGGTAGCACCGGCCGCAGCGACGGCGGCCTGCCAGTGCTGCTCCTCACGCGGCCGCGGGCGGACCGCAGTCACGCGCCGATCAGGCCGGCGCGAAGACGACGAGCGGGCGCGCGAGCCCGTCGCGATCCTGCAGCAGCGCCAGGACCTGGCCGTCGGGGGCGAACGCGCCCACCGGGCCGTCCGCGGCCGTCGGCTGGAGCGGGCGGCCGTAGCGCAGGGCGACGGACTGCTCCGCGTCGAGGTCGCGCCGTGGGAAGGCGCGTGCCACAGCGGCCTCCAGCGGTACGACGCTCGCCGGGCTGACGTCGCCTAGCACGTGGGCCGCTGCCAGGTCGAACGGTCCGACCCGCGTGCGGCGCAGCGCGCTCAGATGCCCGCCGCACCTCAGGGCGCGGCCGAGGTCGCGGGCCAGAGCCCGGACGTACGTCCCCGAGCTGCAGGCCACCTCGACGTCGAGCTCGGCCCCCCGGCGGGCCAGCACCTCGAACGCGGACACCTCGACGTGCCGTGCCGCCAGTTCGACCTGCTCGCCGGCCCGCACCCGTGCATACGCGCGGCGCCCATCGACCTTGACGGCGCTGACCGAGCTCGGTACCTGGTCGATCAGGCCGGTCAGCGCAGCCCCCGCGGCGTCCAGCTCGACGTCCGGCACGTCGGACGGGTCACGCGGGCCTCGGGAGACCGGCTCGCCCTCGGCGTCGTCGGTGCTGGTCTCGGCCCCCAGCACGATCGTGGCGAGGTAGGCCTTGTCGGACAGGGCGAGGTGCCCGAGGAGCTTGGTGCCGCGCCCGACGCCGCACACCAGAACGCCGGTGGCCATCGGGTCGAGCGTGCCGGCGTGCCCCACCTTGCGGGTTGCGAGCAGGCGGCGCAGCCGGGCGACCACGTCGTGGGAGGTCATGCCGGGCGGCTTGTCGACGACCACGAGGCCGCTCAGCGGGGTGGGGCCGTTCAGCGGGGTGGGGCCGTTCGGCGGGGTCGGCCTGCGAGGCGGGATCGCGCTGTTCGGCGGCAGCGGGCCGTCCACCATCCTCAGCTGGTCAACGGCGCGGTCCGGGCGACGGCAGCCCGGAACTTCTCCAGGGTCGTGGCGGCGTCGTCCCGGGAGGTGAAGCCGGCGGCGAGCTGGTGCCCGCCGCCCCCGAGCAGGCCGCAGGCGGCACCGACGTCGACCTTCCCGCGCGAGCGGGTCGAGACCCGCCACGAGCCGTCGACGTCCTGCTTGAGCACCACGGCGACCTGTGACTGCTCGGCGGTGCGGACGACGTCGATGATGCTCTCGGCCTCCTCCAGCCCGACACCGGCGGCCTCGAGGTCATCGACGGATACCCACGTCCAGACGACGTCTCCCCAGAGCTTGACGCGGCCGAGCGCAGCCGCGAGCAGCGGCAGGTAGCCCAGCGGGCGGGTGTCCCAGACCAGCAGGTTCACCTCGGCGTGCCGCACCCCCGCCCGCAGCAGCCGGGCCGCCAGCTCGTGGCTTTCCGGGGACGTCGCCGAGTACCGGAACGAGCCGGTGTCGGTGACCAGCCCGACGTACAGCGCGGTGGCGAGCTCTTCGGACAGCGGCACGCCGAGTTTGTCGACCAGGGCCGCGACGACCTCGGTCGTCGACGCGGCGGTGACGTCGAGCAGCAGGTCGGTGCCGAACCCCGTGTTGCTGCGGTGGTGGTCGATGACGAGCACCGCTTGCGTGGTCGCAGCGACAGGTGCGAGCACGCCGAGCCGGTCGAGGCTCCCGGTGTCGAAGGTGATGACCAGAGGCACGTCGTCCGGGAACTGCTCGGGCGCGACGATCATGTGCTGCCCGGGCAGGAAGCGCAGGTTGGCGGGCACGCCGAAGGGCACAGCCTCGAACGAGACGACGACGCGGGCGCCCCGGCTCTGTAGCGCCAGCCCGAGCGCCAGGGCCGACCCGAGCGCGTCGCCGTCGGGGTTGACGTGCGCCAGCAGGCCGATCGTGGTGCCGGCCGCGACGGCCTGCTCGACCAGGGCGACGGCGGCATCCCACTGCTCGGGAGAGGGCCCCGAGGCGGCAGCGGCCGTCGCCTTCTGCCCCTGCGAACCCGCTCGCGCCTCCTGGCTCGTGGAAGCCGTGCCCATGGCCGCGCCGGCCGGCCCGGCCGACGCCGCCAGTGGATCGGTGGCGAGGAAGGTCATCACTCCCCCAGTGTGCGATAAGGCTCCGGGTCGCCTGCCGGCCGGGCGTCATGCCGGGCAGCCGCGACCCGGGCATCGTCGGCACGAACGGCCTCCAGCAGGGCATCGAGGCTCTTGGCCTCGTCCGGGAGGCGGTCATGCAGGAACGCCAGGGTGGGCGTGTTCTTCACGCCGGTCAGCCGTCCTACTGTGCTGCGCAGCACCCCCCGCGCCGACTCCAGAGCCGCCGCGCTGGCCGCACGGTCGGCCTCGCCGCCGTACACGGTGTAGAAGACCGTGGCGTCGCGCAGGTCCGGGGTGAGCCGCACGTCGGTCACCGTCACCATGCCGAGCCGAGGGTCCTTTACCTCGGTCTCCAGTGCGGAAGCGACGATCTCGCGGATGCGCACTGCCAGCTTGCGGGCGCGAGCGAGGTCAGCCACGGCGTCCTCCAGTCGGTTGGTCGGTCGGTCAGTCGGTGCTGTCACTCAGTCGTCGTCGTCCTTGCGGAAGCCCCGCCGGACCGACAGCACCTCGATCTCGGGATGCCCGTCGAGCAGCCGCTCGCACCGGTCAAGGACATCCGCGCAATGCGTGCGGTCCGCCGCGACAGTTGCCACGCCGATCTCGCTGCGCCGGTGCAGGTCGAGGTGCCCGACCTCGGCGGCCGCCACCTCCCCCCGCCGCTGCAAGCCGGCCACCAGGGGGCGCACCACCGAGCGCTTCTGCTTCAGCGAGCGGCAGTCGCCGAGCAGCACGTCGATCACGAGCGTTCCGGTCCACATGCGGCCACCCCCGTTGCCGGCCGGAGCGCCTGCGGCCAGCGGCGGTTGCCCGCTGCTGGCCGCAGGTTCGGCGATCCTGTGGCTAGACGCGGGGGATCTCCCGCTGCTCGTAGGTCTCGATGACGTCGTCGATCTTGACATCGTTGTAGCCGAGACCGATACCGCACTCGTAGCCCTCGAGGACCTCGCGGGCGTCGTCCTTGAAGCGCCGCAACGAGTCGACGGTGAGGTTGTCGGCCACGACGACGCCGTCGCGCACGATCCGCGCCTTGCTGTTGCGCACGATCGTGCCGCTGCGCACGAGGGTGCCGGCGACGTTGCCGATGCGCGGCACCTTGAAGACCTCGCGGACTTCGGCTGTACCGAGCTGGACCTCCTCGTAGATCGGCTTGAGCATGCCCTTGAGGGCCTGCTCGACGTCGTCGATCGCGGCGTAGATGACCGAGTAGTACCGGATGTCGACGCCCTCGCGGTCGGCGAGCTCGGTGACCTTGCCCTGCGGGCGCACGTTGAACGCGATGATGATCGCATCCGACGCGGCGGCCAGCATGACGTTGGTCTCGGTGATCGCACCCACCCCGCGGTCGATGATCCGAAGGCTGACCTCGTCGCCCACGTCGATCTTGAGCAGGGCGTCCTCGAGCGCCTCGACCGAGCCCGAGCCGTCACCCTTGAGGATGAGGTTGAGCTGGTTGACCTCGCCCTCCTTGATGCGTGCGAGCACGTCCTCGAGCGTCATCCGGCCGCGGCTGGCTGCCAGCTGCGCGGCCCGCTCCCGGGCCTGACGCCGCTCGGCGATCTGCCGGGAGATGCGGTCGTCGGGCACGACGAGGAAGTTGTCGCCGGCACCTGGCACCGCCGTCAGGCCGAGCACCTGCACCGGACGCGCCGGGCCTGCCTCGGTGAGCGGCTGGCCCTTGTCATCGAGCATCGCTCGGACGCGCCCGTAGGCGTCGCCCGCGACGACGCTGTCGCCGACGTGCAGGGTGCCGCGCTGGACGAGCATCGTCGCCACCGGGCCGCGGCCGCGGTCGAGGTGAGCCTCGATCGCGACCCCCTGGGCGTCGATGTCGGCCGGCGCCCGCAGGTCGAGTGCCGCGTCTGCCGTTAGCAGGATGGCATCGAGCAGCTCGGCCAGGCCCTGGCCGTTGCGGGCCGAGACGTCGATGAACATCGTCTCGCCGCCGAACTCCTCGGCGATGAGCCCGTACTCGGTCAGCTGGCTGCGGACCTTCGTCGGGTCGGCGCCCTCCTTGTCGATCTTGTTGACGGCGACGACGATCGGCACCTCAGCGGCCTGGGCGTGGTTCAGCGCCTCGATCGTCTGGGGCTTGACGCCGTCGTCAGCCGCGACGACGAGCACCGCGACGTCGGTCACCTGCGCGCCTCGGGCACGCATGGCGGTGAACGCCTCGTGGCCCGGCGTGTCGATGAAGGTGACAGCGCGGTCGCTGCCCTCGTGCTCGACCCGCACCTGGTAGGCCCCGATGTGCTGGGTGATGCCGCCGGCCTCGCCCGCGACGACGTCGGTGGAGCGGATCGCGTCGAGCAGCTTGGTCTTGCCGTGGTCGACGTGCCCCATGACGGTGACGACCGGCGGCCGGCTGACCAGGTTTGCGTCGTCGTCGTAGTCACCGCCGAATTCCAGGTCGAACGCCCCGAGCAGCTCGCGGTCCTCGTCCTCCGGACTGACGATCGACACCGTGTAGCCGAGGGCCTCGCCCAGCAGCTGCAGCGTCTCGTCGGTGCAGGACTGCGTCGCCGTGACCATCTCGCCGAGCTGGGTGACGACGACCTGGACCAGCGAACCGGCGTTGGCGTTGATCCGGTCGGCGAAGTCCGACAGGCTGGCGCCGCGCGGGAGCCGGACCGTCTCGCCGTTGCCACGCGGGACGTAGGCGCCCAGCGTGGGGGCGGTCATGTTGTCGAACTCCTGGCGCTTGGCGCGCTTGGACTTGCGCTGCCGACCGGGCCGCCCACGGCCACCGGGGCCGAAGGCGCCCTGCGTGGTGCCACCGCGGCCGCGTCCGCCTGTAGCCGGCGCGCCGGGACGCCCGGGCGCACCGCCGGGACGGTACGGACCGCCCGCGGCGCCGCCGGCACCACCGGGGCTGCCAGGACGCGCGGGAGCACCCGCACGGCCGCCGGCGCCGGGAGCACCGGGGCGACCGGCACCGCGCGGCCCACCCGGGCCGCCGGGACCACCGGCACCGGGAGCAGGACGCGGGCCACCGACGCGACCGGGCATCATCCCCGGCGACGGGCGGCCAGGCCCGCCAGGACCGGCCGGACCACCGGGGCGCTGGCCCATCGGGCGCGGCGGCATGCTGCCGGGTGAAGGCGCGCCAGGGCGCGGACCAGCCGGACCGGGACGCCCGACCGGCGGGCGCGGCGGACCGGCCGCCGGAGGCATGCCGGGTACCGGCGGGCCCTCCGGACTCGCCGGCTTCGGCGTGGGCCGGGCCGAGGCCGGTGTCGTGTAGGGGTTGTTGCCGGCCGAGCGGGGCGCGGGACGCGCCGGACCCGGACGGCCGGGTACGGCACCCGGGGTGACCGTTCCAGGAGTGCCGGCGCCGGGAGTGGCTGCCCCTGGCGACGCGGCCGAAGGAGGACCACCAGCCGGAGCACCGGGAGAGACAGCACCGGCACCAGGAGCACCCGGCCCAAAGGCACCAGGGCTACCGGGCTGGCTGCCGGGCGCTGGGCGCGGACCGGGGGCCGCGCGGCGGGCGGGCAGCTCCGGCTCGGCGGGCGAGGTGAAACCCGCGCCGGGAGCGGTGGAGGGCGCAGCGGGGCGCACGGGAGCCGGGATGACCGGCGGCGCCACTGGCTGCGCCTCCGGAGCTGCGGGCGCAGCGGCAGAGGTCGCGGCGACCGGGCTGGCCGCACGCTTCACCGGGCTCGGGGCGACGGCGGGCGCCGCTGCAGCGCCGTTGCCGGCGGAGGGAAATGCTTCCTTGAGGCGGCGTACGACGGGCGCCTCGATGGTCGACGATGCGGACTTCACGAACTCGCCCATGTCTTTCAGGCGGGCCAGCACCGTCTTGCTGTCGGTGCCGAGCTCTTTCGCGAGCTCGTGAACGCGGGCCTTTCCTGCCACGGTGCTCCTTTTTTTGGGCCCGCGGGCGGTCCGCGTGACCTCGTCTACTGCATGGTGGTGCTCATTACAGGGAGCTGCTCATCGAGGACTCATCCGTCTCGACCTGCTTCCGGCTCATCTTGCGGCGGCTCGTCTGGGTGGGACTGGCTGGTGCAGCTGGGACGGTGTCACGTGCGACCGGATGCGGATCTGACCGGTCGCGCGATCACTCACCTGCCAGTGTCAACGCCTGCCACCCGCGATGTCGTTCCGAGGTGCTCTCGAACCATCCCTGCGTCGGGGTCGCTCGTCAACCGCAGCGCGCGACGAAAGGCGTGTCGGCGCTCCGCCTGGACGAGACACTGCGGGTCGAGGTGCAGGTGCGCGCCCCGACCCGGCAGGCTCCGGCGCAGGTCGGGGACGAGCACGCCCTCGACCGCCACCACGCGTAGCAGGTCGGCACTCGCCGCTCGGAGCCGGCATCCCACACATGTGCGGACCGGCACCGCCCGGCGGGCCGCCTCCAGTCTAACGCGCTGCGCCACGCGCCTGCTGCGACGGCTGCAACGGCTGCAACGGCTGCAACGGCTGCGACGCCGATGCTCCCGCGGCGACGGACTCGTCGGCGTTGCTGCGGATGTCGATGCGCCAGCCGGTGAGGCGGGCCGCGAGCCTGGCGTTCTGCCCCTCCTTGCCGATGGCGAGCGAGAGCTGGTCGTGCGGCACGACAACCCGGGCCGCGCGTGCCACCGGGTCGACGACCTCGACCGAGCTGACCGTGGCGGGCGAGAGGGCCGACCCCACGAAGGCGGCCGGGTCGTCGCGCCAGTCGACGATGTCGATCTTCTCGCCGTGCAGCTCGCTCATCACGGCACGCACCCGCGCGCCGACCGGCCCGATGCAGGCGCCCTTGGGGTTGACACCCGAGGTGCGGCTGCGTACGGCGATCTTGCTGCGATGGCCGGCCTCGCGGGCGATCGCCACGATCTCGACGGTCCCGTCGGCGACCTCCGGCGACTCCAGGGCGAACAGCCCGCGCACCAGCTCCGGGTGGGTCCGCGACACGGTCACCGAGACACCCCGGCCGCCGCGGGTGACGCTGACGACGTAGACCTTGATGCGGGTCCCGTGCACGTAGCTCTCGCCCGGCACCTGCTCGGCAGGCGGCAGCAGCGCTTCGAACCCGCCCAGGTCGACCAGGACCATGCGGGTGCCGGCCTTCTGCTCGTGATGCTGCACGACGCCGGAGACGACCTCGTGCTCGCGCCCGGCGTACTCGCCGTAGGTGGCGTCGGACTGCACGTCGCGCAACCGCTGCAGGATCACCTGCCGCGCCGTCGTCGCTGCGACCCGGCCGAAGCCCTCGGGGGTGTCGTCGTACTCGCGGACCAGCTCGCCGCCGTCGTCCCGCACGGCCACGAGGACGCTGACCTCTCCGCTCTCGCGGTCGACGGTGACCCGGGCGTCCTGCGCCGCGCCCTCGGTGTGCCGGTAAGCGGTGAGCAGGGCGCCCTCGATCGCCTCGACGAGGGCGGTGAGGCTGATCTCCTTCTCGCGCTCGATCCCGCGCAACGCCACCATGTCGAGCTTCATGCGGGCACCTCCGCCGCGTCTGCGGCGTCGGGCCCGTCGGGATCGGCGTTGGTTTCGGCGTCAGCGTCAGCGTCGGCCTCGGCGTCGGCTTCAGTGTCGGCTTCAGTGTCGGCGGCGCCGTTGGCGGCGAACTCCACCTCAACGCCTGCCCGCGCCACCTCCGCGTAGCCCACCGTCGTGTCGCCCCCGGCCCGGCGACGCCGGCCGCGCTCGAACGTCGCCTCCTCCCGCACCACCGCCGACGCTTCCCCCGCCTCGAGGACGCGCCCGCGCAGCCGGCTGCCATCGTGTCGACGCACGTCGACCAGGCGCCCGACGGCGCGCCTCCAGTGCCGCGGCTCGGTGAGCGGCCGGTCGACGCCGGGGGTCGAGACCTCCAGCACGTAGGCGCCGGGGACCACGTCCTCGTCGGCGTCGAGAGCGGTGTCGACGGCGCGGCTGACCGTGGCGACCGCGTCGAGGTCGAGCCCGCCCTCGCGGTCGACCACCACACGCACGATGCTGCGGGAGCCCGCCCGGGAGACCGCGACGTCCTCGAGCTCCGCGTCGTGGGCAGCCACGACCGGCGCAAGCAGGTCACGCAACCGCTGCCGGGCCGCCGCCGCCGATGCCACGCTGCCCCCCTGCTCGCCTGTGTGCCCGCCCCGTTCAGCCCGCCGGTACCAGGAGCCCGGTACCAGGAGCACTGCCGCTCGTCACCAGCCGACCGCTGCGCGAGCGTACGTGCGCCGAGCTCGGCCGCGCCAGAGCTCCGCGCGACCTTCACAGTGCGTGTCCTCGGCCGGGTCAGCTGCCGAGCGCGCACCACCGGTCGACCAGCGGCAGCAGCTCGAGCAGCGATGCGATGCTCGCGTCGGGAGTCACGTCGTACCCGGGCACCGCGGGGTGCGGGCGCAGCACCGTGCGCATCCCCAGCTGGCCGGCGCCGAACACGTCGTCGAACGGGCGGTCACCGACGAACACTACCCGGCGCGGGTCCACCGGCGGCTCGTCGCACGCTGCGGCGACAGCTGCCAGGGCTGCCCGGAACGCCTCCGGGTGCGGCTTGAGGTGCGGCAGGTCGCTGGTGTAGGTCCGCGCGTCGAGAAGGCCCAGCACGCCGTCGCGCTCCAGCCACTGCTCATGCCAGTGCCGTGGCCAGTGAGTGTTCGACAGCAGCCCGGTCCTGATCCCCCGAGCCCGCAGGTTCCGCAGCACCGGAGCCGCATCGGGGTCGGTCAGGGTGTGCTCGGTCCACGCCTCCAGGTGCGCGTCGAGCGCACCGCTGGCCAGCGCGGTCTCGACGTCGATTCCGGTCTGGCGGGCGGCGGCGGCGAGGACGTCGGCCGTCGTTCCGCTGCGGCCACTGGTTACGGCGTGCTCCCACCAATCACGCTCTGCTTCCGCGAGGGCGGCCGCGACGTGCTCTGCGCGCTGCTCGTCGCCGCCGGGAACGAGGACCCGAGCCGCCACCCGCCACAGGTCGAGCAGGTCGACCTCGTGGAAGGGGGTGAGGGTGCCGCCCCAGTCGAACAGGACGACAGCCACACCCGGTTGCCGCCCGTCAACCCTGTCAACCCGATCAGTGCTGCCCTCCGGCACCGTCACCTCCGGGACACCGCTGCCGTGGCTGCGCCCGTGAGCCGCACGAGGTCCTGCGGCGCGATCTCGATCTCCAACCCGCGACGGCCGGCGCTGACGAAGACGGTCGGGTGCTCGAGCGCCGACGAGTCGATCACTGTCGGCAGCCGCCGGCGCTGCCCCAGCGGGCTGATGCCGCCGCGGACGTAACCGGTGGCGCGCTCGGCCGCCGCGGGGTCGGCCAGCTGCGCGTGCTTGCCGCCGAGCGCTGCGGCAACCGCTTTCAGGTCGAGCTGGCCGGCGACGGGCACGACCCCGACGGCGAGCGCCCCCGCGAGGTCGATGACGAGCGTCTTGAGCACCCGGTCGGCCTCGATACCGAGCGCTGCCGCGGCCTCGGCGCCGTACCCGGCCCCCGACGTCGCGCCGCCGTCGTCGTGCCCCACGTACTCGTGCACCGTGACGGCGACACCCGCCTGGCGCGCGATCCGCGTCGCCGGGGTCTCCCGTCCTGCCACCTGGGTCGCGCCGGCTCTCAGGCGGCGAGCTCGGCCACGACCCCGCCCAGGGGGACGCTGCGCCGCTCGCCCGAGCGCCGGTCCTTGACCTCGACCTCACCGGCGGCCAGGGCTTTTCCGACGATGACGATCGTGGGAACGCCGAGCAGGTCGGCGTCGGCGAACGCCACCCCTGCTGATGCGCCGCGGTCGTCCAGCAGCACCCGCAGTCCGGCCCGCTCGAGGTCGGCGGCCAGCGACTCGGCCGCCTCGCGCTGCCCTGCCTTGCCGACCGCCACGACGTGCACCTCGGCGGGGGCGATCTCGGCAGGCCAGCGCAGCCCCCGCTCGTCGTAGGTCTGCTCCACCACTGCGGCCACGGCGCGGCTCACCCCGATTCCGTACGAGCCCATCGTCACGCGCTGGGGCGTGCCGTTCGGGCCGAGCACGTCGAGCGCGAACGCGTCGGCGTACTTGCGGCCGAGCTGGAAGATGTGGCCGACCTCGATCGCGCGGTCCAGCGAGGTCGGCGAGCCGCAGACCGGGCACGGGTCGCCGTCACGCACGCTCGCCACGTCGAGCACCTGCTCGACAGTGAAGTCACGGCCGGCGACCGCGTCGCGGACGTGGGTGTCGGGCTTGTTGGCGCCGGTCACCCAGGCGGTGCCGGGGGCGATGCGCCGGTCGGCCCAGTACCTGACGACGCTGCCCTGCGGCCCCACGTAGCCGCGGACCAGCTCGGGATGGCGGGCGAAGTCGTCGGCGTCGAACGGCTCGACCACGGCGGTGCCGAGTGCCGCCTCCAGCCGCACGAGGTCGACCTCGCGGTCGCCGGGCACGCCGATCGCGACGACCGCGCCGTCGACCTTGACCAGCACGTTCTTCAACGTGGCCGACGCCGCCACACCCATGGCGGCGGCCAGCGTCTCGATCGTCGGGGTGTCCGGAGTGGGCACCTCAGTCATCGGGCCGGGAGCCGGCGCATCGGGGTCGGGGCCCGGCACCACGGACGGGACCGCCTCGACGTTGGCCGCGTAGCCGCAAGATGCACAGGCGACGAAGGTGTCCTCGCCGACCGGGGTCGGGGCGAGAAACTCCTCGCTGGTGCTCCCGCCCATCGCCCCGGACATCGCCGAGACGATCCGGTAGTCGATGCCGAGCCGCTCGAAGATGCGGATGTACGCGCCGCGGTGCAGGGCGTAGGAGTGAACGAGACCCTCGTCGTCGAGGTCGAAGGAGTACGAGTCCTTCATGACGAACTCGCGGCCCCGCAGGATGCCCGAGCGCGGGCGGGCCTCGTCGCGGTACTTGGTCTGCAGCTGGTACAGCACGACCGGCAGGTCCTTGTAGGAGGAGTACTCGCCCTTCACCAGCAGCGTGAACAGCTCCTCGTGCGTCGGCCCGAGCAGGTAGTCCGCGCCGCGCCTGTCCTGCAGGCGGAACAGCAGGGGGCCGTACTCGTCCCACCGCCCGCTCGTCGCGTACGGCTCGCGGGGCAGCAGCGCCGGGAACAGCACCTCCTGGCCGCCGATGCGCTCCATCTCCTCGCGGACGACGGCCGCGACGCGGTCGAGCACAATCTTGCCCAGCGGCAGCCAGGTCCAGATGCCGGACGCGACGCGACGCACGTACCCGGCCCGCACGAGCAGCTGGTGGGAGGGGACCTCCGCGTCGGCCGGGGCGTCGCGCAGCGTACGAACGAACAGCGTCGACATCCGGAGCACGCTCGCGACAGTACCGAGGGGCGGCAGTACCGAGGGGCGGCAGTACCGAGGGGCGGCAGTACCGAGGGGCGGCAGTACCGAGGGCAGGCAGTACCGAGGGCAGGCAGTACCGAGGGCAGGCAGTACCGAGGGCAGGCAGTACCGAGGGCAGGCAGTACCGAGGGCAGGCAGTACCGAGGGCACGGACGGCAGCGGCGCCCAAAGGCCGAGCAGTCAGAACAGGATCGACGCGAAGGTGCCCATCTGCTCGAACCCCACCCGCGCGTACGCCTTCCGGGCGACCGTGTTGTAGGCGTTGACGTAGAGGCTCACCACCGGTGCGTGGCGGGCGCGGGCAGCGACGACGACGGCTGCGGTGCCGGCGGTGCCCAGGCCCGACCCGCGCAGCTCGCGAGCGACCCACACCCCCTGGACCTGACAGGCGGCAGCGGTGGCCGCACCGACCTCGGCCTTGAACAGGACCCGGCCCCCCTCGATCCGCGCGAAGCACCGCCCGGCCTTGATCAGGTCAGCCACCCGGGCCCGGTACAGGGCGCGACCGTCGCCGACGTCGGGGCGCATTCCGATCTCCTCGGTGTGCATCGCGATGCAGGCCGGCAGCACGATGTCGAGCTCGTCGGGCCGCACGTGGCGTACACCCGCGTCGGGCGCGACCGCCGGCTCCCGGTCGATGACGAGCAGCGGCTGGTTGGCCCGCACGTCACGCGCCGGCCCCCACGAGGGCTCCAGCAGCCGCCACAGCTCGAGCACGGCATCCGCGGGCCCCACCATCGACGCGCACCGGCGCCCCTGCCGGCGGGCGCGGTTGGCGAAGGCCGCGGCGGAGGCGGCATCGACGTGCACCGGCCAGATGTTGGCGCCGGCGTAGCAGAGCGCGACGAGGCGGCCGTCGACCTCGTGGCCCCACACCTCGGCCCCGAGCCGCCACGAGTCCAGGCCGACGGCCTCGATGCGGGAAGCAACGACGCAGTCGGTGACCGGATCGGCATGCAGCAGGGCCCGAACCTCTGGCAGGTCCGCCGCTGCGAGCACGCGGACGCGCGGGGCCAGAACTCCGCGCGTCATCCCCGCCCACCTCACGCATCCTGCCGGTCCCGCCTGCTGAGGTGACGGTAGCGCGAGCCCGCCAGGCACCGGCTCAGCTGACGGAGACGACGGCTCCCACGGCGGGCTCGTCACCCGCTGCACCGCCCGGTGCGTCCGCATCAGCGGCCGGGTCGACACCCATGTCGTCGGCCAGGCGCATGGCCTCTTCGATCAGCGTCTCGACGATCTGCGCCTCGGGCACGGTCTTGATGACCTCGCCCCGCACGAAGATCTGGCCCTTGCCGTTTCCGGATGCGACACCGAGGTCGGCCTCGCGGGCCTCCCCTGGCCCGTTGACGACGCATCCCATGACGGCCACCCGCAGCGGCACCGTCAGCCCCTGGAGGCCGGCCGTCACCTCCTCGGCGAGGGTGTAGACGTCGACCTGCGCCCGCCCGCAGGACGGGCAGGAGACGATCTCCAGCGTGCGCTCGCGCAGCCCCAGCGACTCGAGGATGGCGAGGCCGACCTTGACCTCCTCGACCGGAGGCGCCGACAGCGAGACGCGGATGGTGTCACCGATGCCCTCGGCCAGGAGCGCCCCGAACGCGACGGCGGACTTGACCGTGCCCTGGAACGTGGGGCCGGCCTCGGTCACGCCGAGGTGCAGCGGGTAGTCGCACTGCTGCGCCAGCTGCCGGTAGGCCTGGATCATGACGACCGGATCGTGGTGCTTGACTGAGATCTTGATGTCGCGGAAGCCGTGCTCCTCGAACAGCGAGCACTCCCAAAGGGCCGACTCGGCGAGCGCCTCCGGGGTGGCCTTGCCGTACTTGGCCAGCAGTCGCTTGTCGAGCGAGCCGGCGTTGACACCGATGCGGATGGGGGTGCCGGCGGCCGATGCGGCCCGGGCGATCTCGCCCACCTTGTCGTCGAACGCCTTGATGTTGCCGGGGTTGACCCGCACCGCGGCGCACCCGGCGTCTATGGCGGCGAACACGTACTTGGGCTGGAAGTGGATGTCGGCGATCACCGGGATCTGCGACTTGCGGGCGATCGCCGGCAGGGCGTCGGCATCGTCCTGGCTCGGGACGGCGACCCGGACGATGTCGCATCCGGCCGCGGTCAGCTCGGCGATCTGCTGCAGTGTGGCGTTGATGTCACTGGTCAGCGTGGTCGTCATCGACTGCACCGAGACGCGGGCGTCACCGCCGACGAGCACGCCGCCGACGTCGAGCGTGCGGCTGTGCCGCCGGGGCGCGAGCGGGCGCGGGGGCGCGGCCGGCATACCGAGGCCGACGGCCGTCATCGGGCGCTCAACTGGGCGCTGAGGGGGGTCACGATGGCTGGCTTCCTTACCTGATCCGGATGGGATTGATGATGTCGGCCGAGGCCAGGACCAGCGTCAGGACGGCGAAGACCGCTACCACAGCGTATGTGGCGGGAAGCAGCTTGTTGAGGTCGACGCGTTGCAGCTGGCCCCGGTAGCCGCGCAGCCGGCGCAGGCGGTCGCGTCCCTGCTCGAAGGCGAGGATCGCGATGTGGCCGCCGTCGAGCGGCAGCAGCGGCAGCAGGTTGAAGACGCCGACGAACAGGTTGACGCTGGCGACGATGAGCAGCAGGTCGCTGGCCCGCTCCGACAGCGATGCCGGGGCGCTGGCGATCTCGGCGCTGATCCGACTGATGCCGACGACGCCCTGAGCGCCGTTGGGGTCGCGGTTCTTGCTGAACACGGTCGAGAGCCGCTGCGGGAAGTGCGCGAGCGCGTCGGCCGTTCCGGTGACGAACTGCCCGATCATCCCGGGCGTCTCCCGGGCGGCGCCGGCCGGCCCGAGGTCCTCGACGATGACCTTCGCGCCCACGCCCATCTTCGGCGTGGTGATGGTCTTGCCGGGGTTGTTCGGGTCGGTTCCGGTCGTCTCGACCAGGGTGACCTGCTTGGTCAGCACCTGTGTGCCGCGCTGCACCTGCAGCGTCACCGGGCCGGCCTTGCTGCCACGGATCAGCCCGGCGAGCTGGTCGAACGTGCTCACCGGCGTGCTGTCGAACGAAAGCACCCGGTCGCCATCGAGCAGGCCCGCGGCCTTCGCGGGCGTGGTGGCGCCCGGCTGGCACGGCTGGCTCAGGCACTGCCCGAGCACGAGCACCGGCTCGTTGTTGTGCGGCTTGCCGCCGACCCACAGCGAGCCGAAGACCAGCACGATCGCGATGACGAAGTGGGTGAAAGAGCCCGCGGCCAGCACGACCGCGCGCTGCGGAGCCGGCTTGTTGTAGAACGCGCGCGGCTCGTCCGCCGGGTCGATCTCCTCCAGCGGCGTCATGCCGACGATCTTGACGAAGCCGCCCGCCGGGATGGCCTTGATGCCGTACTCGGTCTCGCCCCGCTGACGGGAGAACAGGGTCGGCCCGAAGCCGACGAAGAACTGGCTCGCCTTCATGCCGTACCGCCTGGCGGTGAGGAAGTGCCCACCCTCGTGAAGCATCACCGACACGAGCAGCGCCACGACGAAGACCGCGACACCGACCGCGCTCATGTCACCTCGATCTGTTCACGGGCCAGGCTGCGCGCCTCGCTCTCCACCTTCAACACATCGGCGACGGTGCGCAGTTCCCGTTCACCCACTCGTTGGACGGTGGCGGACACCACGTCGACGATGCCCAGGAACGGCAGCCTGCCGGCAAGGAATGCTGCGACCGCCTCCTCGTTCGCGGCATTGAAGGCCGCCGGCGCGCCCCCGCCCTGCCGGCCTGCCTGCTTGGCGAGCGCGACAGCCGGGAACGCGGCAGTGTCGAGCGGCTCGAAGGTCAGGGACTGCGCGCAGCTCCAGTCCATTGCCGGCTGCGCTTGGGACACGCGGGCCGGCCAGCCCAACGCCAGCGCGATGGGCAGCCGCATGTCCGGCGGGCTCAGCTGGGCCAAGGTGGAGCCGTCGACGAACTCGACCATCGAGTGCACCAGCGACTGCGGGTGCACCACCACGTCGAGCGCGTCGTAGGGCACCCCGAACAGCAGGTGCGCCTCGATCAGCTCGAGCCCCTTGTTGACCAGCGTCGCGGAGTTGACGGTGACCACCGGCCCCATCGACCAGGTGGGGTGGTTCAGCGCCTGCTCGGGGGTCACGCCGGCGAGCTCATCCCGCCGCCGCCCGCGGAACGGGCCGCCGCTGGCGGTCAGCAGCAGGCGGCGCACCTCGCCGCGCTGCCCACCCCGCAGGCACTGGGCGAGCGCCGAGTGCTCGGAGTCGACCGGCACCACCCGCTCCAGGTGAGGCAGCACGAGCGGTCCGGCGGCGACGAGAGACTCCTTGTTGGCCAGTGCGACAGTGCGGCCGGCCTCGAGCGCGGCCAGGGTCGGGCCCAGCCCGATCGAGCCGGTGATGCCGTTGAGCACGACGTCGCACGGTGTGCGGGCGAGCTCGTCGACCGCGTCCCCGCCCCCCGTCACGTCGGGCGGGGACAACGCGCGGTACGCGGCCGCCAGCGCCGCTCGGACCGCCGGTACGCACGCCAGATCCGCGACGGCGACCCGCTCCACGCCGAGCTCGTGGGCCTGCCGGGCGACGAGCTCGGGTCGCCTGCCCCCCGCCGCGAGGGCGACCACCCGGAACTGCTCCGGGCGGTCCCGCATCACGTCGATGGCCTGGGTCCCGATCGAGCCGGTCGACCCCAGCAGGACGACGTCGCGCCTGGGCTGGACCTGGGCCGCGTCGGCGCCTGCGCCGCTCATCCGGCGTGCCGGGTCACGTAGTCGACGACGAGGGCGTCGGCGCTCAGCGTCGTGGTCGTCCGGCCCAGCCCCACAACGGGGTCGGCGCCCCGCCGCGACGGCCAGGTGTGCCCCCCGCCCTCGACCGTGTAGAGCCGCACGTCACATGAGTCCCAGCGCAGGGCTGCCACGTCGCTGCCGACCCGGTAGCCCTGGCTGGCGCCGCACCCAGCCGCCCGCGCCCACGCGGTGACCCGAGCGAGCGCAGGCTCCGCCTGGGTGCCGGCAAAGGGACCGCTGCGGCTGCCGCCGCCGCCGGCGTAGGGGACGAACGGGTCGGCGGTCCCGTGCACCTCAGCCATCGGCGGCCACGAGGTGCACCCCCGCGGGGTGATACTCGGTGCCACGCCCACCACCGAGCTGGCGATGCCCGTGCACTCGACGAGGGCCGCCATGTCGGCACCGTCGGACCAGCCTGCCGCACCCACCCCGGCGACCCGGCCGCACAGCCGGCTGCGCACGTCGGCGACGACTGCGCGGGAGACCGCGAGGTCATCTCGCAGCGCCGGTGAGCGGGGGAAGTTCCAGGTGCCACCGGCCCCCTCCAGCGTCGCGACCGCAACGCCGTGCGCCGCCCCGTAGGCGCCCAGCCCGGTGTAGGCCTCTTGGGCGGAGGCGCTCTGCTGGTAGCCGTGGTAGTCGAGCACGAGAGGCACCCTCGCGGACGTCGCGATGCCCGCGGGGACGCTCAGCAGGTAGGCAGCACCACCGGCGGTGTAGGACCCTGAAGCCGAAGTCGTGCAGCTGACGGGGGCCAGCGGTGCGGCAGACCGGGTCGATCCCGCCTGGCTCGTCGGCCCTTGCGCTTGTGGCCTGTGCATTGGCTCAGCGGTTGGCGTTGCCGTTGCCTGCTTTGGGACCGTTGACTGTTTTGGGAGCTTCGGCGTTACACGAACGGTCGAGCTCGCAGAGCTCGGCGGCCGTGACGCGGCCGTCAGCTCAGGTGCCTTCACGGCGGCCGGGCTGCTGGCCCCGCAGCCCGCCAGCCCGGGCCCGATGCTGAGCGCGATGGCGGCAGCAACAGCGAGGCCGAACCCAGTCAACCGCGGATGGATGAACACGTCAGCCGACCGCGGCCAGCTGACCGCAAGCGCCGGAGATCTCGCGGCCGCGGGTGTCGCGAACCGTGGTCGGCACCTTCGCCAGGCGCAGCCGCCGGACGAACTCGCGCTGACCCTCAGGGGCGCTCGCCTGCCAGGATGTGCCAGGCGTGGGGTTCAGCGGGATGAGGTTGACGTGTGCCGGGCGGCCGCGCAGCAGCTTGGCCAGGTGGTCGGCGCGCTCCGGCTGGTCGTTGACGTCGTCGATCAGCGCGTACTCGATCGACAGCCGCCTGCCGGTGTGCTCGGCGTAGCCGAGGGCGGCGCCCAGCACCTGCTTGACCGGCCACCGCTGGTTGACCGGCACCAGGGTGTCGCGCAGCTCGTCGTCGGGTGCGTGCAGGCTCAGCGCCAGCCGGACCGACAAGCCCTCGCTCGCCAGTTTGGTGATGGCCGGCACGAGCCCCACTGTCGACACCGTGACCGTGCGCTGGGACAGCCCGAGGCCGTGCGGCGCCGGGTCGGTGAGCCGCCGGACAGCGCCGATGACCGCGCGGTAGTTGGCCAGCGGTTCCCCCATACCCATGAAGACGACGTTGCTGACGTGCGCCGGATCCGCCGACCCGTCGGGAGTCAGGTCACCGGCGGCCAGCGTCCGCTCCGCCGCAACCACCTGTTCGACGATTTCGGCGGTCGACAGGTTGCGCTGCAGCCCGCCCTGCCCGGTCGCGCAGAATGGGCACCCCATCCCGCAGCCCGCCTGGCTCGACACGCACACGGTGGTGCGGCCGGGGTAACGCATCAGCACCGACTCGACCAGCACCCCGTCGAGCCCGCGCCACAGCGTCTTGCGCGTCTCGCCGGCATCGCACGTCACGGTGCGCACGGGCGTTAGCAGGGTCGGCAGAAGTGCCTCCGCCAGCCGGTCGCGCGTCGGACCCGGCAGGTCGGTCATTGCAGCCGGGTCGGTGGTCAGCCGGGTGAAGTAGTGGCGGGCTAGCTGCTCGGCCCGGAACGGCTTCTCCCCCAGGGCAGCGACTGCTGCCCGCCGCTCTGCGGGAGCCAGGTCCGCCAAATGCTGCGGCGGCTTGCTTCCGGCCGCCAGGGGCAGCGATGGACGCCACTGCGCGGTGGCAGCCTCACCCGTTCCGGTGGCACGGACGCCCGCCACCTGAGATCGTCGAGGCGACGATGTCACGGCAGGCACCCCCTCATGGTCTCACGCAACGGGCAAGTGGTAACGGTGCAAGCCGCCCGCAACCGGGGTCACGGTCCTGGATGGGAGTCGCCCGGAGCCCAGCCACTGTTGCTCCGCCATCAGAACGGGACCTCCTGCTCAGGTGGTGGCGGCCCCGTCGGGCTGTGAGGGTGCTGGGGTTGGGGTTGTCGGCAGGTGCGGCAGCCGGCTGCCCACCGGGTGGGTGATCGGGAAGGGTCCAAGGCCCAGCCGCGGCCCGGTCTCTGGCTCTGTTCGTCGTGTTTTCGTTGCAGGGCGCGGCGCAGCGCGGGGCTGATGGTGCGGGTGCGCCGGCCGACGTCGAGGATCTGGCTGGGGCCGTCGGTGATGATGCGGCTGATGCTGGCGTCGCACGCGAGGCGGCGGGCGGTCTCGGCGATGACGGGGCGGGTGTGGCCGAGCTGCGCGGCGGGGGCACCGGCGCGTTGCTCGAGCGTTTCGAGGCTGA
>JAABUP010001302.1_pt1 | contig 52333 bp, 13 predicted proteins | sample 5559201 | NCBI WGS metagenome assembly JAABUP01 (sample SAMN10711887, study PRJNA513373) | rock metagenome | isolation source: Antarctica rocks | place: Antarctica | reverse complement strand
TTTAATTACTTTTAAAAGCTCTTTATACTTTTTAAAAAGTAGTATATTAATCTTAATCTTAAGAAAACCTTTTTTAAATACCTTTTTATTATTTTATTAAGGTAATAAGTTTATTTATTAAACTTATTTACCTTAAAAGAAAAGTTATTAAGTATTAATACTTTATACTTCCCCTTCTTATTAAAGGACCTTAAAATATTCCTTAACTTAATAAGCTAGTTATATTTATTAATACCTTATTATATATAATAGGCTAACCTATTATAATAATAAAAGATAGAATTAATTAGTATATTATTAAAGGGTTTAAAAAATTTATTTAAGAAGAGGTAAATTATTTAAACTATATATAAATTAAGGACTTTATTTATTAACCTTAATACTTTTAAATACTAGGATTTTATAGTAATAATTTACTATATTAAGGGAGACCTTATAAAAGGTTTCCCTAAGATAGATATATAACCTATTATATTTCTTAGTAAAATATTAAATTAAGTAGAGTAAAATTATTAGTTAATAGAGCTTATTTAAAGTTATAAGTATTATCTAGGTTATTAAGAGAATAAGATATTTAATTAAATTGTTAAAATAGCCTCCTATTATAATCTATATTTATTACTTAATAGTAGTCCTAATTTTTTATTAAATAAGTTTAATATTATTATCTACTAATAGACTTAATTTATACCTTATTTATATATTATTATATCTTTTTTAATTTAACCTTATAATAAAATATAAGTTTAAAAAATTAAATATTATTTCTAATACTTTATTAAGACTTTAAGCTATTATTAAGATAGATATTAAGGATATTATTTTTTCTTTTGATATATTATATATTAAAGCCTTTAATAAGGTATATCTTTAAGGATATTATATATTACCTATTTTTATATTATATTTATTAAGATATTACTAGATTTTAGATTATACCTTATTAAAGCCTATTAAGTAGATAGTTAATAGTATAAGATCTTATAATTATTTAATAAGAGTAATAATAACCTTAATAAAAAAGATAAGAGGATATTAAAGATTTACTTTTATCTTTATAATAGCTTACTTTATTATATAAGCTTTAATAATAGTTATAAGTATCTTTATATACTTAATATATTAGAGAAAGAGGGTTTTAATCTTACTTAATATTATAGTAGATTTTATTATATTTATAATAGGATTATAAAATTAATTTATATATAATACTTATTAAAGTACCTCTATCTTTATATTACCTATTACCTAGACTATTAACTTAATTAGATTAAATAATATAAACCTTATAAAAGTATAATCCTAATTAATAGCTACTAATCCTATTTCATATTATAATAATAGATTTTATTATTACCTTACTATTAATTATTAAAGGCTTTAATAGTCTATTAATTATAATTAATAAGTTTTCTAAATAGAACTTATTAATACTAGGCTACTTAATATAAAATACCTCTTAATAGGTAGATAAGGTATTAATAGCCCTTATATCTTATAACTAAAGTATTCCCTATACTATTATAAGTAATTATAACTTTAAATTTATATCTTAATTTTAATAAATAGTATTTTAAAAACTAGGTTATTTACTTCTAACTTTAATAGCCTACTATCCCTAGATTAATAGTTAATTAGAATAAATAAGTTAGATAATAGAGGTTATAATTTATTATTATATTACTTAATATTTAAATATTAATATAGTTAATTAGGCTTTAATACTACCCTATCTCTAGGGTTATCTTAATAATATTAAAAACTAATTAATAAGTATTTATTAAATAAAATTCTTATAAGTTTTAATATTTATAATATTTATAATATATTACTATAATAACTACTTATAAAAGACTTTATATATCTCTAAGAGTTAAATTATAATTACCTTAAGTTAAAGAATTAATAGTATTTATTAATACCTTTTAAAAAGTTTATTATAATAGTAGATATATTATAATTACCTTTACCTCTAGAGATAAGGTTTACTTATAACTTAATAATATATATTATATACTTAAAGTTAATTATAAGTTATATTAATAGTATATAAGACTATTTAAGGTCTTTAATTAGGTTAGCTCTTTAGCCTATTACTTTAAACTACTATTAATAATAGTAATCTACCCTATTATATTAGTTACTTAGTTAAAACTAAAGCTAAACGGCGACTTGTAAGGTTATAATAAAAATATAAATCCTCCCCTAATTATTAAAATAGGAAATAAAGATAAGGATAGTAATATTTATAAAGTAGAAGCTATTATTAGGAAGAGGAGGTCTAATAAAAGACTTTAATACCTAGTAAAGTAGAAGAGCTATAATTATAAGTATAATAAGTAGTATAATAAATTAGACCTTAAGAATAATAAGGACCTTATTACAGAATATAATAATTACTTATATAAAAAATTAAGGCGATTTAGATAGTAGTATATATCAAGGATAATTACTTTTTTTACTAGTGTTATTATAGATTTATTATTACTCCTTTTATAACTATAATATTATAGTATAAAAGCCTTTTATATTATAACCTAGTTATTCCTTAATAGAATTTTTAATAGCTAATTAATTATATATATATGAAATTAGCTAAGGCTATTTATTACCTTATTAATTAAGTACCTCCTTACCTAGTAGAGGCTTCCTATATTAGTAAGATCTTAACTCGCCCTTATACCTATAGTAAAGGCCTTATGCCCGCAGGCCTAGAGCTAGCTCCAGGGGCCCTAGGCTAGCCCTAGGCCTGTTACGGCGCGTCCTAAGGCCCTAGGGCCGCTCCGGGGTTTAAGGGTAGTAGTGACATGGGCAGAATAATTATAGGTAGAATAGTTGATTTTCTATTAAGGATTCTATTAAGGAATGACAAGGTGACTGTAGAAGCCTTCCGTAGTATACGCTAATACGCTATATCTATAATAAATACCCACTAAAAGAAAATAAAGTAGCGCCCTTACTACTTTATTACTTTATTTTTAATAACCTTAATTAGCTATAAGTATATTTATTAAAGTCTTTAATAAGCGCTATAATATTATAAAGGTCTAAAATATTATATTATATATTATATTAAGGGCTATAATCTTTCTATTTAATAAGGTATTAAACCTTATTCCTACCTATAATACGCCTATTAACTATAGCTTCTAACTTATACTTATCCTCTATAGTATTATTATAAATAGGGGGTTGTTATATTATAGTCGCTTATAAGGGTTTAAACTAGGGTATAGTTTAAGCTAAGTAATAGATACGACGGGGTATATCCGTATTATAAGGGGTAGTTAGAGTCTATAGGCTAGGGGGCCGATATAATTAAGGACCTTAAAAGGTCCTACTTATTATTAATAGAGCTTAGGATTAGTAAGGCCTAAAATAGAGTAATTATAGTTTAAGCGTAGGTAGAGTTTATTACCCTTAGATATATTAAGAGCTTAATATTTATTATTATATCTAGACTTAGAGAAGATACTAGTAAATATAATAAACTCTTTAGCCTATTCCCTTTAGAGCTATTAGAGCCTATTAAAGTCTTTAGTAGGGATATCTATAGCTAATAATAGTAGGCTAATAGTATTATATACCTTAAAGCCGTAGATAATATTATTAGGTACTAGGCCTATTAAAGTATTAACGGAGTTATTAAGATAGCTCTATAAATAGGGAATAATAGGGGACTAGTTAACGCTATTAATATAAGGGTACTAGGAAGTATAAAAGCGTAAAGTAATTTTAACTATTTAGTTAGTTTATTCTAATTATTTATTAGTTTAGGCGTAATATAATATAGATATTAGTAGTTAGTAATTTAGGTTATAAAATAAAGCCTTCTAGAAACTTAATATAAATTTTAGGTCCCGGTCGCTAATTATAATATATAGGATTCCCTAGTTATAACTTATAAGGCCTACTAGTACCGAGTCTACCTATTAGGTAGCGTCCTATATTATTTAGCTTATAATTAGGAGGATATACTTAGAGAACTTATCTATAATAGTTAGTAGACTATTAAAGCCGTTTTCCTATATTAATAATAAAGCGAGGATAAAGTCTATTATAATTATATAGAATAAGATACTAGGCCTATTAATAGGCTATATATTATTATAGGGTTTATAATATTTTATTTAATTAACCTAATAACTAGGGTAATACTTAATATACGCTCAGAGATAAGAAGTAAGACGCCGGAGGTAAAGGGAGTTAGTTATATATTTATAGGTCTTATAAAAACTACCGTAGTATTATTTATTATAGGCTAGTTAAAATACTTCCTTCTCTATTATATTAGGAATATATAGCCTCTTACGCCTATTATTAAAATTAGTATAATAGATAAGGCCTTCGCGGAGTTTAAACCTTAGTAATATTCTAGAATCCTAAGGAGCTTAATCTAATATCTTAAGAATATTAAGGACCTTATTTTATTATTAGTTATCTTAATAGGCCTATAATAAATATATCTTAAAGGTATATAATATCTTAATAAGGGTAATATAGAATAATAGCACCTTAAATTAATATAAGAGGCGGTAGTCTATATTATAAAAGGCTTTAGTATATAATATATCTAGTATACTAGTTATTATAAATAAGGAGTTTCTTATATCTCCCTTAAGGCGTAATAGTATATTAGGTATAATATTACTCTTTCCTAGTTTATACTTTATTGGAGGTTAAATTATAAGAGATATTATGACGCCCTAATAAGGTGGAGGTTAAGTTTATTAGTAGATAATAAACTAAGGCTAGTTTACTTTAATATTAGTACCGCCGCTAAGTAGTTTATATAAATAATTATTAGAGGCTTATAAGAAGACTTAATAAGATATCTAGTTTTATAAATAACCTAGATAATACCTACTACTTTAAGTTCTATAAGCTAGTAATTCTACTTAGCGGGATTAAGTATCTTATTAAGGAATATAATAGGTTAGATATTAGTCCTTATAAAAGGCTTTAAGCTATTAGGATTACCTTTTATATAATATATTATTATAGTAAAACCCTAGGCTTTAAAGGCGTTTAGGTTAATAAATAAAAACCTTATTTTATTAAAAAATATAAAAAAGTAGGGTTTTTTAAAGGCTTCCTTTAGGTTATAAAATACCTAGAGTTCTTCTTTAATAGGCTAATAGAAGGCTTTAATAGCCTTAGTCTTTCTAGTATAGCCTTTAATATTTAATATAATAAGAGGAGCCGTAAGATTAGTTTTATATCTTTATAAGGGATTAGCCGGTTAGGCGTACCTAGGTATTAATAACCTTAGCTATCCTATAAAGCCTAAGAAGATCTTAAGGTCTCTAAGGGACTTAGGGAAATATAATATAGTAATAGCCCTAAGTTTCTTATCTAAAGTAGTAAGCCTAAGGGCGTCGACGTACTAGCTAAGGAGATTAATTAAAGGGTATCCTAGGAAGGTTTTCTTAGGACTTAGACTTAGTTAATGCTTACGGAATAAGGTAAAGAGTTTCTAAAGATATATTAAGTACTCTAATAGGTTCTTAGAGAAGCTTATAATATTATCTATATAGGTATAAGTAAAGTCTTTATATAGCCGTAGTAATTTATCTATTTACTATTATATATATAGGGGTAAGCCTTTATAGCCTATTAGGGCTATATTATACTATTCTTAACCTTAGTATAAAATGACTATTAGCTTATAACGGTCGGCTTCTTTAATATTAAATTAATAGAAATAGCCTATTCTATCTATAATAGAAATAAAGGGTAACCTAGTTATAACTAATATAATTTTACTTTATAAAGGGATTAGGTAACTATTAGATTATATAATTATATTTAGGCCTTATATATTAATAATAACGCGACCTTTCTTTTCCCCCTTAGTTTCTTACTAAATTATAAAGACTAGGTAGCTAAATAGGGTAGGTTAATTTAACTATTATATTTTACCTTAGGAATATAACTTATTAAAAGTCTTATTAATAATTTACTTATCCTTATAACTTACTAGGTAAACCCTTAATAGCTTAGGGACTACTTTAGGCTTTAGGGTAATAGATATCTATTTATCCCTAGGAACTACGACTATAGTACCCCGATCTATCTATATTTTAGGGAAGGTATCGACGACTCTTATAATCTATGAGGCTATATCCGGAGTATTATAGATAGTTATACCGTTAGGTATAATATATTCTAAAGTAGGGTTAATAGACGCCTATAGAAGGCTTCTATATAAATTAAGGCCCTTATTTAGATTAGTCTAAGGCATAGTAACTATATTAGCCGCGATATAAGGTATAAGTGCCGTAGTAATAGCTATAAAGCTTTTAGCGACTTATAATTTCTATAATTAGGTATTACCGACTACTTATAAGGCCTCTTCTAGGGAGACTAGGTAGGTTCTATCCTATTTATATTTTATAACGGATCCTAGCCGCGTCTTATAAGGTAGTTATATAGCGACTAGTAAGGTATTATAGACCTATATAAATAATATATTAGAATTAATAATATATATATAAATACCTCTATTAGGATTATGATCTTACGGATAATCTAGTTTAAAAAGATAGTTATAATTATTAGGTATATTACCTTTATATATTACTAGATCTTTAACTATAAAGTATAGAGGGATTATAATAGTTAATTTCGCCTTAATTATACGCCTTAAATATAGAGATATATATATATAAACTTTAATTAGGGCTATTAGGCCTTTATATAATCTAATAGAGATTACTTTCCTACTAAAATTAATAATAATACCCTAGGGAACTAACATATTATTATTAATAAGTATATTAGCTCTAAGATTATTAATAATATAAACCTTTATAATTATTAATACCTATCTAGGAGAGTCTTTAACCTTACCTTAAATATATATTTTAATAGAGGCGTACTTATAAGTCTTAATAGTTTTATTTCCTACGTTATAGACTAATATAGGTAAAGGTATCTTTTTAAGATAGATATTAGGGAGGTACTTTATGAGATAAGTACGGTTAATAAGCGTAATAGTATAGCTACTATTAAGGTAGACGTTAGTCTACTCCTAGCTTAATTTAGACTAGGATACCTTAACTATAGTATATTTCTATTTATAAAAGTTATAGCCTAGTAGCTTACTCTAATCTAGAATTATATTAGAATTAATATAGATAAAGTTAGTCTAAGGGATATTATTAAGGTCTTTATTTATAACTTCCTTTAGATTAATTTAAGGGTTATCTAGTAAAGGCTTTAATAGTTATAGTATTAGCTTAGTTAGCTAAGGAAGCCTTAGCTAATATTATAGTCTTAAGTAATTAAATAGCTTATTCTAAGATAAGAAAGTAGCTTTATAATTAGAATAAGGATAATTAGTATCTTTTAGCTATATAAGGAAGTTAATATCTTAAGTCTTATTATAATTATTATTATAGAAGCCTTTAATAGATAGTTTATTATTATACTTATACTAAGTAGCTAATTAATTATATTTATTATTAAAGTCTTTTATAAACTCCTCTACTATAGCCTAATAGGCCCTTTAAGGTCTACCGCTATTATAAGTACTATTCTACCCCTATAGTTAAAAACCTAACCAGTTTACGGGGCCTACTATAATTTAAAGCCTTTAAGGGGCTTATAGTAGCTATAATAGCTATAGTAGTTAAGGTATATCTTAGCCTTAATAATTTTAATTCTAATTAGAATTATAAGCTAGATTATTCTAATAGTAGGGGTAAGTATTACTAGCTAATTAGTTTCGAGGCTAATTAACTACTTAGGATTAATACTAACTAGATTAGCTAATCGGCCTATTATTATTATTATCTTATAACTACCATCCTATTATAGCTATTAAGGTCCTTAATATAAAGGATATACTATTTATATAAATATTAAACTAGATATCCTTTTATAGACGTAATTCCTTAATTAAGCCTGAGATAGTTAATATAGTATTAGGTTTATTAAGGTCGCGACGTAGTTCGCCGTCTATATATTTATAAGCTAGGAGTACCTATAATAGTTTAGTAATTATAACGCCAGCGTTAGGACTATTAATTATATAAATATCTTAAATAGTATAATAAATAGACTTAAGTATACTTAAAGACTTATTTAGGGAATCTTAAAATCTCTTCTCTAGTATATTATACTAGCTATTAATACTATTAGGATTATATCTTAATCCTTATCTAGAGTTATATATTAATTAACTAGTAAACTAGTTATTAGCTTCTCTAAGTAGATAGGTATTAAGATTCTATTATAAAATAGCTATATCTATTATAGTAGCCTTTACTTATAACCTAGTAGTAAAGCTATAGATATCATAATAGATATTATACCTATCCTTAACCTTAATAGCGGGTATATTAGGCTTTAGTTTAAAGTTACCTATATCTTAAGTATAAAATTAAGTAGAATAAGGTCCTTAATTAGGATTAGCTAGATTTACTCCCGCTTAATTACTATTAGCTTACTATTAATTCTATAATAAGGTTATTACTTAAGTAATAATAGTAGCCATTTAATCAGCCTATACTTATAAAAATAGAGTAGCTATATTTATGGAAGGCTATAGTAGATTATAGGGTATCTCTCCTTTAACTAATATACCTTAGGTTATTAGTAAGTGGGAGCCTAGGCTAGACTAATCTAACGGGCCTAATAGCTTTAATAGGCCTAAATACTCTAATAGGCCTAACTATCTTAATAGGCTAAATCTAGGGGAGGTCAACGCAGGTATAGTACCTATTAATAGGGACCTAGTAAACTTATATAACTAGGTAGTAGTAATAATAAAGGCTTTTATAGACGCTTTAAAGAGGGGTAGGTTAATAGCCTAGTTACTTAGCTAGGTATATTTAGCTTAATCTAAGTCCTAGGATCCTAATTAAGTGCCGCGTAATAGAGTAGGTCTTTAAGGGAGAGGGAGAGGTCTCTTATACTTAGAGGTAATAAAATAGATAACCTTATAAGTTACCTTCTAGATAATCTAGCTATATTAATACCTAGTATTAAAGAAATTAGATATTAAGTAGGCTTAAGTAATAATATCTAGTAGTACGGGGATAGCTAATAGGATTAAAGAGGCTATATTTAGGATAAATAAGATATTATTAGAGCCTTTAATAGTAGCTACCTTATAAGTTAATAGCGTTAATAGCTATTATAGTTATTAAAGGAATTATAATAGAAAAAGTAAAATAGGTAAATAACTTATATAACTATTTAGACGGCTTAAACGGGAAGGAGCTTTATTCCTAGAAAGGGACTAGAAGGAGCGTTAGATAAGTTATATAACTTAGAGGGCCGTAGTATAAGGGTATTTACTAAAGGCTTCTAATTTAGACTGCTTTATATTTAAATTAGTATAGAATAAGGCCTTTATTATAGAGTATAAGGGATGCTTTTAGTTATAGAAGCGGTTACTAAAGGTGTAGGACTTAGAGGGGTTAAAGGACTTAGAGGAGGATTATTAGTACTATAGAGATAGTATTAGTACTATAAATAGCGGTTAGTACTTCTAGGTAATTATTTAGTACCTTAAAGATAAATACCTATAGTATTACTACTAATTAATATAGGTAGAATAATTATAGGTAGAATAGTTGATTTTCTATTAAGGATTCTATTAAGGATTGATAAGGTAACTGCGGAAGCCTTCTATAGTATACGCTAATGCGCTATATCTATAACAAGTAGTATTACGTGACTACTAACTAAGTAGTTTTTCTAAAATCTACTAGTTAGGAGATTCTAGGAAATCACGTGACTGCTTACTAAGCGAGACTATATGACGTAACTACTTACTAAGTAAAACTCTAAAAGTTTTAATGCTATAATTAACGGGTGTTGCGATTATCGCTATATAGCTAGCTAGTAGCGGTAGCGCAGAGAGCGGAAGCCTTCCGCAGGCACGTCTTAGGCCTACGAGAAGCTTCCCTTCTCTATAACCTTTACTACTTTACTATATTATTAATTACGGTTATAATCTATAGTAGTAACACCGTATCGGCTACTATTAGTACTATTAACCACTAATAAGCCGTATATAGTCTACCAGCTATTATAGTACCAGCTATCTATAGTACTAGCCTTAGGGTATAAGTCCTTATAAGTCTTCCGTACGCCAATCTATTTAATACTCGTTTAGGCTAGCTAAAGAAGCCTTCCGCAACTAATAATAACTACGGAAGTCTCCTTAAAACCCGTAATTAATAAGAGCCTTATTTATTACCTATTACTACCTCCTAATAATATTAGGATTTCGTTAGATTATTAGGATTTTTAGAGAAACCTCGGCATTTTACTAAGTAAATCCGGATATTTCCCCAGATATTCCCCTACTCACCACTTATCCTAGCTACTAATAGGGAAACCCTTATCCTTACTTTTTAATTACACGATTTTATTAATACTAGATATAAGTACGCGGTTATTACTAATAATATTAGTTATTTCCTAATAGCCCTTATTATTAACGGGAATCTTAGACCTCCTTATACTAACTATACCTCTAATTCTTTATAAGGTTAACGGTACCGTACTAGGTTATTATCTCTAGAGCCTCTTAGTCTTCTTAATATTAATAAGCCATCCTAGCCTACTAACTAGGCTATTAATAAAAGCTAACTCCGTATAATAATTATTATTTTAAGAAATCTACCGCGTCTATAAGGCACTATCTATAATAGCCTCCTTTAATACCTACCTCCCTAATAGGGACCTTAATCTATTTACTATTATAGTTAACCTCACTAATACTAATAGAGTCCACTTTATTCTCCGCAGATACTAAAGTAACCTTAGTAGAAGAGGCTATCTATAATTACCTAATAGGACTAGAACTCCCTAGTCTACTAGAGCCTTTCGATATAGCGGATAATAGGGGAAATAATAATAGTAATACTAGCTAGGCGAATATACCTATTAGAGGTTTTATAGCCAAATAGTTTAATACTATATCTACTTTCTTTTAAAGCCTAAATAATAGAGCTAGCGGATATTAGAACTAGCCTATTAATTAGCCTATTATAGGGCTAGCTATAAACCCTCCTATTATAGTAGGTACCCCTTAATTTAGGCCCTATAATATTAGGTATTTTAATCCGGATCCTAATATACCCCTAGTTAAAGTTAAAGATAGTTATAATATCTATTATAATATTTTTAGCTTTACTAATAGAGTTAAAGTAAAAGCTACTACTATAAATCTAACTCTTATATAGTTAAATCTAGACTCGTATTTACTTAGGAAAGTTAATAATTAGTTTATTAATTAATTATTATATACTATACGTATTAGGCTATAAAATAACCCTACTAGTATTACTAAATAGTATATAGCTCTATAGGAATATTTTCAGGACTCTCCTAGTAAATCTCTTAGTCTACTAGAAAATATCCGCTATATAATAAAGGACACTTAAAATCAACAGGATCCAGCTAACTATATCTCTAGTATTATCCTAAATAGTAAAAACGCTAATATTACTACTATAGAGTAAGCCTAAGTCCTCCTAGTATTTAAATATATAGACGGATAATTACGTCGGGATCTATTATTACTAACTAAGGAATTAATAATTAAGGGCCTCCTTAAAGAACTTAGATATAGGAAGGATACTTAGTTTAATATTTATAAAAATAAGGGCCTTATTAAGAAAGGCTTTAAGATAAAGTAGGATAGTTATTATAATAATTAATAAGATCCTTAATTAAGTTAGTATACTTCTTATTTAAATTATCCTATATATTAATTTAGCGGTAATAGTTTTAATTATAATAATAGGCCCCTAAGGCTAAACTATAATAACTAGAATACTTAACTATTTATACTATTTATACTATATAAAAATAATTAAGGAAACTTTAATTATAACCCTTAATAGGCTTAGATTATTAGTCCTTAATAACCTCTATAGATTATAAACGGAAACGCGTTACCTAGGTAGAGTTAATACTAAAACTATAACCTAGGTTAAGGCTATCTACTAAACGCTTTAAACGGTAATCACCTATATAAGCTATATAATTAGGCTTAGTAACGGCCTCATACCTACTAGGCTACTATTAAGGATAGGAATCCTTAGGAAGAGCCGTATAATGAGTATTAAGTAGGTAATATATAATACTTATAAGGATAAGTACTATTAATCTATAAACTAGATTAACCCTAGTCTAGGTTAATACCTAGATAATTCTTAGGAATATAGTTAAGATCCTAAAAGTTATAAGGGTAATAATACCGTTAAAACCTATTTTCTATTAATCCTATCTAATAAAGCCTTTACTTATTAGATATACTCTAACGTATTCTCGTCTAATAATACCTTATATAATTATATTCGCTATAGTTATTATATAATAAGGGCCTTAATTACTACTATAATATTATTTAAGGTAGCTAAGGTTAGTAGTACCTACTAAAGCCTTCCGTAGGCTATTATTTAGAGTACTTCTAAATAGACTACTTTAGGAGGATATACCTTTAGAGGCTATTATTTTATTATTACTTAGATTAAATTTACCCTAGACCTTAACTATCCTCTATATAAGCTTTATATAGATATAGGTTATACTATAAGCCTAATAGATAGGAAGTTTCTATTATAATAGTTCCTATAGGCTAAAATCTCTAAAATACTAACGCTTATAAAGGTGAGAGGTATTAGTAGTAAAAAGTATAATACTAATAAATATACTACGCTACTAATATATATCCCTAGGGGTAATAGTACTACTTTTATTAAGAGAGAATTATATATTATTAATAACCTTTTAATAAAGGCGTTAATTAGGGTTAATATCCTTAAATCTAAAGGTATTATTATTAACCTTGAGAGGAATTTAATAATAATATATTCTTATTAAAACCTTAAAGTCCCTATTAAAGTCTTAGGTAAAGGAACTTATATTAATACTATAGTATTTAGTTAGGCTAATATTATTATCGGCCCTTATAGTAATAAATAAGTTTAAATTATAGGCCCCCGTTATTAGTTACTTAATCTTCTAAAGGATTAAGACTTAATCTTTAAGCTAGATAAGCTAGAAGACCTCTCCGTCTACGCCTACGTTATTAACTATAAGATATCTTATATCTTTATTAAGAATAATACTAATAGTAAAATCAAGTTAGCTAAGAATAGGAGACTTAGCTAGGTTACTAAGTATAATACTCCTAATTATTTCCTTATAGAAGCCTTCTATAATAACCTTACTACCTAGCCCCCTAAAAGGGCTAAGGTAGCTAACTAGGTTAAAACTAATCTCTAACGTCTCGTTACCGCTGCTATAGTATTTATAGTAACGGTACCTACTACTACGGCCCTAGAGATAGAGTCTTCTACGGCCCTAGAGATAGAGTCTTCTCACCTATTAGGCGTAATAGTCTACGGTACCCCTTAAATAAGGGCCTTATTAGGGGATATTATTAATAAATACCTGAGCCTACAGTAAGATACTAGGACTATAATGTATATCCTAGAGTCTTAATAGATAGATATCCCACTCGTAGATAACTAGCTAGAGATCTATAAACCTAGCTAGGCTAGGGCTTATCCCCTAGGAAAGGCGGATAAAGAAGTTATTAATAATAAATCTAATAAGCTATATAGATAAGGTAGAATAGACTAAATAACGGAGTTAACTCCCTTTTTATTTCTATATTTTATCATCTAGAAGTAATCTATAAACGGCCTTTATAAAGGCCGTATAGTAGTAGATATTAGGGCCTTAAATAAAATTATAATACTAGACGCTTATCCTATACCTTTATAGGCTAAGATATTAGCTTTACTAAAGGGTACTACCTATATTAGTACTATTAACGCTATAAGTTTCTTTTATTAATAGTCTATTAATAAGTTATATTATTATTGTCTTATAGTAGCTAGTTATTAAGGCTAGGAGTTATTTAATATCCTAGTTATAGGATACTATAACTCCCTAGCCTACGTATAATAAATAATAGATAGAATTCTCTAGCTATTTCGCCGTTTCTATTATATATATATTAATAATATTATTATCTTCTTAAGCTCGCTTAAAGAATACCTTAACTACCTTAATTAGGTATTCTAGGCCCTTAATAATATGAATATCTACCTATTACCTAAGAAATCTTTTCTCGGCTTCCTATTAGTCTACCTCCTTAGCTAAAAGGTAGACGCTCTGGGATTAGCTATAGTAAAAGAGAAATTAGCTACTATTACTAACTTATAATTCCTAATTAACCTAACGGCCCTAGAATAGTACCTTAGTTTAATAGGGTATCTATATTAATATATTACCTTCTATACTACTATTATAAAACCCCTTTAATTATAAAAGACTTATCTAAATAAGTCTATTCGCGATACTACTATATAATAAGGGCCTTTATTTAGTATTTAAGGTAATACTTATAAAAAGTTAGCCCGTAGAACTTATCTTAATAAACCTACGCTAAAGGAGCTTAATACGTTCTATTAGCTCTAATAACTATTTATTAGCCTAATAATTCTCTATTATTTTAACGAAAAGCTCTAACTATTTATAGATCTTAACGCTAGTAAGGAGTTTAGGTTTAAAGTATACGTATATTACGTTATTAGTCTAATAAAGGCTTTAATAGGCAACTTCCCTAGGTAGAAGTTATAACTACTAATCCTTTTTCTTAGCTATCTACTTACTAACGCTAAGACTTAATACTAGCCGACGGAGCTAGAAATTACTAGGATTATCTAGGTAGTAAAGAAGATTAGGCATATAATTAAGGCTACTAAATAGGTAACTATTATCTATACTAATCATTTAGCCGTAGTATTAATAGCCTATTAGACGAGTTTAAATATAACCTTAGTTAAAAAGCTAAATCTTTACCTTATTCGCGCCTCTAAATATCTATAACGGTTTTAACTAGATATACGCTATAAACCTAGGAAATCTAATATTATTCTAGATACCCTTTCTAGACTAGCTACTCGAGAGTATAGCCCTACTAATACTAGGGACTCGCTCGAGGCTATACTAGTAAAGGCTTTCCCAGTTAATCTAGTAGAAATAAGTCCCGACTTTAAATAACGCCTAATTAAGGGCCTTATTAAACCACATTAGTTATAATTAATATTAATAGTAAAGGAGAATAAAGCCTTAGGTAATAATACTACTAATCTACTATATCGCGTTATTAATAAATTATTATATTTTAATAATAATAAAATAGGCCTTCGCTTATATATCCCAACTTCTCTAGAAAAGGAAGTCTTCTAACTTACTTATAATAAGATAAGATATCTAGGTTATACCCAGACTTATAAGCGTCTAACTAAGGGACTATATATTTATAATATAGTAATAAAGCTTTATAAATTCATCCGATATTACCTATATTATTAATTAAACTAGACCCTAAGATATTAGCCTTATAAGTCTCTATAGTTAATCTTAATACCCTCCTAACCATTCTATACGCTTATTATAGACTTTATTCTAGCCTTACCCTATTTAAGTAACGGGTTTAACTTAATTATATTAGTTACTAACAAGTTCTTAAAGGTAATTACCCTAATTCCCGGTAAGAATACGTGGTCTAGGAAAGACTAGGCTATTAAACTAATTAGTTATCTCGCCCTACTAAATTAAGGCGTACTAAGGGCTATTATTTCTAATAGAGACTATAAATTTATTAGATAAATATAGAAGTAAATCTTCTTAATATTAAAAGTAAGCTTACTCTATTTAATAGTATAATATCCCTAATCTAATAGAATATTAGAACGTACTAACTAAACCGCTAAGATAGCGTTATAATACTATATTACTACGCTAGATAATTCCTAGTATTAGCTATTAATTATTAATAGAATATTAGCCTTACTAAATAACTCTACTAAATATAGCTCTACCCGTCTAGTACCTACTTAGGTCTTATATAGATTTAAGACTCGAGAATTACTAGACCTTCTACAGCTAGAAGACCCTACTAAAGCCTTCTATAATAAGGCCCTTATTTAGTAGGGTCCCTTCTATAATAACGCCCTTATTTATAAAGTATTAGCTATACCAGCTCAGCTAGTTAATATAAGCGACTATAGGCCCTTATATATCAACGCTAAGGACGCTATTACCTTTATAGCTATAAAGATAAAGGACTACTATAATACCTACTATACTCTAATATACTTTAAGGTAAGAGATATAGTATATCTACGACTTTACTAAGGTTACTATATCCTAGCCATCTATTCTAGGAAGACTAGATAATAATTAGTTAGACTATTTTAAATAATTAGGCGGGTTAGACGCTTAGCCTACGAACTCGTACTTCCTAATAATATAAGGATCTATAACATTATATCTATTACCTATCTAGAGCCTACTATAGACCCTACTAATAACCTATATTAACGTCGCCGCCTAGCTATACTAATTATTATTAAAGGATAAGATAAGGAGGAATAGGAGATTAAAAGGCTAGTTAATAAGAGATAGATACGTCGTAGTTATAGATAGGCTACTAAATACCTTATTAGGTAGAAGAACTATAGCCTTAAGGAGGACTATTAGATATTAGAAAGGGAGTTAATAAGAAATACTATTAACTTAGTAATAGAGTTTAATAATATTAATAGTAATTAATCGGCTATAGTATAAAGGGCCTTAGTTAGGGCCTAAGTAGTTGTTTTACTAATGTTTTTACTATTAAATACTATCGGGACGATAGCGTTATTTATTTACCGGTATCTGTTATAATTATCGCTATATAGCTAGCTAGTAGCGGTAGCGCAGAGAGCGGAAGCCTTCCGCAGGCACGTCTTAGGCCTGCGAGAAGCTTCCCTTCTCTACAACCTTTACCACTTTACTATATCATTAATCACGGTTGTAATAACGGGGGACTTAGGTAGTATACCCCGGAGCTACCCCTAACGCCACCCTAAAAGCGACCCCGGAATTAATCGATTTAGCCGATTTCTACGCGGGGATAATATGCTAGGGTAGGCCGTAGTAGAGGTTAATAGCGTAGTAGTAATATTAACTAAGGGTGATAATATAATAGCGTTACTATTCCAAGTACCTTAATACTATTCCCTAGCGCCTAGAAGCCTAATAATAGCGTATTATAATACTATTACTTAGCGCCTAAACCCTTAATCTTAGCGCGCCCCTTAGGGCCCTAGGCGCTTAGTAGGTTACCCCTACAGCCCTTATAACTCCAGGCGGACTCGTATCTACCCCTACGGCCCTAGGGTAAGCCTTCTTAAACTATAGCCCTAGAGGCCTAGGGCTGCCTAGGGCTAGCCCTAGGTACTCCTCTAGGTTTTTAGAGATTACTAACGTAAGTTAGTTTAATAGGCCTAAGGGTATCTTTTATAATTAAGGAGATAATATAGTAAGCTATATTATTAATAATTAATATAAAAATATACCCTATCTATATAAATTTATTTAATTAAAAGGTAAGGATAGTAATCTTATAAGTAATTTAGAGAGCTATAATAATAGAATATTAAGAAGCTAGAGAATATTAGTAAGATCTTAACTAGCCTTTATACCCTTAGTAAAGGCCTTATACCTACAGGCCTAGGGCCGGCCCTAGAGGCCGCTCCAGGCTCTAAGGGTAGTATTACGTAACTACTAACTAAGTAATCTTTTAAAATCTACTAGTTAGTAAATTCTAGGAAGTCACGTGACTGCTTACTAAGTAGAACTTCAAAAGTTTTAATGTTCTATAATCGACGGGGGACTCGGGTAGCGTATCCTAGAGCTACCCCCAACGCCACCCTAAAAGCGACCCCGGAATCGATCGATTTAGCCGATTTCTACGCGGGGGTAATGCGCTAGGGTAGGCCGCAGTAGGGGTTAATGGCGTGGTAGCTATATTAACTCGGGGTGATTAATAATACGATAGCGTTGCTATTACAGGTACTTTAACGCTATTACCTAGCGCCCGGAAGCCTAACTATAGGATGCCGTAGCGCTATTACGTAGCGCCCGGAAGCTTAATCTTAGGGCGGCCCTAGGCGCTAGGTAGGTAGCCCTTACGGCCCCTAAGGCCTCGGGCGGACTCGTGTCTACCCTGTTACGACCCGTTCGTCTTCTAACTAGAAGGCTCTAGGGTCTGGGTGGATCTCGTAGAGAGGAGTGTTAAGGACTAAGGTAAACAGGCTTCGTACTAAACTGGTCTAGTACAGGTGTAGTATTATATTCAGTGTCTAGGAGATAGTCTGGTAGATAACATGAGTTGAGCACGAAGCTTCTATCTGGGAGGGAAAGCACGCTCTCTATATAGATATAGGAAATGGTGAATCAGTTGGATTACTACTAATATAACTGACTCTCTGTCTTAGTATATTAGTAACTGATTTACTAATCGTAACGAGAAGTGCTTCGTCTAAGCGTAGTATAAGAACCGCTGGTTCTACTTATAATATTAAGTCCCCCCTTATTAGTTTTCGTCCCGAAAGCTTCCATGACTATGCCACCTATTAGGTCTAAACCAAAGTCGACTTTCCTTCGTCATCAGCTGGTGGAAACCATTATCAGGACTGGTTCACTAGTAATAAGGGTATATTCGAACTGCGAGCGCGCTGGTCAGGCCGACAAGTATAAGGTTAGAGTTTCGTCGGGTCGCTGTGTAGAATGCGCCCGCAAGGGTCTATCGGATTACAACCTCTCGCCCTTCTCTCCTGCAAAGTGGACCAGGATTTGGAATCAGCGGAACTAAAAGGCTGCTGAGGCTAAGGAGGCTCTTGCCAAATTTAACCGGTTACAGAGAGAGGTGGAGGTGTTAGAAAAGAAAGGAATAGAAATGGTCGAAGGAGAGCTTTAGAACATCGAGGAAGTGGAGCAGAATGAGCGAGCGAATGCTCCCGATCCTAGCGACTTCCTTTTTAACGTCTCTTCCGAGCAAGTTGAAATCCCGGCGGATTTTAACTGGAGTGGTCTTGTCGATGCTGGTGGAATTACTGCAGCAGGCTCCGGCAGTTCACAAGGTTCTTGATGGGTTCCCAGGTATCCTCTGAGTCTTCATACCCTTTCCACTTTACCAAGTAGTCCTGACCTTTCTGTGCTAGTACCTTTTCGACTTCGAACTCGTTTTCCTCTTCTATTTCGTAATAGAAGGTTTCTTGTAAGGGTGTGTTAGGATCTGCTGGCTCCAACATTAAGACATGGAATACTGGGTGTATTTTAGCGTCTGGTAGAAGCTGTAATTTATAGTTGACAGGTCCTTTCTCCTAAATAACTAAAAATGGTCCGACCTTAACGTGGTCCAGTTTCTTACTTAGTCTTATACCTTTCAGATTTTTTATAAGGAGGTATACTTTATCCCCCTTCTTTAGCTGAGGTCTATTTTTTCTTTTCTTGTTTACTAACTTCTCTATAGAAGTATTAACCTAGCTAATTTTTTATTATATATCCTTATACAAGCTTTTCATATTAGATATTAATACCAAGGCTTTCTCGGCGTCTAGCCCTTATCTAGGGTCTAAGAACAAATTTACATGTCGTCCGTAGTTCGCGAAGAACGGTGATAGCCCTATAGTATCTAATCTTTTATCGTTATATGCTAACTATACTATTAGGAGTAGCGTAACCTAGTTATTTTACTTTTTATTAACGTAGTACCTAAGGTATACCTCTATTATTTGGTTAGTACGTTCTATTTATCTATCTATTTATAGATGATACGCTGTTAATATTCGTAGTTTAGTTCCAATTAACGCGATCAAGGTCTTCTAATAGTTTAAGGTAAAGAGCTTGTCTCTATCTAAAGTAATTGATTCTAGTATGCTATAATCTCTAATAAGTCTATCTAATAAGATGAAACCAAGCTAACTAGCGTTATAGGTTTCCTTATATAGAATTATAATTATATATTTAGTAAGTTTATTAATAATAACTATTATTAAGTCGTACTTGTCGTTAGTTACCAGGTTAACTAACGGTGGTAATTTGACGATAAAGTCTATTATAACATCTTTCTATAGTATATCTAGAACTTTAGTAAACTAAATCTATCTATATTTAGTATGTCTTATAGATTTATTCTGCTGGCAATATATATATTCCTTGATATATTATTTAACTAACACCCGCAAGTTTAGTACGGCGTATACTCTTTAAATAAGTTCTAATATTTTAGATATTCCCGGATGTCCTAGCAAAGGATTATTATAGTAATCTCTAATCACTTCTTTAACCGCCTTTAGTAGTAAGTATAACTTTTATTTATATAATAATAGGTCTCGGTTAGGCTACTATTTCCTAAGCTCGCTAGCTAGGGTGTTATTAATATATACTTCCTTTAGGTTTAGAACTACATATATTATAATATGTATAGTCGTTACTAGACTTCTTATCGGTACTAATAATCTATCTTTTTCTTATTTAAGAATAGGTTAGTCTGTGATATCCTTTATTTATATATAGTTAGATCGTCTACTTAAAGCGTCTGCTCTTCCATTATCTTTGCCTGGGGTATACTAGATTTTAAATTTATATTATCCGAGAAGCTTAGCCTATCTAACTTATCGTCGATTCAGCTCCTTAGTTATAGTGAATCTGACTAGGTTTTTATAATCGGTAAAGATGGTGAGTTCGGAACAGCTTTCAGCATAAACTCTCTAATATTATAGGGAATAGACGACTGTTAAAAGCTCTTTATTATATATATCGTAATTCTGTTCTACCGCTATTATCTTACGTGAGTAATATGCTACTAGATGCCATTTACTATCCTTTTACTAACATAAGCAAGCTCCTATTATAAGATCCGAAGCATCTATCTCGATACGTACCGGTTCTCCGTTATGAAACGTATAGAGTATAGGCGGATCTATATAAGCTTGCTTCAGTTCGGCAAATACTTTCTCTTAGTTAGTATCCTATCGGAATCCCGTTTCCTTTTTAGTGATTTCCGTAAGTGGCAAGGCTTTCTTAGAATAGCCTTCTATAAAACGTCTATTAAAGTTAGCGAATCCTAAGAATCCTTATACTAATTTAATATTATATAGTATAGGCTATTCCTATATAGCCTGAATCTTTTCAGGACTTATACGAACGCCTTTAGTTGTTACTACGAACCCTAAGAACTTGACTAAGGTCTTATAAAACTCGCACTTTTCTGGTTTAAGGAGGAGCCTAGCCCTAGATAGACATGTTAATACATTCTATATATAAGGGACGTGTTCCTCTATTAACTTAGAGTAGATTAATATATTATCAAGGTATATAATAGCCGAATAGTCTAATTATGCCCGTATAATATTATTGACTAGTACCTAGCAGGTTACTAGTACGTTGGTGAGGCTAAACGGCATGACTAGGTACTCGTAATACCTATATCGAGTCCTGAATACTATTTTCTATTCGTCACCTTCCTTTATTTAAATGAGATTATACGCTCCTCGTAAGTCTAACTTTATAAAGACTTTTGCTTTAGCTAGCCGGTCCTGCAGCTCACTAGTATTAGGTAGCGGGTAATGATTCTTGATCGTTATATTATTTAACTTTCGATAGTCGACGTATAGCCGTAAGGATCCGTCCTTCTTCTTTACGAAGAGTATCGGATATCCTGCTAGTAATTTGGATTCTTGAATAAATCCCTTTTTTAGGTTCTCGTCTAAGTACCCGCGTAGTACTAAGAGTTCCTTTTCGGATAACGTATAAATAGGTCCAAATATTAGCGCCTTCCCTAGTTCGAGTTCGATCTTATAATCCTAAGGTTAGTATTTAGGCAGAGCTTTCGCTGTTATCTCTTTTATAAAGAGGTGTCTCCATCTTTAATACTCTTATAGGATATCAGGAGTACTATTAGTTACTCCAAGAACTCTAACTTATTAACCTAGCGGACCGTTACTAGTATCTATTAAGCCGGATCCTTGTTATTTAAGGCCATCCTTATTCGAAATTAAGGTAATATATACCTCGACCTTTTAGTTCGATTTCTTATCTACCGTCGTCTACTATCGGCGTGTAGGTTGGAATCTGGCGATATCACCAGTTCTCTTAAACTTAAGTACTTTTCTTCTCCAGTTAATTACTAGGTTATGCTTCTCTAACTAAGGCATGCCTAGAATAATATAATAAGTGGCTATCCTAATAATATCGAAGGATATTTCCTTATAGTGGCGTTGAATTATAAATAGTAGCGAGGTTATCTCCTCGTCTATACTTCCTGTCGATAGTTTTAACCCGTCGGCCATTTATAGGTTATATAGTAACTTCTTCCTTCGCGTTAATAGGCCTACTAACCGTACTAGTACTTCGGAGATAAAGTTCCTAGATGCTCTAGAATCTATTATTCCCATAGTTTTTTAACTATTTATTCTAACCGGTATATTCACGTGCGTTATATACTCCGTTAAGTATAACTGACGTGTTTTAGGGATTAGGACATTAATCTCCTTATACTTCCCCTTAGTATAAGGGATTACTCTTTTCCCGAAAAGGATAGGAATCCGGTAGTTCTCTTTATATACATGTGCTTTCTATAACTATCGTGGAAACAAGCATATTAATCCGTCAAGTGGCACTCTAATATATACTCGCCATGCTTGAGGTGTCCGTAGAGACTACTATGCCATCTTTAGTCATGGTTCGGAAACCACTTTCTCGACCTTTTAGTTGCTAAGTGCCAGTGATAACCTATATCAAGGTAACTTGACTAAATATTTCCACACGTGCGTACTCTAATTACCTTACCTAAGTTTATCTTTACTTAATAATAAATCATGTATATTTCGTTAGTATAGGCTGACTAGTATATTACTCCGTGCTGTGGATATACTAAGTTATTTCTAAACTCCTTCTAAAGAAGTCCTCCTAATACTTTCTCTTGATAGAACTCTACTCGTTCCTCGAGTTTTATCTGTGGATCTTTTAATGTGGAAGCTCGAGATGCTACGCTATTTTCCTTCCCTTTTTATATATCTTTACACTTTTTAGAAGTATAACTAAGGTTTTCCTAGTCGGAATCATCCTCGCTATCTCGGCTTTATTCAGGTTTTCCCTTATAAACGTAACCACCATCACTATTATTATTAGAACCTAGCTCCTTGAGTTATTTATAAATATCCGCGAGCCTCTATTCGATTTTTATAATATTTCGCTGTTTCTTAGCTATTTCTTCGCGTAATTCTTCCTCTCTAGTCTAAAGTTCTTTATTAATAGGCGGATTGACGAGGGCTAGTAAATCATCTATAATTATATCTAGCTTAGTATCGTTATACTCCGTTTCTTGTTAATCCTTTAGAGGTTCAGTCTTCCTAACTGGAACTCTCTCTAATATATTTAACTGAGGTCGTTTCACCATGTTTTTCGACCTGTAGTCCTTGGCGATATGGCCCGGTTTACCATAGCCATAGTAATTCATTACTTTCTTACCCCCGTACTGTTTCTTACCTCCGAACGTTTTCTTCTTCTATGTGAAGTCTAATTCCATTGGCATTGGTCTATAAGGATCGCGTGGGGCTCGCCTCTTTCCGTGACTTCCTCCTGAATAGAATCCGGTGTGACTAAGTCCTGAAACTCTACTATTATAGCGTAGTTCTATTATTAACTCATAGATCTAATCGTCGATTCTTGTCGAGTTCCTAATAAGCGAATCAAGATCGTTACTCTAAGCTCCATCTCGTATAAGCTCCTTCTTCACTTGGGGTTTTAGTCCACGTCGATACATTACTATTAGTGCGTTATTATCCCAGTCGGTTCTTATAAAGTATTATTAGAACTGTATTATATACTCGGATACTAACTTCTTCTACGTTAAATACTAGATAACTCTTATTACCACACTTGCTTTATTAGAAGGTCTGAATATTCGTCTTATCTCTTCTTAGAAAAGCGCTAAGCTTTCTATCTATAACTTAATAGAGATATTATTATCATTATCAGGATCTTCTATATATCGTTTAAGAAACGGGGCGGACTATTACTAGGCCCGTCCTCTCATATAAGTTATTATAAATAGTAGTTGTTTCTTTAGCCTAATAGCGTCCTTATTAAAAGAGAAGTATAGCTATATTTATACTAACCACTCTTTAAGTTTATCTCGATCGCTATAATATAAGTCTGGTTTAGTAATCTTGATACCTTCTTTAACTTCCGCTGTTATTAACTATTATAGACCACGTTCACTTAGTATAAGGTCTCTTTATCCTAAGGTACTTATCTTAAGGGTGCTTAAAGTGTTACGACCCGTTCGTCTTCTAACTAGAAGGCTCTAGGGTCTAGGTGGATCTCGTAGAGAGGAGTGTTAAGGACTAAGGTAAACAGGCTTCGTACTAAACTGGTCTAGTACAGGTGTAGTATTATATTCAGTGTCTAGGAGATAGTCTAGTAGATAACATGAGTTAAGCACGAAGCTTCTATCTAGGAGGGAAAGCACGCTCTCTATATAGATATAGGAAATAGTAAATCAGTTAGATTACTACTAATATAACTAACTCTCTGTCTCAGTGTATTAGTAACTGATTTACTAATCGTGACGAGAAGTACTTCGTCTGAGCGTAGTACAAGAACCGCTGGTTCTGCTTGTAATATACCCCTACGGCCCTAGGGCAAGCTTTCTCAAACCACAGCCCTAGGGGCCCGGGGCCGGCCCCGGGTACCCCTCCGGGTTTTCAGAAATTGCCGATGAAAGAGTAGTAAATTAAGTAAGCCTTAATAAGAATCCCTAATAATTTCTCTAATTAAGGACTTAGTAGACTTAGTAGTCCTAGTTACTAAAGCCTTTAATAGATATTATTATATTATAGTAGCTTAATAGGCTATTAAGAGCCTTATTAGATAATAGGTTAGAGTAGTATTATAGATATAAACCTAGTAAAGGTAGTAGAAGTCTTTAGTAGGTTTTAAAGGAGATTAGATCTAGTATTATAAGGATAGTATTAATCTATATTAGATAATTATATAATATTTAAAGAGATCTTAGTTACCTATATATAAAATAAAGGTATTACTACTATTATTATAATAGCTAATAGGCTTATTCTAATTTCATATATATATAATAAATTAATAGAGAAGGGAAGCTTCTTATAAGTATAAAACCTACCTGTAAAAGGCTTCTAGTCTCTAAGCTATCCGAGCTATCTAGCTATATAATATAATACGGAGGCTAGTAAAGTTATAATTAGTTTTAGTAGGCTCTAGATCTTACCTAATAAATAAATAATTAGTACTTATTAAGGTTAACGTAGTATTACTACTATTAATACAGATATATAGGATTTCTATAAGATAATTAATTAAGAAGCTATCTATATAGTAAGAAGTAAATATAATATAAGCGCTTAAGGTACTAAGACTAATCTATTACTATTAAGCTATTAATAGATATATTATATATTAGATATCTTCTAGTAAAATATTTAATAGTAGTATTAATAGATAATTCTATTAAATATTTATTAAAATCTAGTAAGTTAAAGAAGATTAATATTATTATTAGAGGTAGCTATAATATTAAAGGTTTATAAGAGATATAAGTAAAAATAGTAAATAGAAGTTAAAATCTCCTATCTATATTTTATATTAAGGTTCTTATAATAGCTATACTTTATTAAACTAGAAGAGGTAAGTATATAAAATATACTACTAAAAGGTAAGTAAAGCTTTAATTAAAAATATTAGACTTATAACTCTTTATTTTAATATATAGTATACTAGAGGTATATTATATAATATAATATAAGAGTAGGTTATAAGTAACTTAATAAAGAAGGTTAAATATTATTATAAAATTAAAAGAAATAGAAGGAGCCTTCTTTTAATTAATAATAAGGGTAAATTAATTATTAAAGTAATATTTATAAAGGATCTATTATATATTACATAGCTAGATAGCTTAAATAGCTTAGAGACTAGAAGCCTTCCGCAGGCAGGTTTTATACCTACAAGAAGCTTCCCTTCTCTATTAATTAATTATATATATAAAATTAGAATAGGTCTATTAGCTACCTTAATAATAGTAGTAATACCTTTATCTTTCGCTTAGGTAACTAATATCTCTTTAGATACTATATAATTATTTAATATAAATTAATACTATCCTTATAATACTAGATCTAATCTCTTCTAAGACCTATTAAAGACTTTTATTATACTTATTAGGTTTATAATTATAATACTACTTTAATCTATTATCTAATAAGGCCCTTAATAGCCTATTAAGCTATTATAGTATAATAATATCTATTAAACGCTTTAATAACTAGGACCTCTAAGTCTACTAAGTTCTTAGTTAGAGAAATTATTAGGGATTCTTACTAAGGCTTACTTAATTTACTACTCTTTCTCTACCTTCTTAATATTCTATTATTATAGCTCCCTAATTTACTTATAAGATTACTATCCTTACCTTTTAATTAGATAAATTTATATAAACGAGCTACGCTTTTACTTTAACTATTAATAATATAGCTTGCTATATTATCTCCTTAATTATAAAGGATACCTTTAAGCCTACTAGACTAACTTAGGAAGCCTCTACTAGGTAAGGAGGTACTTATTCTAGATCTATATCTTTAGAAGTTAGTCCCCTTAGAAACTTTAAGCCTTCTTAGCCTTAAGACTAGGTAATTAATAAGCCCGTACTATAAAAGGCTATATATAGATTTAATAAAGGAATAAAAGCCTCTTATAAGCTACTTAATAATCTATCCTTATATTATAGTAGTAAGTGCCTAATAGACTAATTGTAATTATATAATTAATTATTAGAGAAGCGAAGCCTCTCCTAGGTATAAAGTAGCCTGGCGGAAGGCTTCTACTCTCTATAAGCTAGCTAAGGTACTATATAATAATACCGCTATAAAGAAGTAAAAGTAATACCTATATTATATATTACTATTAAGGTCCTTAATAATAACGAAGTTAACTAGTAGGCCGATTATTATACTTATTTACTATCTACTATATATTATTTAGATTAGTTATATTATACTATAAATTATATTTATAACTATAGCCCTTCTACTTAACTAGATATTAAACCTTCCTACTAGATACGCGTTTACTAATAATCACCTCTATTTTATAATTATCTAATTTATTTATAAGGGTATTAGTTTTATTTACTAGTAGAGGCTAATAGTTATAGATATAAGTGTAAGGATCTAATAACTTAGGTAATAGTTTAAGCTAAGTAATAGATATAACGGGGTAAATATATATAAGTAGGGTAAGTTAAAGTTAATAGGCTAATAGCCTAACCTTTTTAATTACCTTAAAAGGCCTTATATATTATTAATAGAGTTTTAAATTTATTACTCCTAGGATTTTATAACCTCCCCGAAGCCTAAAGTAGGCTTTATTACCTACTTCTATTAATACTACTTTATATTTACTATTATAATATAGTTTAGAGAATATATTAGCGAAGGCTATTAACTCCTCCGCCTAGTCTTATTTAAGCTATTATAAATAGCTAAAGTCTTCCGTAGGAAGCTATTATAAGAGTATTTTAAGGGTATTCTAGACGTTAAAACTATAAAGTACTTTATTAGGAGAGACGCTAATTACTTAACTTTTAGAGTTATTAAGGTATCCCTATATATAAGGAAGGATTATACTCTAATTAGAACTATTTATATTCTATATTATATAGTATTATAGCGCTATTTTAACTATCTAATTTATCTGTTTTAATAGGCTATCCGTTTAAGTATAGTACGCCGTAGAGGTTAATAGTTTATACCTAAGCTTCTAAAATACTATCCTCTAGAATAATAATATAAACTTACTATCCTTATTACTAATAATCCCGTAGGGTATACCCTAACTATAGGCTATAAGATTAGTAAGAATTATATTTACCTATTAAGCTACTATCTAAATAGTCTATCCTAGTATAAGTAAAACTATTTTAGAAAATTTATTTATAATAATAAGGAGGCTATTATAGCCTTCCGTACCTATTAGTAGAAGTATTATAATAAAATCTATTACTATAGTATAAAAGGGAACCGTAGGCCTATTTATAAAAATTATACTTCTATAAGGCTTATATTATTTTATCTAGTTAAGTTAATAGTCTAGATTGTACTTTATATAAGTTCGTAGGTACTATTATAAGTAATAGATATATAGAGAAGCTACTATTTATTTATAGGTATAATAATACCTACCGTAATATTATTAATTATAGGCTAGTTAGAAGATATCCTTTTCTAAGGTATTTAATATATATAATCTTTCTTAGCTATTATTAAAGTTTATATAATAGATTAGCCTATTATAGACCTTAAAGCGTAACCCCTAATAAGTCTTACTATCTACTCTAACTAGGTTCTTATTTACTAGTATAAGTATCCCTAGTAGTTAAGACTATTAGCTATCCTATTAATACGCCTAAGTAAGGCGCTTTTTAAATTCCTCTAATATTTTAATAAGTATTATATAATAAATAAGACTTAGTAATTTATTATATTATAAGTAAGCCTCTATAAAGGTAGCTATATATAAGATATTAAGTATAATAGCCTCTTATTAACTATAGTTAATAAGGCCCTTATTACTAAAGCCTTTAGTATATAAGGTATCTAGTATTCTAATTATATTAGCGGAGCTATTACTATCCCCTTAAAGTCTAGATAGTATATCTAGGATAATATTAGATTTTCCTAATTTATACTTTATTATAAGGTTAAATTATAATAGATATAATAAGGCGCGAATAAGCTATAAATTAAGTTTATCTATTAAGGAAGTAGTATGACTAGTTTATTATAAGATAGGTACTACCGCTAACTAATTAGTATAAATAATTATTAGTAATCTCTAGGGTAATTTAATAAGGTAGCGAGTTCTTCTTATAACTTATATAATACTAGCTACTTCTAGTTTAATTAGCTAGTAGTTCTATTTAGCCTAGTTAAGTATCTTACTAAGGAATATTATTAGTTAAACTAAGGTCCTAGGAAAGCCTTCTATTATATTATCCCTAATATAATAGATTATTACCGCGAATCCCTACCTTTTTGAAGTATCTAGATCTATAAATAAGATCCTTATTTTATTAAAATAGATAAGGAAGGTAGGACTATTAAAAGTAGACTTTAAGTCTATAAAAGTATTCTTCTTATTATTAGTAGGATTATATACTACTTATATAGATTAAATTTTTCTTATAAAGCCTTTAATACCCTTAAGAAGTAAGCTAGTAAGGTTAGTTTTATATTTTTATAATAGATCTATACGCTAAGCGTATCTAGGGATAGATAAATATAACTAGCCTATAAGTCCTAGGAAAATCTTAAGGTCTTATAGTAAAAATAGGAATAATAAGGTATTAATTACTTAAAGTTTTTCCTCTAATATAGATAGGCTAAGGGAATCTACCTTTTAGCCTAGTAAGGTAATTAATAGATAGCTAAGGAATATTTTCTTTAAATTAAGACTAATTTAACGGCTTTAATAGAGGTTAAAAAGTACTTATAAGTATATAAGGTACTTTAGTAAGGTTTTTAAGAAAGTAATTATATTATCTATATAAGCTCTTATAAACTTCCTAAAAGGATAGAGAAGCTTATTAGTCTATTTCTAGATATAGGGTAGTAAGCCCTTATAGCCTATTAGGGTAATATAGTACTACTTCTATCCCTAATATAAAATAATAGTAAGTTTACATCTATCCCGTTTCTATATATTAAACTAATAAAACTAACTAGTACTATTTATAATAGATATAAATAGGAACCTAGCTACTATAGAGGTAAGTTCTAATTATAAAGGTAGGAAGTAACTATCTAATTAGGTCATTTTATTTAGACCGCGTATATCTACTACTATACGGCCCTTACGTCCTTCTAGCGTATCTTACTAGACTATAAAAACTAGGTAGCTAAAAGGTATTAATTAGTTTAACTATAATATTTTCCCTTAGGAATATAACTTCTTAAATATCTTATTAATTAAGTCTTTATCCTTTTAACTAACTAGATATATATATAAGGGCTTAGGGTCTATATTAGGCTTTAATAGTATTAATATCTATTTACTTTTAGAGATATCTACTATTATACCTTAACTAGTCTAGATTTTAGGGAATTTAGCTACTACTTTAGTAATTTTCTATATTACCCTAGGTAGTCTATAGACCGTAATACTATTAGGTAGTATATATTTAAGAGCGGGATTAACTATTATAATTAAAGTCCTTATTATAGAAGGCTATATTATACTAATATATACTACTACTACTAGGATAGTAAAGCTTTTTATAGTAGTCTTTTATAAGCTTATATTACTAGCGGCCTTATAAGCGTCTACTAATATAATAAGATAAGCGCTATCCTAATTATACTTAATAAGCGACTTAAACTATACCTTTTAAGGTAGCTATATAGATATAAGTAAAGTATTAAATATATAGACTTCTAATATAAATAAATTAGTAATATATATAAAGACGCCTCCCTTAGAGCCGAAGTTTTAAGTATATTCTAATTTAAATAGGAAGTCTCTATTAACTAGGATATCTTCTTTATAAACTACGGGTACCTAGATAGTTAAATATAATAAAATAATTATAGACGCCTTAGTCTTAATAGTATATATAATATTAGGTAATAACCGCGTATAAACTCTAATTAGTAATATAAAGTCTTAATAAGAATCTAATATAACTATTTACTTACTAAAATCTGTAATTACCTTTTATAGTACTAGGATATTATTATTAATAAGTAGGTTAGCCTTTAGATCCTCTATAATATAGACTTCTATAACTATTAAAGTGGTTACTAGTCTCTTACTAATATTTCTATTAATAAATATTTTAACTAAAGCGTACTTATTAGTCTTTATAATCTTATTATCAATACCTTATATTAGTATTAGGGATATTATCTTCTTAATCTCTATATTTAGTAGTACCCTTATAAGATAGGTTTAGTTAATTAGTATAATAGAATAGCTACTATTAAGGTAGACTTTAATCTACCTATTAGTCCTAGATTATACTACGTTAATAGTAGCGTATTTCTATCCCCTAAAGCTATATCCTAGGGCTTTTAATTAGTCTAGAAGAATACTTAATTCTACTAATATTAATTAATTAATAGGTGTTATAAGATAGGCTATAATTATCTTCTTAGCTATTATAAGGATAGATATAGCTACAGAAGGCTTTTATACTATCTAATATTACTTTTATAAATACTTAAATAACTTATTTCTTAATAAGAATATAAAGGTATAAGAGGAGTAGGTATAAATATTTATATTAAGCTAATCTATAAAGTTTACTTTAAGTCCTTATTAATTATAGTTAATAAGGTCCTTATTTATTCCTAAAGACTCGCTTATATAGAATAAGTTATACTAATCTTATAATAGGTCTAGTTATTTAACGCCGTAAGCGTCGCCTTATATTATAATATAATACTCCTAATAACTATTAGGATTACTATTAGTAAAGTCTTCCGCTATATCCTTTATAATAGCCTAGTATACTTATTATAATAAAAAGCGTGGTATATAATTATCTTATAATTAACTACCTAGCTAATAATTCCCTTAATCTAGCTTTATAGGCTATAATAGTTATTAGAGCTAAGGTTAATTAGGTTATTATATAGAATCTAACGCGTTTACTAGGCCGGCTATAATTTAAAGCCTTTATATTAGAGGTAAGATTTAAGGGGCGTTTTAATAAAACTACTAGCTTTAATAAGGCTATTAATTTAAAAGGGTAAGAACGGGGGGTAAGTATTATTATAAGACTAGTTACCCTACTAAAATAGCTAGTACCCTACTCTATTATTAAAAAAGTTATACTAACTATTTTACCTAATAGGCTTATATTTATAACTAGGATATTATTATAGCCTATTACTTAGAGTACTAGTAGAAGCTCTCTACCTACTTATATAAACCTACTATTTATACTTCCTATCCTTAAGTTCTAATAAGAAGTTATTAATAGAGGTCTAGTTAATAAGATAGTAAATATTACTGCGAAGTTTAAAGTTAATAGTATTATATATAATATTAAATTAAATCTTTATATCTTTTAACCTAGTATCTTTTATAAAGTATAGTATCTTAGTACTAAACTCTTATAACTTATAATAATTAGTAGTATCCTTTATAATAAACTTCTTATATAGTATACTATTAATAGAGATATTTAATAGCTATTAAAACCTTTTTAGTAGTAGTTATACCTATTTATTAATACTATTACTAAAGGTTACTATCCTTTATTCTATCTTAGAGAGCTTACTATTATACTATTTAAGTACTTATTTATAAAGGCTTAGCTAAAGGTTATTCCTAATAGTAGTAGGATCCTTAAGTAAGTATATTTACTTAGCTTAATTAGTAAATATATAAATATCCTAAAAGTAAGTATCCTTTCTAGTATACTTAATAGCTAAACTAGTACTAATAGATTTACTATTATATATAAGATTAAAGAATCCTAAGTCCCTAGGGTTCTATTAGGAATAATTATTACCGCTATTAACTCTAGTTAATATACCTACTTCATCTAGTTAGCTAGGTTAACTAGGCTAACTAGGCTAACTAGCTAGTCTAAGAGGGCCTAGTAGGCTAAGTATAGTAGGGTTCTCTTAAATATATTAAGCTATAGTAGTATTAATAGTTACTTATATAATAGGATTAATAGTAAAGGTTACTATACTACTAGATAATTATTAATAGCTAGAAGGATTAGGTTTAAGGCTAATTAGTTATCTATAAATAGCCTCTTTAGCTAATATTTACCTAGTAATAGTAGTATTATTAAGAGATTAAGGTAGTCTATAATTTACTTAGTAAGGGAGGATTATTAAGGAGCTTATAAGAGGCTTCTATTCCCTTATTAAAGTATAAGATAGCCTTATAAATAGTAGGTTTATTAATTACCTAGTCTTAAGGCTAAGATTATATAGTAGCCCTAAGGAGGCTAACTACTTCTAAGGATATAAATCTAGAACGGGTACCTCCTTATCTAGTAGAGGAAGAGGCTTCTTAGCCTAATCTAGTAGGTCTAAGGGTATCCTTTATAATAGAAGAGATAATATAGCGAGTAGCATTATTAATTAAAGATATAAAGGCGTATCTAGTTTATATAAATTTATTTAATTAAAAAGTAAGTTCTACTACTTCCTGAGAAGTTTAAGGAGCTATAATAATAGAATATAGAGAAGTATTAGGAAAGAGTAGTAATTTTATTAGGGCCTTAATAGAAATTCACTATCTTAGTACTAACTCTCTAGGGTATAAAGAATAAATACTTATTAATAAAGGCTTTTATAAATAAGAAGTCTATTATAATAGCCTTACTATAATATTTACGTAAGGCCTCTAGTATACTATTAAAGTCCTTAATAGTAAGGTACGTTATTATTAATATATAGTACTTAAGGAAGTCTTTCCTAGGCTAGGAGGACTTAATACTAGTATTATAGAGATAGTATTTAGTTCTTCTAAAATAGTTAGATAGTATTTATAGAAGATATTAGTATAAATAAAGGTATTACTACTATTATTATAGTAGTAAGTACCTAATAGACTAATTATAATTATATAATTAATTATTAGAAAAGCGAAGCCTCTCCTAGATATAAAGTAGCCTAGCGGAAGGCTTCCGCTCTCTGTAAGCTAGCTAAGGAAGCTAGCTAAGGTACTATATAACACCTTACTAGGTATATTACTATAATAGACTAATACTATATTATCTTATAATAGTACTACTACTACTAGGTAGATATCTATTAAAGAAGCTATTTATAAAAGACCTATTAGCCTAGAATCTAACCCTTCTAGTAATATAATAAATATAACTATTAACGCTATTATATAAGTAGCTATTAATACTAGTATATAAGTAGCTATTAACGCTAGGATAGTATAGTATATACGTAAAAACCTACCTTAATAAGGACCTTCTAAACTACCTAGACTACTAGGCCTATATAGCTAGGTAGGCTAGGTAGGCTAGGTAGGCTAGATAGGCTAGCTAAGCTAGCTAGAATAGGCTAATATTAATATTAAAGTTAGGGAAAATTAAGGACCTTAATAGAATCTAGGAGACCTTAGCTATTTTAACCCTATATATAATAGTAAGTCTCTTACTACTAGCTCTACTATTAAATATACTAGAAAGGAAATATACTTTTATAATATTAATCTCTTCTTAAACCGCGCTAAGTAAATATACCTATTAAAGGATCTAGTAACTATATATAATAATCTCTAACTAAGTCTCTATAACTAGGCCTTAAAGTAGTAGACTAGATAATTATCTAATAATAACTAACACCTTATAATATTTAATAATAGTATTAATAAATAGGCTAGATTACTAATAAGAAAGTTTAACTAGCTAATTAATATTATAATTAATATTATAATATATAAGAAATATATTATAAAGGATACCTCTAACTATTATAAGCTTATAGAATTTAGTATAAAAATATTATACTATACTAAGGATATAGGCTTAAAGGAAGTAAGGGTCTAATTAAATATTATTTATAATACTATTAATTAGGAACTTCGCCGTAATATTTATTAACTAAATAATAAGATAACTATTAATAACTTTATAAATAACCTTAATAATACTAAGTATAAATAGTAGGCTTATATTAGTAGGTATTAGACTATTAATACTTAGAATATTAGGTAATCTTAATATCCTATATATAAAAATAGGTAAAGATAGTATAGTTAATATAGTTTTTCTAATAGAGTAGGCTATTAGCTATATCGGCCTAGTAACTAGCTATATAGAAATACTTATAGTAACTCCTATAGTAATACTTACCCTCCTTTTTTAAATTATTAGAATAATAATTAGGCTTACTAGTTATAATAGTAGTTTTAACTAAACGCCTCTTAAGTCTTACTACCTAGTTAAAGACTTTAAATTATAGTAGGCCTTCTAAATAGGTTAGATTCTAAATAGTAGCTTAACCTTTAATAATAAGCTCGCCCTTAGGGTAATTATTAACCTAGTACTCGCCCGTAGGATAATTAGTAGCTATAATTCTCTTAATAAGCCTACTAAGTATTTATAAAAGATATTATAAAAGACTTTATACCTAATAATAACCTATTATAATAGTAATATTATTAGTTTAACTCCCTATCTTATAACTCTAAGGATCCTCTAAAAGGCCTTAGTTAGTTATTCTATATAAATAAGGATCCCTTATTAGGTAATAAGGTCCTTAGTAAATAGGACCTTATAATACCTAATTTAAACTTTATATAAACTAATTCTACTAATTATACCTATTCTATCTATAAGGAAGGTCTTCCTTTTAGAAATAAGTTATTTCTTTATTTATAATAGTAGTATTAGAAACTAAAGAAGCCCTTATAAAAGCCTTCTATAAAGGCCCTTATAAATCCTCCTATAATATATATAATAATAGTAGATATCCTATTAATAATTAAATCTACTATTACTCCTAATCCTATTAAGCTACTAGGCTATAGGTTTTATAGATAGAAATATACTACTATTCGCGTATCTTAGGGCTATTTAGATAGTAATAATAAGTTAGATATATATTTAGATATTAGCTACTTAATCTTACTAATAGATTATACTTATTTAAAATAAATACTTCTTAATATAGAAATTAGGAAAATATCCTTATTAATACTAGTATAAGGAGTAGGTAATAAAGTAGTAAAGACTAATAAATATATTATAATAAAAATATATATTAAAGGCTCTATTATAAAGAACCCTATAATAGTAGCTATTATTATAAAGGTCTACCTTATTAATAACTTAAAAGCTAACTTATTGGTAGGTAATAATAACCTTAAGCTTTAAAGGATAGTTCTTAACTTTAAAGAGGAAAAGGTAACTCTTAGTTCCTATTAAAACCTTATAACTAAAATTAATATTTATTCTTATATATCTCCTAATATTAAATAAATTATTAAAATTAAATTAGCCTTTATTATACCCCTATATACTATTATATAGGTATTAATAGTATATAATTTAGAGGTCCTACCTAATAGGGACTACTTATTTAAGCTAAATTATACTTAAGACTTTAGCCTTAAAGGGGGTATATTTATATATATTATAAACTCTTTAATAATATTTATCTAAGTATATAATATAATATTAATAGTAGTATATTTACTATATAAGGCTTATTTTAATTTAATTATTAAGTATAATTAAGATAGAGTATACCTTATTACCCTAGCTTATACCCTACTAGCTATTAATACTATAAAGTCCTAGAAGGCTAATCTTATAAAAGGCTTTATAGCTATAATAGTAGCTTATTCTACTATTATAAAGCCTTCTATATAACTAGCCGTAGTAGCTATTATAATAGTAGTCCTTAAGTCTATTATAATAAAGGTCTTATTAATAACTATTAACCCTACCCTAGAGTATATTATACCTAATAGAATTATAGTATATAATACTCTAGATATAGTATCTTAATTTATTATAGTAGTAAATAAATTTCTTAATATCTAGATAGATTATAAACTTATAGTAGATATTCTAGAGGAAGAATAGATACTAATTCTATTAAAGCCTAATATAATAGCTAAGCCGTCTTAGGTATATCTAGTTAATTAGAGAGATAGGGATCTAATTAATTAGACCTTTAATAAATTATATAACTAGGGAAAAATAATATAATTAAACTAGCCTACTCTATTTAACTACCCTATTTTTATTATTTAGTATAATATTATAAACGGGTGTAAAGGCTAAGTAGTTATTAATATTAGGGAATTAAATAAAATTACCTAGTTAGATAGTTATCCTTTACCTTTATAATCTAAACTTACCTTAGCTATTATAAGGTATCTATATATATTTATTATAAATAGTATAAGGTAGTTTTACTAATTTAATATTTAGAAAAGGGACTATTATAAGCTAACTATTATCTTATATTATAGTTAGGAATAGTATAATATTACCCTTATAAGGTATAAAGGTTTACTACCTTATATTTAATAATAGATAGATAAGCTTCTTTAACTATTTAAGTACTTTATAAAAGTATATATAAATAATATAATTACCTTTTTAAAATCCTTACTAAATTACCTATCCTACTTATATAAGCTATTTAGTCTTTACTAGAAATATTATATAAGTCTTAACTTAATAAAGACCTTCTTAGGCTACCCTTTTATTACCCTACTAGGTTAGTGGGTTAACTTCCTAGGTTTATTAACCTTAGATAAAAAGCTTATAACTATTAGCTTACTAATCTTCCTAATCTCTTTATAAGACCTTAAAATCTTTCTTTACCTTACTAGCTAGTTATATTTATTAATATTAAGATATATATAATATATAAATCAACTTTAAAGATATAAAATTAACTTTATAAGAATACTATTAAAGGGTTTAAAAGGTAGTACTTAAAAGACTTAATTAGTATAGATAATATATAAGCCTATTATAAAAGAGTAGTAGGCTTTTAATAATTTAAAGGCTACCTTTTATAATCCTACCTTCCTAATTTATTTTAATTATAATAAAATCCTCTTTATTAATCTTAATACCTTTAAAAGGTAAGGCTTTATAGTAATAATATATTATATAAAAGGTAATATTATTAAAAGCTTTCTTAGAATATCTATCTAACCTATTATATTTCTAAGTAAAATACTAAATTAGGCTAAATAAAACTATTAGCCTACGTAATTAGAGGTTACTAGAATTATCTAGGTAGTTAAAAGAATAAGGTATCTTATTAAGTTATATAAAAAGCCTCTAATAATTATATATACTAACTACTCTATTATAATTCCTATTTCTTACTAGACTAATTTAACTTCCTTATTAATAGATAAACTAAACCTATAACTTATCCGCGCCTCTTTCTATCTATTATAATTTAATATCCTAATTAAATATAAGTCTAGGAAATCTAATATTATTCTAGATACCCTATTATAATTAAGGGTAATAGATTTATTATTAACTAATATTATAGGTACCCTTAATACCTTATATACTAAAGCCTTTTATAAGGCCTACCTTAGATAGATAGGTAATAAACCTACTCGCGTATATTATATTACCCTTATAAAGATATCCTAAGATTTTAAGTAGTATATTTCTTAAGCCTATTATAATAATAGTTAATAGTCCTAGCTATTATAAATACTTATAATAGTAAATAAGAACCTTATTATAAATAATAATAGCTATTACCTTAGTCTACGCTTTAAGCTCCGCGATAACTTATTATACTATATAAACTTTAATAATAGCTAAGAATAGCTATATATCCCTAACTCCTTAAAGAAAGAGATATTTTACTTAGCCTATAATCTATAGTATTACGGGGGATATTACTAGACCTATAAGAGAATTATAGCCTTACTCTATATCTATTACTTATTATAGTACCTCCGTACGTATATAGAGTATTATCTAGAATATTAGTTAAATTAAATAAAATAGTATAGACCTTATAGAAGTATAGTATTAATTAACTAGCCTACTATTCCCTTTTATATAATAGCTATAGACTTTATTATAGCCCTACTAGTAATATAGCCTATAAAAGGCTTTAATAGTCTCCTAATAATTATAAATAAGTTTTTTAAGTAAGTATTTCTCCTTCCTAGATAAACTATCTAATTAGTAGTTTAATAGGCTAATATAATATTAGCTATACTAACTACCTATAAATAGGGGATCCCTTTTAGAATTATTAGTAATAGAGATAATAAGTTTATATCTTCTTTCTAGAGATTAATCTTTAAGAAGCTTAGCTATAAACTACTAATATTAATAGCCTATTATACTTAGATAGATAGTCTTTTAGAAAGGATAAATTAGATAGTTAAAATAGCCCTATATTATTATATTATATAAAATATTAATACTATTAACTAGACGCTAGTTCTCCCGTACCTTTAAAGGTATCTTAATAATTCTAAAAGCTAATCTACTAGTATATCCCCTAGTAAAATCTTATATAGCTTTAATATTTATAATACCCTTATAATACTATTATAGTAGGAGGTTCCTACTAAAGACTTTACCCGCTTAAAGTAACTTAAATAGGATTAAGCTAAAGAGTCTATTATATTTACTAATATCTTTATTAAAATCCGCTATAATAGTAAGTATAAAGTTATAATAATATCTCCTAGTAATAAAGCCTATCTTAGGCTAGGTAATAAGTATAAAATTCCTAGTATTATTAACTTAAAAATCTATTAATAATAAGTTAGCCCGTTTAAAATTATTAAGAAAGTAGGTAAATTAGCCTATTAACTCTAACTTAGCCTAATTATATATATTTATCTAATTATATTAGTAGCTTAACTTAAGCTATTACTAAAGACTTCTAACCCTTATATAAGAGTCAAGAATTATTAGCCTCTCCTAGTATTTAAAATAGATAGCCCCGCTAATAAGTTAGATAATTATAAGATTATTAATATAAGAACCTCTAGTAAGAAGACTTAGTATCTAGTAAAGTAGAGGGGTTATAACTATAAGTATAATACTTAGTATAATACTAATAAGCTTTATAATATAGAGGACCTTATTAGGGAATATAATAGTTATTCTTATAAGTAACTATATTATAAATAAGGTCCTTATTAAGGGCTATAAAGGGTTATAATATAATATTAGTAGATTTAATTATTAGAGGGCTATAAGGGGTAATAATATAATAATAGAGTTATTACTTATCGTCTTTTATAGTAGTATTATTATATGTTATATAGCTAGATAGCTCGGATAGCTTAAAGACTAGAAGCCTTCTATAAGTAGGTTTTATACCTACGAGAAGCTTCCCTTCTCTATTAATTAATTATATATATAAAATTAGAATAGGTCTATTAGCTACCTTAATAGTAACTACTAGAATTATAAGGAATTATAATAATATATAAGGGGGGTAATAATATAAATAAATTTTTAAAAAGGACTTAATATAATTAATAAAGATAAAGATATTATAACTTAAAGAAAACATATTAAAGTTACTTAAAGAAGGTATACCTTAAGTACTTAATAAACTCTTAATAGTAAAGATATTAAAGGTACTTAAAGAAGGTATACCTTAAGTACTTAATAAACTCTTAATAGTAATAATTTCCTATCTACTTTAAATTACTAAGACTTTTAAATAATTTTATAATAAATTAATAAAGAATAATAGGAAGTAGAAAAGGAATATATTATAGTATAAAGACTATATATAAGAGTATTACCTATAATTATTATAATTATTATAATTATATATTCTTTAAGGTTACTTAAAGGGCCTTAAAGTTAGCTTTATATTTTATTATTATTAAAGTTATACTATTATATAAAGGAAGTGCCTTTAATAGATTATAACTTTTTATACTTTTAAAGTCTAAGAGCCTAGATAGAAGGATAATTATAAAGACTAACTAGGAATATAATACTATAATTAGTATAGTACTTATAGTATATAATAGCTTAGTACTACTCCTTTACTTATAATATAAAGAGGAGGGGATTCCCCTTTAAATAAAAGGGTAGTAATTAGTCTTACTATTAATAAGAATAGAGATTCTTATATATATACTATTTATAATACTTAATAGCTACGTTATTATATAGTACCCTTATACCTCTCTACTAATATATATTTTACTTAGTAATAGTATAATAGTATAATATTTTCTATCTCTCTAATACTTTATTATTTTTTAATAGCTTTAATAGCTTTCTAATAGATTAATCTATATTAATTAAGAAGAGTCTCTATTAATTAGTAACCTACTTATATAATAAGGCTTTACTATAACCTATTACTATACTTAAGTTAGACTAGGTAGAGACTTAAATTTATAATATTATAAGGAAGATTTAATAGTAGACTTATAGTATTAGCGCTGCTAGAAAAAAGATATAAGCTCTCTCTTATAGAATTTACTGCGAACACGAAGTTTCATTTCAACGTACTCCACGAACACGCCATGTCACGTGATCATTCGACGCGTGACGCGTCTCTGTATAAAGATATGTAGTTCAATGCGTTCCGCGAGAAGCCCAATTCAGTCTCATCCACAGCCTTATAGTTGACGCAATCTTGATATAATGCCGCACTCCACAGCTATAGGTAAGACATCTTTACCAGCTGCAGCTGAGGAGGACATTGTTGTGCCAGATGCGCCTCCACAAAGCCCAGACAATGTGAGGGAAGTGGAGGGAAACCACGACAGCGAAAGTGCGCCGCATGTCAATGACGTGACGAGACCCGCGTCAAAAATCGACATCAAGCATGAGGATCTATTCGATGATGATGATGAGGACGACGAGAAGTTTCCCAGCTCTGGAGGTGAACACGGGAACGTCGAGAGCAGCCCACCAACAGCACCAGTGTAGGATTGCTTCACGACTTGGTCAGCAATCCCTTCTGACATTTTGCTGCTAGACAAGTTGCTACATTCACAAGACATACCGATCCAGAAGTCACGCTCGCTTTCTATCAACGCCTCTTCCCGTTTCGGCATCTCTTCCAGTGGCTTAATTATTCTACGAAACCTTCAAATAACTTTGGTCATCGTGAGTTCGCGTTCACACTACAAAACGAGGCCTATTTAAGATACCAAAGCTTCCCCACCGGAGACCTGTAGGCATAAGCAATTCTTAGCCGGTGGTTCAAGCACTTATACCGATTAGACTAAGAAAGGACATCCTCCGCTTGAATCCTTCTCGTTTTGAAATAGGTCCTGTATACACCGCAAACCCCCGCGATCGAAAAACTCTTCGTAAGGCTACAGCATTTCGTCCAACAGCGAAAGAGTTGGTTTTCGACATTGATTTGACAGACTATGACGAGATACGTACATGTTGTGACAAAGCAAACATCTGCCGCAAATGCTGGTCGTTCGTCATTATGGCTATTAAGGTGATTGATGCGGCGTTACGAGAAGACTTTGGTTTCATCCACATCATGTGGGTATATTCTGGACGAAGAGGAGCCCACGCCTGGATAAGTGACAGAAGAGCAAGATGCATGGATGACCAAAGAAGGAGAGCTATAGCAGGCTATTTGGAGGTCATTAAGGGGGGATCTCAGGGTGGAAAGAGAGTCAATGTCAAGCGGCCTCTGCACCCTCACCTATCGTAAATCTGTTTTCCTTTACCTTACGGTGTCAGGAACTATCTAACATCTGATCAGTCGAAGTTTGGAGATCTTAAAAGATCACTTCCAGCGCGATGTTCTTACGGATCAAGACCCTTGGGCAAAGCCTGAGAAGGCCGAGAGGCTCCTCCAGCTGCTCCCAGACAAGGCCTTAACTGACGCCCTGCGTAAGAAGTGGGATGCTGCACCCGGCCGACCAAGTACCAGTAAATGGGCAGATATTGATACACTGGCGAAGACTGGAGCCAGCCAAAACTTGGATAGTAAAGCTTTATTAGAAGCAAAGCAGGACATTGTCCTCGAATACACTTACCCACGCCTCGATGTCGAAGTTAGTAAGAAGCAGATACACTTATTGAAGTCTCCATTTGTTATACATCCTGGGACGGGAAGAGTCTGCGTTCCTATCGACACCAAGAAGCTAACGGAGTTTGATCCGCTCGGCGTTCCAACATCAACCAAGTTGCTGGGGGAGATTGACGAGTTCGACCGTCGACATGTAAAAGACAATGGAGACGACCAGAAAGTTCCAGATTATGAGAAGACAAGTCTAAGACCGTATGTAGATTACTTTAAGGATCATGTTGGAGCGTTACTCAGAGACGAGAGCAGGGTAAAGAGAGAGAGGGAAGAAGACAATACAATGGAGTTTTAGGTTTGTAGACTTGTGTGATTACAGGGGTATATAAGTCGTCATAAAGGTCTTGTTCGAATTCTATCATTTGTCAATAATCCGGAGTTGCCTATGATGTCAAAACGTACACTTCGCTTTCAGGTTTTCGGTATCAGTATCTTTGTTATCGTTGCGGGCATCCTCTAGCATCGAGTCGATTCCCTTAACGTACAAAGCTTTCTGATCATGGTAAGCTGCTGGATTGAGAAATATCTCGTCTAGAACTCATTCACCGTAAGACACGCCTTGTAATCCTTGAACAGGGGTTCGCATTCATCTATAGTTGATTCACCTCGAAGAAACTCTGAACACAAGTAAGACATTGAATTCTATAATATACTCGGGGTCCGAACTGTCGCTGTACCACTTCAAGAAACATGAGTCGTAACGTCTAGAGCGGTCTTAGTCGAAGCCAGTGCTATAAGTAGGCGTTCGTCGCAATGACCCACTCTTTCACTTCGTTACATTCCGGAGCAAGAGAAGAAGACATATTGTGAATACTAATACTTGCGAGCAACCTCGAAATGATGACATTAATTCTTGGCCATTGAAGACTGGCGGCGGGAATAAGGTTAAGTACATTTCGATTGTTGAGGCTCTGCGGAAGAGCTAATCAGATAAGCCTCATAAATAAGGTAGAATACGGGTAGAATATCCTAGGGTACTTTAGCCGAGGTCAATCACTAAAGTAGGGTTCTCCGCTTGGAATCTACTTTAGAGTATTATGCTAGGCTGTTTTGATGACCTGATATCATATCGGTTTACTCAGAACTGTGATGATGGATGAGGATCCCAAGGAGTTGAGAGGAGGGATATATTCTGCCTTGGTGGACACCGCCCGGACTGCTGGGCAAATCTCAAATGAAGATCTCGCATTCTTTCGTTCCTCTAATCCCACGATCGTACCATTCTTGGAACAACAAACTCTAGGTCTTCTGCAACTTGCGCGACGGTTGACAGAAACTGCAATATCAGGTACTGAGATCCCTGCGCCTCAGCTTGAGGATTTAGACTCACTTGAAGACAACTGGGATGGTATCGTGGATGTATTTGACAATCTCTTGGAGAAAGCTGATGCCTGTCTGGATGAGTACACTGGCGCTGTCCGGAAGTTGAGCTATAGCCAGGAAGAGCAAATCAAGAAGGCTGCCAATCCCGCTCGCAAGCAAAGGCCTGCCAAAGCTTATCGTACACAAAATATAGCAAAGCCACAGCTGCTGTTTGATCATGTACCTAAAAACGACGAGTTGACACCTTTCAAGCCGTTACTCCGCTCAAAGCCTCATGCTCTTATACCGCTTGAGAAGAGTCTTCTCCTCGCTCCTTCTTCAGATGGTTCCCAGCAGTATGGTCTATAATCTTGCTTATCGGTAAAATAAGCAGCATTCAAGAACATGGTTAACATTCATTCCAGATATGAGCATCCTTACAAAGTCGAAATCAAACAGTCTCGCTACCCCGCTGCTGTTTATGCCAAGGCTGATCCTATACCGTACACTCCATACGAAAACACAATGGCTACCATGGTTGATACTCCTGCAGCTTTACTTTCTATGCTCGAAGAGCTCAAAGCAGTGAAAGAGATTGCTGTTGACCTAGAACATCACGATGAGCATTCTTACATTGGTCTGGTTTCGTTGATGCAGATCAGCACAAGGGACAAGGATTGGATAGTTGATACGCTCAAACCATGGCGACAGGAGCTCCAGGCATTGAACGAAGTCTTTACAGATCCGAAGATCACCAAAGTGAGCAGTCAATGGGGTGCAATCAGCACTTTCTGACAGCTGAATAGGTCTTTCACGGCGCATACATGGATATGATATGGCTGCAAAGGGATTTTGGCTTGTATGTCGTCGGCCTATTCGATACCTTCCATGCATCTCGCTCATTGGGATATCCGAAGAATGGCTTAGCGTATTTACTGAAGCACTTCGTCGACTTTGACGCCGCAAAGCAATATCAAATGGCCGATTGGCGCATACGGTTTCATCTCGCTCCTACCGGTTCTCTTGGAAGCTAACATATATCTAGACCACTTCCGGAAGAGATGTTCAACTATGCTCGATCTGACACCCATTTCCTGCTTTACATCTACGATAATTTGCGTAATGAGCTGATCGACAAATCGGACAGGTCTGAAGCAGACCGTGACCTCATCGAGGTGGTAATGGACAAATCTAGAGGCGAAGCTCTTCAGCGATATGAACGTCCTCTTTATGATAGCGAACGTGGACTGGGAGTCATGGGCTGGTATCCTCTGCTCTGTCGTACACCAGCGCTGTTCAATCGCGAACAATTCGCCGTTTTCAGGGCGGTGCACCACTGGCGAGATTCGGTTGCGAGAGAGGAGGACGAAAGTGTGCACACAATTATACCGAAACAGATTCTATATACCATTGCGAAAGAGACACCTATCGATGAGGCGTCTCTCTACGGCTGCTTGCATCCAATGTCGCAGATACTATTTAGAAAGAGAAAGGATCTTCTCAGAGTGATCCAGCAAGCAAAAAGCCTGAGCGCCAATGGACCTGACATGAAAGACTACATGCAGACTATTAAATTCATCCAGGTTGAGTGTAGCGTGAGCGCAGCTGCGGCCCCCGAAGTCGCGCCTACCCATCCGGACCCAATACAGGAGTATATCGCCTCAAAGCAATCGAGTCTACTTGAGTCAAAAGTCAGAAGCGAGAGTTCAGTTTTTTGGGGACTGACCGTCATGGATACCAGGTCATCACAAGGACCGGAAGTAAGGAAAGAGAAAGAAAACCTTCGATTAGCATTGCCTCTGCCACAGCTTACAGCGGAGATATTTGAGGAAGCAAACACTCTACAAACATGGGACTCAGCGACTCAGCAGACAAATTCCGAGACTCATGTTGAGCATGAGTACGTTAGGGGCGAGACTTCGCAGATAGCAGATGCATTTGCACTCAAAGAAGTCGGTGGGTCAAGGAAACGCAAGGCTTTTCTGACGGAAGATGATCGAGAATCGATCTCAGCAACAGTCTCTGGCCATGTGGTAGAAAGCGCTGATCAGATCAACGATGCGTCAGAAGTATCTTTATCTGGTCAGCACGCCGAGCGAGATGAGAAGAAGCGCGTGAAAAAAGCCAAGAAGGAGGCGCAACGACTGGAGAAAGTAAGACAGGCCGATATTATGATTCGTGATGATGGGCCTCGAGATGTGGAAGCCTTCGACTATGCAAATGCACCTTCCGTGCTGCACACCAAGCGTAGTGGCAACGATCTAGCCGGTCATAAATTTGCGGATCCGTACTCGAAGAGCATGAACGCCCCTAAGGGAATGAGAAGGACGAAAACCGAGGTAGGAGGCAAAAGTTTTACATTCAAAAAATGAGAGGATACCAATACAAAAATACGTCAATGCTCGAGAAGAATTGGTATCCTCAAGCTGCAGGACGCCACGCAGACTCCCTACCCATCCCTCCATGTCTCATTGGCTTATCTCGTAGGTTATGAGAGACTCCATTTACTTCGAGGGGCAACAGACAGGGTGAACGGTGGTGAATCTCGACCGCGAAGATGTCGCTCTCGGTGTACTGCATATGAAGAATACCAATGTCATGTCATGAAGGAGCAGCAAACCCCGGAAGCAGCTGCAATGTAGGTCAGCTCCTTGTCTGTGTAAGTGAGCCCGCGGGTTGTGGTCTTTCTTTCTTGGAGCTCAAATATCCAAGCGCTTTGGATGTTTGTAGGGAGTTGAGATAACATCAAAATACATTAGATCGAATGGGAACTTACCTCTGGTGATCAACGCATGTATTAATGAGGCGTTACCAAGAGTATCCCATGCCATATTCCTCGTTCGGGACAAGCCCTGCGAGAACTGCGCGTTCGCAACCTCATAAGATTGTATACATGTTCGCAGTGGCCTACCTGGTACATGTCCTTATTCATTTTATATTCAAAGTCGCCTTCTCTATGTATTTGCAAGATCAGAAGCGACAGAAGGCTGCAAAGGCTGTCTTGACCATCCAATCGTCAGCTAGATTGGGGCGCATCAAGATGAACGATCCAAGACGTAAGAGTGCCTCGTCCGAGGTGCAAGATTTGGCCTGTTACTGACCTTCGATACTACCTAGCCCTAAGCGTTTGTGGGCGTATCAGAATGCATCGCGGAAATGTGTTGGAGGTATGTTTGGATATCGACACGGAAGACCCTGGGATCAAGGAAGACTGCAAGTAAAGGATGGCGCGTAGTGGATCCGAGTTAAAACCGTCAAACCGCAAATGTGAAAGGGAGTGGGATCATGTATACAGTTGCAACATTTGACGGGTTCCCACTCGTACATAGGCTAAGTAAAGCGTCGTCTGACGGATTGGCGTTCCCACCAGGAAGTTTGACCAGTATAGTTTGTTCGACTAATTCAAATCTATTTCTACAGAGTGTATCATCTAGAGCTACTTGAAAAAATACCCTTGTAAAAAACGATACGCCGGCAGGAACACTACAAATACCTAAATCTTGCACACAGTTACATCCTTCAAGATTCTCTCGTCTAACACGTTGGTTCTACGCGAAGAATACAGTGTCAAGTCTTCGCCCTTACACGGCAGTTGCTCTGGTACAGAGAGCCTTGTAACAAGAACATGCTTATTGCCTTTATGCTTCTTTTGGCGGCTGGACTAGGCTACGATTGCATTGCTAACACATGCGTGAGATCCGAAAGTCCCGCGAGTCGAAGTCTGACCGAGAAGGGTAGTAGACAGGTGAAGTCACCTAGAATATGGTAGGGTTGTCATTTTATCTAATCACCTTCTAGACTCTCTGCCAGATGAATTTGTGTTATTCTACGAGTACATGCAAATGTTGATTGTTTCAATGTATTTGATTTTAAAAGTGAGCTCAGCCCCTACTCTTTTCTCTCGAAAAAACCACTTATCTTCAACACTCCTTCCGCAAATTAAGAGCTTAATCTCTCGTCATACACACTGACAGCCGTCGCCCTAAAGTTTGATCACCTCCTTTAAAAGCTCTGCTGCACTGTCTTTAACATCACATTAAGGGGAATCAACATGGGTATCATCACGAGAAGTAAGAAACAGAATAGTGAGGGATTGGTCAGTAGCGTCCTGGTACCCTGTTCCCCATCATCCATTCCCAGAACCACCATTGACAGGCTTTAAAACATCTCTTGAAACACGCAAATATTTACGTCTGCATTGACAAGGCATTCATTAAAGGTAAATGGGAAGTCGGTTGCTCCGAATGTGAAAGACCCTTATATGATCGAAACCACCTGAAAGACCACATGTTAGTGCATTTTAATGATAGTAAAATCACATGTTATGTTTGGAAAGCGTCAATTTTAAGCAGGTAAAGACTTTGAACGCATAATAGAGAAAGTACGGACTATTATAAGGGAGATATGCTTTTCAGTCTTAGCCATCGAGTGCGTCTAACTTTAGATAAGGTATAGTGTACGGTCGAGCTGGTACGGTTGCCCGAGAAGAGATGTAAGGAGAGACAAGGAAAAGCCCTAGAGGTCGAAATTTTATAGAATATAGCTATAGATAAGTGATCTAAAGGCGATTCACTACCTATAACTCGTAGAGGCGGAGGGAACCCGTAAGCACTGTATGCTCTATTTATAAGGTAATATTGCCAACAACAATGTATGCCGAATAGTAAGCTACTCGCTCATGATGCTAAAGTTACTGGTATAACGGCCGTTTCGATAGATATTAAGGCGTAGCGTGTATACAACATATAGCCGACTCCGGTGACCAATGTTTCTTGCAGGCATACACATGTCGATCCTTGTATCTTCGGGTTTCTCAAGGCTTTGCTCTCGGACAATTCTAGGTAAAAGCGTCGATATTGAAAAAAGTTCCAAAATCCATAGGATATTAGATATAATGCTTTCCTTACAACAATTTCTTTTGATAACAAGCCCAATGGGAAACTTTGAATGGCTACCTTATAAATGGACGAAAACACAGCGCCTATATCAATCATTAGAGCTTTTATATGTTCAATCAATGCTGGAACTACGGGCGTGCATTCCGTCTTAAGGCAATATTCGGGCCCGTGAGTATTCGTAGCTGTTGGGATGAGAAAAGGATCGTGATCGAGGAAGTCTTGATAGCAGAAAGGCTTGAATAGTGATTGGAATAGTGGACTTGAGATAGTACATGTCCATTATCATTGAGGGCTGCTTTTGACGTTGCGTCAGACAGGCTCCAGCTTTACTACCTAGGTAGGCGTCGGTGAGGCGATGCCAATATGCACGAGACCACAAAGGATACGCTCGGAATGTCAAGAGCAGCGAGAAATTGGGTGGATCGACGGTCAAAGATTGATCACGTAGGTCTGATAGGTTCGATTCCTACTCGGGCTCGTTCAAATGGTGGAGGTTGTGTCTATCCTTACACTTCTCTATGAATATCTGCGTAAAATTCAATGGTTCTAGTCGAAACGAATCCATAAAACCTTGATATATCATATGGAAGCAATTGCTAACTTCTGTAAATAAATCACTACGATACAACGCGTTTGAGAAATAGGCGTGTTCAGTGCGTGAGTGCCCCTCGGCCCAAGAGTCTTGGATATTCTACACTAAATTGTCATATCCGAAATAGAACGCTAACCTCCGTGCTCCCATTGACTTCGATCATGGTGAGACTGCTCGCATTTTACACCAAGCAAATGTTTCCCGTCCCACATCAGATCAGAGCATCGCAAGCTTATGCTACTTCCCAGAATCCCTTTCTTCCTAATCGATGTCCTTGGACAATATACCACTTCTGTACCCATCCTCGTAGCAATATCTAAGCCTGGCCAGTACCTGAAAAAGCCCAGACACCCCGCGCTGCTGGGTCTCCTCTTCATACAATACAATGAGAGCTGCACACATTTAAAAGTGGTTGCGCAAGCGATCCTACCATCAAAGCGCCTATAGAAGCATACTGGAAGCAGTGCGACAACTGTGACGACTGCTATTTGGCTGCGCTCGAGCTTTGATACGAAATTGGCACATTCCATTCATTTCATCCATTTCGGCTGTGACATTGATGACAACGCTGCGAAGGCTAAATAGTAAATACTGCACTGTCCCTATCAGCCGTCGCTCACCATCGGTGTATAGGCGCTGCACAGACAAGAAGTCTAGTTTCGTCGGAACTCCTGAAGACGCTCCTCCCAAGGTGGGGCTCATCCCTCCAGTATTGATATACGACCGCGAGCCAGCATGTCGGTGGCGATCATGCCTCATCTCTCGAGAGCTTCGACATCCTCCTCCTCCTCTCATATCATCTCTCGCCAAAATACGATCTCGTCGAATGATGGACGCTCTGCGCGACAGTCAAAAAGATACTCCACCGCTCTGTATCTGTCTATGTCGGCCAAAGAGAAGGATCTAGAGATTGAAGACGATCTCGCTCGAGGTAGAGTGGCAATCTGCAATCTAGTTCGAGCTACATTAACTATTGATACAGCCCAGAAGATTCAGCGAGACTACAAGGCCAAGATATCAAGTCAGTCAAAGAAGAATTTTGTGTTGGAGAAGGACGTGCGGTATTTAGATTCACGGATAGCGCTACTGATACAAAATCGCATGGCACTAGAAGAGGTACCATTCGTGCCCGCTTATCATGCTCGTTTACCTGACTCTGAATTGCAGCAAAATGAGGTCGCAAATCATCTTGAGGATGCTGCAGATCTGCAAGAAGGCTTCTTTCCAAACGATGAGAAAACGCAGAAGTACGGCAACCTTCTTTTCCTCTTACAATCAGAACCTCGGCATATTGCGCATCTCTGCCGGCTCGTAACCATGGCAGAAATTGATTCATTATTGCAGACCGTCATGTTTACGATATATGGTAATCAGTACGAGAGTCGCGAAGAGCACCTTTTGCTGACAATGTTTCAATCTGTACTGACATACCAGTTCGACAATACTCCTGAGTACTCGTCACTACTCAGAGCTAATACTCCTGTTTCCCGTATGATGACCACGTATACTAGACGAGGACCGGGTCAGAGCTATCTGAAAGTTGTATTGCAAGATAAGATCAATTCCCTCATTGAGCTTAAGGATGTAGACTTGGAAATCAATCCTTTGAAAGTCTACGGGAGCATTATTGAAAAGATAGAGCAAGACAATGGCCTTGTGCCAGACCATCTTCCAAGAGCTGTGACTGCGGAGGAAGCTGCAGAGAACAAGCAGGTTCAGGCCATAATTGCACCGAGAGTCAACTACTTAATGGAGCTTGCCAATTCCTTCCTGGAAACCATCATTTCAGGCCTTGATGAGACCCCATACGGTATCAGGTGGATCTGCAAACAGATCCGAAGTCTGTCCAAAAGAAAATACCCAGACGCCAACGATCAAACAGTATGCACCCTGGTTGGAGGCTTCTTTTTCTTAAGGTTCATCAACCCAGCTATCGTTACACCAAGATCGTACATGCTCATTGACGGTCAACCTGCAGAGAATCCAAGGCGAACACTCACGTATATCGCTAAGATGTTGCAAAATTTAGCCAACAAGCCATCGTATGCCAAGGAACCCTACATGTTGAAGCTCCAGCCATTTGTTCACCAGAATAAGGAGCGCGTAAACAAATTCATGTTAGATCTCTGCGAAGTGCAGGACTTTTATGAGAGCCTCGAAATGGACAACTACGTTGCACTCTCCAAAAAGGACCTTGAGCTGTCAATAACCTTGAATGAAGTTTATGCTACTCACGCGCTCCTTGAGAAACACAGCGCTGCTCTTGGGAAGGATGACAACTCGCACCTAAATGTTATCCTCCAGGAACTCGGTTCTGCTCCCGCTCAGCTCCCCCGAAAAGACAATCGCGCAATCAGCTTGCCGCTCTTTAGCAAATGGGAACATGCGATCGACGATCTCACCGCTGCTTTGGATATCACTCAGGAGGAGGTATACTTCATGGAGGCGAAAGCCACTTTCGTCCAAATCCTGCGATCTCTGCCATTCAATTCATCGGTTTCTCGGCGCCCTCTCCGTCTAGACCGTGTCGCTGAAGCCGCGGCAACCCTGAAGAATGACGCGGTCATGGTACGGAAGGGTATCAGAAGCATGGAGCTGCTCAGTCAACTACAAGAACTCAGGGTGATCGACAAGTCAGACGGCTTCTTGCTTCTACGGGACGAAGTAGAGTCCGAGCTGATCCACCTTGGTTCGCTCAAGGAGAAAGTACTTGAGGAAACTAAGAAGCTTGAAGAGGTCTTTCGCACGATTCGTGATCACAACAGCTATCTCGTAGGTCAACTGGAGACATACAAGTCTTATCTGCACAACGTGCGCAGTCAAAGCGAGGGCAAGAGCAGAGGCAAGCAGAAGGTGCAGGTACTTGGACCCTACAAGTTTACTCACCAGCAATTGGAGAAAGAAGGAGTCATCCAAAGAAGCAACGTACCCGAGAATCGGAGAGCGAATATTTTCTTCAATTTCACTAGCCCGTTGCCAGGAACTTTTGTCATCAGCTTACATTACAAAGGTAACCTAATCGTTTGCCCATGCTTCGTATGTTGAGACTACTAATGATTGCCATTACTAGGGCGAAATCGGGGGTTGCTTGAATTAGACCTCAA
>JAABUP010001301.1_pt1 | contig 52351 bp, 54 predicted proteins | sample 5559201 | NCBI WGS metagenome assembly JAABUP01 (sample SAMN10711887, study PRJNA513373) | rock metagenome | isolation source: Antarctica rocks | place: Antarctica | reverse complement strand
CTTATTTATAGTATATACTAAATATATACGTACGTATATACTATTTAACTATCGAGAGATTATATTAATAGAAGTAGGAGGGCTTTATAAAGACGATATAGTATTAGGTAGTATATATACTATATTAATAAGGTATAAGAGGGAATAGAAGTAGAAAGCGATAGAAAACTAGAATTAAGATATTATAGGTAGGCGGCGGGCGCCGGCTATACTTAGTATATATTCGAAGTTTAAAGAGGGTAGACTTAGGAGGGGTAGATTCCTACCCCCGCCGAGGTATAGTAATCCTACCCCCGCTCGGCTAATTCCTACCCCCGCCGAGCTGGGACCCGGTGCCATCCGTCATACTTCAACCTAAGGTACCTAAGGTGTTAAGCCACAGAGCCTCATGTATCTAAGCAGCGGGCCGTTCCGTACGAGCCGTCTCCCTCGTTGAGCCCCGAGGCCCCCTGTCGTCCAATACTGGCGCTCATTCATCTTCCCCACCATGCTTTCGAGCTCTCTTTGCTCTATGAGCCTTGCCTTTACACAGCTTCTATGAACAGATTTCGCGTCAGACTTAATTGCATCGACCACTATCAAGCAGAACCCACACAATTTGATCCGAAAGTACCCAGCAACGATGCAGCCGCTCAGCAAAAGTCTACACCCAGGGTCCCCGTCATCAGGATATTTGGTGCCACCGAGACGGGCCAGAAAGTATGCGCCCATGTTCATGGCGCGTTCCCGTACCTATTCGTTAGGTATGATGGAAGCTTAACATCAGATAAGGGTGAGACGACTAGGTACAATGTCTGGATGCTTCCACTGATCAATTTTCAGTGGACACCTACATCTACCAACTTCGTCTATCCATCGACCATGGCCTTGCTGTTAGCTATCGATGTAACATGTACGATGGGAAGACTGCATTTGTCGCTCACATCACTCTTGTAAAGGGTGTCCCGTTCTACGGCTATCATGTTGGCTATAAATTCTTCCTCAAAGTATATATGTTGAATCCCTTACACATGACCCGCCTGGCCGATCTTCTGCGACAAGGCGCAATCATGAAACAAATCATGCAACCATACGAGAGCCACATGCAGTATTTGGCGCAATGGATGTGCGACTTCAATCTCTATGGGTGTTCGTACATTGATTGCAGTGAAGTCAAATTTCGAAGCCCCGTGCCCGATTATCTAGATACGAACAGCACCGCCCACCACTGGCATGACCGGAGCATAGATACTTTCATCATATCTGATCCGGACAAGCTCCCACGTCAGAGCCATTGTTCTATCGAGGTCGACGTCTGCGTACAGCATATTCTCAATCGATTTGACGTTGGATCACGACAGATACACCATGACTTTGTGGAGCGGGAGAATCCCATTGGGCCTTCTGAAAAGCTCGTTCAAAGTATGGCAGGCCTTTGGCGAGACGAAACGAGGAGAAGAAAGGTTAGAATGGGAGACACAGATCCTGATAGCAGTCCCTTTCCTCCAGAAGTCCTCGTCTCAGTGTCAGCCGACGCACGAAATTCTCAGCCGGGGGGCTGGGTACACGAAAAGGAGTACGCGGAAAGAATTCAGGCCATCGTGAAAGATGAGGGTGACAATAGTGGTGGCAATGCCGTCGGCTTTAATGATTTTGTCACCGAAGTCCCTTTCGAGAAAGAAGTGAAGACTTCATTAGAAAGCGTTGAAGATCTCTTTCCAGAAAATCTTACGCGAGTAGCCTTGTCGCAGCACGCCTCAAAATATACAAAGGCGGGAATCGAGAATCAGCTTCTAAATGAGCCAAAAGTGGATGAAAGCCGCCTTTTGTCTTACGAAGAAGAAGAATTCTCTTACGCATCTGATGAAGAGCTAGCACGGGAATTAGACAAGTCACAGAAACAGCGAGGCGATCAAGTAGATTCTCGGCCCGAGCATTCGGCGCACGTAGGTCCTGAAGCGTCAATGTGCAACTACAAGGAGGGCCTGTCTAGAGAGGATCCCCTTGAAGATGGTGCATGTGTTGGCCAGACATCTTCGTCTGATGAACCGCAAGGTCCTAACAGTTCCAATGAGCTTGAGGCCCTAGGCATTCGAAATCCAGGTGACTACGATCACTTCGAGGAGGATGCATTTGAGATCCCGGAGGACTTCACAGGCGAGATCAGCGCAGACAGATCCAGGGAATTGACAGATTTGGAGCCTCCGAGCAAAAAAAGAAAAACCGACCACACCGAACGGTTGGTAGCTAAGAAGCTCCATGAACGTTCCGCTGATAATCACGCTGCCAGTCCTTCAAGTCTTTCCGATAAGGGTTTATTAAGGCCAGGAACACAGTCATGTCTGGACGGTCACCAAGCCCCCAATAGTATACATCCAAAGGAGCTACATCAGCAGCGCGGTGACGGCCAGAAAAAGCACAAGCCGCTGTCATTATCGCAAGATAAGGTGACCGGCAATAGAACCCTATCCTTCCCCATTGTCAAAGACCCGCAGGATCCCAATACTATTTTGAAACTCAGTCAAAACAGTAATTCACCCACAAAAAGCTCCCAGAAGTCCAAAAAGAAGTCTGTATCGTTTGAATCATCTAGTGCACCTGATTCTGCCTCTACCAAGGGGCCTAATGCTATGTCGTGGCGCTCTGTCGGGACTCCCAAGGTTACCTCTTCGGAAGTGCTGTTGTGCTCTTCTCAGATTCACGGAGCCTTCAACATTCCAACGGCTACAAAAGCACTATGCATTCAGGATGCCCCGCCTTTATCGTGTAACATGATACTCGGATTGCGATCTACCGGTCTGCCATCTACCATATACCAGCATGCCCATTACAGTAATGAACGGGACGTTCCTGACCGTGCGAGGGAATACGCCGGTAAGGAGTTCAAAATCGAAAGTGTGACTGTGCCTTTCCTACCTGACTTTGATCCTACCGGCACCTCGCCTGCCAGCACTGGCGAGAAGCCTGGAATTGTAATTGATAAGGTTGCTGCGGAGAACGAGAATAATGTGAGGAGAAAAGCCTGTGGGCTACGGACATGGGAGGTAGAAACGTCTCCTCCGACAATACAAGAAGTTCAGGAATGGCTACACAGGACCAATGGAGAGACTCCACTTGGATCTGGTATAGCAGAATTCGATGGGATGGGGATAGAAAAGTTTGATCTTTCACAGGTAGATGGACCGACACAGAGGAATCGGCACGGCTTCAAGTATTCGCAGAAACAAAGGTCAACGAGTGTCCAACACGAGACCCAGTACATGAGTCTCATGGGCCTAGAGATTCATGTCAACACACGAGGAAACCTTGTTCCCAATCCTGAACAAGACAGGATTGAATTTGTTTGCTGGTGTCTACAATCGGATGACGAAGATCTCGAGGTCAACGGCGCGAACGAAGGAACGCACGTTGGAGTCTTAGTCCTTTCGGAAGTTGGAGGCTTGGCAGACAAGATATCGCAGTATACCACAGTCGAAGTAGAAGAGGAGACATCTGAGCTTGATCTGATAACGCGCATGGCTGACATTGTCCGAAACTTTGATCCTGATATACTCACTGGCTATGAAGTCCATGGTGGATCGTGGGGTTATATGATAGAACGGGCAAGATGCAAGTACGACTACAATTTGTGTGATGATTTCTCGAGAATGAAGTCTCAGTCGCATGGTCGGTTTAGTAAAGAGGACGATAGATGGGGTTTCAACCATACCTCGACCATCCGCGTGACAGGCAGACACATGATCAACATCTGGCGAGCGATGCGTGGAGAGCTGAATCTGCTGCAGTACACCATGGAAAATGTCGTATTTCAGCTTTGTCATCGCCGAATACCTCATTACTCATTCCAGGACTTGACTTCTTGGTATAGCAACAGCAAGCCGAAAGACCTGGCCAAGGTCGTGGATTACTACATTTCTCGAGTCCAGCTTGATCTCGAAATACTGGAGCAGAATGAGTTGGTACCGAGAACTAGCGAACAAGCACGTCTGCTCGGAGTTGACTTTTTCTCGGTCTTTTCGAGAGGATCCCAGTTCAAAGTTGAGTCTCTCATGTTTCGTATTGCAAAGCCAGAGAGTTTCCTGCTTCCTTCACCCAGCCGAAAGCAGGTTGGGCAACAGAACGCTTTGGAATGTCTACCTTTAGTCATGGAGCCACAAAGCGCATTCTACAACAGCCCCTTGCTAGTACTCGATTTTCAGTCTCTTTATCCCAGCGTAATGATTGCATACAATTACTGTTACTCCACATTTCTGGGGAGGGTAGTCAGCTGGCGTGGTCAAAATAAAATGGGCTTCTCAAACTACGAACGAGAGCCAAGGTTGCTTGAGCTCCTCAAAGACCATATCAATATAGCCCCAAACGGGATTATGTACGCCAAACCAGATGTTCGGAAATCGCTCTTGGCCAAAATGTTGGGTGAAATCCTGGAAACTCGAGTCATGGTCAAGAGTGGGATGAAGATTGACAAGGACGACAAGACATTGCAAAGACTACTGAACAACAGACAGCTGGCATTAAAGCTCATTGCGAACGTGACCTATGGATATACGTCTGCATCATTCTCCGGCCGAATGCCTTGCTCCGAAATTGCCGACAGCATTGTCCAGACCGGTCGTGAGACGCTTGAGAAAGCAATTGCTTTGATTCATTCTGTGAAGCGATGGGGCGCCGAAGTTGTCTACGGTGATACCGACAGTCTGTTCGTGTATCTCAAGGGCCGTACCAAAGACGAAGCTTTCGACGTTGGTCAAGAGATTGCAAACACCGTCACCAAGATGAATCCTAGACCAGTGAAATTGAAATTCGAAAAGGTATACTTTCCATGCGTACTACTCGCTAAGAAAAGGTACGTCGGGTTCAAATACGAAAGCAAGAATCAGACGGTACCAGAATTTGATGCTAAAGGCATCGAGACTGTGCGCCGGGACGGCACACCAGCTGAACAAAAAATCGAAGAAAAAGCACTGAAGATTTTCTTCCGCACTGCGGATCTGAGTGAGGTCAAGAAGTACTTTCAGAAACAATGCTCCAAGATCATGAAAGGCAAAGTCTCCATCCAAGACTTCTGCTTTGCCAAGGAGGTGAAGCTCGGTACCTACAGCGACAAAGGCCTTCCTCCGCCCGGAGCACTGATCAGCACCAGAAGAATGCTTGAGGATCCTCGCGCAGAACCTCAATACGGGGAACGCGTTCCTTACGTAGTCATTACTGGAGCTCCAGGTGCGAGGCTGATTGATCGATGTGTGGCTCCAGACATGCTTTTACACAATGATAACAGCGAATTAGATGCGGAATATTATATATCTAAGAACCTCATTCCGCCACTAGAACGCATCTTTAACCTGGTCGGAGCCAATGTTCGGCAATGGTACGATGAAATGCCAAAGCACCAACGCATACGTCGCGTCGAAGCTGGCTCGCTTTCCGCCAACACAGACTTGAGCATCGCCAAAAAGACGTTGGAGTCTTACATGAAGTCCTCGACTTGTCTTGTCTGCTACCGAAAGCTGGAGGACGAAACTGGCATTTGTATCAGATGTACGCAACATGCAGATACTTCTTCACTGGTATTGCGCGCAAGACTTAACAGCGCCGAAAGAAAGGCTGCTGAACTTGAAAGGGTCTGTCGCTCGTGTGCAGGTTTGGCTTGGGGGGAGGATGTTAGATGTGATAGCAAAGACTGCCCCGTGTTCTACACCAGGACGCGGCATATGGCAGAGCTAAGAAGTTCAAAGATGAATTCGGAGCCAGCGATGGGCATTCTCAAGGAGCTGAAGGCTGGAGTATTGGATTGGTAAGATCCTCATGGCGTTGGCTTCTGCATTACTAGGCGCATGTAAATTTCTAGTGTACCCCACGAGACACGTTGTATGAAGAAATGAATACCATGGAACGGTCATTTGAAATACGTATGGAAAAGTGAATACGACATAATATAGTGGTTGTTTTAAAACCATACTTTATGCAAGGGTATCAATCGTGGAGTCTATGTAATGCCAAGCGCTGACATGCCGCAAGCATTTGGCATTCGCTGTTGCATAATTCCTATTAATGGCATGGTGTCTCTTTTGCATCTGTGACGACAGACAGAATCCTTACTACTAAGGCACGATTCGACGTAAAAACAAAACCATGCATTTACGTCGACACGACATTGCGAGAGCCGAGTTGACCGTCTAACATACTTACACTTGAGCTGTGCACGATGAGCTCGCCCTCCTTATACCACTCAGAGATGTCCTTGACGTGATGGGCATCCCGATCAATTTCATTACTATCTATCTACTCGGTGGTCTAACCTTCCTTCCCAGCCTCATTTTCCTCGTCCTCTTACATGCATACTTCACCTTTCCAACACGCCCTGTGCCCTCGGACTCCGACGATGACTCCGCAGACTCTCTTCGAGACACTCAAGACGATGGACGGAACCTCAAATCTGCAGCAAGCATTTCAAGCCTCGCAGAGAAGTTTCACCGAAGACACGAGCCCGATGTTGCTGCTGGATACTTCGCCGTCTGTAGAGAATACGTGCCAGGTGGCATCAACGGAAAGCCACCGGAACGGACGACGCCAGCAGGAGCGGTAGTAGCTACCGAAAGCCCCAGTGTCTATCAGAGTATGTACAGGAGTATTTTCGATCGCAGACAAGGTCCGAGTCTAGATCCTGGTAAAGGCAATGGAAAAACAGTCAAGCGGGCAAGAAACCTCTTCTTCGTCGTCCTGCGACATGGACACTTGATGTTGTATGAGGACTCTGAGCAGATTGAAGTCAAACACGTCATATCACTGGAGCTTCACGATGTTGGAATTTACAGTGGAGAAGAGGTGATACCAGAGGGCGAGCTGTGGATCAAGAGGAATGCAATACGGTTACAGAGGAAATCAGGCTTTGAGGCTCCTGCCGCTACGTCGAAACCATTCTACTTCTTTTCAGACAATTGCTCTGAGAAGGAAGATTTTTACTTCGCTTTGTTGCAGAATCAAGATATTAAGTCAGGTGGGCTCGATAATCCTCCGAGGCCACAGCAATACGAGACAAAACACATTATCGGCCTTGTACAGAGATTACACTCCTCTGAAGAATACCTACAGACCAGGTGGATCAATGGTCTTGTAGGCAGGCTCTTCCTTGCCCTCTATAAAACCCGAACAACGGAAGACTTCATACGTAAGAAGATCACGAAGAAAATAGCTAGGGTGAAGAAACCAGCCTTTCTCTCCGGCATTGTCTTGCAGAAGATAGATATGGGGGACAGCGCGCCTCATATCACTAATCCGAAGCTCAAAGACCTTACCATTGACGGCGATTGCTGCGGTGAAGCCGATTTCAAGTATAGTGGGAATTTCAGATTGGAAATTGCAGCTACAGCCCGCATTGATCTTGGAACTCGCTTCAAGGCTCGAGAAGTTAACCTGGTACTTGCGGTAGTTGTCAAGAAGCTTCATGGTCATGCTTTGGTGAAGTTCAAGCCGCCTCCAAGTAATCGTGTTTGGATATCATTTGAATCAATGCCAGAGATGGAGATGTCAATCGAACCAATCGTGAGCTCGAGGCAAATCACATATGGCATTATTCTACGGGCCATCGAAAGTAGAATAAGGGAGGTCTTTGCAGAGACTATGGTCTTACCCTATTGGGATGATAGTCCTTTTACAGATAGCAGTCACCAGAGATTTAGAGGTGGCATATGGGCAGACGAACCCTTCACTACTGACTCGCAACACACCCAGATACCCGACGAGGCATTAGAAGATGAAGCCGAAGCCGATATTGAGGTCGACACGACTTCTACCGCTCACGCACCACCACAAACAAAAGCCGAGAGATTCATGAGCATGCCAATCCTATCTGACGCTCCACCTCCAACTCCAAGTCCAAAAGTAGCCGCGAGCTCAGCACAAGAGTTTACTAATTCTGCGAAAGACGCAGGTTCTATCTTGCCACAGAAACGCAACGAGCCTCCGAAGGCCCTCAGATCGCGCTCATTTGCATCAGCTGCGAATCCATTGCTCAGCATGGACAACGCTGAAGTTGAGTATATCCAAGCCGAACAAAAACGCATGCAGCAGCGAGATGCTGCCAGTGCGATAAAGGCCATATCCACTCAGTCACGACCCACATCTCCGTCGGACACCCTCGATGGGTCAGCTGTTGGGGGTCCAACGTTGTGGGAAAACAGCCAACGTCCAAGTAGCAGGTCTTCTCCTTTTTTAGAGCCAAATGACCACAGCGAGCAGTCTGCACAAACGATGATGAGTAAAAGCCCTAGCCAAGCTTCTTTACCCCTGACTCCCACAAGCACAAGCTCCCGGTTCACCAAATCACACACTGAGGAGGCTGCATCCCAGCAAAAGTCTCTGCAAGGAGATAGCCGTAAGGTGATTGCCTCAGAAAAGAGACAGTCCATGGCTGCACTAGGGGCTGCCACCGCCGCAGCGAAGAGTTGGGGTTGGGGCGTGCTCAGCCGGAATGCAACCCAGAGAAATCCGCACAGTCTTAATCAAGATCTTGCTGGTACTCCTAGCCAACCAATGGGACGGGGTCGTCCTCTGCCTCCGCCAGGTCAGCCTCTGCCATTCCCTGAAGGTGCTCGTTCGAAAGCGAATAATGCTACCCCTCCTAAGAGAAAAGCTGTTGCTCCACCAATTCTACCTCCCAGGAAGCAAGACGAGGTGAAAGCGCGGACTAATACACCGCCTCCACTGCCTATTCGGAAAAGGCAAGGATCGACGCCTCTGGACACTGTTGGTGACGAGGGATTGTTGGTTGTCGAAGCACCGCCAGATTCTGAGCCTTCCAGCCCAACAGACGAGGACCCTCCGGATTATGTGAGTAGTCATAGAGCGGGGGACAAGACAAACTCGACACCCTCATTAGCAGAAGACCTCGGTGATATTTCCCCCAAGGAGTTCTCCACCCCAGAACAATCCGGGTTGGCGCGCGTTCAAAATTCGCATGATGACGAAGAGAGCGCTCTATCCAGCTGGAAGGCGGCGCAAGAAGAGGAAGCAAGATCGAAGAGCATCTGGCTTGGTACCGAGGAGCAATCGTGATTAGAGGCATTAGCGGTGCATGGTTTTAGCGATGTACGGGCGTCGAGTAGAGTGCCAGCATGTAGGTTACAATGTGATGAAAATGACCAATTTCGATGAAACTTCAAGGTGGGAATTGAGACCAGGGAGTATGTCATCTATGATTCGTGGCCTTTCCACTCAGAGTGCTGCCGGCGTACGTGCCTATGATTTATGCATCTTCTGAGGTCAAAATAGCTGTCCTATGTAGCAGGTTCCATTGGCGTGTTTGATATTTGACCTTGCATGCAGTACTAGGGCGTGATGGAGACCGCTCCGCCTTGGCACTTTCTGTATGCATTTCGGAATTGCATGCCAGCGGCCTGAACTCCTGTTGACTACCTAGAGCAGAAGGCCTAGGCTTGACAGATCTGATGCCAGAAATAATTTGATTGAAAACTACTCCGACCCTTGCACATAACGTTTCTAGACTGTAGATAGGGCTGAAGGGTCCATATCGTGTCTGCCTTGTTGTAGACATATGACATACGCGTACTCCATAAACCCTTTTATTTCAGTCGGAGCTTTCCCATCTATGCCTTCGCTGCTTTCCACTTGACATCCATCATGTCATATGGATATGGGGGTTCGAATTCTCGCAATGTCGACCTGGGCAAGTAAGGCAACTCCATATTTTTTGAGTAATACACAGCTTTTTCACTGGCACGGATTCACTAAAGTTCAAACCCTTTCCTAGGTCTGAGACCGATCTTGCCGTCAACATCCGCAAAGCTACAAGCATTGGTAAGCTCGGCATCACATCTGGGAACTTCAAAAAGTAGTGCTTACCCACCTGGATACGTTAGAAGAGACAGCTCCTAAGCGTATGCGTCCTATCCCACGTCTCACGAAGACGCATCTGGGCTGACGATTTTTTAGGCAAACATGTGCGAGCCTGTATTGTCTACACATGGGACCACAAATCCTCTCAATCTTTCTGGGCGGGCATGAAAGTGTGGGTTACTATTTCCAAGGCCCCCTTCTAAAGATTTTGGTCGAATACTGGGTGCTGAATTCGTTCAACTTTCCTACAGGCAACCTATCCTCGCCGACGAAGTACAGACGTTTAAAGCTTTGATCACCGTACACAAAGTGCTGCAAGAGGGGCACCCTGTTGCAGTAAAAGAGGCGCAAGCAAACATAAACTGGCTAGAAAGCTTGACCAGAGGAGTATCAGGGGAAGGTCTTCGAGGTACGTTGATGAAGAAGCGTCAAGAGTAGGTGCAGAGTTGAGCTAAAGCTTCAAGCAGGTTATGGGCCTTTGTTGCGCGACTATGTCTACTTCCTTCTTGCCAAATTGGCCTTTCACAGGCAGCATCCAGAATTCAACGGTATGATTCGATGAGAAAACGGTTAGCCCATAGTCTGGGCTAACTCATGATATAGGTCTTTTCGAATATGAGGAGTACATTAGTCTCAAGTCCATCAACGACCCCAACGAAGGGCAGGTTACAGCCTTTCTCTCACATCAATGACCGCCGCTGATATCTTCGTAGATACGAAACGATTACTGATCTCATGACACTTCAAGATCAGATCGACACCTTTCAAAAGCTCATTTTCGCCCATTTTCGAGGCGGTGCAAACAATGAGTGCCGAATATCAGCTTTGGTACCCTTAGTTCAAGAAAGCTATGGCATATATAAATTCGTCACTAGTATGCTTCGAGCGATGCATACCAGTAAGTAGGTTGGATGCGCGTAATCTACGTCGCTCACCAATATGAAATAGCTACCGGGGACGACGAAGTCTTAGAGCCTCTCCGAGGAAGATATGATACACAGCACTATCGCCTTCTAAAATTCTACTATGAATGCTCGAACCTTCGATATCTGACTAGTCTGATCCAAGTACCAAAACTACCACAGGAACCTCCAAGTCTTCTTGGCGAGGATGAAGATCGCCCAGCGCTACCTCGCCGACCAACAAGAGAGGTAGAAAAGAAAGAAGAGCCCGCTCCTCCACCGAGATCCCCTCCGCCCGGAAACGCTACAGATCCTGAACCTATCAATGAATTTTGGAAGAACGAACAACGACGACAGCAGGAAGAGTATGATGCGGAGCAGCGGAGATTGCAGGATCAATGGAATCAACAGCAATATCAGCAACAATTGGCACAACAACAAGCAGAGCGCGATTTTGAGGAGCAACGTCGACAACAGGCTGAGCAGCAACGACTCGCCCAAGAGCAACTTATGCGAGAGCAGTATCAAGCACAAACACAAGGTCGGATGGCAGAAATAGAGCGGGAGAATCTTAATGCTCGTGCACAATATGAACGGGACCAGTTGATGCTAGAGCAATATGACCGCAGGATGAAGGACCTAGAGAGCCAACTCAATCAACTAAATGGCAATTTCACACAGCAGACATCTTCCAAAGACGACCAGATACGAGCGTTGCAAGAGCAAGTCAATACTTGGCGAACCAAGTATGAGGCTCTTGCTAAACTCTATTCGCAACTACGGCATGAGCATCTTGAGCTACTCCAAAAATTCAAAGGTGTACAATTGAAGGCTGCATCTGCCCAGGAAGCCATCGATAAACGAGAAAAGCTTGAACGCGAAATCAAGACCAAAAACTTAGAGTTGGCTGACATGATTCGGGAGAGAGACCGAGCCCTCCATGAAAAGGATCGTATGACTGGCGGCAATAGGGAGGAGGTTGAAAAACTGAAGCGCGAGCTTCGTTTTGCGCTCGAGAAGGCTGACAATGCCGAGCGAGCTAAAGGCTCTGAGCTGTCCTCGATGTTAGCGAAATACAACAGGGAGATGGCAGACCTCGAAGAAGCTTTGCGAATCAAGACGCGATCTCTAGATGATGTTCGATCGAAATTCGGCGAGCGAGACGGTGACCTTGAGCAAGCTCTGCGTGAGAAGGAGGAAGAGCTCGAGATCTACAAGTCTGGCATGGATCAAACGCTTCTTGAGCTCAACGAGCTGAGGCTAAACGGAGGGGACACGGACAAAGCACTTGACGACCAAATCGATCAGGTGCTCCTGGGCAACATTCAGAAGATCAACGATATTATTGATTCTGTACTTCAAAGCGGCGTTCAGCGTGTAGACGATGCCTTGTATGAGCTAGACTCGTCAATGCAAGCGGGCAATCAGAATGCATCGGCACCTTACGTTCTATCACAAATCGAAAAGGCTTCAGCCAGCGCCACCGAATTCTCGACAGCTTTCAACAACTTCGTCGCAGACGGTCCAAATAGCCCTCATGCCGATATCATCCGTACTGTTAGTGTCTTCGCTGGCTCGATCGCCGATGTCCTCAGTAACACCAAAGGTCTGACCCGCTTCGCCACAGAGGAGAAGAAGTCCGACCAGCTCATCAACGCTGGCCGTCAATCAGCTCAGTCGACGGTCAAGTTCTTTCGTGCTCTCCAGTCATTCCGTCTCGAATCCCTAGAAGCAACCCAAAGAACTGACGTGGTCATCAATAACAATCATGAGGTTCTAATGAATCTACAAAAGCTCTCAAAGCTTGCAGACGCCTTTGCTCCAAGGTCAACGAAGCTTGCGAACGCCAAGGGCGATCTGGGAGACCTCGTTGACACCGAATTGACCAATGCGGCAAAAGCTATCGATGCGGCAGCGGAACGACTAAATAAGATGATGAACAAGCCTAGAGAAGGCTACAGCACTTACGAGCTTCGGATCCATGACAGCATACTTCAAGCCGCCATCGCTGTCACTAACGCTATCGCACAGCTCATCAAGGCTGCCACAGCCTCCCAGCAAGAGATCGTTAAAGAAGGTCGGGGTTCTTCATCACGGACGGCATTTTACAAGAAGAACAATCGCTGGACTGAAGGCCTGATCAGTGCGGCGAAAGCAGTTGCTTCATCTACCAACACGCTGATAGAGACGGCGGACGGCGTCATAAGTAACAGGAACAGTCCTGAACAACTCATAGTAGCAAGCAACGATGTCGCTGCTTCTACAGCACAGCTAGTGGCTGCCAGCAGAGTGAAGGCCAATTTCGGAAGTAAAACGCAAGATCGGCTCGAGGAAGCTAGCAAGGCTGTTGGACGTGCATGTAGAAGCTTGGTCAAGCAGGTGCAGGACATCATCAGTCAGAGGAACAAGGAAGAGGGCGAGGAAGTGGATTATGGAGCACTGAGTGGACATGAATTCAAGGTTCGGGAAATGGAGCAACAGGTTTGTCACACCATGTTGTTCTGTCGTTTCTACGGCGGCCTCTCCAAAGATTTTCTGGCAGATACTGATTCTGTGGGTGTCTAGGTCGAAATTCTGCAGCTCGAAAACAACCTAGCGCAAGCGAGGCAGAGATTGGGTGAAATGCGGAAGATCTCATATCAGGAGGAGTAGATGCGTGAACGACCCACAGCTGATGTGCGTTCCCTGTCTGGAAAAAGGAAGCTTGCCGCTGTATCATTAGACCTAGAGGCTCCGAAGTCATGCTTCTTTTGTGTGCCTCATGTAGAATAGCTAGAGCTCCGGGAAAAGCCAGAGCATTGTACAAGATAACCATTCCATCTCCCTACATATGCCATAAGGATCTTCTACAATGGGCTCATCTGTCATGAGAAAAGGCCGTGAGGGTGGGACTCGTGTACAAAAACTTGAGCTGAAGGATTGACGATGGAAAATACTGCACGAAGAAGGGCCTAGCTAGCAACGGCCAAGGTGGGCAGTCATCCTTGTCGCTGCCAAGACTGGACTAGAACTTTAATGCCACTACATTCCACTCCATTGCTGAGTCTTTGCCCAAAGACAATGGTGTCACAAGACTTTGATTAATTTGAATTATAGACACGAATGCTGATGCTGTTCAGCTGGCACGAGATCATTCCTCCCAGCTGAAAGGCCACCCATGCCGCCATGTACAATTTCCTACGACGATGCAACTCCCCTGTCCGCCATCTCATAGCGCCTGCCATCCATCTTGCAGTACGTACAATGATCGAATTAGGCCACAAAGCCCCTATCCTCCACCGAGCCTCAATGTGTCGAGCTCAGCATCGAGTTTGAAGCATCTGTAAACAGCATTAGTCAATCCACCTGGGAGGGTAGAAATGACTTACAGCGAAATTAAGAGGGAGCGTCAAAGTCAATGCTGTCCTCCCATGAGAGGTCACTTATGTCGAAGGCATCGAAGTGATTGCCTAGGAAAGGATCGAAGACAAAGCTTGGCAGGTTAGGATCGAACTCCGCGTTATAAGGGTAGCTGGATGTCAAGTGGAAGTTGGCAGCCGACAAACCAGACGCAGGGTTCACGGCGGCGTAAGCGGTATTGGGCTGCTGCGTGACATCAGTGGTCTCGTTGATCGTTTGTAGAGTCCCAGGCTCATTCTGGTCTACGTTTGAGGTTGGGCCCGTGTTGGAATTGGTCACCGATGAGACGGGATTTTGACCTGCCCCGGCGGCATGCGAAGGTGGAACATTGTGAGAGTTGCTCTTCTGCGGGGTGTCTTTCGCTGCTTCGCTGTCATTATTGTCATGATCACCGTCACCACTCGGCTCGGCAGCAGTGTCATGACCATTCCCATTGTACGATTCGTCGCGACGTCCATCTGCATCAGCATTATCCGCAGATTGAGTACCATAACCCTGGTTTTGGCCATAGGTGGCGAGCGGATTGGTGGCGGCGTGCTGGACTGAAATGGCCATAGTCATGACTACTTCATTTTCTGATGACAGTACCTCCGCTAAATTTCCGGCGAAGAAGCCCAGATGGTAGCAATGACGGATAAGATCATTGACTGAAAGATTCGTGATGAAGAGGCTCTCGTCCAGATCAACGACATACCGATTCATGACTGTTTGACCATGTTCCTGGGTGGCGATCTCCCAACCCATAGCCTGGAGATAGAGCTCAGGCTTGATGACGCCCATGAGTGGCCCAGTGATCGCCAAGAATTGGTCAAGAGGCGCGTTGTCTTTGCCCTGGCTATCACGAATGACCGAGTACGACTTGGCGAGGATGCTCCATTTGGCCTTAAAGGGGTCCAACTGCCAGATATTGGTGAGGAAGCCGGAGATGTCCTTTTGCTGATACTTTGGAAACGCAGTAGCGTAGTAGCCTGGATATGAATTAGCCAAGATTGTAAGTCGAAGAACTGTGGTACATACTACGAAAGGCGATCCAAGAGTTCAGTGGTCGAGTGGCCTTTCCAGCAGGCGCAGCGCGACCAAGCTTCTTTTTGCCCTTGCCACGAGCAACATTATGGGGCATATCCATCGTCAGACGAGGCTGATTGGCAGTCTGAACCATGGTCTGGAGCTGCGCTGGGGTCATGTCGCGAAGCATTTGCTTCATAGCCGGAGTGAGCGACATTGTGGACTGAACAAAGAAATTCGAAGTGAGATCGTGGAGGTTACCGGCAGCAGCTCAGTTGAAGAATGACGCAGAAGAAATTTAAGATCTTGATGAGCGAGTCAGAAGAGTTTCAATGGTTTGATGAGTGTTGCACTGATATGTGTATGTTGGAAGATGTTGCGGGATTCGGAATTGTTTGGGTGGTGTTGTGTGGGTTACAGGTGAGATAGCAACCGAGCTAAAATTCAGGAGGTTGGTGATTTTCAATCACATGACAAAGAAAGTGAACAACGATTCACTTTATTTTCAATGCGGATTTTGATGATGCAAGACTTCAATTGTTTAATCTGGTATCGCTCATTTCTTGTCATGGGCTTTCTATCTAAGTTGGTGCACGCTGAGAAGCTACTTCTGGATTTGGGAGCTCCCGAATAATCACGCCTAGAGTATTCCACAATCGTGGCCGCAGAACTGCCCTTCGTCTCGTTAAAGTAGCTGTGATCTCCTTTAGCCTCGTGTGATTGTACTGTACCTCCTTTCTCTTACCAAAGTCTTGATTCAATAATTCCAAGCTGTCGAAGTCTAGATATCTCAAGGTATCCGTGGGTCCCTGGTGGCTTTTAGTCACATCCCTCAAGCGTTAAACTCATCTTTGGCGTACTGCTAGGACTGGTCGAAGCAGATCTCCGGACTGTGACAAATCAGTCACCTGATAGAAAGCCAGCTTTCCACTGATACTTACCGTCTGATGAAAGCGTAAATTACCATCAGGTGACAATTTCTCCCTCCTAGCTAGTGGACTAGATATCTGTGACTATCAGCATGCTTTTGTGACTTCAAATGGTTAGGATTACCGGGTTATCTTGGTAAGGAGTACCATCTGCGCGTTGCTAAATTGGTGTGGAGACGTCAGCCTTCATCATTCGTGCTTTAAAGGCTTTCCCTCAAATATCGGTAATTAAATCTCGTCCAGGAAGAGACTCACCCGTTCAATATCAGTTATGATAGCCCTATTCTCTTCGACCATTCCCAACACGATTCTAGTTGCGGCCATGGGCAAAATTTGTACGCTGCCTCCAGTTCCTTGCGCTGAAAGATCGGCTTCGACACCCGGTGCCCTATTGTGCAGATACTGCTCCCAAGGCGTACGCTGCACATCTCGCTTTGGTAATGCCGAGTCTAGCTGATCCTTCATACCGACAGCTTGAAGACTTCTTGTAATTTTTTTTGAGTCCTTTTGACGAGGTATGAACTTTCCTATCGTGCGGTCGCACAGTGCATAAACATCTCCCCAGAATTCCATCTCCGCATCTTTGCTCGGAAAGAGCTCGGGATTCTTGTGTAGACGTGACAGTTCTGATATGATAGCACTCGCGAATGCCTCTGCTCCTGGCATAACAGCCCTCATGGTGTCGCTTGCGTCTTTGAAACGAATGAGCCCCGTCAATGCATGGCACACATGAATCCTCCCGAGCAATTTGATGTTTCCTAGGAGCGCCTGAAGTAGAGCGACATTACAAGGAGAGCCGTCAACAAAAGCAGCTGGACAAGGTCAGGCCCAGCTTCAACTCTAGAAACACGCCAACTTACTCTTAAGGACGCCTCTATCTGCTTGCTTATACTCATAAACCCGAAGAACTCTGTCAATTTCTGCTTGGTAATCAGCATCAAAGATATCATCTTCCCCGTCAGAGATCTCCTCTTCCGAATCATCGACATCGGATTCCTCGACTGGCACTTCATCGCTGTTCGGAAGATCACCTTCGCTGGAGATGACGTGAGCAGTGTCGTCCAGATCCATATCCTCCGGATTCAGAATCTCATCATCAGATGTCGATGCCTGAGAAACGTCTTCGGGGTATTGGAGTGACATGATGAATTTATGGACCTCACATGCAGAGAAGGATAGATGGAGTGTAATGTTTAATCACAGGCGAAGAAGTGCATCTGGTGTTGGGTGTTGAGTCTTTGTTAAGTCTGCCGAGTATTAGACCAAGACCTCCCGAGTTCAGTCTCACAATCAAGAAGTGAATGAGTAAAATCGGTGTGTTGTTAAACATCCGGCCAATAACAAAATGATCATCATCATACTACTTTTAAATCAGTGCACGGCCACTTAGTGTGACATTACAGAGGGTCTTCAATTTACAGCGAGTGAGAGCTCAAATGAACTCTTGTCTTTTTTGTTGCTCTATTGATGCACATGGCTACATTCCTCCCGAGCTGGCCGAATTCCAAGACACGTGTTTCAACTCATGCCAAGATCGCTGAACATCGCTCTCATCCAGCGCAGCTGTCATAGCACTTTCAGTACACAAGTCGGAAGACCGCCATCTCAAGACACGTGTCCGGCAAATCAGTTCGCAAATCAGACTACTCTCCCACGGCCACTCTTCTACATGCACAAGCACAAGCACAGTCCTAATATGCCCCTTCCATCAATCGCACATACACGACGTCCACCGGTACACATACACGACATCCACCGGTACACATCCATCAGCACATTTCTCAGCACACAGCACCCTTTCTCGTACAGCGCACGGACGGAAAAAGGCGGGCCAGTGAGTCAGTAGCAATAGCGATAGCGTAGATAGATGCAATACAAAGACATATCCAATGCTTCGCCTGCTCTCCTAAACATCGCCGAGACCCTTACCCCTTTGCCACTGTGGCAGCGCTCCGAAGAGAGACGTAAGGCTGAACGCCTTCCCAGAAGGGATGCCACGGATCGGGACACCAACCTCCTCCTTTTCCAAGATGCGTCATTCCCGCCGGAAAAGGAAAGGCCGCTGGGAGCAGACCGGGCACTAAGGTAGTCTCTTGGCTTCAAACCCCAACCTCCTCCTTTTCATGCAAGTCATTGCATCCGTCACTCGTCACTCTTCACTCTTGACTCTTGCGGTGATGGGAAGGAACGCTAGCATTCAGACTCTGAAACACCATTGTCTTCAAACTCTACTTACAGCCCTACGGAGTGTCATCATGTGCGTGGACTGGCAAGGACTGTACCATGGCGAAGAGCGACCACCGTCGTCCAGATCAAACCTGTCACGGAGAGCTAGTCGTGCGTTCACAACATCTTGTCTCATGTTTGAAGAATCGTCGCTCGACCTATGGTCCGGGGTTGAAGCGTATACAACTACTCGACGTGATCATCTGGCCCCTCTCACACCTACCGAGACCGCCGTCCGCATTGGGATCCCTTTCGTCTCCGACTGCCTCCCAATGCGGCCAGTATCCATCCCCCTCGGCCAGTTGGCGGGATGCTAGCTCGGTTCTTGATCCGCTTCTGGGGGAGCTGATCTTTCGCATCGCTTCGAGGTTGATGCGCTCGTGCCTGCTTCCGATAGAGCGTAGTCGTGTAGTGGATTCAGTAAGAGTCGTCTCACTGCGCTTCATCCACCGTTCGCGGCCGTTGGGTTCCAGTCGCTGCACCAGATAAAGGTCTGGCACCGCCATTGCGTGTTCTTTTCCTTGGCTCCTGATGGGCCCAGAGGACGCGGACACATCCAGAACGACCTGCCAAGGTTCATGCCTGGCTTCTTCGTGAGAAGGGTGATGCAGGGTTCGTCATGGCCCTCGCATCGGGGAGCCGCTGGCTTCGTGAAGAGCCTCGACCATGACTCCTTGGTTTCGACGGGGTCATGTACATCGCCCTGATGCTGTAGGATACTCTGACAAGCAAAGGAAGGAGAGCGCTCCTCTAAACTGGAAGGGTTTGAACGGTGCCGTATACTACCGTTGGTGGGCGTACTGTCCACAGAATTGGGCAAACTTGGAATCCCATTAGGTGACTTACATGCTGCTGGAGAGGGATTCGTAACGAGAGGAATGTCTGGTCCAAGAGAATGGCTAGCATTCACAGCATCGGATTGCGTTGGCTTGTCGGCATTGCCTACTGCTTTCGCAGGAGCGGCAGTTTTAGGCTTGAAGAAGCCTGTGAGACTTTGCTGACCCTTGGCGGCTTCCAAGGGCGTCGCCGGCGCAGAACCAGTCTTCGAGCGCTTCGACTTCTTGGATATCGATGCTTCCGCTACGGATCGCTTTTGGCCCGCTGCTGGTGGAGATTTTTGAGAGACAACAGTCACAGCGGGTGGTGGCACTTCTGCACCTTCTGTGGCGAATGCGAGTTCAACGCCTGTTGGAATTTCGGGCATGGCGTTATTCGCATTGGAATCTGTAAGCTCCTTGCTTGCAATTGACAGGCTTTGCGATTGCTGTAGAGATGGCTTGCGCGCGAACATGTCACGTATATTTCTCCGGCCAAAGAACTCTGGTATGAGCTTGCCAGACGTAGGCAGTGGATCACTAGTCGTAGAGTATTCTCTTTGACGGACTCCGTTTGAAAACATTCCCACAGGATTCATCACATCCTGGACAAATCGTTCTTCACCATTGATGTGGATCTTGTCTGTCATGACGGCAAACACAGGGCAATGATCGGATCCCTAAATACACGTCAGCCATAACATAGGATTCGAGCAGAAATTACTGACCATGAGCCCTTCCTGTATATTTGCGTCCGAGAACCAGCCTTTCATTGCCGTGCTGCAAAGGACATAGTCGATCCTGGCACCACAATTGCCAGGTCTAGCATTGACCTTTTGCTCCCAACATGTGAACATGCCTTTTCGATCTGGGTGGAAGGCTCGGCAGATGTCCCACATGATCGGACTCTCCCTACCTTCGTCTCTCTCCCCAAAAACCTTGCCTCCTTCCAGTAGATGGTTGAAAAGACGTCGGGCAGGAGTGGAAACGTACTCCAATCCTGTCAAGCCTTGTTTCCGCATAGAGGCTTCGGCATTGGCTGAATCGAGCTCTTCTCTCGATATGTTCAAGTCTCCCGTCAAGAAGACCTTCTTGCCCTCGAAAACCAGATTTCGTATGCGAGAGTCAAGCACGTCGAGAAAGCCAAGCCGAAAGTCATCTCTCGCCTCATCACGATTTGCTGGACTGTAAACACCAAGTAGTACAAAGGCTGGAAATTCGAGAATCACACATCTACCCTCAGAATCGAGTGTAGTAGCGTCCACAGCGGAAGCTCCTAACTGAGCTTGTGTAGGATAACCACCGATCTGCTGATCTTCTGGAAGCTCACAAAAGCTTTGAGAAGAGTTCTGCGGACGGAGACTGCCGGTGATGCCTTCCTCCGCACGGATGGGCGCACAGACGGACTGTCTGGTATATATGACTACACCTGAATAACCTATACATGGAGATCAGTAGGCTGCAGGAGGTTTAGTAGTGTAAAAACACCTTTCTTATGGCGCGGCAAGCTAAAGTAACAATCCCACCCTGGCACCAGCACCATGTCGTCGGTGAGGTCCTTGCGCTGGATTTTGGTCTCTTGGAATACAACGATGTCCGCTTCTAGGATGTCGAACATGGCCTATTTGTCTTAGCTCGAGGCATCTGGTTCAATGACACTGAGGGGCGCAAACCGCGAACGAACGCTTGTCTCTCCATGGTTGGTATCCGAACGGATTCCTGGTGGATGAATGTGAGCCGTTGATCTCCCAAAATGGACTATGTTGTCCAGCAGAGTTTTTCTTTTCGAGATTAAGTTCTAGTGTGGAAGGGAAATACCGTATGCCATTTACTATCCTAAATTATCAGCCATATGTTCTCAGCAGCGCTTTAGATAAGGTGCAGCTTACCGTTCCACGTCGTTATACGTAGCCCCATGGTGCTAGTGTCCTTTTCTGACACTTCATGGCCCACCGAGCTCACCCTTCGTTGCTTAGGTAAGGTTTGAGAGCGAAATCTTTGATCTAAATCGTAAAATCGGTTGAGAGAGGATTGACGTAGGTGAGAAGGTCGCGCAGTCACGTGACCCTGACGTTTTGGTCATTCGTGCCTCAGTCTGCCCGTACTACGGTACTAGTACAAGTAGTTCTTCAAACAGAGTGCAAGACTTTAACAAACCCTACGAGATACTTCCAAGCTACAAGTCACGATGCTTCCGCGACCATCAATACTTAGAGCGTCTCATCTTGCCAGTAGGCAATTGCGGGCCCCTGCCCCCCGCAATGTGCTGCGACAACGCTTTGCAAGCACCCAGCCCCCAAAGCTTGAAGGCCCCATGGACAATGCCTTCAACAGGGAAAGATTGGCTGTGAAGGCTCACGCTGCACAATCTGCAGGTACGTACTTGGCTTGAGACTGGACCGAGAGTTTACGAGGAGCTCACTTCTCGTTGCAGACCTTTGGAGGAAGCTCTGCATCTAGTATGCATTCCACGACAACGAAAGTGAAGACTCGAGTCGCTCATCTGTTGCAGTGTCGTCATTCCCGCTCTGATTCTAGGGTCGCTTAACGCCAAAAACCTTTGGGACGAGCATTGGGAACATTGGGAGCATCTGCCGCCGTTGGAGGAACGGATTGAATACCCTTACATGAACATTCGAACAAAGGCATTTCCTTGGGGCGACGGGGATAAGGTCAGTCAGAATTGAAGGAACGTACCCCTTTGAGTTATGGCTAATGACAGCGGTTGCAGACTCTGTTGTAAGTTCCTTTCTTCTCACATCGAGATAGATAAGTTGCCGAGACGGCGGTGAACTTGATTGGTCAAAAGGAAGTGAATTGGAGGGATGGGATTGTGGTTTCTTTCCATGAAGAAACTGGCGGAGGCTGGTCAGAACGTCAACGCGTATATGCTAACGATTTGAATCCAGTTGGAATGATAAAGTCAATTACCATCACAAGGATTGAATTTGATGTTTGTGTGGAGGAGCAGGGGAGAAATGAAGCGTGCCGAGCTGGTTGACAGGAACAGCTTTCGGTAGAAGGATTTTGGGCGTCTAAGTGTATTTTCCCAGCAGTATGCCGTTGGCCGAATATCGATCGTTCGCTCAAGGCTTGCAATTGATCACAGCCTTTAAATCTGCTATTTCTATACATGGTTCTATGTCAACATGCCTCAGAAGGAATTGTGAAGGCACGTTATCTAACCCAACCGATGGGCTGTATAGGCAACAAAGCAATAAGCCAGTATGCAATGTCTCATACAATCTCCATCACAACTGATCCTTCGCTGCTGCCTTGATATCTAGATATTTCGCTGCGCAGTCGTTCGCTAGGACCGGGTCGCCATTCAAGTGCATGATGGTAGCCTTCTTTGCCATTAATTCACATTGTCCGTTTACGTCCTCAATCCTCGAAAACCCATCGAAAGATCTATCAATGGCCTCCAATGCTTTTGTGAGATGTTCCTTGCGGTGAATCGTATCGGCAGGTTCCTGCCCGGCCATGCCCACATGAGCATCAGCAAGAAGGCAGAAGGATTGGGCCGCCAACTCGCAATCGTCACATTCAAGGACCTGCGGCATGATACTCTCCATGAGCTTGGCAGCTGCGCTGAATTCTTTCAGGCTGTTCAGGATGGCACACATTGCACTGACAGCTTCCCAAAGCGCCGGGAGTATCTTGGCTCGGTGGGCGATGCTGGCGGCGCGCAAGGCCACAGAGAAGCCCTTCTGAGGTGTCCCTGCTCTGTCATATATTCGCGCTTTGAGCGTCATCAGCTTCACACGCTGGTAGATGTCCGCTTCGACTCCGTTGAGCTTTGTCGCAAGATCCTCCAGCAACTCCATGGCCTTTGAGTAGTCCCTGAGACGGAGTTGAAGATCCATCTCTAGAGTTGACATATGGAAATACAGTTCCTGACTAAGATTAGGAGATGCGCGCAGCTGAGCAAGAACATTTTCAGCCGCAAGTAGATTTCCCCTGGATCGTTGTAAGACTTTAGTTGCTTACGCAGGGGCAAACTGACCGATGGAGGTGTCTACGCAACTTCAAGAGACCCAAATGGGCAGTCCAGTATTGAGAGTATCTGAGGATACTCAAAGTTTCTTCTTCTACTTCGTCCATGCGGGCAAAGGCATCCTCATATCGCCCTTTCTGCGATAGCTTCTCATGACTTCAGTCAATGCCTGACCCTGTGACGAGGATGCACATACCAGGAATGCACTTCTGCAGATGCAATACACAACATCCTCAACGGGAGATTGCTTTCCGTAGCATTGCAGAAAAAGCTCTCCTGAAAGCCAAGCTTGGCAGCTCACCCCTACAACAGGATATCAAATTAGTCACAGCGTGATAGCTGCATGATGGATCGTATACCAAGCCTGCCATAGACCGATGATTGCATTGACATCTGACTACCAATCACGTTTGCAGCGTTCTTTATTACATTCAAATGTGATGCCTTCATGATGCTCTCGAAGGCTTGAGCCACACTGTCACCCTATGGACCATTACAAGGCCGATGTAAGCACAGATGGTGAAAGATGCTCCAGGGGAAAACGTACATTCCCAAGCGCTAGTTTCGCTTCGCTCAATAGAGAAGTGCTCAAAAGACTCCACATGTTCGTCTCCTTAGCTTTCGCTTTGAGGAAAGCTAGGGCCTCCTTTTCAGTCCCCAGCGTTCCTCGCTTTTGCACCTCGTCAATCTCTTCGGGATGCGCTCTTCCGAAGTGATACAGCCAACTAAGGCTATAGTTTAGACATCCCATATCATTGTTCTCCCTCGCTGTGGATATTGTTTCTTGCATCGCGGTCACTGCCTCGGAAAAACATCCGAAATCAGCATGAAGGATAGCCAAATTCAATAAGGCATATTGGTAAAATGTGCGATCTCGGTTGTGCATGGTATAATCGAAGTATCGGTGTAGATTGTCGAAGGAGGAAGGGTAGTCACCAGACTTCCACGCATCGAGGAAGCTAAGTGAGTATCAGCGAATGCACGAGATGCCTATGATTGGTACATACGCTACATAATGGGACAAGCTAGGAATTGTAACACCTGCCTCAATCATCCTGCGGAATTTTGTCTTCATCTCCTGGGGAAGCCTATTGCCCATTCCTAATTGAATCTCAGCGAAGGCTCCCAATATACGAGCTTAGTTCCGGTAACCTACTCTGCATGTGATCGACTTGATGATCTAGAAGTCTTTCAACATCCTCTGTGCTTATGCTTGCTTGCAGATTAGGGTGAATCTCGCACTCGCCATACACCAAGGCTGTCAAAGGATCTCCCAACGCCAGATTATCATCACCCAGGTTCGAGTCGAAGCTGGTATTCCCAGCAGCCGGGTTCCTTTTTTTCCACTGGAGTAAAGTTGATGCACGGTATGTCACGAAGGCCTTCCACAGCGTGATGCCGTCGTGGAAAGGAAGCCTTGTGAATTCGAGCTGCGTCCTTCTCACGAATGAGCCTAGTGGCGATGTCCGCGAAAGCAATATACGATTGGGATTTGGATCCACTCCATGTTCGGCCTGACTCTGCTGCTCTTCTGACTTCTTTTGGAGCAATAACGAAAGGGTATCAAAAAAAACGTGTAAAGCATCAAACGAATCAACTTTCCATAATTTGTGTAGAAGTAGATCCCAGACAGTCCGGCCAGGAATGCCCGAAATGTGGCTTATAGTTGCTCTCTGGAAATCATCGATAGTGAGCGTACTATCATGCAAACTCGATTTAGTTTCGGTTCGAGACGTGTTGGAGGTCACTGGAAGTATGTGTGATACAAGGTATGACAAGATCGGCACAGTCGCAGCGGACGGAATAACAGATTCTGTATAGAGCGATGTAAGGGCAAGGAGCCCGATTTTCGAGGGGGTTAGGTACCGCGACATGCTCTCTATGAAAGAGTCTCCTAGAGGAACATGACAGACCTTTGGCCTTCAGCGTTCAGCCTCCAGCCTTCATAACATGTTGAATTCAACTCTCAAATTCAAGGGAAAATTGAGGTGAGAGCCTTCCACTCACGTTGGAGAAGCTTTTTGAGTCTAGGGACCTACCTTATTGATAATCCTTCAGGTTCACTATTGTTGGTCACGTCTGCGTAACGCATCCACATGGATCATGTTTCTTCGGCTGATTTCATGATTTTCCAATTGATTGTACGTGGAACTATGCCCATTTAGAATTCTACAATGGTCACTTGCATTATTCAATCTAATTACAGTTTTCTCCTCCCGCATGTCAACGACATCAGGTACGGCTCCCGATTTTGATACTCTGAATCTCCCTTCACGAAAAGTAGCGAGGGACTTGAATCTAGACAAACTGTGGGGTAGTTTCCTCGTCCCTGTAGGTTCACCAATCTCCGTCGTCATCTTGAAAATTTGTGTGATGATGTGGAAATACCGTTTTACTTCAAGACAGCAGTCCGAGTGTCGCTGCCATAGTGGGGTCAGTCTGTTGCTCCGGACTAGAAGGAACAGCTGCTTACAATCGAGTTGATCACGACGTCAGAACCTCTCGGTGTTTTATTTTCAAATGCACGAGGGGCGCTCGTCCCAAATCATTCACAAGGATCCTTTCCTGGCTCTTTCGGTGTCTGTCTCGTTGTCTTTCCTCTCACCTCCCAGCATGCTTTCATCTTTTAGCCCGTTGGACGCCCAAATTCGACTGATTGCTAGGTCAAACGGGCCCGGAACTCGATCCGTAAGACTGACGCCAATAGTTCGAACCTTTTGCCTCATCATCTCCGTCTGCGGCTCTACCACCTCTCCATGATTGGTCCTCACGAAGGCATTAAGATCAATAAACACGGTTTCCCATTCGCCTGGCTTCCGTGTATGCAGCCGGTGTTGATGTAGATCTGTGTATACGATCGATTCTGTTTGAACGTTCACAAAATACTTCCTCCCATCAGACTTGACTCGTAGCGCTAGGTATGTGTACGGGTCGACATCCCACAGACTTTTCCCGAATATTGTTGCCCGTCTGTCCTTGTTGCGCCAACCAGCATAGCCTGTGCGCTGTACTTGAGGTCTATTGCGGGGCAGATCAGTAGATATCGAGCCATGAAACCGGGCATGTGCTGGCTGCGAGGGGGTTCTGGGACACTGTTCGAGAGAGGCGCTTGAAAAGCCGCCTATGTCAGCATCTGACATGGTTTTGCATTCAGGAAGCGTCTCGGCATCGGAGAAATCGAGGAGAGAATATGGCGTTGTGGGTGATCGAATACTTTCGAGACTGATAGCTGTACACCATCAGATTTTAGGGATTGATCTATTCAGTAGGATGTCACTTGATTACCAAGGCTCACAGGACCAAATCAAACATACCAATCTTGGCAAATCTTTTGAACTCATCTATGCTGCGTTTGGTGAAGCCTGGAGATAAGAGACGCGCTGTAGGCTGCATATCTTACAACGAAATTCTAGCAGACTATTATTTCTTCCTGAGAACGTCACGACAATTATTGGATTGTGAAGATGAACTCGCGGACTACGAGCAGATGTACGGGTAATGGCAAGATCCCTGGCCGACCCAATTCAACCGGATTACCTTATCTTATCTTATCTGATCTGATCTGGATAAGGAGGCTTGATTGCAAGCGAAAGACCTCCAATTTTACACAGCCAAAGCTGCGCAGCAGACTATTTCGAAGCATTTCTCGATCGTGAAGAATCATGTTGGAAATCACGGGATACCCGTCGACTATTTCCACCGTTTTGGAGCTGATACAGACTATGATTTGGGAGACTCTGCCAAGACTGAGTTCGCAGCGAGTTTTGCACACAGGCCTCGGACATCGGAGCCGGTCTTGTCATTGCTCCATGCCCTGTGCCCAGAGTGCCGGCCGAAAAGAAGTGGACTCTTAAAGGAAGGACACCAATCAAGTCCGCCACATTAATCACGGCCGGGAGTCTGATTGGCGTCCTTATCGTAGTAAACTCCTCCTTTCCCGCCGGCATAGTGTGTTTCTGAATCCCTGCAGTCCATTGCTGTACAGCAATTTGGTCCATTCAATGATCTCTCATGTCTCCAGGAGAGCTTGAGATTGCCACACGAAGTTGTGGATGCCCATATTGCCAGGCGTGCACCTGGACAGAGAAGTCGATGCTTTGGACTACAATCAGATCACCAGGTGGTGTTTCTGAGCTTCATCATAGGTGTTTTCTGTAGAAATCCACGCAGGAACCGGATCAGGCCAAGATCAGGATCAGGTTGAGACAGACATACCGGGAGCAGGACTAAATGACTTGCAATCCGGTTGATGCTCACTCAGAGCAGGAGTGGGCCCTATTGCCCTGCTCTTCACTCTCTGTATTGAGTTCATCCCACTTCGAATGGCAGGTCGGGCATGCAGTCTCTTGCGTAGACTGACCTTCATAGAACATGTCCATGGTCTTTCACTCTGCAAGTACAGCTTCGAATTAGTGCACAGTCCTAACGGGGCCGGACACTGACCGTTCTCGGAATTCTTGAGTCCATGTCCTATCAACCTGATCATTCATGTCCTTGATCGGACTAATCACTCACGGTAACCAATACTTGCCCTTGACTATTTGTCGAGGCAGCGTTAGTACCGCCCTCTCGACAAATCCGTCACCTCGACATATAATTCATTCCGACAGATACTTCGGCAAACGCTTTATGGGACACAATTGCTCACCTCTGCTAAACAGAGCGAGCAGAGTGTGAGAAGGCTCAAAGGCTTTGCCTTCATCACAGTAGAAAGTCAACTGACCTGGAGCCAGTCCTGACGGAACCATTCGAGCATGGCAAGAGAGCAGGACCAAGAAGCATGGCTCCTCCTATCTTGCCACTGTCTTCTTCACTTCCTCCTCCTAACTCGGTCCAGTAAAGCCCGTGAGCAATCGGTCTTGTAGATACCGTACCATAGAGATCTTGTGACAAGTAAAAGCCTGCTAGAGAAAGAATGGTCTTGCCATAGCGCGAGAAAGAGGCTGGTAGCTGGACACGAAAGACTACTTAAGAAGGCTTCCTCCGCCTTCACATTTCGATTTTTTCTTCTTCTTCTCCATCATCCGCGCACCCGTACATTCCCTCTTTTCTTCCAGACACGCTCCTTTCAAGAAGCAAGCACTCAAGCACAACCGCACGTTCTCTCTTACATACATCTTCTGTGCTTCTCCGCACTCCTTACCCATACGCGCTTCCTTTGACTTGCCCAGTCACACCCTTACCTTCCCTTGTAAAGCGGACCATCATGTCTCAATCCCCTGCTACGCCCAGCAAGAATGGCAAGCATGCCGTCGAGTCTTCACCGAAGTCAGCAATGCGTTCCACAGAGAAGCCTACCTCTACCTCCAAAGTCCATCAAGCTTCGCTCCACGAGCCTTCTCCGGCTAGCACGTATGGAGATACTGCTGGCAGCAGCGTGCCCGCCACTCCACAAGACAATGGTCCGGCTAGTAAGTACGGATTCTTTGCTTGATGCGCCGACTCTTGATTCTTTTGGAAGATCATTCAGTCTCTTGATCTCTTGCATTCTCTCCCGCCGTTGCTCGTGCTTTACACAAGATTGCAACGACGACTGCCGCTGCAAGTTTCCACGGAAACGCAAATCAGAGCATACCGAACCTGGCTGCATGTCATCATCTCATGGGGTTCTTTCCACATTGAGGCTTTCGCTGATCAGTTTTATCCTAGATTTCAACCAGGGCATGATGGACATGCTGAAGATCAAATCCACTGATCCTGCCATTGAGAGCATCTCTGGTTCTCCGGCGAGAAGCGGCGGGCGCAACTCTTCCACATTTTCAGGCCCATATGCAGCCCGTGCTACACTCGGCCCCTACACGAGTCCATCCAACGCGCAGAAAATCGGTGGTAGGGTTCATCCCTTCAATACATCTGCGACTTCTTCGCCAAATTCTGGTCGCTTGAGACATATTCACGAGACGGCAAATTGGCGTGCGGCCGAAGAAGACGAAGAGTCTCCCAAATGTGAAGCTGACTATCAAGCCCCAAACTTCGTGGGCCGCGCTGGCAATGAAACGGACGATGTCTTTGGTCCCCCCGGGATTGCGAAGCAATCAATCGGTCAAAGTAAGTCAGCTGCGCTCTAACTCTTCAATTCATTGTGCTGATTGTCGAAGCAAATGATCCTTCTAGTCCTGATCGGGCGACTGGGCCCATCTCCAATGATAATGCTCAGGCTCTTCTACCACCCAGCGCTTGCGTCTTCGTTGCCAAGTGAGCTCGCATGTTCCCATACCCTAATCAGACATTGCTAAAATCAGGAAGTCTCACGCAGACACAGACCGACGATCAGCTTGAGCATCATGTGCAGAATGCTTTCTCCCAGTTCGGCACTTGCTATGTCAAGATTAGACGTGACACCAACGGCATGCCTTTCGCTTTCGTACAGTACGAGGTAAGCTACAACCTCGAGTGCGTTGTCCCCACAGCGACCCATGCTAAAGACTGTGAGTATTCACAGACTGTGGAGGATGCTCAGCGCGCCATCACGCAGGGCCGAGGTATGCATATCAACAATCGTCCATGCCGTACGGAGGTTGCGAAAGTCAATCGTAAGTCATCCAGTATGGATCCGATCTGGGGGCTTCGCTCTGACATGAGGACGCACATAGGCTCGCTTTACCTCTCAAGGGTCACTGGCGGCCCCATCTCCGAGGGTGAAGCACGCAACATTCTGTCCCGCTATGGAGAGATCGAAAAAGTCTGGTATTCATCCCCCACCGAGAGTGAGATCTTTCGTCTTCCAGAAGGTATCTGGGTGATGTACAAGTTGTTTCAACCGAGTCGTGATGCGCAAGCCGTAAGTATACAGAATCTTCCTTTGGACTCCGCTGATCTTGCTAGGGATTCCGCGATCACTCTCACTATCGACTTGAGCAGCCACCAATGGCTGATGACTTTCGCGCTCGACTCCGCACTCGACAGTACCAGACCATATCTCCGCTGCGCGCCCGACAGAGCCCAGGCCGTATGTTGCCTTCGCCTATGAGACGGGGAACTACAACAGACCTTCGCTCAATCTTTGTTGGCAACCTACCAGCCAACATCATTGAAGAGCAGCTTTTCCATATGTTCGACATTTATGGGGCCATTCAGCACATCGAGATTGTTCGAAAGCCATCTGCTAATCGTAAGCTGGGGACTCTTGTTGATCTGTGGTGGTTCTTACTAATGCTCGCTAGTCACTGGTATCAATGCCTTTGCTTTCATCGAATACATGATCCCTGAGGGGGCCACCGCGGCCGTACAGGCTAGCCCTCGGATTTACGGTAATGCTCGTCTTCGCGTTGAGCGCAAAGAATCGACTGATCCTTCTGCCCGTCTCAACACTTTCATGACTTCCGGTGGAAGCCCAAGCTCTCCATACATGGGAGACTCGCACGATCAGATGGCGATGCTGTACCAACGAGGCTTGTACGCCGGTTTGACCCAAGCGGCGCAGGCACAGGCCATGCCGCCTCCAATGTGGGCGGGATTCCCATACTATCAGCCATACGATCCGTCTGGATATGGTCACTTAGCTGGTGTTCCGGCCGTGACAAGTGACAACAACACCGCTGCTGCTCTGCAGTCTCATCCTAACGGCTATGCGAGCCAAGCGATGGGCCAAGTCCAGTACCCTCAGCCAACGGCTCAATATGTCCAGTACCCACAGCAGCCACCTCGCGCTAGCTATCAGTGGCCGCCTGCAGCTTCTGCCAGTGACAACATCCACGCTTCGCCAAGCATGGCTGTTCAGGAAATCCATTGAATCCTAGTCAACCTCGGCAATCCTCATGGTCTCCTCCACGTCAGCAATTAGCAACATCAGTACCCTACTTGTCGGCTTTCAGCGCCATGTCAATCCCATCGTTGACTTCTCTGTCTAACTCAGCTTCCAATTTCCTATCCTTGTATTGTGTTATTCGCCCTGGATATTCGAGTTCGTCTTGAGCTTGAAATCCACGGTGGCTTTGGACATACTGGCTAAGGAACGCATTTCATTTTGATTGTAAAGTGGCGGATTTTCCGTGTACCAAAGTGAGTATCGACCTCGAATGTCTTTTTGTTGTTACTAACACGTTCTCGGAGCATCAGATCAGATTATCATCTTCGCTCTATGGCTACAAGCTCGACGTCATCATCGTTCATATTCGTGAAATTAGTCTCGGTGCGGCCTGATTGGCTTTGCAGGAGGATAGGAAACCTTCCTTAATGGTACGTGGTGGTGGATGAAGACAATCCTTTCCATATAGGGCCGAATTTCCCGAGCTATAGCTATCACATTGCAATGCAACATCACTCAGTAACTCACGCTATCTTCCACACTTCCGCGGTCACCACAAAAAGCAGCATTCATTAGCACTCATATAGCAATAGCTTCATCATCAAATAAAGATATCTAGATTCAAATTCCGTGCCCTCTGTACGATTCACCAGAATCTCGCGATTGTAGAACAAGGTAGAGTCTGACTGTGCAAGGAGGAGTATCTGGAAGGTCAGGGGCCTCGGGGGTCATACCAACTTGCTGTCTCAATTTCCCCTAGGGGATTTGGGATTCGCTTCGGGAACCAATCACAGCAAAGAACGACCAGGCGCCGGTTTCGGAATAGTAGAAATCGAATGAAGTTTGGTTTGATCAGATTACCAGCTACGTATAAAGTAACGACCTTGCTTGGATTTCCATTGAGTGAGGGCAGGCAGGAGCCAAAGAAGATTCTTGGGGACACCTTCCGACGGTCACCTCAACAATGGGTCAACCGTCCTTCCAAGCATCCAACGCCATTATATACCTGACCTATGGGGCTTTCTTGTCCGTCCCCCCCCACCCCCCACTCTCTCTCTATGGCCTTACCTCTGTATGTGTTTGCGCGCCGGGGAGCCAATAATGATAGTCTGTACGGTGTAGGGTATCGGGCTTGTGCGTGGCCTGGTACTGGAGACGCCAGTCCAAATCCGAGTTTCTGGCAGCCAATCGAACACAAAAGGGTCAGATGCAACACCCACTCAAGAGGGAGCATGTCTACCAGTGGACCGCTGCGACTCATCTCCTCTGCCCTCAGCAGGACTCCATTTCCATCCCTGTATCTCCAGGGCATTCGCTGACTACCAACTACTTTAGCAATCCCACTTGCCCTGAATTTCATAGCTTCGGGTGAGTGCATTCGCATCGCCCACGTCTGGGCCGAATGAAGCGGCAGTAATGCTTCCAACGCAATGCCCACGGTGCTTGCACCCGTTGGCAAAGGTGGCTACATTGGTAGAGTCGAGTCGTGAAACTACAGAGGAGCAGTACCACCAGGTTCGTATTTGCAGAATCACCGCAACCCATTGCCGAGGGTCCCCCCGAGGCAAAGGTGCTGCGTGGCTTCACTACGGGTGCGGATTGTGCGTGGACCGGACGGATCCAACTCCACGCTCTTCATGGCGGGGAGAGATGCGTCCTGATCTATCGACATGAAGCTGAGAGCGTACCGTAAATACTCGATCAAGTTAATGCTTGCGTGGGGAACGTGCTGCCGCTTTCCCCCCTTCCCTGCTATCGCTGAGGACGAAGAGCTGACCGGAGACCATACGTCGTGCCTCGACAGCCCTTGGCTCTGGCATCCTGTTCTCCTACCCCGAGATTTCCACCATTGCCGGTGTCCAAGGCCTGGTCGTCTACACGCTGTCCTCGTCCTTGCCGCTTCTCGTTTTTGGCTTCCTTGGCCCCATCATCAGGAAGAAGTGCCCCGAAGGATTCGTTCTGACCGAGTGGACACGGCAGAGATATGGTATCGTGACGGCCTTGTATTTGAGTCTCTTGACGTAGGCATTGTCGTTCGGAATCACTGCGTGACAAATATACTGATAGGCAACCTTCAGACTCATCACCCTGTTCTTATACATGGTGGCGGAGCTTTCGGCTCTTCAGCAGATCATCAAGGCGTTGACGGGTCTTGATGGTTTGCCAGCTGTCATTGTGGAATGCGCCGTTACGACCATTTACACCTGTAAGCTTCTTCCGTACATCAGCTCGAGCAACCCACTCTGACGCTCGTTGTAGTTTTTGGTGGGTTCCGCATATCGTTCATCACCGATAACATCCAAGGGGCCATGGTCGTAGGCTTGATCATCTTGGGCGTCATCACTGTTGGTGTCGAGACCAAGATCGATAGGAGTTTGATCGACTCGTCTGGCCTCCTCAATGCAAGCTTGCTTGGTTGGCAGCTCATATACATTCTTCCCGTAGCAGTCCTCACCAATGATTTCTTCATCTCGGGCTTCTGGATGCGAACTTTTGCCAGTAAAACGGACAAAGACTTGGTCATTGGCACTTCAATCGCAACAGTGGCCGTCACAATCATCTTGGGGCTCGTCGGTGCAACTGGACTTCTGGCCGCATGGACAGGGGCGTGGCCCGGTAATCCGCCACAAGGTGGTGATATAGCCCTTTTTCTGCTCTTGGAGCAGCTCCCTGCTTGGGTCGTCGGCATTGTACTGGTGATGGTAGTATCCCTGAGCACTGCGGCCTTCGACAGCTTTCAGTCTGCAATGGTGTCAACAGGCAGTAATGACCTCTTCCGGAATAAGCTCGATCTGTTGTGGATCAGACTCGCGGTCGTCTTGATCATCTTTCCGGTCGTCGTGGTCGCCTTGAAGAGTCCAGATATCTTACAAGTCTACTTGATCTCCGACCTTGTCAGCGCAAGCTCCATTCCGGTGCTTGTGATTGGTTTGAATGATGCTTGCTATTGGTGGCGCGGATTTGAGGTTGTCGTAGGGGGCCTGGGTGGCCTACTGACCGTTTTCATTTTTGGCACGGTCTATTTCCGCAATGCTCACGAGGGTGCGTATTTGCTGCTGCTTGAGAATGGGCTTTATGCGGGGGATTGGAGTGTATTCGGTGAGTCGACTGTAGCAGGCCAGTCCGGAAGAGCAATTGCTGAGCGATTCTCTAGGCGCGTTCGTCGCTGCACCGGTCGGTGGCCTTCTCTGGGGCGCCGGCGCCTTTGGCCTTCGACTGGGCTTTCAGTGGCTTCAAGCCAAGCGCAAGGGGCAGAGATTTGATGCGTTCGACCGACCGCCTCCCCGGGATCCAGCTTTGTACGCCGGGCGTCAAGGGTCGTTGGAGGAAGAATCCCCCGTTGACGAGCCTGCGCTCAGCGTAAGTCCTCAGAACGGGAGGTTTTTTTAAGGCGCCCATGAGTCCTTACGCGGATGAAAAGGGGGGAGCAGCAGAGGATGAAGATTGACGGTGGTAAAGTAAATAGTTCATATACGGGGAGTATATTTGAGATTGGTGGATGGCGGGTTAAGAGCTATCGTACACATGTCTAGTGCTCTACCTTTACACGGAAATCGTCTTCATTAATTGAAAACACTTGGCTGAATTCACGACTTGCTCATCGTGGGTGATCCAACCGGACTCTCCTCCCCAAGCACCTGCTCAACCTGGCTCTCTTGCGTAGTTCCCCAGACCATCCAAGGCTTTTCGGTTCCCCGCAGTATCAGTTTTTGCAGCACCAGGTATTCCACAAGGTCCTGTTTTCCGTCCTGCGTTCCCTGCGTTCCCTTGGTGACCGTGTCTTCTCTTCCACCAACACCCTTCAAGATTTTCTCCAGACTCTGGGTGGAGCTTAGTCTGACCACGACCTGCATGATCGCAGATTTGTCCTCCGGTAGCACTGCTGCCCGTGTACTGACTATTCGCGGTGAGCCAATGTGCCTGTGCAATGTCCACCGGTGGATCTCGTTCTTTGGACGGGAGTTGATGCGGGTTCGGAAGGACGACAGAATTCCGTCGGTGCAATTCTTTCGTAGGGTCATGATGTCGCCCCTGGTGCGAGCATTGAGATTAGTCGATTACGATCACAAGCAAGTCGTGTGTCTTACTCGGCTAGCGCAGTATAGATCTCTCTATGCTTGGCTTGGGCCAAAGGACCAATCTTTCGCCGTTCAATCTTGGGCCTCGGTTTCCTCTTGACCCCGAACTTCCACTGGAGCATCCTGAGCTCATTGAACAATTAGAAACGTGGAGATTGAACACAAAGAGCCGCGGCGGGGCTTTACATGGCAACGCTCGCAAGCTTCTTCTTTGCCCAAAGCATCTCCAGACGTAAACGCCGCTTGGGCTCGCTGAAAATTGAAGGCATCCTGGGTCCGGTGGGCCTGATGAAGGTCCCTAAGAGTTGTCAGAGCAGGGCTGATGGAGTTGAATTCTCTCTCCAAGGGATCAGGCGGTTGATACCTTCAAAAAGCCCCATATCGGCCTGGGATTGAGATTTGACCGATGTTCGTATTTGATTGCATCTTCGCTCACTTGGCTGAATGTGGAGAAAGCGGAGGGCTTGTCTGCATTTGGGTGGGTAGAGGAAAGAGCAGACTGGTCGCCATCGGGCCTGCAGAGGAGAAGGGGAAAGCATTTTGCAAATGACATCGATAGTACGTTAGTTCTTTCCTCCCGATCCAGCTAAATATCCTCACCTTCACCACCAAGCCTGATATGCCAAGCCTCTAGCGCCGGCTGACAGAATCTGGGGAACGAGGGAACCCTCGGGAGCGGGATCTTCGAGACCCTTTATCTATCACGATCCGTGCAGGAGAGGATACCTACCTACTCTATGGTCAAGGTTCACCACCTCCAGGAACAGAGACACCTTCTTGGACTTATTGAGCACATGCTCCCATAGGTACATCAACTAGTCACTCGATTCTGCGCCAGCGGCAGCACATGCCGTGCACGCCAACTACCTGGCCTCCCCTCAAGATCCACCCAGCTATGCGGCCACCAACCCCTCTCCATCCCCGACGGTCAAAGCCAGCGCCAACGTCTCCAGCGCCTTGCATCCTCGGGTCGCCGTCCTTCTCGGCGTTGGCGCGCGATGGCATATCCCTCTCCTGATTTGCCGTGGGCTCAGCACCGCTCCAGCGGCATGGTGGGGCTTGCGCTGCGCTTTTACTTTCCTTGCGGAGTTGCTGCGTAGCGAAGGAGTCGGGACATATGGGCTTGCCTGGACGGTGGAGGAAAGATTCAGGGTCACGGAAGTGTTTTTGGCTATCTTATGGGTGTGTTGCCTGTCCAGGGATGAAGATCTCGGAAGCATTTGATCGGTTGAACGACAGCTTCCTGGAGCTGATACTTCCGTGCTCGCAGTGCTCGGCGGCGGCATACCTCTCTTATTTCTTTACTGATTGCCTGATGTCAAGATGGTACATGAAAATCCGTCTATGCTCAAAACTTCTAGTGGCTCCGCTGAGTAAATGCAGGCTTCTTTTCTATACCCCATCCGCCACCGTTGTCCGACTCCTGACAACCAATTTCTTGATCGCATACATCACATCGTGGGTATTGTATCTTTCCGGCGCCGCCGAGGACCCACGAATGCTTCTTCCGGCTTGGGTGTCAATCGCCACGGTAGGCTTTGGGTCAAAGGGTTCTGATCGAGTTGATTCGTGGCTTACATGATGTCAGACCTTGACCATGGTTTATCATTTAACCCACCGGAGTATCAACATCAAGAAGGAGACTTCGGCATCCGTCGGTGTCTTCTCCATCGCGAGTTTCATCAGCCTGTGCACTTTGCTCTTTCAGTTGCATTTGACCCGAGAGAATGACCCAGTGGTGCCTCTTTTTTCGATGTTGCGGAACCTGGGGGAGCACCTCCTCACGCTGGGCAGACGTCTTCAATAAGCATCAGCACAAGACCATAGCAATTAGCAGTAGTCTATCCATCATTGGCGATACTCAAGTATTGAGCGCAAAGTGCAGGATTCTTTCAAGCTGCTCGGTTTGATTCCACAACCTCAGCTACCGTGGTAAAGAATGGCACGCTTGCCGAGCAGCTCAGCAGGTTTCGTAAACCAATGCATCAATCATAAAATACAACCGACAGCCCCCAATCTTGCATCGTCATGAATACAGCTCCAAATGGGTATCAACCAACGCCCCGACGCACGCTTATCTCCTAGATCACAACAGATGATTGAGGAGGAAAGAAGTAAAAGGATTCTGATTGTCGAAGGAACTTCTAAAGGTCCGCTGGTGGAGGGCATATGCGTCTGCGGGCGCGTGATCGACGGGTTTTAGAAACCATGGACCTGCCAATGGCTGTCAGCATGCTCTTTGTAATTCTCGCTCAGAGTCGCAAAGCACCTTGATTGTTTTAGCATCGAGCTCCAAGCCTTCCTTTTTGTCGACCAAAAATTCCTGAACGTCTTTGCGCTGATCACCTTGAAGTTGGATCACTTCGCCCATCTCAGTATCGTTGACGATAGTGCCATTGCAAGCTATGTGGCCAGGCGTGAGCACAAGTGTGTCTGATGAGGAAGGTATTCCAATCACTCACCAAACTTCTTCTTGATGACCTTAAGTATCTTTTTCTGATCGAACTTCTTTGGTAGACCTTGGACTGTAGTCAGGGTCTTACGACCATTGCGCTCTGTACAACAAAGCGTTAGAGAGTTACATTCGATGTCCTAAAGGATGAGAAACGCGTGGATACGAGCTTGAACGTACGCTGGATCCGAATATGGATGTAATTTTGAGACTGCCTAGTCTCGCCGGTATCCTCATCGGCTTCGGCGAAAGGGTCTGTGGTGGCGCACAAAGTCAGCCGCAGCCACGACAAAGAGAACGAGGTATTGGACGAGCAGAATATCAAACACTTGTCATGAAATTGGGATGAGCGAAGCAGTGGTCACAAGAAGTGTCGTTCATAGAGGGTAGAGTCAGACAAGAATGTGGGCAATGTTACTCACCGAAGGTACGAAGGTTTTCGATGGACATAAACTCGTGTGGCTTTGGGTGACCTGTGGAAGTTTGTTGGTATGACAGAGGGGGTAGATGTCTGCTGGGTAAGAGCGTAAGATATGATTGCTTTGGAAGTGACTGGTCGGAGTGGAGATTTGGCTGAGATGTATGATTGCGGAAGATGCAAGGTGGATGAAGGTGAGCGAAGAGGGGTCCATGCCAAGGCTGCGGTGGTGGCGCGACCTAGTCCTCTCCCTAAGATTTCCATAGGGTTCGAACGATGGAGAAGAGCACCGTCTTGTCTGCAACCTGCAACGAGGATGATTCTTGCCGCTCGGGTCAAGCTGGGCATTAACACATTTTTCGACCTTGCACATATGACACATGCGTTGGATCTCCTACTTGGCACGCGCCAAGGGGAAGTGCGATGATTACATCAATTTCATCTGTATGGTTTGAAGACGGCCTTTTGGTGGATACTCTATATACAGACGCACAATCAAGCCCCGTCGGGTCTCCATCGACCACATTTGCCGCTTGTACATGACTCGTTGCTGTCCCCGCGACATTACGATGGCGGTGCAACCGGAGGTGCGCCTGTGCCGGTTGCTGCATTCCTGCTCGGCGGCGGCATGAACAAGGGGAGATAGGTCTGATCAGGTGTCAGTCAACTTAGACATCTCGTCTCTTCCTCGCCATGATCGCCTACCGTTCCGACTCCCAGCACTGAAGAGATCCAACCATCAGTATTCCCCAATGCACAGGGCGAGCAAACTTACGGGCCATACCAGCAGCGAGGTAGCCCGGCGTGCCGGCGTTCCTTGCTTGCTCGGGAGTTTGGGCTAGCCAAGTCTGCACGGCGAACACGAACGAAGCCCTGCAAACGGTCAATCGACGCACTGGATCACCAGATAGGTTTGGCGAAGCACGACCTACCATCCGATCATTCTGGATGTGAGGAGACGTCAGTGCCTCAGTCTGAACAGCCAGTCTTTGCATCGGTGCTGAACTGCTTACCGGTTTCGCGTAAACATCTGTTCCTGTCAGTCGACGAGGAAGTCCAGCGCAAGGAGGGGTCTACTCACCGCGACCATCGGAAGGGTGGTGGCCATTGTGCCCGCAACGTCATTGTCGGATTCCTTTTTGGTGGATGGATCTTTGTACGGAATTACTGCCAGACATCAGGACAAACTGTTGCGCGCACATGAACAGGGCAGCTCAGTACTGAGGTCTTCTCTTCGCATGTCTTTTCGGGAGGCCATGACTGTAGACACAGCTCCACTGTATCATAACAGTCTCCGAGGGGAGTAAGTAAAGTAGTTCCACCTGAGGGCAGAGGGTGCGGTTCAGCGTATGTCACCACGGTAGCTTAGCTCTTCATAAAATAATACCTCCAAAGGCTGCTGGCCGGCCCCTTTCCGCCCTGCTGGTGGCCGACAGGCGGTCGGGTCCCCCCAAGGCCCCCAAAATGGAAGGCGCTCCCACTTCGGAGAATGCGCCTCGAGCGCGACATTACCGTATTGAACGGCACTAGAATCTCGGATCTCTGCCCTCGTCCCTGTACTTGACATTCGGTATTCTACAGTACCCACACCCTCTTCGAAAGGCCCCGACCGCTCACTGCTCTCCTCTCTCTTCTCTTTCCTCGAATATCAAATATAGAATAGTTCTAGAGCTCGTTCTCCCTGGCGCACGCTCGGCTCCTCTCCTCCACTGGAGAGTGCTCGATGCGACGTGGTCGCTGCAGTCTGACTCGCATGATTACTTGTATCAATCCGGGCATTGGCACTCCACCACCTCGTTCAATGCTCGCCCCACGCTCGAGAAGCCTTCCTCTGCCGCCCTGCGGAAAGATGACCGAACGATGACCAGCACTCTCAAAGGCATCGAACCGCCATTGCCTACCGGCACTCGCACCTTCCCCCTCCCTCCCACTCCCTCCCGAACGTCCTCCCACTCCCACCAACCGCCTCCGAGGTCATGGCCACGCCAACCTCCCACGCCCAAACCCACTGCGCCGGCCCATGTCAATCACCGAGAAGCTGCGGGGCCTCCCCAGAAGAAAGCGAAGCTGGAGGCTACGGCGGGGTCTCACGTCAACGGAGCGACGGCGACACATCCCCCAGCTCTCGACCTTGCGCCAAGCAACGAACCTACGCCCGACGTTGAACAAGGCCGGAAGGCATCTCGAGTCAGTCGGCACCCATTGGTTCCGCTGCGACCGGGGGGCTCTCAGTCGCTAAGGGCTGTCCAACGCAATCGCCCCCTGGCCGTCGAACGAGCTGCCCGAAAAGACGCAGTACCCGTCAAAGCCTACGTTCCCGAGCCGCCACCTTGCGCTCCTCGATATCATGAAGCTGGTACGTGCAGTACCTTGGTCAGCGTGGGAAGCCAGACTGACAATTCCATCTCAGGGCCGGCGGATTTCTCTCCGTGGACTGGACACCATGCAGAGGACGTCCTCAATGAGCTCACGACCAGGCAAGGCTTTTATGACAAGATCCAGGTCTCTCAGAACGAGTCGGGTACCGCCAGGCCGTCTGTTTGGTCGAGCTTGAAGCATAAGTCAGGCCTGCAAATCCTGTCTTCCCTTTTCGTCTCAGCACTGGATCAAAGACAATGCCATGGCTCTATCACGGCAAACAGTACTTTCAAACCTCCGCCCAGAGTCACTTTGACAGACACCAAGAGGGAAGCGTGGCTTCGCGATCTCGCTAATCCATTGATTCCACTTCGCCGTCTTAGCCGTACAATCCCCCACGGCATTCGAGGCCGTATTCTTCTTGATCACTGCCTTAGCAAAGACATTCCGACCTCGAGGGCCATTTGGCTTGCCAAATGTGTGGGAGCTAATGAGATACGCGCCTTCAAGCGAAAAGGCACGGGCGGTGTATTCACCGTCGGAGGCGAAGCTAAATGGATCAAAGATTGGACGGCTAACATTGAGCAATTTCTCGAGTCGATCGTCGTCTCTTGTGGTAGCCCTGGGTGGAGAATGAAGATGAATTATGGGTACCGATGCTGTTCCCAAAATTGAAAGCTGCCGTGACTGACCATCTTTCGCCAGCTTACGATTGGCATCACATCTCTATTCGGAGCATCTCCTTGATCAAGATCACTACCTTACCTGGATGATTAGTTCATTTGAAAGTAGCGACCTAGACAGCCTTCCCATTTGGCTACTGGTGCAACAAATCCATCAGCAAGAAACACTCCAACATAGACAGCGTGGACGACGCTTGGCCGGCGCCGTTTTAGAGCATCTATACAATGTAAATATCTGCCACGGAACCATGATCCCACGAATGAGACTAACTCGTGAAAGGCAAATTTAACGAGGAATAGAGAAGTGTACAAATCGGTCTTACAGCAGCTCGTTCGGCTTTCAAGAACAATCATGGCCTCTGCTCCAGCCTGCTTTCTGCTGCCCGACAAATGGGACAAGTACGCAGAAACCCTGAAAACCTGCTCCATGAACCGCGAGAATGATCGATTACAATATTGCTTCGAAAGTCTTTCAAGGAGAAATGAGTGCCTCCAAAATCATGGATCATGGCAACATAAGCACCTCAGAAATTCCTTGAAACAAAGACTCATCCAAGTTTTGGATACACTTTCCCTTGAACCCGATTACGGCAAGATCGCGCGCACTTGCTTTCGGATCACTCACGATGGTGATGTGCTCGTTAATGTCTGCGTCGAATGGTCATGCAGCATATATAGGCATGGAATCTTCAGATCGTATGCTGCAGCACGTCTGTTGCGGATCTGGAGTCGGCTTGGAATCGAGCTTCAGCAACCAGTCTTTGACTTTTTAGCTTCAACTTCGAGTCGCAAAGATCTCGGCAGGGAAGATCTGTACAGGCTACTCGCAGGATTGGTGTCTTCGAGGCATTTTTCCGTTGGTCGGTACCTTCAATGGCTCATGGCTCGCGGGACCTTGCGCGGCAGAAGCAAGCGTCGTCTGGTAAGTTACATGTTTTACCTGTCCCAGCATTGGCTGATAGGCACAGGACTACCCTTGTGATATTGGCTTGCTCTTCGAGCTACCTCTGCAGGGATTGCCAGTCCATGTCGTTAACCTTCGGCAAACACTGGTCTCCTCTGCCACGGAGACATCTGAAGATGAGGAAGGCCAAGTTTCCATCAGCGCAAAAGCTCAGATATCAAAACAGGTTCCTGGTTTCTTTTCCCAAACTCATAATTCAAGCGATATATCACAACCTACCATCGACCTTTCCCAGTTAAGTCAGACAGTCAAGTCCGATATTGCCCGATGGATTCGACAGACCGTCATCGTACGTCTCTCAGATGACGACTCGGTCACTGATCCTGAGGATTACGAGCACTCGAAGAACCCTAGAGACTCTCCTACCAGCATCATGTCTTTCGACGACTTTCTTGGTCTGCGGCGCGTTTTGGAGGACCTCGTAGATTTCAACATTCTTGCGGATGTGCTCAACCTAGTCTCTGACCAAGCGCATGGCCCGCTGCTAACGGCAGTGGCGGACACTGTCAACTTCTATTTCGACATCTTCAATGCCATTGGAGCAGCGGACGGCCTGTTCCGTAAATTGTACAAGAACGTGGAAATTGGTCAGAGTCAAGAGATCGAAACAGACTTCCTCGAATCCCTCATCGATCTAGGGTCTCGTCTCCCCAAGGCAGATCAAGAAATCCGGAGACTTCGGAAGGAATTGTCTGCTCATGCACCGAAGTTCCCTACTGCTGCATGCTCCCCTATTTCAGACACCATGGTCGAAGCAGTCCAATCGACCGAGCCCACTTTTGCCAATGAGATGGACCAAATACTTGCGAGTGGCAACAGTATGGATGAGCAGACGCTGACTCGAGTGTTCGGAACCATTAGCGGACATTTGGAAAAGTCTTTCGAAGAATCAAGCCTCCTCACCATTCGTTTCTCCCATCTTCTCCTCACTTTACGGGGGTTTGGTCCTCGGGTCTTCGACGTGCTGATCAAGGATTGGCTTGACAAGTGGTTGCAAAGCAGTGACCCATCAAGGGGTCTTTTCGTGTCGCTCTCACCGATGATCTGCTCTAAAGTTGTTCCACTAAAAATGGTGCTACAAGCGATTGTTCGAACCGTTGAGATTGAAAGCTCCCAATCCCGCAAGACTGACTTACTGTTGGACACTTTCGAGATGATTATGGGAAGCCGCTCGGAAAGAATGACCGCGGTCTGCTATCGAAGATACAGGATATTCGATCAACTACAGATTATGATGCAAGCAACTCCAGCAGCAGTTGTAAGCATCGTGCAGAAGGCAGCTGAATTGGTCCGCGCAACATCTTCCGCCACTGGGCTTAGGACTGGAAGACATATCCGGGGCGACGCTGTTGTGGGCCTGGCACAATTGATCATCGTGCAGCAATTTGAAGCCGCTACAGTTGCCGATTCTACACCGAAAGACTTGGACCTTGACTCCCACACGCTGGATGCCCTTGGCACCATCCTCTATCTATGTGAACCGACGCGCCCGGCGCAATTGGGAATTCATGATGACATCGTCAGAGTCTTTAGATCCCTCAATGATCTCAACGTATCGCTGTTCACATTGAAACTCAAAGCCATCTTTACTTCAGCCATGACGGCTGCTCGGGAATCTACAGACGATCTGGCAAGGGTGTTCATCGAACAGGCCACCATCATCCCGGACGACCATGTGAGCTTGCGGGCTTGCCTCGTCTCCGAGCTCTCTGCCAGCCAAGCGTCGTCAGTAAGGAATCTGGCCGAAGGTCTAGTGCTGACTTGGGCCACGAATGATACAGGCTCGACATTGATCGAAACCGAAAAGCGGATTTCAAGTTTGATCTCTATTGTTGAAGCATCTGCATTTTGTGTGTCAGCAGCGGAGACCTCACCCCTAGTGGAGCGTATAGCGGATATCCTTACAGGTATCCTCCCTATCCCACAGCACCCAGATTATGAATCCAGATCCGACACCGACTCTGAATATTTGTTTCGGCGCCTCGATATCCTCCTACGCCTACTCGTTGTCCATCAGTCAACGATCCAGCACCCTAAATACCCCCAACAGCTTTGTTACCACCTACTCATGGCTCTTAGTCTCCTTCTCGTGAGTCCTCGGCTCGGCTCACAGACTGTTCTCCTCCACCGAACTTTTGACATTCTGTGTCTTCTCACGGATTCTGTTTCCGACGATACACGACTGCGCTGCATCCGCAGCCTTCGTGATAGTCAGTGCCTCCGGGATTCTCGATTACAATTCATTTTTGGCTACTCCGATACCGTCGAAAGCGAATGGTTGCAACTAGTGACGAAGTCTGCTCCAGCTGCCGAAACGAGACCAGCTGCGCCAGCCCCTGCCACATCGAAACCGTACCCATTACGGAGGTGGGAGATGATGCAAGACGCGACGCCAGTGGCCACGGAAAACGACACCAGTCTGAGTCTGACCCTGTTTGGATCGAGGAAATCTGTTTTGTAGGCTTTTGCCCTCCTGGCAATCATGCATGAATGACTGATGAGTGTACGAAATGATCTATGCGTGACATGAGCGGCTATTTCGCAGGCTCTGGCTACAGCCTGCTTGGCGTTTTGAATCAAGCGAAGGGTCATGGTGGCTTTTCTCGGTCTCATAGAAGCCTACCTAGGCAGCTTAGCGAATGTAAAATAGTGTTGGACAGCCATTGAACAATGTATTAAAATCCCATTCGGCGGCTTGGAATTTACCCTCGTACAAATTTCCTAAACTAGAAGCAATCCACTGTCACAGTAGAGAACATGAACTTTGGAAAGACGAGCGCTCCCAAGCAAGCTAGACTTGATAAACAATCGAAGACAAAGAAAAGTGGCGAACTCTCGTGATCATCTAGTAGCCGTGGCAGAAGATTAGTCGTCATCAAAGATCTGATAGGTATTTTGTAAGATGGTGTCGATGGCCCGAACTTGCCACCCAGCATCCGCTACATTTGGGCCTGAGCCCATAAACGTTGGCCTACGCTTGCTTGTCAGCGCAGTACTTGATTAGACGGCATAAGACCCTACCCAAAGATGATGGCGAGATTCCCTGCGTTCATGCGATTCACAGCCGAATGATCCTGCACCCGGTTCAAATGCTATCGTATGTCAGTAGTTGTTGTAAGCTATCAGGACAGGAAGGAACGCTCACCAGCGTCATTGCTCGGAGTGTGGCGTAATTGGGATCTGGCAAACTGTTGATTGTGGCATGCATAGAATCTCGGCGGGTGATGTCATCATCAATGCCTGTTTTCTGTTGGTGTCCCACACATCAGGATCGAGAGGAAAGGGACTTACGTGCAGCTTCAATAAAGCTTTGGTAATGCTCTTGGGTCAGTAAGGGATCCGGTAATTCTCGAAAGAATTGTTTCAACAGGCCGGCGACGCTGTTTACATCGTGGTAGAAGGCTTCCGGATTACGAAAATCAAGCTGACTCGGATCTGGCCAATGTCAGCTTTCCTCTCGCAGACAAAGTGAGTGGATCCGTTTCTACCATTATCAAACATTGTCTTAAGCTTGGAGATATGGGTCGCAGAGCCAGACAGGCGATATATCCCTTCAACTTCCAGACCATATAAGTCGACGGCCTGGATACACTGATAAACTACTAGAGGGATAGCCGAGCCATCCCGCTTGAGCAGATCCTCCAAAGAGAGCCCAAAGATGGGCCTCAGAGCGGGTAAACTCGAATGAGAATTATTGGTCTGCTGTGTCTGCATACCCATTGGCATTGGCGGCTGTGAATACAGTGGTGTCGACATCTGAGCTGCTGGAAGCTGTGGTGGGCCACTAGCACTAGCACTCGCGGGCGAAAATGTTTGATTCTGCGGTGAGCCATTCTGGGGGTTTGAAGGTATGGGATTGGAGGCAAATCCTAAGCTTGGTGCCGAACCTGGAGGGTAGGTCTGCCCTCCAATGGGTCCGAGTCCCGGAGGACCACTTTGACCAGGTGAATTGAAAGTCGGGGCCTGTTGACCGGGCATAGGATGAGCACGAGTATTTATAGGCGGTGGGGGAGTCTGTTGTGACGATGCCAAAGTCTATCAACTGTTAGCTTTGTTGGATTTTCTGGTCGGTTCAAATTGAATGCGTACAGGGTGGCGTTCATATTTGATATCCGCGGCAGTGCCAACTTTGGAGGCAAAGCTAGACACGTAGAGGTTGAGATCTCTTGCGTTGTCAATCTGGAAGACGACATCCCGCAAGCTTCGCTGGTCGTTGGTTTGGGATTTTAGAGGGCTTACACAGAGGCCATTGCCAAGGAGGAGCCTCTCATTGAAGGAAGCTGGATAATTCAGCGCTGGTACGACGGAGAATGCCCTACTGGCTTACCAAATTTCTGCAATTGTAATGTCAGACCTGAGTCGCATTCATTGATTAGATCTTGCAGAGCTCTGACGGCTTGTGGCCGTAAAGTGCTGACTAGCTCTTGTCGCTGGCTTCTTGCTGCTTGTACCTTGGTCTGGTAATCGGAATCGGCCTGCTGGACTTTCCTGTGCAGATCTTCCTCATGCTGGGCGGCGGATTTAGGTCCCTTCAAGCCAAATACTCGCCCGGATTGCTTGTCACCTGTGCGGGCACGATCATAATCTTCGGCCAAAGAATCGTATTTTGACTTTGCCTTCTCCATCATCGACTCTGAGTCCTGTACCCTCTTTTCTGCGCTGAGACCATTTTGCTTCCAATGTTTGCGCCCCCGCTCCATATTTGCGGCGAGATCATGAAGATCCTCGTGCATCTGATGCAGTGACAATGCGAATTGGACACCATTATCCGCCATACGGTCATGGATCCTGATAACTTCATCGTAGTTTTGAGCATACGATCCCTGTCTGTTGTCTGGGCGCCTTGCGGAATCATGGCTACTCTTACAGAGTTTCTTCAGACCCTGAGATTGCTCTTCCTCGAGTGTGGATCGCTTCTTCAGGAAGGCTGCAAATTCTCGAGCAGAGGCGACGCTTTGCTTTAAGCGAGTGAGCAGTGTGTTCACTCCAATCTAAGTCTAGATGAGTGTGACCCGCGAAGCGTTGTGGTGGGGGACAAACATCAGACTGTAACACAGTGTCTGAGACCGAAGAGCTCTCACTAATGGGGGCAATGGAGTAGGGGGAAGATGACGTTTGAGTCGTGGCTGGCAGCGCACTGCTGCCATTAATCGGTGCTGCATTGGGGACAGCTGTCGCTGGCGATGGACCTGCGGCTGGCGTCTCTGAGGAAGAGCGATCAAGGGAGTCTCTTGGGTCCATGTTTCACTTCGCTACAAGGCTGGCGACCGCTTCAAGACATCATGTTCATTGCCAATATCTACCCTGAGGACGTTTGCTATTTAGAAGATCTGCTCCGCAAGTTACAAAAGCCACGTTCTTAGTGGGTGCATAAGTTATAAATCTCTTGGCACACGGCAAAGAAACCTTCCTTCCCCATTTCCTAGTCCGAAGGTCAGCCACCCAGCTATCACCGATAGTTATTCTCCCATATGCACGTATTCGATCTCATGATACTCAACGTGATTGACGTCTGTTCATGACTGTCTGGACATAGAACAAAGCAACCTCTATGATTTGGAGCAAGCAAAGGCTCACTAGCAAAAGCAAGATGCTGAAGGGCCGAAGATAGCCGATCATTGAACATGGTGCGGCTCTACGTTGACTCACTGCTCGGACTTCGAAGAAACGTCTCTTCCGTGCGTCAGGCTTCCGTCAATAACCGGTAGATATATCCTTCAAGTGACGTATCACTAATGTAAGGTCGTCGAGGTGAATCCTCCAGTGTCTGCTCTCGCTTTGACCACATCCACCCTTTTTTGCCTTGCTCCAAGAGTGACGCAGAACATCAGGCTTAATGCTGAAATGGCTGCAGTGGGCATTTTTGCAGCTTACGAGATCCTCCAAGCCTCATCACAGAGAGTTCTATTTCCAAGAACCCAATCAGAAGGACTTACATGAGGAGGGTGTGGGAAATGGACTTCGTGGTTACCTCCACAGACAGGGTGGCCACATTAAGAAAGGTTGTTCAATTGCAACAGCTGCTTATCTCAACAAGAAAATCTGAAGGTTAAATTCTCTCTCGAGATAACAATCGATAAGTTAAAGGGACGTGATACGTGGACACCCCCTTTTGATGCATAGACACCCCCCAACTTGATGTATGGACACCCCCCCAAATCGGGTTAGCTTCCGCGGTTGCGCGACTATTCTACCGCAATTATTTTGGTGTTTTAGTGGATACGCGCCCTGCCTGCTCTACCACACCACATCAAATATATTACTCCTCCACCTACTGCTTTGGAGTAATGGATCTACAGCCACCTAAAGACGGTCTATCAGCCTATTCTCTAGATAACCTCGTACTTCTAGTGCAGGCGCATGTAAAACAGCAGGGCTATGCCGTGGTTAAGCAGCGCACTAGAAATAATAAGTAAGAAATTCTCCGTAAAGTATAGCTAGGATGTGACCGTAGGCGACCTATCTATAAGAGTACTAGGAAGAAGAGAGTCTATAGGATATCTCGGAGGAACGAGTGTCTCTTTAAATATATCGCTTCGCGAAACCATTTAACCCTAGAGTAGAGTCTCGTCGTTAAGAACCCTTCTTATAACTATTACGCTACTAGACTAAGTGCTTATCCATCTCTTCGCAAATTAGCTATAACTTAGTAGAAGAAGGATGAGATTATAGCGAGAATAGTAAGCTATAATACTCTAGCTTAAATTATTACTAGTTTTGCTCTCGGCGATAATATCGAGAATCCTAATTTCGTCGTAAGAGATATATATAATACGAAGGCCGAAATTAGACGAGGGACTCTAGGCCTACTTACACCGACGTAAGCACTCCTAAAGGAACTCTAGGGCGATAATAATTAGTAGATATAGTACCTCGTTAATAGTAAAAACTAGGTCTCGTATCTCTTCTTCTCGAACTAGATTTATCGCGATATATTAAGGGATAACTAGGAGGTTCTAATTATAGACTACACCTATAAGACTAATAGATATAAACTCCCTCTACTCGTTTTCACGGGGACGACGAGTATTAATACTACCTTCTATATCGCCTTTTATTTCCTAGCTTAAGAGGAGAAGGAGGACTATCTATAGGCCCTATAGTAGTATCGTAAGATAATTATAGAGCTCGATATCCCCGATCTATTAATTAACATTATCGACCGAGAGACTACACTAATTACTAGCTACTACGAAGTCTTCTCTAACGTCCTACACCTTCTATGCGCCTAAGTAGTATATCGACTAGGATATTAAGGCTAAATATAAGCCGGAGTTTAAGGCTAAAGAGGACTAGGAGGAGTTTTATATAGCCTAGGAGAAGGTGTTCTATACTCCGACGATCGCTACTTTCGAGATAGTATAGGACAAAATCTATAAAGAGTATATTAATGAACACTACGACCTCCTAACGTACCTAGCGAAGACGTGGGTTAATCTATATAAGAAGAAGTTCGTTAAATACTTTATTAATAAATAACTCTACTTTATAAATATAACGACTTCGAAGGTCGAAAGTAGTTACGCGGCGTTAAAGAAGGAGCTATAATTCTCTACTAGTTAGTAGTATTAACGGCCTTTAATTAGTTATATACTAACGTTTAGTAGGCGACCTATAGACTATTATTAAAGGGATTTTAACCCTCCTATAAAACTAGTGATTTAAGTATACTAGTATAATAAACTAGGCTAAGGCGAATCTAGGAATAGAGCTTCGTAAACTAGCTTTTCGTGACGTTATTACGTATATATCTAGATTCGCCTTACGACGAGTTCTAGAATACTATAAGAAGGTGAGAAATGGCCTAGCGGAGGTATATACTAACGCCTTTACTATATTAAGTAGTTTACCTTATACTTATAGAGTTAAGGCGAGGATAGACGAAGGTCCTAAGGCTAGCGGACTTTTAAGAATTAAAGATATCTACCCTTACTAGCGTTACGAAAAACCGCCTAGATATTATATAAGGACTCCTCTTATTAACGAAGTTAAGACTAACTAACTAAGAGACCTTATTCTCGATACCCGTAAGCTAGCTATAGCGAAGATAAAAGGGCGACCTCGAGGGCCTTATAAGCTTCCTATAAGAGTAGAACTTAAAGTAGAGCGTTCTACTTAGCGTCTACCCTCACGATTTAAACTTATAGAGGATTATCTTACTTATCGTTATAGCGACTTACCTAGATAACGACTCTCTATACCGCAAACACCGTAAATACCTCGTAATACTACTTCTCGAAATACTACCCTATATAGTCGAAACCCTCGAAATACTAGGCCTCGTAGTAGTATACTAAGTACTTAGTATAGTACGCTAGCGACCCCGTAATAGTCGATGCCACCGAGTAGTCTAAGTCACGCGTTCACCGCTAGCTAGGTGGAGGAAGAGGAGACTAGGGCACGAGCAGATGCGTAGTAGCAACAGGTAGAGTACTAGAGGCTATAGTAGGAGAGATAACTACGTGAGAGTCAGTAATAAAGGCGACTACTTAGGTAACTAGCTCGCCGCCTAGGTAGTACTCCGCCTACTCCGACGACGGCGACGACGGCGGCGACGACGGCGATGACGACGACGACGACTCCGACTTCGCGGCTAGTAGGAAGGGGCTATAGGGTGGTTCCACCGCAATAGAGGACTATAGGATATAACCCTAATACTTAGTAATATTGCGACGACTAACCCGAATCGGGTTTAGCGCTAAAAAAAGTTTTAAACTCGAAAACCTCGTTAAACGACTCCTTTTACTCCGGTCGCAGACCTCTAAGGTTTTTCCGAAGGTTTTTCCGGTTTTAAGAGGTGGACATTTTCGATTATTGCTTAGGGCTTTGGTACTCTATAACTATACTACTTCTTCTCTTTAAGGTTATATAGGCTTTAAAGTATAGCCTTATACTCGTACCGACGCTAGTCTATAGCCTTATAGCTATCGTGCTAACCTCGTCGTCGCTACCTAAGTAACTAGGCGAATTATTAAAAAAAAGGTATTAGCGCCTTAGTATACGATATAATTAAAATAATTAATAATTCTTACTTACGTAGCTACTACCCTACACCTACGTAACGAACTAATAGAACGACTTTAAGATATAATTATTAGAGTAATTTAAGACCTCCGTAAGACTCGATTATTCGATTAATAAGACCGAATTATTAATATAGTGGAGTTAACTTAGTGGGGTAGACTTACGGCAGTTGCGCGTACAGCTAGTCGCGCAACCGCGGAAGCTAACCCGATTTAGGGGGGTGTCCATATATTAAGTTAGGGGGTGTCTATATATTAAAAGGGGGTGTCCACGTATTAGCTCCTAAGTTAAATTATATTGGAAATTAGGGTTTATAGTACTATATACCAAGAGCTATAAGGCTGAGTACGGAGTAATTTCCTAGTTTCTTATCTCCGTTATAGACCCCCTACTTAGTAATTCGGAGTAGGAATCTAGTAGGGATCTAAAATTTTAGTATTAAAAGACGAATTTCCCGTAGAGGATCTATACTCGAAACCCGTAAAATCGTATAATTTAGATTCGTATATATATAAAATCGATAAAAACGTAGGCGCTAGATAAAATTAATAGACTTTACGCGTATTTTATATATCGCCTAATAGCCTCGATTAGTAGGTAATATAAGTACCTTTCGTTACTATTTACCTATAGGAAGGCTACTTTATAAAGTCTATAGTATATTCTTACGATATAATTCTATACCGCGATACTAGAGTTCGTAGAAGATTATAGGAGAAGTTTAGTATTACTCTATTAATATTAGAATTATTAAGCGTATATATATTTTACTACCTTATTAATTTATATTCTTATATTATCTATCTATAGATAGATAATCTTACCGTTTATATAATTAAGTATTATCCTATCTATTAATTAATTATTTATTTTATACTCTACTATCTAGCTATCTAGTAGCTAATAAAGGCGTTCTATACTTTAGATATATAAAGGAAACCTTATTAGGTAAAAACCTTTACTACCCCGCTATTTTTACTCTTATACGTTATTAGTAGTACTACGTTACGCTTCTATCGTATACTTCCTATCGCTATATCTTCTTCCCGATTTACTTCTATTACCCTAAATAGTTACTCTTTCGCTAGAGAGAATTAGCCTAATATCTTACGCCGTATTACCTATAAAGTTACGGCCTTTAGGCCCCGCGACGTTAATAGGATTATTATAGAGTCGCTAGTACCTACCTCCCGGAGTATAGCCTATCTACCTTATATATAGTCCGGGTAAAATATAATAATATACTTTATATCTTACTTCCTCTACCTATACGGGTAGCCTACTATTACTATTCTAGGGACCTTATATATATAGAGGAAGTTAATAAGGCCGATCTTTCCGGTTCGTAATTAGGTTACTACCGAGCTTATAGCCTTCGCTAGCCCTTTATAGAGACCTCGTCTTCCTAGCTCGCCTTACTATACCGGGGACCTTATTATCTCCGGGATCCTATCCTAGTATTTCTCCTACCGTTCCTTCTACCTCTTCTTACTCTACCTCTCTATTTAGGCGCCTATTA
>JAABUP010001300.1_pt1 | contig 52355 bp, 77 predicted proteins | sample 5559201 | NCBI WGS metagenome assembly JAABUP01 (sample SAMN10711887, study PRJNA513373) | rock metagenome | isolation source: Antarctica rocks | place: Antarctica | reverse complement strand
GGGGGGGGGGGGGGGGGGGCCGCCGCAAGGGTGATGTGTCACTGCAGGTTCACATGGAATGCGACTAAGCAGGATAGGAGACACAGCTCCATCACACTGACCCAATGATGCCTCACTGCAGGTTCACATGGGATGTGATTCAGAAGCATAGGCAACACTGAGCAATAATGCTGACCCATTCAATCAACACACATGTTCTGTCTTTGGTTATTCATCTTTGGTATGCGTCACTGCAGATTCACATGGGACGTGATCAAGAAGCATAGGAGACACACAGCAATTGTGCTGACCACTCACAGCATGGAGGAGGCTGATGTGCTGTGCGACCGCATTGCCATCATGGTAGAGGGGCGTTTAGCCACTGTTGGGACCTCACTGGACCTGAAGAGCCAGTTTGGGGTCGGGTACACCCTCACTGTGGTGAAAGCCAGACAGGTTCAGATTCAGGATGGTGGGCATCATGTTCCCAGGTGGGGTCTCTGCACTTTGCATGCCACAAACAAGAAGCTGCTCTTTGGCTGGCCAAGTTGTGGTGTGCTTGCTCACATATGGTCGTCATGACATGCATTGGACTTTTTGCACTGCTGAAGTGAATGTTAGTGAGGATGAGGTTCAATCAATCAAACATGGTCACCGCGTTGCTGGTTGATGATTGTGTCTTGACACCGTCAGAGCTTTGTTGTCCATCACAGCACCTGACAGGAGCATATGCTGTTTGCTGATACTTGAAACCCCGTCCTCTTTGATCTTTTGTTCGTGTGATTGCCATTTTGAACCCCCAGGAGCCTGAGCTCAACAACAAATTCAGAACTTGTTGAGGAAAACTTCTATCAGCTTTGTTGCCATGTTTTTGTAGAGGCAATACCAATGATGCTGTTGTAGGCTTGCTGTGGCAGCCCATGTCAGAGCGTCAACACAACGGAAGGCACTCAGCTCCCCTTCAAGCTACTCACAGACCCACTGCATGCCTTTGCGCTGTCAAAACCCTTGCTTGGATGTGCAGGGGCAATACTGATGACACTGACTGTATAGTCCGTCAGGCAGCTTGTATCAGCATCAGGTCTCACCATAAGAAGAGACTCAGTTCAGGAGCTGAGCTTCCCTTGAGGCTTCTCATGGACACTGCCTGCATCTCTTGCGTCACTGACACTCCTGCTTCGATCTGCAGGAATGCCACCGATGATGCCATTGTAGATCTGGTGCGGCAGCACGTGCCAGCATCCACCCTCAGCACAAGGGGGGGCACTGAGCTTGCCTTCAAGCTGCCCAGGGACGAATCCAACAGCTTTGCTGCCTTGCTGACAGCCCTCGAGGAGCGCAAGGCTGAACTGGGGGTGCTGAGCTGTGGTCTGTCCGTGACAACACTGGAGGAGGTGTTTTTGAAGGTGTCCAGTGGTAGCAGCGCTGCTTTGGACCAGAAGCAGGCTGCTGCATACAGCCAGCCTCAAGCTGTAAGTCTGAGACTGCCCTTGTCTTTGCTTCAGCTTGTGCTCATGACTGCTGTGAGTGCGTTGCCTCTCTTTGGTCTGAATCTCAAGGAATTATAATGTTTTGCAACAGAAGCAGGCTGCTGTATACAGTACAGTCAGGCACAGGCTATGTGAGATTTGTCTGAGACTCTGTAAGCTTCCTCTTTGCTCTGCTGTATTGCATCAACCCTGATGACTGCTTTGCTCAACCAGCTTGAGTGAAACAACCATCAAGCTGATGCAACAGGCTATTCCGTTAGAGTGTCACCAACTTTGGCTGCTGTGTATTCCAAAGCATGCAGTGGACACTCCACCTAGCAGCAGCCTGTTCCTGGGACCCCCCTCTTCCCCCCTTCCTATGATACTCATGGCCCCTGCAGCAGGCCACACTAGTGCAGGCCAAGTCATGAAACCTTGCATGCTTTGCACGCTTTGCTTTTGGCGCCTACATTCAAACCCTGTGTCTTTCAGGAGCACGCAGTGGACATCCCTGCCGGTCACGGCTCTTCTCGGGTGCCCCCCACCCGTCTCATAGACTCTTCAGCGGACCAAGTAGTACAGCCCAAGTCACAGGGCGTGGTGCTGTACTGGCGGCAATTCTGGGCTTTGTTCGTCAAGAGGGCGATCAGCGCCAAGAGGGACAGGCTGGCAGTCGTACTGCAGCTGCTGGTGCCTATCCTGCTGGTGCTGCTTGCGCTGAGGGCCGGTAATGCTTCAAGTGCCATGGTGCAGGAGCCCTCACTGGACATCTCCAGGTATGAACAGAGATGGGTGCGTGTGCAAGCGTGTGTCTGTCTCTGCGTGCGTGCGTGCGTGCGTGTGTGTGTGTGTGTGTGTGTGTGTGTGTGTGTGTGTGCCTCATTCACATTGGCAGTGGCGGAGATCTGCACCTTGGCTTTGCACAGACCAGATCCTGTGTCAGTGGAAATAATTCAAAGCCTGAGGACACATGCACACAAATGGGTGTGTTTGTTCCATGACCACAGCAGGTTCACTCAACAAAGCAGCTTAAAAGTTGACAATGGTAAAAAATACAATGGGAAAAAGGGGGGGAAAAGCACAATGGTTGACAATGGTGGCCCTGCAGGCATGTGTGCCTCATGGACAAGTCAGCTGCCTTTGCAGCTTCTGCTGGGGCCAGGGCTAATGCAACAGGCCTTGACAGCTTCCTCAGCGCCTTCCCTAAGGAGCATTTGACAGATACCCATGAGGAGAAGATGTATGGCTTCGCATGGGGCTTTCTGCCAAACGCCAGTCTGGAATCATACCTGTTACAGAACTGGTTTACTGGACGCCCGGCTTACGATGCTGTCTTTATCAACAGCCTCAGCAACTCTACACAGGTGGGTCTCATATATATGAGACTGTCATGCCACACTTGGTGTTCCTCTTGCTGTTGTGCTTCTCTGTTCCTGCGTCTCTTGCTACTTCTCTTTGACCTTTTCTCTTCGTGTCGTCTCCTCTCTGTTCTCAATTTGCCTTGGTATGTTTCATGGCTGCTGCGTCTGCTTGGACTGCTCTGTGCACCACAAGTCATCAACCAGAAGTGGCCCCAAGAAAGCAGACCATATGTTATGAACTTGTCAAAATATATACTGGGCATGGAAGGACTTGAACCTTCAACTTCACGCTTATCAGGCGTATACTCTGGACCATATGTAGTCTGCCTTGGTGGGGCGACTGCTGTATGTCTTTACAAGGCAGCCTTGCTTGACTCTGTCTCGCTCATCCCTTACTCGCCTCAGTCAGGCAAGGCTGTTCTTGATTGCTTGCTGCCTTAGTCATTGATGTTCCAGCATGTTCATGACTGCAGGATTTCTCAGGCTTCCGTGTTGGGTAGAGGTTTTCTGCCTCGCAAATGCGTTTATGGCACTGGCCCTGTCAGTGCACACCCCTCGGGTGCAATTTAGTGTCGCATGTTAGTGTGTGTTGGCTCACACGACTAGGATTTAGGCGCACCTAGTAGGCACCTGGCAAGAGCAATTAGCTGGAACGCCTGTAAATTATTATTCTTATTATGACTGCAGGTGATGACTGGTGACACTCTGTTAGATTACACCCTGCTGATCAATCAGACAGCCATCCACAGCCTGCCAGCTGTCATCAATGCAGTCAACACCGCATTACTAAGAGCCACGACTGGGGATCCCCAGCGCACCATTTCCCTCACTCGCCACCCACTACCATTGCTGCAGAACGAAAGGAAGCAGCAAGTTGCTCAGGAGACAGGTGTGCTAGCCCAGCTTGGCTATATTGGGATTAATGTCGATTTAGCAGTTTGCACTTCCTGATTTGTATGCAAGCAGCGTACATGCATGTGCCTTGCAAACGCCTTGCATGTGCCTTGCATGTGCCTATTTGCATGTAAATGTCAGGTTGGCAACGTTCAATACCTGATTGTGTGCAAGCGGTATACTGCATGATGCTTCTCTCTGTTTCTGCAAAGCAGACTAGTCTCTTGTACTGTGAGGCGTGCTACTCCTGAGGGGAAGTAAGTCAGGTGCATGCCGTGTTACATAGCAGCTTCTGGCTTGCAGACGTGAGGCAATGATGGGTTTGTTTCTTTTGTTGCTGACACTTTCAGACGGTCTTGCAAGACATTCGAACAATGTGTATCACCATGACTCCTATCAGCTGGTGGGCTGTGTGTTTTGGGGATACATAAAGCTGTTTGACAGTGATAAACCATAGTTGCTACTGTTCTTCATCACGTTGTCATGGAACTGTTGTTCTCACTATTGTGGTTAATTCAGCATGGTCAACTGTATGCATACAGCGAGAGATCAATATCATATGGGTGTCGGTGTTTGTGACTGTTGTTACCCATATAACATACACGGTATTTACGTTGTGGATGTGCGTGTGCAGGGAGCATGCTGCTGGTGTTACTGATGACTATGGCCACAGCTTCTCTGTCAGCTTCCTTTGCTGTCTTTCTTGTGAGGGAGCGTGCCAACAAGTCCAAGCATGTTCAGGTGCATTCGCTGCCCCTCGGTCCCTCTTTTCAACATCTGGTTTATTTCAATTGACATCTGTTCATGTTGCTCCCTGAAACAATAACTAAGGTGTGGGGAGAAACCGCAAAAGGAGAGGGGGGGACACCTGATGCTTGAGTTCAGACAAAGCTTGGCTTGTGTTACTGCACACATTGCTTACTGATCTCATGCTTTTGCTTCTTTTAAGTTACATTATCCCATTAGCTTCTTGGTGTGACCACTCCTGCAGTTTGACCAGTTGCTGCGGTGGAGCAGATGTCTGCTGGATGTGGCTCTGTTCAGCACACAGTAACAAAATTCCCCATGGCAGCCATTTTGGTTTAGGGGCTGCACCGTTATGGTTTGCATCGCTTTGGCAATGTTGCAACGTTTATGGCCGTCAAAGCTTTCTATGGTGGGTGCAGACAGTGTCTGGGGCGCCCCCCTCGGCTTTCTGGGGGTCTGTGTACCTCTGGGACCTCATCAACTATGCTGTCTCAGCAGCAGGTAACACTGTCTGCCTCCAAAACAAGCCCCTGCAAGTTCTGCACTGCCCTGACTTACACTGAACAAGCTGCAGCTACTGCGAACTGTACATACTTGACACCGGCTGAAGACTCGTGACAAACACAAACCAAAGAACAAAGCAAAATGTCTGTACAGACACTCTGTACTGTCTGTACAGACAGTCTGTACTGTCTGTATATGTCCGGGACAAGTCAGCCAGCCTTTTGCTTCTGTCATGGTGTATTGCCCAGATGGTAGTTGTGATGTGCTGGACATGCGTCCAGGTTTCTATAGCAGATCTGCTTTGAGTTTACCACTGGCAATAAATGTCAGGTCTGACAGGCGCACTGGACTCTGGGCTGCTGCTTCAGGAAGCCTTCGTTTGTAAACTCAGATGGCATAATCAATTCGTTTTTTTTGCAATCTGACAAGCAAATCTTCATGCAGGCATTGTGCTGTGCTTCCAAGTCTTTGGTTTGGCTCAGTTCCAGGGAGAGCGCCTGACAGCCCTCACAGTTCTGCTGGGGCTGTTCGGCCTGGCCTCTCTGCCCCTCACCTACTTCCTCCACTTCTTCTTCACCGTAAGTACTCAAGCTTGTTTCTGGGATTTGTGCTGCTGAGCCTGTATGCATCAGTGTGCTGGTTTGCATGTGCTGCTTGGATCCTGTTCAGGCAAAGGTGCTTTTCAATCTTGTCGTGCTTGCTTGCACACACAAACACGTTTGTGGCTTGTCAGCACGAACAAACAGACACATGTGCTGAAGCAAAAGCATGCTTGAGAAAGTTGCCTTGTGTCCCATGCCCTGTGCATTGGGTTTCATGTTCACACTGTGACTCATAGGGATGCACAATACAGGCTGCTCTGGAGAGACAAGACTTGTCCTGCACGTACCTAGCTGGAATGCGTAATTATCATCATCCTTATTATCATCATTATTATTATTACTATTACTATTGTTATTATTACTTATATTTTATTTTTGTTTATACTATTATTATTTTATTTACTATGACTCATTCCCGTTTGTTGTACAGGATGAGGTGAAAGCCTTGGGACGCCTCAACATCGCATACTTCCTGGTGGGCTTCCTGGGATTCCTAACAACCTGGATTCTAGACATGATCTACATGTTCCTTCACAAGGAAGGGGTGCTGAGGCCCAACCAGATCATCAAGGGAGTCTTCAGCACCTTTGGACCGCATTACCTTCTGTCACGCTGCCTGTATGACATCTCCCAGACCTACAAGGAAGAATCTGGGCTGCCAAACACCAGCCCCTTCACTTATGCAGTCTCTGGCCGAGTCTTCATCCTGTTGTGTCTGCAAGCAGCAGGTGAGTGCCTGCTGCTGACACTGCTTAAATTTACAAAGTGCAGAGGCAGCATTTGTCACGGCCAGATGTGATGCCAGCTGCTTTGATTGACATGCAACGGCAGCATATGTTGTTACTGTTCATGATATATACACCAGTTTTTTGATGCAGATTTTGCTGGTCAAGACTAGATGCATCATGACAGATCATGCAATTCTCAGTGCTATCAGTACTGCCACAGGCTGCTGAGGGTCTCATCATAGATGTGTAAAGTGGGAAACACCATCAACTGTCAAATACTGTGCACAATTGATTTGTGTTTCTCACTCTACACATCTATGTTCTTGGATCATCTTTGCCGTCGTGCTGAGCACAGTCGTCATGTCACGTTGGGCTCAGCGGTGCAATCAACAGAGGCACCAAATATATATGTAGTTATACATATAATATATATACATATAGAATATATATACAATTTTATATATATATACACCAACACTAACAATTGCATTGTTTGGTGCAGCTTATTATGCAGCCACATTACTGCTAGAGGTTGGCTGGCTTCAGATTGCATACCACTACATCACAGTCTGGCTGAAGAAGAGGCTAACGGGGTTGAGGCGGAGGCATCACAGCCAGGGTGGCTATGAGCAGACCAGCTCTGACTCAGCGGCTGAGGCTGCCGAAGATGAAGATGTGCAGGAAGAGAGGCTGGCTCTACAGTCAGGTCAGGCACCACTAGGCCTGCTGTGTGTACATGTGTAGTGAATGTTGCTGTATGTGCCTTTGGCTGCAGATTGTCTGTCACCTTCAGCCCACCCTGCAAAGGCAGTACCCAGCCTCTCCCACTCATTCAGCCTCAGAGCTCAATCTGTCTATCTGCACTCCTGCCAGCCCAGCTGAAGCTGTCTGTCTGCACTGCAGGGACCAGGCAGCAACAGTGGCAGGTTCTATTGAAGGGCCTGGAGAAGCAGTACACTCAAGACAGTTTCAGCCCACCCTGTGTAGGCAGTACACAGCCTCTCGCAGTCATTCAGCCTCAGAGCTCAATCTGTTTCTCTGCAGGCCCAGCTCAAGCTGTCTGTCTGCACTGCAGGTACCAGGCAGCAGCAGTGGCAGGTTGTGTTGAAGGGTCTGGAGAAGCAGTACAGCCAGGGCAGCTTCAGCCCACCCTTTGTAGGCACTTCACAGCCTCACCCACTCATTCAGAGCTCATTCTCTGAGATTAATCTGCCTAACCACACTGCTGCCAGCTCAGCTGAAGCTGTCTGTTTGCACTGCAGGGACCAGGCAGCAGCAGTGGCAGGTTCTATTGAAGGGCCTGGAGAAGCAGTACAGCCAGGGCAGCTTCCGGCCCCCAGTGAGGGCTGTGGACGGCCTGTGGCTGGGCATCCCTGAAGGGGAGTGCTTTGGCCTGTTGGGAGTGAACGGCGCTGGCAAGACCACCACCTTCAGCATGCTCACAGGTAAGGCCTACGAATCCTGAAGGGGAGTGCTTTGGCCTGTTGGGAGTCAACGACGCTGGCAAGACCACCACCTTCAGCATGCTCACAGGTTAGGCTCAATCGTCAGAACAGGCAAAAGAGGGAGGCAATGGCTATCTTACCATTCAATACAGCAATTGATCGATCAATCAATCAATCAATCAATCAATCAATCAATCAATCAAGCAATCAATCAATCAATCCATCCATCCATCAATCCATCAATCAATGTCAATCAATCAATCAATCAATCAATATCAATCAATCAATATCAAACAAACAACAAAACAACCAAGCCATCAATGATGCAAACGATCAAACAGTCGGTCAACCTACATTATTGGTTGCTGTACCTCATCAGCGCAGTCAACAGACAGTGGCGGTTGGTCAGAAGTTTGCACGAGACAAGTCATCAAATGCTGTTCCCCACTGAGGCTGGTTGTTGCGTCACATGCATAGCCACAGTGCTCTGCCCTCCCATACCGGCTTCACAAAAACCAACATGCTGTATGTTGTATGATTTGCATGGCTGCCTCACTGCATGCCTCATTGTTTTCACTGCTAGCTGGGCTGTCTGCTGCCCATCATGCGCATTTTGCTGTCAACTTTGGCTGGCTTGCCTGCTTCCCTTTTTTGCTTGCATGCCCACTTGCCTGCTCACCTACTTCCCTTATTACTCCTGCTGATGCCTCACTGTCTTCGCCATCAGGCACAGCGCTGATCATCAGTCCTTGTTTCTGGCTTATCAAGTGCACCCCTGCCATCCTGGGCAGCCCGGTATAATACTTGGCTTCTCATTAAATTGACGCCAAAACGCATAGTCTTTACATTTCTTTTCTGCTCCCCTTCCATCAAAGGTCCTGTAGCGTGCCCAACATGAGGTGAATTGGTCTTGTCTGAGCTGCCGCCTTAGGAGGCTCAACTTATGATCACTGAAAAATGAGGTGAATTGGTCGTGTCTGGGCTGCCGCCTTAGGAGGCTCCCGTTATGATCACTGAAAAACATTGGGAAGAAAAAATCACCTCCCCTCCTTTTTCTGAACTTTCCTCCCCCCTTCTTCTGAACATGTCATGAATATGTCTATAAACGAATATACATTCTGTTCTTTCTTTTCTGAATATGTTATGCATGCAGGGGAGACAATGCCAGATGAGGGCAGTGCGTACATCTGTGGCCACTCCATGCAGAGGGAGATGGCCAAGGCTAGGCAGCTTGTGGGCTACTGGCCCCAGTTTGATGCCCTTGCTGGCACCTTGACAGGTAGACAAGCAGTGCATTTGTGCTCTGCCCTCACTTGACTGTCTTGCTGGCACCTTGACAGCCACACAAGAGTGGCCATCATGTACTGCCCCCACTTGACTGTCTTTTTTGGCACTTTGACAGATGGGCAAGACTTGCTACTATGCACTGCCCCCAACCTGACTGTATTCCTGGCTTTCTGACAGATAGGCAAGACTTGCTACTGTGCACTGCGCCTAATTTGACTGTTTTGCTGGCACTATGATGGATCCGCAAGTCTTTCTTAGTGCTCTGCCCCCATTTTCACCATCTTGCTGGCACTTTGTTGGGCAGGCAAGACTTGCTGCTGTGTGTTTTGTGGTGTAGTGTCGACAGTTCTACCAGCCATGATGCCAGCTACTCCTCAACATCTGGTGTGTCAATATGTAACTGCTGTGGCCTGTAAGACACGGTGTTCTGTGTGTCGCTGTATGTCAGGCAAGGACACAAGCATCTGCAGCTTTCAGATTTTACCAGGTGACTCAGGCAGGTCATGCAGTAAACCAGCAAGCATCTGCTGATGTACCAAATGACCTGCCTGGGCAGCCCAGTATAATACTTGGCTTCTCATTATGTTGATGCCGAAAGGCGTAGTCTTTCTACCAAGTGACCTGGCTTTGTTCTGTTCCCAGGTCGTGAGGTGTTACGCATGTACGGCCGATTACGCGGCGTACCTTCACAATACTTAGAGCCAATGGTAGACAATATCCTTCAGCGTCTGGGCCTGGGTCAGTACGCTGACCGCGTATGTGACAGTTACAGTGGCGGTAACAAGCGTAAGCTGAGTGTGGCAATTGCCCTGGTTGGGGACCCCCCAGCAGTGCTTATGGATGAGCCCTCCACGGGGATGGACCCTGGGGCCAAAAGGTTCCTCTGGGATTTGATACAGAAGCAGGTTGTAGATGCAGGTAGGATTCAAGAGGCATTCAGCGTTCAGCAGTCAGCATCCACCCATGTGTGCATTATAACATAATCCAGTTGCAAGTGCATTTTGTTTAAAGCAAAGTCGTGCATGCGCAACCCAAGCCAGGGCCCTACTTGGTTCTTGGCAGCTTCTATGATTTTTTATCAAGACCACTGCACCCTTTTCTCATGGCACAAAGAAGTTGCCATTCAATACCGTTTGCGCCACTGCGTAGGAGCAGCCTGCATGACGGTGTACAATAACTACCAAGATATGTACAGTACGGTAACTGAGATGTACTTACATGTGAGACTGTAGACAGCATGACACAATCAAATCCGTCAGCATGCCTGCCTTAGTGACATGGCAGATGCTGATAGATTTGATGGTGTCATGCTGTCTACCGTGTTACATGTAAGTATATTTCACTTGCTGCACTGTACACATCTTGCTATTTACTGTACGACGTCAGGCAGGCTGCTCCTATGCAGTGGACGCTGATGTGGGGTGACACGCCATATCTGCAGGTCACACAGTCATGCTGACGTCTCATTGGCAGATGCTGATGTCGGGTGACATGTCATATGTGCAGGTCACACAGTCATTCTAACATCTCATAGCATTAGTGACATTGTAAGATGCTGATGTGGGGTGACATGCTACATCTGCAGGTCACACAGTCATTCTGACGTCTCATAGCATTGGTGACATTTGGCAGATGCTGATGTGGGGTGGCATGCTATATGTGCAGGTCACACAGTCATTCTGACGTCTCATAGCATGGAGGAGTGTGAGGCGCTGTGCACGCGGATTGGCATCATGACAGCCGGCCGCCTGCGCTGCCTTGGCACCGTCCAGCATCTCAAGAACCGATTTGGCGCTGGGTGAGTCATCCCCTTGTACTGTTGCGAAAGACTTTTGCAGCTGAAGCTTCACTTGTGATCAAATTTAGACCTGTCCAATTTAGTGGTTGTGAATGTGCTAATGCACATGTATGCACATCACACCAAAAACTCTTCTCAATCCCAAAATGTCTCGTGCAATTCTGAAGCCTCATCTCTACACCGGAAATCTAAAATCAGAAGTGCCTGGGGACAGCGTTTCTACATTGTGGAGGTGTTGTAGGTATTCTGGGTTCAACGCGTACTTAGGCAGTAACATGTTTGGCTTGATTGCTCGGCTCTCAACTGTTGGGTTCGGGTGTTTCAGGTACTGCTTGGACATGCGGCTGCAGCCTGCTCGCATAGAGGACGCAGTTGCTTTCGTGCAGAGGCAGTGTTCAACAGCTCAGCTTCTGAACAGAACTGCTGACCGGCTTTCCTTCAGCATACCACAACAGGTACATGCTGGTCTTCTTGGCCACTGTTGTCTAATGCGATCAATCAAATCAAATCAAATCAATCAATTAATCAATCGATTGTTGCCCACTGTTGTCTAGATGCACAGGCTTGCACGTTAGGCCGCGTGATGCAGATTCATGCTCTGCATATCGGCTTGACAATGGATGTGGTTTCTACACCCACAGTTGCCATGTTTTGTGCTGTTAAGTTGCCCAGGCTAGAAAGCTTTTCATTGGTAATTGAAGCCTTGTAAGGCATTTATGCAAATTCTGGGATACAGTGCAAGCCCTGCGTTCAAGTTGGGCTCACTTGGTTGCTACATCTTGATTTGGGTACACTGCTTGCCACCTTGGATGATGTGCATGCATTGAAAATGGCATGATTGGTCTGCACGTACCTGGCCCATCATGAGCTGGAAAGCGTTTTTATACTATTATTTATTATTACTTTTATTACTGTTTTTATTATTATTGTTGTTATTATTATTATGGTTTGTTTGCAGGGACTGGATCTGCCAGCTCTGTTTGCAGCTGTGGAGAGCAACCGCTCCACCCTTCAAATTGAGGACTATTCCCTGTCTCAGACGACGCTGGAGCAAGTGTTTGTTGCTCTGGCTCAGCAGAATACAGAGCAGCAGCTTCAATAAGTTTGTGATGCAGCTCAGTCAACCTTCTCCTCTGCATCAGAGTGAAAGCATTTGCAGTTGGCGCTCTACTTAGACTAGTGTTTTCTATGCTGTTCTGTACATTTTATGCAGGAGGAAATCATGTACTCTAGCTGCTGGACGGTGTCTTGAGCTTGTGACTCGGTTCTTTTTGCTTTGTTGTCCATGTCTATTTAAATTGATCCATTTAATTATATCTGCATTTGGAGTTCGAGAAGTTGCAAAGTCCCAAATCCAGATCAGATGTCTGCAGTATTGCAGCTACAACGGTTTGCGTGGAGTTGCAAAGAGTAGCATCCACACCTGACATTGAGCCATTATGTATTCATACCGAGGCAGTTTTGTTAAAAGCAAAGCAGAATTTGCACACATGTGCAGTTCATTTCACATTTGTCTAGACATAACTCTGCATACACCATAAGTTAGGTTCATGCAACCATCGCTTGTCAATGGGCCGGTCAATGAATCTCCACACATGTGAGTCACAACCGATTGCATCTTCCCGGCAACTCATCAGCCTCATGAGCCATAATTGAAGCTGTCAAGATGCTTGCTGCAACTGAGAGTATCACACTGCTGTTTTATAGTATCGACATGCAAAGTGGCGCATCGTCGCCAGATCCTTAGTGCAAGCAGAGTCGATAAAGGCGGGGTCCAGGGACGTTTCAGTCTGTGTGTAAAAAGCACTTGCTGTTGCAATATAAGCGATTGTCGTAACGCTTTCACACAGGAATACCTTTGGGATGCTTCCGTCACTGTTCGATGTGATGGATCACGCGCACACACCATCCCGTGAACGCATGGACTCATAGTGATCAAGGTCAGTCGGATCGGCGCCTGCCGTGTGTTTTGCCAAACCTGGTTGCCTGATGACATCTGTCGACCCAGCTAGCGGAAGTCCGAAACGACATGGGGAAGCAGCAACTGCACTTGATTTGTCACAGCCACGCGTCACCGGCACAGGTTCTAGTCGAACATTTGCCAATCCCTGGCCAGAATGGCAGGTGTGTACACTGATCAAGGCAGCTGCAGAGTCTCAAGCAGTTCGTGGTTGAGACTCACTCACAACACAGTTGCGGCAATTTGCAGGATCCAACATTTTCAGATTTCGCAAAGTTCGCCTGGGCACGGCGAAATCACAACAGTGCCACAGGACACCTTCTGGACAATCCAAAACCCTCTCCAGCAGACCACGCACGTGCCTTTCCAGTTGTACCCCCTAACTATGCTGCCTTGGCAAGCCCAGCAAGTAAGACCTTCCTCAAACTTCAGTCTCTCAGGCCCACAAATGGGCTTTGCATGTCAGATCAGAGCTCCTTGGTAATAGTTCTTGGTCAGCACAATTGCTTCTTATGTATCCTCAGCTCGCTGCCTAATCTGCAAGGAGCAAAGCGCACTGTGAGCCACGTGCTGATGCTAGTCAAAAGGCACAAAAGGCATAATCGGCGTATGCAGAGGACGCCGTGCAGGCAGTCTGGTTGGGGCATGCTAGCTGCCTGATACAAATGGAGGGAGTCAACTTTCTGACAGACCCTGTGTTCTCTCAGCGCTGCAGCCCAGTGCAGTGGAAAGGACCAAGGTTTGAACTCTTCCTTTCTCTGTGCCAGCTTTGGCCCCTCAGCCCCACCCCTCTTCCCTCCTGCACCCACCCCTGCCCCAACTGGGCCCCCCCCCCTCTCCGTAACTTTGAAACCACAATGCCTGTACCTCATTGCATTTAGATTCCTAGCTGACCAAATCTTGGCCTTCCCATGTCTGCCTTGTTGACACCACAAGACCAAGCACGAGCAGTGCGTGCACATTGTCTATGCAGAGCTCATGCTGTAGGCAGACACGTTCTGCACTTGCAGGACTTTGATCTCAAAGTCCTGCAAGTGCGCTCACTGCATTGTAAGCCTGCCAGAAGTTGTCAACTGCACCGTACCGTTTCACAGCAACATCTAGCATGTTCAAAAGTGCATGTCTATGTCATCCAAAGCTGATTCAGCAACAAATGCAGGCGAGTGGTGCAGCCGGCCTTGAGTCTGGATGATCCAAAGCTGCCTCACATCCACTTTGTGGTCATTAGTCATAATCACTACGATCACCTAGACTACAACAGCGTCCTGCAACTGCACAAGCGCTTTGGAGAGGAGCTTGCATGGTGAGTTGCCTGAGTCAAGAGTAGTTTCGGTCAGCCTTGCTACCATCTCTGTAGGCAGCAGCTATGTTTCAACTGATCATGGATAATTTGAACAATGAGCTCAAGTCTGCATTACAGTCTGCATGGTGAAAATTCTGTGTGACGATGCACCATGTGTCACCGCCTGATGCTGTTGCATGGCTGTAGCGTGTCTTTTGCAGACGGATAGCGTGCCCACTCATGACATAATGTTCCAGTTGCAAAATCAGCGTCACATCCAATAGTCTCAGCCTGCTGTTTGCACTTCTGTACAACACAAATGCACACAAGTATTTCCTCTGGGACATTGTCATAGCTTGGCCATCCAGCAGCCAAGTGACACAAGTTAGCACTGCCATGCATCAGCTCACTTGAGAGATTGAGAGAAAAGGTGCAAAATGACAGAATCCCTGCCTGCACAGGTATGTGCCTCTGGGCTTGGCTGCCTGGTTCAGGGGGGTGGGGGTCAACAATGTGCATGAGCTGAGCTGGTGGCAGGAGCTGCTCCACCCCAACTCCTCTGTCACCCTGGCTTGCACCCCAGCACAGGTGACAGCATTCACAATGCTGACTCATTTCATTCTCATCTTTTGCACAAGTACCTTGGCCTGAGGAGTGTGTCATACTGTGTCATTCTGCCTTTGTCTTTGCTGTACGCTACACATAGTGAGGCTCACAGTGTGGTGCACAATGATTTCTCAGCACACGCTAGTGCACTGATGGACTGTGGCTTCTTTGAATGCATGCACGGTTACCACATACGTTTAGACACATGTTGCGCACTTTGAGTAGCCAAACTGAGGTGGCCCATAGGCTGCATGTAGTTTGCCTGTAGCTTGCCCACAGCCTGCCTATAGGTTGCCTTCAAACTGCCCTGTGGCCCTGCTTTGAGTTTGCCTACAGCTTGCCTATAGCTTGCCCACAGGTTGCCTTCAACCTGCCCATTAGCCTGGCCCATAGCTTGTGTAGAGATACGTATGTCCTGCATACAAGCCTGGACATGATCGCTCATGTCAGCACAGTTCAGTCTGCTCGCATGCTGTCATGTAGAGCAACAACGTTTCACAGAGCAGTATGGCACATTGCATCCAAAAGCAACATGCGTAGTGCACATGCAATAGCACAGATAGATCTGTTGCAAAATCCTATCTATGTCACAGCCTGATCAGCTTCTGTTGGTGTGCTGGCTGTCAAATTGAGACCCCGTACAGGGAGCTTCTCACATCTGCACATACCTGACCCTGGGAAAAAGACACCTGTTGGTCAATGAGAAGTTGGCTTGCCCAAATGTGTGCTGCTCTTGCACAAACCCCCTGAAACCTGAGCCATGGTCTTGCACAAGAGCCTGAACATGAAGCCTGCTGTTGCAGCACACCAGTGCCAGGACGCCCTGGAATGACAAGAACAAGACCCTCTGGTGCGGCTGGGCAGTTTTGGGCAAGTCACAGCGCTTCTGGTTTGCTGGCGACACTGGCTACTGTGGCACCTTCAAGGAGATAGGGCAGCAGTATGGGCCCTTTGACCTGTGTGCAATCCCCATTGGGTCCTACACGCCTCGTTGGATGCTGAAGCCCATGCATATTAACCCTGCAGATGCGGTTCAGATACACCAGGTATGGGTCACATTCCTTCTGGATTTCTGCCATTGATGCATATGAACCCAACAGATTCCATGCGTTTTAAAAGATAAGGTGGGTAAGAGATGACGTGTAGCCCTTGCTGAATTTCTTTTGTTGGTGCAAGTCAGCTGTTGCACTGTACAGTAACGCACTGTAATGCAATGTACAGTAATGACTTCACAGTAATGCACTGTAAGGTGATGCAATGTACAATAATGCACAGCTGTGCAAGATAGGTTGAGTGGATGTGCGGTGCGTTTCCCATGTGCTCCAAACTCAAATCTGTCTCTTGCTTTCATTCAATGATTAGGGAGCGTGTGGTCTGGCGTCTGTCTGAGCCCATGTGAGAAGTGTCAACAGCAGCAACAGCAGCATTTTAATGTTATCACTGCATGCTTGGCATTGAATGCATTCTGAGCTTCAGCTGCAAGTCGCACTCAGTTGTTCACCAAACAACTGAGGAGGGTGATGCACAGACTCACCTGTCTCTTGAATAGTCATCCTATTAGCATTATGTGTTCTGCACAGGATGTGAAGTCCAAGAGGAGCATTGGCATCCACTGCTGCACAATGACCATAAGCATTTGAGCCTCTTGATGAAGCTCCTAAGGTTCTCGAGAAAGAAAAGCAGGCAGCTGGAATTCCAGAAGACGGCTTCATCACATTGCAACATGGTGGAATGCTGCAGACTGCTGACGGTGTTGACCTGAACAAGCCATCACTCATGATCTGGCATGGGTCAAGCTAACAATTGTTTTCTGGTCCTCTGTCCTTACACCTGCTGTACCGCTGGGATGCTTTTGAACAATCCGGATCCATTTGCCCTAGGAGCAGACGATCTGTAAGATGCAGCTCAGCTGGCCATCAGCCAGTTTGAGTAGCTTGGTACTCGTATCTGATTGTCGTCATGACCTGCCAATGGAACATTTTGCATCCCTTTTCCTCTCTGGCAGCTCCTTAATCCTGTAACGCCTTCATAACGCCTGTTCTATCCTCGAGTGCCCTCCAGTATAGTTTCCTAGTGTTTCCTCACGATTCCGATGCGGCCCAGTCGGCAGATCAGCAAGGGTCTGGTGCAGCCATCGACTGCGGTATTTGCTGCACACGGCTGTGAGATAGGCTGCAGCCATGTTGTCAACCATAAAGCTGGCCGCGCTGTACGTCTCTTGTGCCGTCCATGCTGTGCTCTGTCAGCAGACATGGACTCAAGTACTCAGTGGTCAAGTTCTGGGTCCTCTGTATGTACTTCAAGACGGTGCAAACACATCTCAGTTGGTGGCAGGTCACTCATTTGACCCCTTCCTGCAAGACGAAGAGTCTGTGCCGGCTGCAGTGCTCGTCGTCGAAGGTGAGCTATTTCTTCACGCAGCAATCTGCACCTAATACTTTGTCCCGCGGCACATTTTAGAGTGTAAGGACAGGAAAGGTCAGCTGTGCACCTCAGCTGAGGTTATGATCGCTGCTTCCAGACACCCTGGACGTGATCGCTGCTGTGAACGTGGCCAGGGAATACAATTTGACTATTGCTGTGTATGGTGGAGGAAATTGGGCTGTAAGCGACTCACAGACTTCTTCACGACTCGGTTGTCCTGCTCTGCAGCCAGCTGCACAGTCAGTGCTGAGTATAGATTGACAATATACCTGCTCAGCACTGCCACTCTTGCAATAGCTGTCATGACATGTGATCACTGCTGCATCCCAGCTAGCATGCATAAATGAAGCTCATGCTGCTTCTGCAGAAGGCTTGCAAAACTGTGCTATGTCTCACTGAATGCATGCATCAATGCGCAGATCAATGCACGCAGTGCTGATAATGGGTTGACAGTGAACTTGAGTCAGATGCGCGGGGTTGTTGTGGATCCTGTACAACAGACTGCTGTTGTCCAAGGTCCAGCCCCTTTTCTTTTGCCTTCATCTGCGCCCTGCCCTTGTCTGGCACACACACTCCAACTTGGCTCCCCTTCCCCCCTCGTGTCTTCCCTTCCCTTAAGGGTCCCGGGTCACTAAGCTTCCCCCAAAACCCAATTCAGCTCCTTGCCAGCAAATGTGCACAGCTTATCATGCGTTCTGAAAAGTGTTACACTGGCTAAGCTGCTTGCAGGAGAGTAGCCCTTCACGCTGTTGCCTGAACTGCCTTCATGTGCTGTACAGAATGCGCACAATCCTCTGACGTACCGGTGACTGAGTTTGATATATACAACATACCGTGATAGCTCACATGCATATGTGTATTCAAGAATGCAAAAGCCATCTGTCATCTGCAGTATAATGGACACTAAAGCAGACGTGTGACAGGCCGCCACACAAGAGTCACAACATGTATTTTGACAGAACCTTAGTGCACCGTATAGTTGTACGCAAGTGGTTTTATATGTATATACGCTGTGCTGTACGGTTGTACATGTGTATGCAGGTGGGGCCTTGGGAGGGGATGTGTTACATGCAGCTGAGCCCTGGGGGCTGGGGTTATCCTGGGGGGATGCAAATGTCACAGGTGCTTTTTATATATATGTATTATTATTACATGACATGAACTCATGCCAAAACTGCTGATGTGTTCAATGCTGTCTGCCATTCTGTACTACCTAGTGCGTAGAGATGCTTCTCTCCCAGACAATAAGTTGAGCAACTTGTAGCATATATGCAGGTATATATACAGGTATATATGCACGTATATACTGCTTGGTTATCAAGGCAGCTGACACCTGCAGCATCAGTAATCAAAGTAGCAGTGCCAGCATCGTCATTGCAATGTGACCTGCATGTTGTCAGTTGCATAGCGCTACAGTGAGACACGACTGTACACATGGACTGCTGTTGTTTGCATGCTGCTTATGTCTTGCCATGACTTCACCTGTGCACCACTTGCAACACTTTGCTTGAGTCTTTCCAGAGCTATGCGGATCTCATTCAAGCCAGCTCACAGCTGACATGAGTCGATTTGCACATGAGCAGTTCTAGGGTTGAGTGGACAGGTCGTAAGAGAGATCAAATCAGTGGCTAGAGCGCACAAACCAATGTTTTGAGTGAACAAACCAGAGTCACAGTAGCATAACCAGACACGGAAAGATGGAAGCGACATTCCCATATGTGCAAGATAGTGCTAGGTGAGTTGGCGGCAGCCGCAAAGTGCTGTCTAAGTATATGTTGTGAGGCCGCTGTGTTGTGCCAGGTATGGTTTGGCTCTGGGGGGAGGGATTGGGCTGTCAATGCGGCAGCATGGCCTCACCTGTGACAACATCCTTGCTGCTCAGGTTGTCATTGCAAACGGCTCTTTGGTAAGCAAGCATCAGACAGCAGCATCAGCAAACCTGTGGTGGACTCTGGCACCCTTCTGCCTGCACGCGCACTAGCAGTGTACAGCAGCCAAACTACTGAACAAGCACTGTTTGCTGGTTGACTGAAGGGCAATTTTACTGAGTGTCTTCACAATATTTTGATTGTACCTCTGGTGCTTTTTCTTGCCTGCTGTTGACTTTGCATCGAAGCCAGGTAGTGCTGTTGGGCTGCATGCTGGGTTGCAGACCTGGGCTGCATGCTGTACAGCACATGAGACACACTATTGCATAGTGAAATCACAATAAAGCTCCGTTGTTATCACAACAACATGTTTACAGCAGCAACATAATAAGATAAACATAAATAACAACCATATATGAATAGTGACAATTCAGTAATAATGACTGAACAGTAAGAAGACTGATAACAGCAAAAACAACGATGACAAGCAAAAGTGATACGTTGTTGGATGCTTGCGTGCAGATTGAGATCTCAAGCAGTGTGAACCCCGAGCTGCTGGCGGGCCTACGAGGAGCTGGCACTGTCTTTGGTGTTGTCACTGAAATCACCTTCCAGCTGTTTGGGGGGACGGGGGATGTGTATGCCGGCAATCTCATCCTGCCAGATGATGCTAACCTCACCACCCTCCAGTAAGCTTTCCCCTGTTGTACAATATAAAAAACATGAGGTGCATTGGAAACATACATCAAATCACAAGTCTAAAACAGCAACTTGACGCAAACATTTCATTTGATCATGCATCTCCAGGAATGAGCATGTCATCCTTCACAGTCCATACACAAGCATGGCACTGACAGACCACAGCATCTTTGATCTACACATCATGTCTGACTGAAAGTCTGCTGCACAGCTGGGATACAGGTAAGTTGTTGGACCCAAGCTGCTTATGTCCCCCCCAAAACCCCCCCCCCCCCCTGTTTTGCAGTTACTCAAAGATGCTTTGTGTATGGGTAAGTTGTCTGACCCAAGCTGCTGATGTTCCCCCCCACCCCCCTCTGTTTTGCAGGTATCTTTTGGAGTTCACGGCTGAAGCTCTGGCAGAGTATCCTGGCTTGGGACTTGAGGTCTTTGGTATGACAAGTCAAGCTTGGATTACAGTACGCCTCAGTACATGCTGTGTAGAACCTTTCTTGATGTCTCAAGCACTATCCCATCATGCAGCATGCCCAAAAAGTGTCACCATGATCATTTATGAGCGTCATACATCACCCTAGAGGCATTGAGTTTTAACTGCTGTTGTTGCTTCATGTATCACGATCTTGTATAAACAGCATGTGTCATCTATGACTGATGTTGAGAAGCCATGTATAACAGTCCAGAAACAGCCATTGCTTCTAGAAGTGCTTCTGTGCCAAGTGCACTCATCTAATGGAGAGCCAAACAGTCAGAATTATCTGTCGGGGATCACAGTTGCTAGAACACTGTATGCTGAGGGCATGACAGTAAAGCTGCTGGCTGCAGGTGAACTTCCATGGGCCGGAAACAATGGAAGAGAAAGTCGCGGTTTTCGCCCCACTACGTCAGATGGACCCAATCTCTGTGAGCCCTCAGACTTGCTCCAGCGTTTGCCAGTGATCTATGCATAGTGTGTATGCATAGTGTGTCATACAGATATAGTATATCTGCACTGGTGGCATGTTGAAGGCCTTGCTGCTTATAGTGTCAGGTTATGCATTAGGCATTGTCATGAGTGTCGTCCAATCCTCAGCTGATGCTTGTGAAACTTGCGTCAGTTTTGCACCATTCCTGGCTTGCAACCAGTAGCCACCCAATCTGCTCTCGCCCAAGTTCCATGCAGACAGACTGCTACAGACTAGCCCCTTGCTTGCTGAACTTCCCCACTCTTTCCCCAGTCATGTGTTCATTACATTGCTGCCAGCATAGTATTGTTGCACCAGTGCATGGTGGGAAGGCTCACAAATATTCCAAATTCATTGGTTTTCGTTACATTCTTGTTACAATGTGGTGTACTTGTCATGTGTTGATTTAGTGTACGCTGCGGAGGAAGGTACGGCAACAGATGGCGTATTTTACTGCGTGATATGGCGCATTACCGTATGTATCTGGAACGCTTAAAAACCCATTCTGTTCTGTCTCATATGAATGGAATGTGTGCAGGATTTGCTGGCACCAGGAGCCTCCAACTTCTATGCTGTCAATGACTTCCTTGGTGCTGCTGGCTCCCAAGCGCCTACAAAGGCCTTTACCTTCTCAGGCCTCATGAGCGACAAGCAGGTCAGTGCGTCTGCAGCTATGCCTGGTTTGAAACACAAACCGTGTGAGAGGCAACATGTCTTTTTGCAAACATGTGACCAAAGTGCGCTGAATGATCCTGTTGTGGCTGATCCTGAAAGCAGTACGATCTTTGGCTTGCGCTGTGCAAGCATGGTTGCAAGCGTCATGCCTTTGCAAACTACATCTCAGTACACCTTGCACAGTCACCAATTGACTGCTGTGCAAAGTGACGTTGCACTTTCTGATGTCGAAGTAACATCACCTGTAAAACAAACTGTTGCACAGTGGGTGTTTCCACTGGTCATGCGGCAGTCCAGCGTCACAGACCTTCAGTCTGTACGTGAGGAGCAACAAGCTACGCATTGTTGGCATGCGTATGCAGTTCAACAGTGGAGGGCTGGAAGCTTTGCTGGAAGCTAATCGTGTGGCCATGGCACCTAACGGGGCAGTGCTCCTCACAGGTTGATTACCTTGTGAAGTCACTGAAGTCACTGCATGGAACAATGGCCTTCTAGCATGAACCTCTCATCGTGTAAGCTGCACTACTAACATTAAAGTGGTGAATTTGGGCTTGCCAATGTCAACATGATGCAGCTGTGTGTGAGGTTGGACATTGATTCGTGTGACTATCCAGTTGCTGGCAGCATGTGTGATATAGTTTTTTCTTTGGAAACACTTCAGAGAGCCTTTGCAGCTTGTTTGTTTGGGCAAAGCAAGGGTGACTGGACATTCATATAAACTACACACAGGCTTGCTGAACGGTACCCTAATCTTTACATTTTGTTCATGTTTTGCCCTGAATAGACATAGATTGTATAAAGATGATGCAGTCAGGCCCCAGCTCCAGACAATGCATCTTATGCGGCTGTTGAGTGAGTTTGACATAGCGCGTTTGAGTCTGAGTCTGAGTCTGAGTCTGAGTCTGAGTCTGAGTCTGAGTCTGAGTCTGAGTCTGAGTCTGAGTCTGAGTCTGAGTCTGAGTCTGTAGGTTTGGGTGTGAGTTTGAGTGTGGGTTTGGGTTTGGGTTTGGGTTTGGGTTTGGGTTTGGGTTTGGGTTTGGGTTTGGGTTTGGGTTTGGGTTTGGGTTTGGGTTTGAGTTTGATTTTGAGTTTGAGTTTGAGTTTGAGCACTAGTGCTGAGCCTGGCAGAAGTTAAGTGTGCCTCCCGGAAAACAACAACAAAACAAAAAGATGGAAAAAAATAATCAGCAACCGCGTCATCCTGTAATGTACAGATGCTTATGCTGCAGAGTGCACGCACAAGTATGCGGTGCTGCATGTACCGACGTGTGGTGCAATGTGCAGCTGTGTGGTGCTGCAGATTGGTTAGGAGGAGCTGTAGAGAACACAACAAGCTACACGCCATTCAACGGCGCCTACATGCATTACTTCTGGTCCATTCCTGGAGCTGACACAAATGGTCTGCTGGCAAAGGCTGCTGAGCTGCAGAACATCATGACTGATCATACTATCTACTTCTACCCATATGCCAACCTTGCTACTGATCCCAACCCAGGTGACATACACTGCAATGACATGTCTTTGCTGACAATATCTTATATCAGGTTGGGCTGACAACTTTGCAGTGCTCAGCATTTTCTGTCGTCAGCACTCTGTGCTGCAGCCTGAGGAGGCCAATAACAGGATCACTGAAATGCACAGAACTTCTTGGTCTTGCACAATGTCAGCATGCACAAGGGTTATCACATCACTCAGCATGCATAGGTATCATATGTGGGCAGAAATGCTTCAAAAGAGCATCCTGGTGACGCCATGTAACCACGACATTGCATCAATGACATTGCTTACCATGTTGTTGCAGCGCAGTCCTGCATGGATAGTGGTTGAGCATATGTTGATGCTATGACGCATTGTGACCGATGTGTACATAGCCTTGTGCTGTCTCAAGATGCAACATATGACCTCATGCAGTGTCAATATGCATCATACAAGTGATCACCCCATGCATGTTTGCATAATTCCATCCTCATAGTCCAGTGCAGGCGTGTAATCTCCCTGATGTTGCTTGCAGAGGACAACCTTGCAAGCAAAGTAGGAGGAGAAGAGAACCTAGAGCAGCTGCAGTACCTCAAAGGCCTGTTGGACCCAGAAAACCTATTCAGGAACCATCAATTGAGAGGTCTGACACCAGACTCTAGGTCGCCAGTGAGCGCAGAGGGCCATACAGCTAGCAGCTAGCAGCCTAGCTGGTTCAGACGTGGCCCTTGCTCATGAGCATCATTCACAAACCGTTGCAACACCACTAAACTGAAGGGTGAAGGGCGAAACTGAAGGCATATCACCCTTCAGTCAAACTATTTGCACACAGCTAGCTGTTTCATTGGCTTGGATTGTTTGGACCTGGAGACGCATTTGGGCTCATGCAAAGTCCGTGTACCAACATGCGGAAGGGCTGAGAGTAGCGGCCTCAGATTGCGTTTTGTAGCTCCATTGGGAGATGCTTCCCCTAAGCCGCATATGGACGTATGGCGTGCTGTGTTTTGGTATCATCAATAAACCGTTTCCAGCTCATGATGAGCTAGGTATCATACATAATGTGCCGGACAAGTCTTATCTATTCAGAGCAGCCTGTTTTGTTCATCGCTGTAAAGCCTACTCGTATGACACATTTGACAATCACTGCAACATCATCGAATCTAGACCTAGGGCAGCCAGGTGGGCGAGGCGCCTTTGACTTCCAAAGGCTTCACCAATCAAAAGCATATTAACAACGTTGGTCACGTCACAAATTCTGGACATGACTTAGACATCTTTTGTCGAATGTACAGCACCTCGCAGTGGCTGCATACAGCCGCATCTGTTGCAACATTTCAATTGAAGTGGCACCCCGTCAGATCTTGTCGAACATATTCATCTTTGCAAAAGCTGCCTTGCTTTGTCGGAGACTGGCTCAGTGCATGCTCAATGTGAAAGCTTGCAGTGCATGCCTGTAAATTCGATGGCAGTACTGGTTTGATTGCTGATCTGCAACGCTCAGTCAATAACATGCATGAGCATACGTTGTGTTCATTCAACGGAGTTCTACTGGTGCGTTGAAGTGTTGCAGCAATGTCAGCACATGTGGTACAACCTTGTACAGCAAAACAAGCAGAAGACGAGACAGCTGGTTGTTATTTGCACTGTAACGCCTTCACAACGCCTGCTCTATCCTCGAGTGCCCTCCAGTACAGCATCGCTTCTATACTACGTGGCCCAGTCGACATGCCAGCATGGGTATGATGCAGCCAACGACTGCGATGTATGCTGCACACAATCAAGATCGACACATCAGCTTGACGGCTTTCGGATAGGCTGCAGCTATGTTGTCATCTATAAAGTTAGCTGCGGTATACATCTCTTGTGCTGTCAGTGCAGTGCACTGTCAGCAGACGTGGACTCAAGTGCTCAGTGGTCAAGTTCTCGGTCCGCTGTATGTACTTCAAGACGGTGCAAACACGTCGCAGTTAGTAACAGGGCATACAGTTGACCCCTTTGTGCAAGATCTTGAGTCTGTGCCAGCTGCAGTGCTCGTCGCCGAAGGTTAGCTGTATCTTCAGGAAGCAATTGATACGTAACACTTCGTCCCACGGCACTACTTCAGAGCCTCAAGACAAGTCAGCTGTGCACTCAGCTGTGATTTATGATTGCTGTTTGCATACACCCTGGATGTGATCGCTGCGGTGAACGTGGCCAGGGAATACAATTTGACTATTGCTGTGTATGGTGGAGGACATTGGAACGTACGCAACCCACACACTTCTTCACAAATAGGTTGCCCTGCTCTGCAGCCAGCTACACAGTCAGTACTGAGTGATCATTGACAGATGATCCTGTTCAGCATTGCCATTATTGCAACAGCTGTTACTGCTTCATCCAAGCTGGCATGATTACACAATCTGAAACCTTTGGCAGAAGGCCTGCAAACCCTCTGATATGTCTGACTGCATTGCAGATCAATGCACGCAGTGCTGACGATGGGTTGACTGTGGACTTGAGTCAAATGCGGGGGGTTGTTGTAGATCCTGTACAACAGACTGCTGTTGTCCAAGGTCCTGCCCCCTGATCTAGCCCTACCCTTGTCTGTGCACACACAGTCCAGCCTGCCTCCCGTCCTCCCTTATCCTTTGCTTTCCCTTCCACCAAAACCAAACTCACCTCCTTGCCAGCAACTGTGCACAGCTTATCATACTGCTTGTGTTCTGAAAGGCTTTATATTGGCTTTTTTGCTTGCAGGGGAATAGCCTTTCTTGCTTCTGCCTGACCTGCTATTAAGTGCCACTTTGTATGGGTTGCGCACAATTCTCTGTCGTGCCAGTGACTTTGATGTCTACAGCACTGTGAAAGCTCACATGCACACATACATACACCCCCCATACAAACCCACAATATATACATACACGCAAAAGCCACCTGTCATCTGCAGTACAAGTCAGGCTACAGCAGACATGCAACAGGCTGCCACACAAAGGAGTGACGATCCGGAGTGAGAAAACCATAGTGTGCCATGTAGTTGTACCTGATGTGTGGTTTGACAAACACGCATGTTGTGCTAAACAGTCATACATGTGCATGCAGGTGGGGCTTTGGGAGGGGATGTGTTACATGCGGCTGAGCCCTGGGGGCTTGGGCTACCCTGGGGGGATTCCAACGTCACAGGTGCTCCCATGTGACATGACTCGTGCCAAAGTGCTGATGTGTCCAATACTGTCTGCCATGCTGCACTGCCTAGTGCTCAGAGATGCTTCTCTTCCCGACAGCAAGTTGAGCATCCTGTTGCACACTGCTCGATCATCAAGCCAGCTGACACCTGCTGCAGCAGTAACGTGCCTCCATCGTGACATGGCACTGCATTTTGTCTGTTGCACAGCACTACAGTGAGGCTTGGCAGTACACATGGGCTGCTATTGTTTGCACGCTCCTCATGCTGTACACCTCTTGCAACAGTTCGCAACATGGGAGATTCATCGCCATCTGTGCAAGACAGGTTTGGGTGAATTCACGGCAGCTATAGACTGCTGTCTAACCATATGTTGTGAGGTGGCTGTGTTGTGCCAGGTATGGGTTTGGCGCTGGGGGGAGGGATTGGGCTGTCAATGCGGCAGCATGGCCTCACCTGTGATAACATCCTTGCTGCCCAGATTGTCATTGCAAATGGCTCTTCGGTGAGAAACCACCTGACAACAGCATGTGCAAATCAGTGGTGGACTCTTGCGCTCACCTGCCTGCATGCGCATTAGCAATGCACTGCAGCCCAAGGACTGGACAAGCACTAGTTGCTCATGACAGAAGGGCGTTTTTGCTGAGTGTGTTGTGAAACTTGACTATAACCCTGGGACCTTGCCTTCTATTGACACTTCATCCGCGCCTCTGTGCCACAAACCGTTCCATCTGTGTGCTGTACATCTTAGTGTATCTCTAGTGTGTTGCATACCTTAGTATATCTATAGTGCCCAGAAACTTTCCTTGGCTGTTTGTTGAAGCTGGGTACTGCTGTTGGGTTGCATGCTGGGTTGCAGACCTGGGCTGCGGTACGTCACAGCATTGCCTAGTAGCATCATGCTAACAACATGTCTACAGTATCAACATAATCAGAAAAATAACAGTATTGTAGTAATAGCACAATCACATCAAGAATGATCATGACAATCATAAGGACAGCAGCAGCAGCAGCAGCAGCAGCAGCAGCAGCATCCATAACAGTAACAACAATAAGTAAAAACAATATGTTGTTAGTGTGCCTGGCTGCAGATTGAGATCTCAAGCAGTGTGAACCCTGAGCTGCTGGCCGGCCTACGGGGAGCCGGCACCGTCTTTGGTGTCGTCACCGAAATCACCTTCCAGCTGTTTGGGGGGACAGGGGATGTCTATGCCGGCAACCTCATCCTTCCAGATGATGCTAATTTTACCACCCTCCAGTAAGCCCTCCCCTGCAGATTTAGAAAACAATAGTCACGAGGCGAATTGTGAAATATACATCAAAACAAAATCATCAAATGACAAGATCACCACAATGAAGCAAATGTCTGATTTGATCATACATGAGCCTGGCATCCTTCACAGTCTGTATACAAGCATATGCTTGGCACTGACTGCACTGACAGACCACAGTAGTTTTGATGTATACATCATGTATGAATGAGTTTCTGCTGCACAGCTGTCTGCAAGGCAGGTACAGCAGCCGTGGCTGCTACTGTGCACATTGTTACTGTGTTACTGTTTCTGTGCACCACACGGTAGCATAACTTTACATGGCATCACAAGTCTGCATAACAATTGATTGCAAAAGGCTACGTCATCTGACCCTGAGCTGCTGACATATTGCCCCAAATTTGCAGCTACCTGAAACCTGTGTGTACGGCTACTTTGTGTATGGCTACTTTGTCTGAACCCAAGCTGCTGACATGTCCTCGCCCCTGATTTGCAGATACCTGATGGAGTTCACGTCTGAAGCTCTGGCAGAAAATCCTGGCTTGGGAATTGAGGTCTGGAGTCGCCCTGGTCAAGCCTGGATTACGGTACGCCTCAGTACACGCTGTGTAGGGCTTGGATTACGGTATGCCTCAATATATGCTGTGTAAGGCTTGGATTACGGTATGCCTCAATACATGCTGTGTAAGGCTTGGATTATGGTACGCCTCAGTATGCGCTGTGTAGGGCTTTTCTTGACACTGCAAGCAGTATCTTATTACAGATACAGACACAAAGGTGCGTTCATGGCATCAAGACAGGGTCTCTCCAGCAACAATTGCGCAGTATTCAACTAGTGATAAGAAAATCCTCACAGCCTGTATGGGCTGAAGTACAGACAAAAGTGAAGTCAAACAACTACTTGTCTGAGGTTGTCACAAATGGTCGCAAAGGTTGTCGCTGCTGCTTTTGTCATGATCATGTATGAGCGTCATACATTGCCCTAGAGTTGTTGAGACTGAATGCCTTCCACAATGGTTCAGAAAGAGCTGTCGGCTCTTGAAGATCTTTTGTGCACAATGCATGCAGAGTGCAGCCATGCAATGGACAGCTGAACAGTCATAGTGTCTGCGTCGGATCACATTTGCTCACACAACTTGTGCTGAAGGCATGACAAATGGTGTTAGCTGCAGGTGAACTTCCATGGGCCAGAAACAATGGAGGAGAAAGTTGCTGTCTTCGCCTCACTGCGTCAGATGAACCCAATCTCTGTGAGCATTTAAACAGTTGCAGCCAGTGAGTCATGCATAGTGTGTACATGCAGTGGTGGCATGTCAAAAGGCTTGCTCTCGTTTGATTCAAGTGTGCATCAGGCTATCGTAGTGAGTATCATTTGATCCTCAGCTGGAGCTTGTGGAAGTTGTGTAGATTTTGCATCATCCCTGGCCACACCAGCCACCCAATCTGCACTCCCTCAAGGTCCAGACAACATGCTATGCAGCCAGTCAGGCAAACTAACAGCCCCTTGCTTACTCACTTTTCTGACTTACTTCCCAGTCACACACTCATTGTGTTGCTGCTGCTGCCAGCATAGTACTGTTGCATTCTGGGCAGCCCTGTATAATACTTTGCTTCTCATTAAATTGACGCCAAAAGCTGCAGCCTTTTCTTTTTTACTGTTGCATATTTGTGTTGTGGGTCGGCTGTCAAATTTCCCAATCAGTAATGAAAAAGTTGATCGGTATATCATCCTTGCTACATTGTGGTGTAGTTGTTATGTGTTGATGTAGGAAACATGTGAATGTGTGTTGTGCAGGATCTGTTGGCACCAGGAGCCTCCAACTTCTATGCTGTCAACGACTACATTGCTGCAGCCACCAGCAATCCTCATGCGCCTGCAAAGGCCTTTGTCTTGTCAGGCCTCATGAGCCAAGAGCAGGTCAGCGTGTCTGTAGCGGTGCCTTGTTTGAAAGACGAGCTGTTTGTGTGAGAACATGCCTTTTTGCAGATGTGTGACCAAACTGTGCTGAGTGATTCTGTCTTGGCAGATGCTGAAGTTGCAGTTCGATCCTTGGCTTGCGCTGTATAAGGAATGTTACAATCAAAACACTTTTTTGCCTATATTTCAGTATACCTTGCACAGTCACAGTTTGACTGCTGGGACCTGGGCCGATGCAGCTTGCAATTCCTGATGTCAAGGTATATTCACACATTATATGTTCATACGAAGTGTTGTACAGTGGGTGCTTCCGTAAGTCATGCCGCAGTCAAGCGTCACACATCTCAAAGCTGAAGGTGAGAAGCAACAAGCTACACACTATTGGCATGCATATGCAGTTCAACAGTGGAGGGCTGGAAGCTTTGCTGGAAGCTAACAGCGTGGCCATGGCGCCCAGCGCAGCAGTCCTCCTCACAGGTCAGCAAGTTTGTCCAGTGACTGCATGGATCATCATCATCATCATCATCATCATTATTATTATTATTATTACTATTATTATTATTATTATTATTATTATCATCATCAATATTATTGTTACTATCATTATGTAATCATAATAAAAACGTTGTTAACATCATTACTGCATGGAACAGTCCCTTTCCAGTGTCAACCTTTTTCCCAGCAAGCTTCACTACTAACAGGAACATGGTGAAACCAGGCCTGTCAGTGTCTCTGACGTGTGTAAGATCAGTTGTGGATGAGTGACTGTTCAATTGCTGGCAGCATGGCCGTTGTACATATTCCCTGCAATCAGGTCAGAGAGCCTGTGTAGCTTGTGGTTTTAGGCAAGGCACACACACTTGCTGAATGGTACCTCAATCAATAAGTTCCTTGCATCTTGACCCTGTGTAGACGTGCATTCTCGTGAAGACAAGGCAGCCAGACCTACCCACAGACAATTTGAATCATGCATCTGTTGAGTGAAGTTGCCCCTGTGCCTTTGAGCAGTAGTGCCAAGCCTGGCAGAACTCAAGGACGCCTCCAGCAATTGTGTCATCATGCAATGTACAGATATGCTGTGCTGCAGATTGCATGTACAGGTGTGTGGTGCTGCATGTACAGACCTGTATTGCAATGTGCAGATTGGTTGGGAGGAGCTGTGGAGAACACAACAAGCTACACGCCGTTCAAAGGCGCCTACATGCATTACTTCTGGTCCTTTCGTGAACCCCGACACAGATATTCTGCTGTCTAAGGCTGCTGAGCTGCAGAACATCATGACAGACCACACCACCTACTTCTACCCATATGACAACCTTGCTACTGATCCCAACCCAGGTGACATACATCACAGTAGCATGTCTTTGCTGACAGGATTTGCAGTGCTCAGCATTCTACATCTTCAACACTCTGCATTGCAGCCTGAGGAGGCTATCATCTTGATCATCTTGATTGCCAAAAGTTGCAGGCATTTCTTGGGGTCTTTCAGGGGGTCAGCATGACGAGGGTCATGACACCACTCAGCATGCATATGTATCTTACATTGGCAGAAATGCGTCAAGAGAGCAGTCTGGCAGCGCCATGTCATCATGACATTGCATCAATGACAGTGCTCATCAGATTGCTGCAACACAGCCATGCGTAGGTCGTGGGCATGATGTGATGCAGTGTGATCCCATATGATCTTCTGACGTTGCTTGCAGAGGCAAACCTGGCATGCAAGGTAGGAGGAGAAGAGAACCTAGAGCAGCTGCAGTACCTCAAAGGCATCTTGGACCCAGAAAACCTATTCAGGAAGCATCAACTGAGGGGTCTTACACCAGTGACCCATATCTGCCCATTAAGGCACGAGGTGGGCCTAGGGCCCTTAGGTCCTCGGGCCCAGAGAAGCCATACAGCTAGCTGTTGTAGGCGTGCCCTTGCTCCCTCAAATCCGTGGGCAGTTTACTTGCTAAACCGGAATGCTCAGTCAATACCATGCTGTGTTCATCCTTCAAAGCACTTCCACTGGTGCAGTAGAGTGTTCCAGCAATGTCAGCACATGTGGCACAACCTTACCCAGCAAAACAAGCAGGAAACAATCCTTGCAATTTCCTTCGATTGTAACGCCTTCATAACGCCTGTTTCTATCCTCGAGTGCCCTCCATTACAGCATCGCTTGAATTCCGATATGGCCCAGTTGACAATCAGCATGGGTATTATGCAGCAAACGACTACGGTATATGCAGCACACAATCAAGATCGGCATATCAGCTTGACGGCTTTGGGATAGACCGCAGCCATGTTGTCAATCATAAAGCTAGCGGTGCTGTACGTCTCTTGTGCCGTCAGTGCTGTGCGCTGTCAGCAGACGTGGGCTCAAGTACTCAGTGGTCAAGTTCTCGGTCCGCTGTATGTACTGCAAGACGGTGCAAACACGTCGCAGTTGGTGGCAGGGCACACAGTTGACCCCTTTGTGCAAGACGAAGAGTCTGTGCCGGCTGCGGTGCTCGTCGCCGAAGGTGAGGTATATTGTCATAGTTTCACGCAGCGCTCGATACGCAGCATAACTTCTACCGCACACCTTCAGAATGCTAGGACATGTCACCTGTGCACCTTAGCTGTGGTTATGATTTCTGCTTGCAGACACCCTGGATGTGATCGCTGCTGTGAACGTGGCCCGGGAATACAATTTGACTATTGCTGTGTATGGTGGAGGACATTGGCCAGTAAGCACCTCACGGACTTCTTCACACGACTGGGTCCCCCTGCTCTGCTACCAACTGCACTGTCATCACTGAGTATTCCTTGGCAATATATCATGTATACATTTAATCAGCATTGCCATTTTGCAACAGCTGTCACTGCTTCATCCTAGCTGGCATGCATCAACAACCTGAAGCCCTGGCTGTTACTGCAGAAGGGCTGCAAAACTTGTGATTTGTCTGACTGCAACTGCAGATCAACGCACGCAGTGCTGACAATGGGTTGACTGTGGACCTGAGTCAGATGCGCGGGGTTGTTGTGGATCCTGTACAGCAGACTGCTGTTGTCCAAGGTCCAGCCCCTCTTCTTTTGCCTTGATCTTGCTCTGCCCTCGTCTGTGCGCACACAAACCAGCCTTGCTCTCCCATCCCTCTCCTCAGCCTCCAACCCACCTGCTTACCAGCATCTGTGTAGCTTATCATGCCGCATATGCATGTGTGGACCCCCCTTGGGTGATCCCTCCAACTGCCTTCATCTGCTGCTTCATCTGCCATTTCATCTGCCACTTCATCTGCCACTTCACATGGGATGCAAACAAACCTCTGTCATGCCAGTAACTTTGATGCACATGTTGAAATCTCAAATGCATATGCAAGAGCCGTCTGTCAAACCACATCTGTAGTACAAGTGATACTACAGCAGACATGCAACACATTGAGACATAAACGAGTCACAATGTGGTTTTTGACAGCACTGTGCTGCATGCAGGGTACAGCTGTACATGACATGTGTTCTGACAAAACCACATCGTGTGTTTTGTATAGTCGCACATGTGCGTGCAGGTGGGGCGTTGGGAGGGGACGTGTTACATGCGGCTGAGCCCTGGGGGCTTGGGCTACCCTGGGGGGATGCAAACGTCACAGGTACTCCCATCTGACATGACTCATGCCAAAACTGTGCAAGGCAGCTGACACCTGCTGCAATAGCACTGTACAGGCACATGCGCCAGCATCATGACACCTCGCTGCACTGTGACCTGCATTTCGCCCGTTGCACAGCCCTAATGTGCAACACAACAGTACACATGGACTGCTGTTGTTTGCACGCTCCTTTTGCCTTGCCAGTCGAGCTGTGCACCGCTTGCAACACTGTGTGAGAGTCCTTCCTGTGCGTACATTGCCATTTGTGCAAGATATGTTTAGGCGAATTGGCAGCAGCTGCAGACTGCTGTCCATATTATATGTTGTGAGGTAGCAGCTGTGTGGTGCCAGGTATGGGTTTGGCGCTGGGGGGAGGAATCGGGCTGTCCATGCGGCAACATGGCCTCACCTGTGATAACATCCTTGCTGCCCAGATTGTCATTGCAAACGGCTCTTTGGTGAGCAATCATCTTTAGGCATTGTCTGCAATTCTGTGGTGGAGTCTGGCCTGCGCAGTATCAGACAACAGCAGCAGCAGCAGCAGCAGCATTAGCAAAGATGAAAATTGTAACAATAACAACAACTATAAGAGATCATGAGTATGCTTGGCTGCAGATTGAGATCTCAAGCAGTGTGAACTCTGAGCTGCTGGCAGGCCTACGAGGAGCTGGCACCGTCTTTGGTGTTGTCACCGAAATCACCTTCCAGCTGTTTGGGGGGACAGGTGATGTGTATGCCGGCAACCTCATCCTTCCAGACGATGCTAACCTCACCACCCTCCAGTAAGCCCTCCCCTGTTGTACATTGAAAAGCCTTTGCAATATGCAATGGAAACGGTTGTAGCAAAACAAACTGAAGCAAACATCTCATTTGATCACACGTTTTCAGGAATGACCATGTCATCTTTCAACGTCCATCAACAAGCATGGCACTGACAGACCACAGCAGCTTTGCTCTACACATCGTTTGTCCATGTCTCTCTGCTGCACAGCTGTAGCACAACAATCTGCAAGGCAGGTACAACAGCCATGGCTGTTACTGTGCGCATTGTCACTGTTACTGTTGCTGTGTAGAACTCGGTAGCCCAAGTTACATGGCATTACAAGTCAGCATCCAAAAGTTGGATAGCTGCTGGTATGTTGCCCCTGATGGCTAAGTTGTCTGACCCAGGCTGCTGATGTGCTCCCCCCCCTCTCCTATTTTGCAGGTACCTTTTGGAGTTCACGTCTGAAGCTCTGGCAGAATATCCTGGCTTGGGAATTGAGGTCTGGAGTCTGCCTGGTCAAGCTTGGATTACGGTACGTACTCAATACGCCTCAATACATACCATATACGCCTCAATACATACCATGTACGCCTCAATACATACCGTATACCCCTCGATACACGCTGTACAGAGCCATTCTTGCCGTCTCAAGCACAACTCTGCAATAAAGATGAAAGCCACAAGAAGCATTCATGGCATTCATGGAGAACCTGAAGGTCTCTCAAATTTGTGATGTTCAACTAGTAACAAGCACTTTTTTACAGCTGGCAAGGGCTCCTTCACAGAAGACAATCGTGCTGAAGTTATACAACTACTTGTTTGAGTTCATCACACGTAGTTGCAAAGTGTTGCTGCTGCATCAGCGATGATCAATTGTGAGCATCATACATCATCCTAGAGTCATTGAGTGTGATGGTCCGAAAGCAGCCGTCGGCTCAGGAAGGTTTTCCGTACACAATGCACGCAGAGTGCACCCACTCAATGGAGAGCTGAACAGTCAGAACTACCTGTGTTGGATCACACTGCTGAGACAATGTATGCTGACAGGCATGACAACAGGTGTCGGCTGCAGGTGAACTTTCATGGGCCAGAAACAATGGATGAGAAAGTCGCTGTCTTTGCCCCACTGCGTCAGATGGACCCAATCTCAGTGAGCACTCAACCTTGCTTCAACATTTGCCAGTGAGCCATGCATAGTGTAAATCTGCATGGTGGTGTGTCAAGGGGCTTGCTGTCATTAGGTTCAAATGTGCGTCAGGCCTGGGAATGAGTATCATCTGATCCTCAATTGACGCTTGTGATATCTGCAAAAACTTTGCACTGTTCCTGGCTCATGCCATCAGCCACTCAAACTGCACTTGCCCAAAACTGCAGCATGCAGACACATTGCCATGCACCCAGTCAGTCAAATTATCAGCCATTTGCTTGCTGACTTCCCTCTTTGACTTTCCAGTCACGTACTTATTGCGTTGCTGCTGCTGCCAACATGGTACTGTTGCACTGAGGTATGGTCAAATACCTCACACAAATTCCAATTCATCCAACATCATCATCATGCCATGAAGAATTGCTACGCTCGTGTTGCACAACATGGTACAGTTGTTATGTGTTGATTGAGTGAACATATAAGATATGTTGTGCAGGATTTGTTGGCACCAGGAGCCTCCAACTTCTATGCTGTCAATGACTACATTGCTGTTGCCAGCTTCCAAGTGCCTGCAAAGGCCTTTATCTTGTCAGGCCTCATGAGTGAAGAGCAGGTCAGTGCGTCTGTAGCAGTGCCTTGATTGGAAGGCAAGCTGATTGTGTGAGAGGCGACTTGCCTTTTGTTAAATGTGTGACTACACCTTGTGCAATGACTCATCGACTGCTGCGCCCAGGGACTATGCTGCTTGCACTTTCTGATGTCCAAGTAAAATCATGTGTCATAGGTTTATATAAATTGTTGCACAGTGGGTTTTCCTATTGGACACCCAACATTCTAGCATTGCAGACTTCAACAAAATTGTACATGAAGAGCAGCGTGCCAAGCACTATTGACATGCATATGCAGTTTAACAGTGGAGGGCTGGAAGCGATGCTGGAAGCTAACGGGGTGGCCATGGAACCTAGCGGGGCAGTTCTCCTGACAGGTCAGCAACTTTGTCCAGTTACTCTGCTAGTTACTGCCAGTTACTCTGCTAGTTACTGCCAGTTACTGCTAGTTACTGCCAGTTACTGCTAGTTACTGCCAGTCACTGCACAAAACGATGGACATATGGCGTACACCGTTTCGTCAGTAGCATGAATGACTAACAGGAGAATGGTGAAGTTAGGCCTGCCAGTGTCAATGATGCAGCTGTGAGTGAGATTGGACTTTGATTAGTGTGACTATTCAGATGCTGGCATCATCGTCATTGTATATGTTTCCCTGGAACGGCCTTCTTAGAGCCTTTGCAGCCTTGTGGTCTTCAACAAAGCAAGAGTGGTTGGACATTCACTTCACACACACAGACTTGCTGAATGGCACCCTTGAATTCCATGCATGATTCCATCCATTACCCTGTGTAGACCTGCTTTCTTGCAGAGACAACTCAGCCATGGACAACACAACCTATGCACCTGTTGGGAGAAGTTGCCACAGCACAGCAGTGAAGAACACTGATGCTGAGCCTAGTATACATCAAGGGTACCTCCAGCAATTGTGTCATCATGCAATGTGTGGTGCTGCAGATTGGTTAGGAGGGGCTGTAGAGAACACAACAAGCTATACGCCATTCAACGGCGCCTACATGCATTACTTCTGGGCTTTTCCTGACCCCGACACAGATGTTCTGCTGGCAAAGGCTGCTAAGCTGCAGAACATGATGGCAGACCACACCACCTACTTCTATCCATATGACAACCTTGCTACTGATCCCAACCCAGGTGACATACACTACATTGGCATTGGTGACAATAGACTGGCTGACAAGCTTTGCAGTGCTCAGCATTTTGCATTGTCAACAACTGCGTGTTGCAGCCTGTGGAGAGGCTAGCATCATAATCGCTGAAAGGTGCATACCTTTCTGGTCTTTCACAATGTCAGCATGCACAAGGGTAGTGATACCACTCAGCATGCATAAGTATCTTACGTTGGCAGAAATGCATCAAGAGAGCAGCCTGCCAGCGCCATGTCATCATGACATCTCATTGATAGTGTGGCTTATCGGATTGCTGCAACGCAGTCATGCAGAGGTTGTGGGTGTGCATGTGTTGATGATGTGATGCATTGTGATCCCATGTGTAGATGACCTTGTGCAATGTTCACGTGCAACATACGACCTCATACAATGTCAACATGCAATATGCAAGCGCTGATCTCATGCATGTCTGTAAAACTCCATTCGCATAGTCCTGTGCATGTGTGCAATCTCCCTGATGTTGCTTGCAGAGGACAACCTGGCAAGCAAGGTAGGAGGAGAAGAGAACCTAGATCAGCTGCAGTACCTCAAAGGCCTCTTGGATCCAGACAACCTATTCAGGAACCATCAACTGAGAGGCCTTACACCAGACTTCTAGGTGGCCCATATGCACGGGGAAGCCATACAGCTAGCTGATCATGAGATGAGCTGATGAGATGAGCTGATAGATGAGCTGATTCAGGCGTGCCCTTGCTTGCTCACAAACCTTGTCTTCTAGATTACCAAACTGTTTACACAGCACTGGGTACCCGGTACTTGGTTGTCCATAGGCTGACTGCAGTGACTGCTTTGCCAGAAGCTGTATAGGTGACAAAATAAGTCTTGCACACAGGGCGCAAAATTTACAGAATGTCAACGCACACAGGTTTGCGTTCAGATGCTGCAGCAACCATGCATGGTTGCTCCAGCAATGCTCCCGCAGGCAACTTCGCTATATGGCCAAGGGCAGTTTCTCAGGCACGCGGCCGTGCCAAGCCGTTGCTCCCAAACTGTAGGATAAGCATATACAAACCTGCATGCTACGCAAATGCTGCTATCAAGGTAGTGACACCAGGTGCTAAGATCTCCAGTGTTGCCAGAAAGGGAGAACAAATAGAGCCGAGATGGTGTGACCAAGTTAGCTGTCTGGATCACCTGACTTGAGGCTGCATGACATTCAACGTACTCAACCAGCAGCTTCTGGACTTTCATTCAGTTTATAATGGTACACTGCAATATGTAATGGCAAAAACGCTGCAAGCAAACTTATTGTGCACAGATTGTTTGCCAGAGTACTATAGCTAAAGGTGAGACACTCTGAGCAGGCTGCTGCGGAAAGTCTCTGCGACATATGATGTATCCAACATCGACAAAATGCTCCTGCTACATCAGCTGTGTCAACAATGAGTACATCGCTGGCAAAGCTAGCTAGCACTTTAGTCAGGTTTTACTACTTGGCCGTGCTGCTGCTGTTCAGGCTGCCGCGTGCACATGCGGAAGAAGATTTTGCGCTAGCATTGAACGGTTTGCGTCGGGTGTTGCGACTGCCCTGTGACCTGAAAGGAGTTGCTGACTTTCAAAATGAAGCGATCGACCGCGTGCCTTACAAATCTGTGACTAATCTGTAACGCACGCACGCGGTCGAGCTCAAGGTTTTATTTTGCCTGCCTGCTTGTGCTTGCACAGAGTGGCAACTATGGGGTATTTCAAAATAAAACATGTACCTGCATCAGTTTCCGTCTCCATCGCTGACTGGCTGCGCAAGCATGGTCATGCAGTTCGACCTGCGCTCACTCGTGCTGAACGTGCGCAGCTAGCAGAGTGCTTCGCGTTGATGGACGGCGACGGCAGCGGAGCTATCGATGTCGATGAGCTGTCTCAGGCATTCCACGTCCTGGGACTGCATGTGACAAAACAAGCTGTCCGCGATCTAGTGGCTCGAGTAGACTCTGATGGCTCAGGTGAAGCAGCAGCAACCGTCACTCCCGGTCGCCATCTTGTCACTGTCATCTTCCAAAATACCAGCATACCTTGTAGGCGAGGTGGAGTTGCCAGAGTTCATCCAGATCATGACGATGACCAGAGAAGCAGAGCAAGAGGCAACCTTCTGGGGCGACAGGACGCCTCGAAAGCACAGTCAAGGAGATGAAGCAGTGCCATTACATTACCTGACAGCTGCATACAGAAGAAAGCGCACAGTGGATGCTATCATGGACCCAGAACTTCGTCAAGTCTATATTGACTCACCAGGGCATGCCAACAATAGGTAAGCTGACTAAGTCGCTGTACAGCAATGCCTACACACACATCTGCAATGCAGTGCGCCTGGCCAGCAGTCAACAAGTGCAATGCCTGCATAGACCAGCTGGATTCACATTTGGCATCTAAATTCACAGCACCTGCACAAACACGGTGTCCACCATATGCACATGGGAAGCTATTGTTGTCATCCAAGGCAAGCCCCAACAAACCTCAAGCTTCTCCATAGTACAGTGCCCAACGGCGTTCTGTCTGTCTTCCTGTTGTTTCTTTGTGCTGTCAAGGGCCTTGCTCTACAAGCATGCTTGCCCTTGTTTCATGTCAGGTGCATACCACATCGAAGTTGCTGTGCTACTGTGCAGTATAGCGACAGCAGCAGCGGCTGCTGAGGTGTTGGAAGAGCCAGCAATGGATCTTTCGGCAACTTTCAGGCAGTCCATGCGCTTCAACCCCCAGGGTGAGTGTTTTGCATAGAACAGAAATCAAAAAGAAACAAAAAGACTACGCCTTTCGGCGTCAAGTTGATGAGAAGCCAAGTATAGTGTTTTCCATACTCTATGGCCTGTCAATCAGCAATGAACCCTTTGTTACTTGCCATCCCCCTGGGTGTTTGTGCGCTGGATGTGTTCATCCATGTTTTTTGTGTTGTGCATACATGCTTGCAAGCAGCACCAAGACAGGCGGAACTGAGCACGAGTTGCTATGCTGCAGAACAAAGCCTCAGCAGTGTCTAGCACAATGGCATGTTCTGCACATTGGTGCACAAAGAGTTTGTTCTCACAGGTCTAAATTTGTCTGCATCCAACATCACAAGGGCGCCTCATAAGCTACACATGCACAGAATCAAATGCATCTTTGGTCAGCCACCAGGCATGCTGTTGTTCTACAACATCTCCACAATGTAGAAACGCATTTTTACTGTCCCCAGGCATCTCTGAGTTTAGATTTCTAGTGTGGGAATGACGTTTTTGAATCAAAATAGACGTTTCGGGATTGAGACGAGCTGATGGGTCAAGGCGCAATTGAGCGAGTGACTATGCTTGGTTGCAGAGAATGCTGACATGGGTACTGCTGGGACCCTCTTCAGGAGCTTGGCTGTGGACAGTTTCACACCAGAGCCTGATGATGCAGACCTATACAACCCCCTGTCTTCCAATGAACGTCAAACGCGCAGGTGACTGTCTGCCTTGATCCCAGACAACTTTGCCATGACTTCGCTTGCATGGTGCCGGGTCCAGCCCAGACGTGCTTGAGAGCTTGCAGCAAGCTCTGTGCATCGCATCTGCTTTGGTTGATGCATGCGCTGCGCACACGTTGTGCATGCATTGCTCATGCATTGTGCATTCATGACCTACTGTGCAGGCATGACAGGTGCTGACCAGCTGAACATACACACATTGATGCAGGCTCATTTGCCTGAAAGCAGAAATATCAATCGGCAGGCCCTGACTGTATGGCACTGCTGGAAGGGTGCTGTGCCCGGCCTTATACCACTTACATGTTTTCCGCACTGCACAGCCTGCAAGACCTGCATGCAAACAACCATGGTGGACCTGCAAATCCACATGGCACCAATACAAGCTGCTGCCTGACTTTGCATGCAGGGAACAGATTGAAGAAGCTGTGCGGGCTCTCTTTGCAGCAGAGGAAACGGACCTTCAGCGTGTCATTGGTGAGAGCCGGCCTCTGCATTGGCACATGGCTGAAGATTGTGTTTTACGAGTGTACAGAGTGTCTGTCACAGACTATTTGTCAGAGTATCTATCACAGACTATTTCACAAAGTGTCTGTCACAGTGCATGCAGCAAAGCCCTGTCTACTGTATGATTGTAACTGTACCTAGCTAGTTGCTGGTCAACGAAAGAGTAGCTGACCATTTGACAGCCTGCAGACATGCAGACAGACCAACCTTATTGCTGCTTGCTCTGGACAGCTCAGAAGCTCAGAAAGTCCCTTTGCAGAAGAAGCAGAATGTGTTGCAGTGACAGATTACAAGAGTCACGATTGCAAGATAGATCTCCTGATGCAGAGCCAGTCTTAGGCAAATGTTCATCTGAGCCTGTTGCTGGTCGTCAAGGCCACAACATGCAATGAAGCCAAAGCATAAAGAGCAACATCATTTGTAAGGAATCAAGATGTGGTGAATGCAGAGCAGAAACGGTGGATGAGTCCCAGTGGGCGGACGAAGAGGAAGGGGGAGTCTCCCAAGAAACAGGCCCGCAGTGCAGGCAGACGTGTTGCTCTGAGCCCCCCTCCTGCTGCTGACATGACTGCAAGCAGAAGTGGCAAGCGTGAAAGAGCTGCCTCCCCACTCAAACAGCCGGCTGAACTCACTGATGACAACATGTGAGTTTATTCAATACTGGTTATAGCTTGTGTAGCTTGTGGTAGCTCACCTACTTTGTTATCTAGACTTGGCCACAGTCTCTTGTACTGGTGAAATGTCCTTTGGTCATTCTCATCAGCTGTTTGTCATGCCTTGCATGAGCCTGCTAGGCCTATGTAACCAAATTTTGGATTCCAACAAACCCCAGCTGCTGTAGCTTTGTGTCAATGCCTTTCAATTCCTGACAGTCTTCTGCATGTGTTGCTTGGTGCACAGCTGCTGCTAGACCAGCAAGCTAAATATTGCTACAGAGGATTGCAAATGTGAGTATGCATTTGCAGGCAACCCTCAAACATCCCTGTTGTTCTGACACCAGGCACAAGCCACAAGCCAAGGCACTGAGAATTGACTCTCTGTTGTTGCAAGTGCAGGCAAGATGAGAGCAACATGATGTCAGTGACAATGCTTCTGAGGCGCAGCCCAGAGCTGGATGTTGCTACGCTTGGCCAAATGAATTTGATCTCGTCAAAGACCCTGAGGCTGTCAGCGACCCCCCCAAGTCGATGTGGCTCCCCAGATCATGTGGTGTCCAACACAACCCATCCAGTACATAAGGAGGTTGTCAGCAGCAGGCCAGTCCCCAAAGGCCGGAACGCCGTTGTGCCACATGTGGTGCATCTGAGGGATTTGCAGAGTTTGAGTTTGGGCGGGAATTCTGATGTCAGTGCAGATTCTGGCGGGAAGGAGTTTGAAGGAGTGCGCAGAACGATGCGCGGCGGGCAGGCTTGGGACCTGACGCAGTATGGTAATGCCAATGGGCATAGCACGGCAAAGCATGCGCAGCAGGGGCTGACGCAGCGTGCACAGCATGGTGTGGGAGATGCAGCAGTGTCGGCGTCTTTCAGCACAACTCAGAGCAAAATTGCAGATGCTCAGCCCAGCAATCATGCTGTTGTCACTGGCATGAGTGACAATGCTGCAGATGATGACACATTTGATCTTTATCACCTTTCCCAAACGCTGAAGATGCAGCCGCTTGCTGGCTTGCGAGAGATGCAGTCAAGCAACCGGTGTGAGTCACCAAATGGAGCAAGATCCCTTCCTCAAGGATCATGCAGCATGCAGTCGCCAGCCCTTGACTCATACGTAGCTGAGGCAGCAGCTGTTGGAGCAGCTGAGTCGCAGGGCTCCTTCAGCATTCAATCTCCCACTTTAGATTCACCTCTGAGCCGCAAAGCCAGCTCAGTGAGATTCACAATGGACCGTGCCTTCACACCTAACACAGGCACCGATGATGACTCATCACAGCGTGCAGGGGCATCCCCAGAGCTGATGCAGACAGCAAACAGCCCTTCTGTCGATGACAGAGTCATGAGTGTGAGTCTTGAGGGGAGCCCAAGCAGCAGCAGCAGTCCAGCAGGCACCATTGCAGTCAGCGCTGTCAACAGGACAGCATCATCTGTGTCCAACATCAGCACATTGAGAAGTGCCCTCAAGCAAAGTGTGAGTAATGCCAGCAGCGCAGCAGCCCTGAGCAGGGGGAACAGCACCTTGAAGGGGAGTGTGTCTGGCGTCAGCTTTGCTTTCGCTGGTGATGAAAGTAGTGCAGATAAGGAGGCAGACTCAGCGCAGGATGATGCATTGATCAAGCAGGCTTCAGGATCCTTTCCTTCCTGGCTGACTGATGGGTAGGCAGCAACTTCACATGCAGCCAGATAGCTCTTGACCACGTCATATTGCCATATGCGGTCATGTGAAAAGTGGCAGTCATGCTTACTTTTGGTTGCAGTTGTTGGCTAAGCTGATTTTGCAGAATCAGACACTTGCATTCCTTGCCAATCTGAGATCAGATGACTGCAGAAGGGCATCACAAGAGTTGAAAGTGTCAAGAGGGCAACTGACGCTGTGCGCAAGTGACCTAGGGACTTGCCTGTAGAACATGCACATCATGAAATGATGTTCAAACTTTGATGGGCCTTGTTGGCTGCAGTGACGATGAGGCCCTTGAACAGCCGCAGTTGGTGTCTTCATTGGGCGCAGAGAGATTGACACAGGATGAGGGTGAACAGCAGGAGCAAGCTGCACCACAGTCCAACAACACATGGTCATCTAGAGATTTTCACATGTCTCCTAAACAAGGCATGCAACACACGAAAGGTATGAAGCCTGTCCCAGCATTGACTTTCGATGATGTTTGTGTGGCAAACCCCACATGCAGCGCGCTGTTGCAGTGTGGTTTGTGTGGAGTGAACCTTCCGTGTGCACTCATGAGGTACCACTTTGTGCAGGTGTCAAAGGAGATGAAATGACGCAATTTGCAAGCTTGTCTTTCTTTGAGAAGCGCAGCAGGATGACCTCACATCCAACAGCAGTCCAAATCAATGCCCGCCTTTTGGCCATCAGACAGGTTGCAAAGTGTTGCTGATTATTTAAACGATATCATCTTTGTAACAATGGTGGCAAAACGGACTTTGTTCTGCTAGATGGTATGTGCATGATTGATATTGCATGCTGAAGAGTCAACGAGGAAGAAGGTATGAAAAGCACGTCTACGGCATTGTTGTGATATATTGTAGCTTGATAGACCAGGACAATGTCAGTCCATGACATTGCCTGACTGAAACTATTCTGAAAACTTTGCGTGAGCAACATTGAACAGCTATGCAGCGCCCTTGCAAATGGCAGGTGAGAAGTGCAGACAATATCTGCTGAACAGCTAGATAGTATCCTCACAATCCATTTCTGCAAGCTCTTGCTACTCATCTAACACTTCTGTACAGAAACAAGCTGACATGAAATAGCCAATGGAATAGTGACAAGGCCTGTTGTACAGTGACAACCTTATGTGCTTTTCTCAAGTTATCGTTCCCTTGCAGCTGACCTGAGCTGATTCAGGGTGTTGCGTGATGGCTGCAACCCTGTGAAGCAGCTGCAAGTGAACAAGCTTTGCATGCCTTGACCGATAAGTCGCCACCCCTCCATGCTCTGCTCCATCATTGATGCTGCATTCACAAAGCAGCTCATTGCCTGTGGATCAAGCATGTTCACTGAGAGGCGATATGGCCACAGTGCATAAGCTTTGTAAAGACAAGAATAGAATCACCCATAGAAGCTTTGGTTTCAGGTTGGTCACTGTCTGGTCCATCGCTTTCGACCACGACGTTGCCAGGCACTACATCCTTGCTCTGTAAGCCGGCCTCGGTGCTATCTTCCCTACGATGATCGGTCAGCCTTTCATCGGTGGGTCCGCCTGGCCATGGAAGAACCTCAAATCGGGTTGTAGAACTTTTGAGCCCTTTCACTTGAGGTGGTTCATATCAAACATACCGGAAGCACATTCGTTGCATTTGCTGACGCAGTTCATTCGTAGTGTTTAAGCTGCAATAAATGATGCAGCCGGCCGCAGCAGACGCTGACTAAACACGTCCACAAATGAAAGTTGTACTCTGCGCAAGCAATTTCAATATGCAAAATGTCCGCATCAATCACGAAGAGGTCGAGCCCGTGTCGAACATAGACAAAGCGTGTGCCGATGAGCGCGAATCTGTGCTCCCATGCTTGGAGACAAGGTGACGCGGAAACTAGGAACTCAAAATGTTGAAGAAGCAGATGAACGCCCGAAGCCAAAACGATTTTGACTCAAAATGTTTGACTATGCTCATAACTCCGATCAAGACTGTCGGCGTCAGAGCTCTTTCACGTGATCTAAATTGGTGCCATATACAGAGCCTTGTTGGACACCTCAAGAAGGAGGAGAATATTCAGCATGTAGATCATTGCTCGTTCAGGTCAAGCTGCTTTGCAGCATGTCTGAAGAAATCAGCAAACGCTCGATCCCGGAAGCTAGGCGCCAGAAACTGCTGGCCAGAGGCAAAGACAGGCTTCAGCAGATCACGCAAGGGCAACCGCAAAGTGAGCTGCGCACTCCGAAGCTTGGTGCCTACCTGCGCTGTAAGCTGCCACAACCTTGACTCCTTTTGTACAGAGGACGTCGCTGACCATAGTGCGGAGGTGCCTCCCTTCGAAATAGGAAGGGAAAATCAAAATATAGATGCAACCACACCGTTGACCCAGACGCAAAGCTCTCTCTGCAGTGTTGACCAGAGCCTGACAAGAAGTCAATCTCTCAAGAAGCCACACAGCCTCTTGAAGCAGATGCAAACGAGCGACTCCCTGTGCAGCATGCTGAAACTGCTGCTAGGCCAGACAACGACCAGCCAATGTCCCCACCACCCAATACGCTTTGGAATACACCTAGAGCATCAGATAGGTATGCAGACAACATTTTCATGTCAGTCTGCCAGTGTGTGCAGCAAGACGCTGGCTCACTTCATGCCTTGTCATGCTCAGAAGCAGAAGCGGTGGTGAAGCTGCACAAACATTTACTGCTAGCGCTGAGGAGCAGAAAATGGCAAACTGGGCAAAATATGATGAGCAGGCAGCAGAGCTCATTAGCAGAGGAGACACGAGTAAAGCCAAGCTAAGGCACATTTCTTGGCAACAGGTACATGCACAACCAGATACGCCAATAGCCTTCTTGTCAGGTGACTCACAAGTTGAGCCTTGTGCATACAAGTATCAAGTGCTTGCCTGATACGCATGCCCGAGCTGCTTCTCACTCTTGCCTAAAACCAATTATGATGCTGCACTTATAACGGCAAGGGTGTGCTGTCATGCCTTGCATCTGATGATGTCTCCTTGCATGCAGGCAACTGCTGCTGCTGTACAAACGACACATTTGCTGCGCTTGTCGGCAGCAGTCCTACTGATCATGACCCTGAGGGCAGCCAAGTCATTGATCTACAGCGGCAACGACATCACAGGCTGGCAGCGAGCATTGACACATGTGTATGCTGTACCGCCTTTGGTTCTGCTCACCTTGCTGCAGCTGTCAGCCATCTTTCTGTTTGCAAGGATGTACCATGACACACCATCCACAATTCCAAGTAAGGTATGTAGTCATTGCAACCATATGCGACTGGTAAAACTGTATTCTTGCATCATTGTTCTATGAGAAGCTTCCCTGAGGGACTGCTGTGATGTATATCTGACCAGTTCAAAGGCTCAACTGCAAGTCTCTATTGTGTCCAGAGCTGATGTGCCTATCAACTGGTTGCAACCAATCAGACGTCATTGTCTTGATTCAGGTCATGGAAAGGGTTACAGCTCACAGTGACAATGAAACTGGGAATGTCTTTTCTCTGGTAAAGAAAATTATTATGGTGCTGGCGCCCTCATTGGTCACATTTTATCAGCAAATGAGTCTGGCACGATCTGCTGCAAAGGCAGTCCTTGATGGCACGTGTGTTTATCTTTTTGCTGGGATGCTATGTTACCAAGTTAATGAAGCTTGAAGCCGGCTAAGTCGTGCCATACAAGCCAATATCTTATAAATATATTTGTCGTTCACATTGAAATATGGCTGTGATGCTCATGTCCCAAGTGCTGCGTCCAACCTAGTGTACAGAGGTGAAGCAGTGTGCGTGTCCATCAACATCCTTTTGCCCTGCCCCACCCACATTCAGAGCGCAGCAGACGTGTGTGTCACCTGTTCAAGGCATTGCTGCGAGCTTTCTTGATCAATGCAACGTAGCATGTTTCCTGATTCACCAGTAGGAATTCAGCTGACTGTAAAAGATTGTAGTACTAAGCCTGTGTGCGGACGTGCAAGGCACCATTGGTGTAAGGAGTCACACAATGGTCTTTGTTTGTTAACATTCATTCCCGAAGTTCAGGCCAGACAAGCTATACCTACGACAAGCTGCACATTCATACATTTCGTCACAGTCAAGCACCAACAACATGATCATATCCTGGTAATAAACAGACCAAGATCCTTTCATCCTGCACTCACGAGCTGACATTCTCACAGCTTCAACACATGCTCAAAACTTCGATGCAAGCTGCACCCACACAAGCAGGTCGTCCAACAGTTTGTCAGAATCAAACCAGACATGCAATCTGTCACCAAAAAGCCAGGCTGCAGATGTATATGTGGACTGCTTTGTGTTTGCGTTGCCTCCTTAGCACACTTAGACTGTAGTGCTGAAGTACTGGAAGATAAGACCATCTCTGGTGTGGGCCTTGAAGAATGGTGCGAACACCAGAGACTCGACAGCCATGAGCTTGATCAGGATGTTCAGAGATGGGCCTGAAGTGTCCTTGAGTGGGTCACCAACAGTGTCACCAATGACAGCTGCCTTGTGGGCATCTGAGCCCTTGCCGCCCAGCTCACGAGCGTGCTCAGTGGCTCCAGCCTGCAACATCAAAAGACAGACATAAATTCATGATGATGATTACACTTTCCAGCTCATGATGAGCTAGGTATGTGCAGGACAAGTCATAAAATGATGATGATGATGATTACGCTTTCCAACTCATGACGAGCTAGGTACATGCAGGATAAGTCTTGTCTCTCTAGAGAAGTCTGTCTTGTGCATCCTTTTGAAGACAGTCATCAGCATGGCGACGAGACAGCTGCATCTGGCAGTAAGTTGTGGTGTGCTGAAAGCCTCGCGTTCATGGACACCAAAGAGGCATGGCGGGAAGGAGACAATTGTGTGCTCTCTGACATTAGGATGCAATCGAAATACTGCACATAGAGATCTTCTCAGCATAAGTTTTAAAACGAAGTTGGACAGCAGACAAGTGTGCGCAAGGTGGACAAGCCTTGCACACAGTGGGCTATGAGGGGAGCTTGCTCTTATGGTAGTGAATGCAGCTTCAAGCATGGGGGAGGCAGGCAGTCCCTTGCCTCCATCATGCTTGAAACGGCATCCATTACCATAACAGCAAGCTCTCCTCATAGCCCATTGTGTGGAAGGCTTGTCAACCTTGTGCACACTTGCCTGTACAACTTTGTTGGAAACACAATACAGAGAGGACTTCTGTACGCAGTAGTTTCAGTGCATCCCAGGGTCAGAGAAGCAAAGACAAGTACACGTTTAATCTGGGGGAAACACCGCACATGCCAAGTATGTGCATGAGGACCCAACAGAGCATTGGAACTGTTGAACAAGCAGCAGGTCACATGTCAGCAACACAGGTTGTCTGAGCACCTTATGCATTAGACTGACATCGTCTCGCACACCCAAGCAAATATGAATCAACAAACTTGAACACATGTGCACACTCTGAGCTGGTGTGTGAGCTTTGCCTCTCACCTCTACGTATTTCTTGGCGTTATCCCAGGCACCACCAGTGTTGGACATGGAGACAGCCATCTGGACTCCGGACACCAGAGCCCCAGCCAAGACACCAGCCAGGGTACGGGTGCCGAAGAGCACCCCCACCACAACTGGGGTCAACATGACCAAGCAACCGGGAGGAATCATCTCTGACAGGGAAGCCTGCAATTGACAGGGCCAGGTAAGTTGCCAAGTTTTGATCAGCAACTTGACATTTGAGGGCAAAACAGCAAAGACAGCATTTATGCACCACACAGTGACCCTGGCACTATGATGTCAGAACATACCAAATACGCATGCAACCACCTCAAATACACATTTCAGGTGGGCCGACTCCAGGACAGTCAATAACTGACAAGTCTCTACACAAACTTCTATTTTGTACACAGGGGAAAGGACAAGTACAAGCAGATGCTGTCAGCCAAGAAGAACACACTGCACAGTGAACAGCACAGTGAACAGCAAACAAAGCAAACATCCCAGCAAGTTGTGACCAACCCGACATGAAAGCGGCAACATGCAGCTTGGCCACTAGATGCAAGTGGCCACTTTCAGGTCAGGTTGATAACAGCTTGCTGTGGTGTTTGCTGTGCACTGCAGAGTGTGTTCACTCTGGCTGACGGCACAAGCAGATGCCGTGCATCTAGTGGCCAAGCTGCAACTCGACCATGCATTTCAAGCACTCGCTTTGCCCAGAGAGAATCTGAGCATGGCAAGGGAGACTACCTAGTGACAGCTGCTCCTGAGCATTGTCAATGGTGGCCAAAAAAAGTTGAACATAGCTCAGGAACAGCTGTGACTAGGTACAGTTTTCTTTGCCACCACAGACAGCAAAGCATGCATGAGTCACCGCGCACCATTGACAGCAAAGCGTGCATGACTCACCGCAGTGGAGATCTCAACACATCGGCGGTAGTCTGGGCGGGCAGTTCCCTCCATGAGGCCTGAGATGGTCGCGAACTGGCGGCGCACCTCCTCAACCATGGCCAAGGCTGCCTTACCCACTGACTTCATGGTCATTGCGCTGAACCAGTAGGGAAGCATGGCACCAATCAGCAGTCCAGAGAACACCTGCACAAACAACAAGTGGACTCGTGTAACAGGACTCACAGACATAGTATGGATGGATCGAGTACCAAATATCAGGTATGTCTTGGTTATACATTACATACCCACATATACAAGGAGCCACATATGTAACAGTAAAGTCTCTTGGCATGTCATGTCCAAGAGCTCGCGCATTAGGTGGTACTTTATCTTGGCCACATCACACGTTGCATTCAACTACAAAAGGTATGCTGTCATGCTCTCTCTTGGGCAGATAATGCGTGAAAGGGATTTTGTCGCCTGCTTGCTGAAGCAGAGCAGGCAATGCTGTTCCACATAAAGAGCATGCTGTTTATGTGGAACAGCATGCTGGCTCAACTTCGAATGACAAGCTAGGAGTGATCACCATGGTCATCTGAACCCTAGATCCTGCCTAAATGCAGTCCTAATGGCAGTCTGACCCCTAGATTCTGCCCAAATGCAGTCCTGATGGCAGTCTGAACCCTAGATTCTGCCCACATGCAGTCCTGATGGCAGTCTGAACCCTAGATCCTGCCTAAATGCAGTCCTGATGGCAGTCTGAACCCTAGATCCTGCCCACATGCAGTCCTGATGGCAGTCTGAACCCTAGATTCAGCCTAAATGCAGTCTGCACAGCAGAGCAAATCCTAGAAACTACACTCTACACCTGCCGAGTCTGAATTGAAACAATAAGCCAACTGGTACTGTGCATACCTCACCCTAAGAGCCTCAGGGAGATAGATCTTGATGCAACTTGAGCAATGCAATCTGACTCTGTTACTACCAACAGCTTCTTTCTCAGCATGTAGCGACAGCAGCAAGCGAAGTTGAGCACACTAAGCCAGCCATCCTTATGTCCATAATGAGATGTTTGGACACAATGGCAGCTGGCTCAGCATGCTCAAGTATGCTTGCTGCTGTGGCTACATGCTGAGAAAGGAGCTGCTTTTGAACACAAGTAAGGGCCTGGACATAACATGAGAGACTGCCTAGAAACAGCTGATCCCAATCAACATCCATGCTTTGGTGTCAATGGTGACAACAAAAGCTTGAAAGTTGCTCAGGATCAGTTATTATTTGGGAGTCTCCCAGGCCATGCTCAGACCCTTGTGGCTGAATAGGGGTGGTCTAAGCACGACTTGCACAGTCAGCTCAAGGATACTGGCTGGTTGGGTGTAGATTGGTCGCCCTGAGCATAGGTGCAGTGCGCTTTGACTTCGATCATGACACAAAGCCAATCTTGTGTACCAACTTGACATCGAGCTTGTATCTGTGTCAAGCTTGAAGTCAGTGCACACTACATGCATGCTGAGGGGCCCTTCATGCACAGCCAGCCAGCGTTTCCACGGCACCACACAAAGGCAACCTGAGGTCTGAGACCTCTTTGTACATGAATGGACACATAAGATTGCATGAAGCTGAAGTCTTTTAAACATCAGAAAGCTGTCCACAACCTACAGAGCTATCAGGCACACACTACAGTGCAATCTCTTCTGCAATTCCAAAAGACTTCAGCTTCATGGTGAAACAGTTGACCCAAGACTTGCCAGGAGAGCATGCCTGCGTCAAGTAGTTTCTGTACTGACATGATTCCTGTCATGAGGCAGATCTGTGAGACACTCACAAGTGACAGCTGTGATGGAGTCTTACCTCAGGGTCCAAGATGGATGAGTCAGCAACAGTGATGTCAGCCTGCACAACATAGGCGCCAAACAGGGCCAGGGACACAAGGGCAGCTGAGCCAATGGCAAAGCCCTTTCCAATGGCAGCAGTGGTGTTTCCGGCGGCGTCCAGGGCATCAGTGCGCTCACGGATGTCCTCTCCCATGGCAGCCATCTCAGCAATACCTCCAGCGTTGTCAGAGATGGGACCGTAAGCGTCAATGGCCAGGCCTGCAGAGGGCAGAGCGTGCTCAATTGGCAGGTTTGAAAGGCGCTTGGTGGGTTTGGAAGGCACTTGGTGAGTGGGAAAAATGCTTGGCGAGTTTGAAAGGCGCTTGGCAGGTCTGAATTGTGCTTGGTGGGTTTGCAACTCACAGACAGGTTGCAAAATTGCTGAGCAGCTGTTTAAGGGGTCACGTGCTGAGCACTTGTCCAACCTGTCTGTGAGTTTCAAAGGCGCAGGACAGGTACCAAAAGTAGACAGGAGTTCGAAGCCAGCATTGACTGACAGGCTGCATCGGTAGAATGGAGTTGACCATGGCAAGTGTGATTGACATAGCCTGAGGCTGCCATGTAACAAGAAAATACCCAACACAAGCATGGCCAACTCATTGCAAGGCTGCATCTGAGACATAAGACTGCCCATGGAAAGGGTGCTCATCACATTGCAAGTCAGCAGACTGCAACACTGCGCTTTCAACTGCACTGTAAACTACATAGTAAGCTACACCATGGAGGAGGAGTTACCTGTCGAAAGGGTGGTCAGCATGCCCAGAGCAGCGCAGGCAATGCCGAACATGTGAGCCAGGGTGAAGCTGACAAAGATGCAGATGGCGATGACGATGCAGGGGATGATGGCGGACTTGTATCCCAGAGCCAGACCAAAGATGATGTCAGTGGCGGCGCCGGTCTTGCATGAGTCAGCCACATCCTGCACACCACACAGTTTCAATGCAAGATTGAACGCTCCTGGATCCAAAGATCAGCAAAGTCTACAAAAATCAGACTGCATACAGCACAAAAGAACAAATGCATACAGGCACAAATCAGACTGAGTACAGAACAACAGAGGCACATGCAGCACAGATTCTTCGCAACACATAGCCAAGGATCACCGTGTTTACTGGGCATCATACACCTCAAGATCAGCTTAAATGCAGCACAACACAGAGCCGAGAATCACCACATGCAATGCGCAACAGTGAGCAACCCAATCAGCGAAGACATAGCAGGGGTAATACACGCACAGCAAAGGATCAGCATGACGAAAGCAGAATGCAGAACCAGGAATAAGCTTGGATGCTGCACAGCGCAGAGCCAAGTCTAGCATAAATACGACAGGCCCATAAGTCTAGATCAGCTCCATCAGGCTGACCTGGAATTGTGGGCCGGTCGGATCTATGCTGGTTTGGGCGCTGTGCAGTATGCAGGTTGATGCTTTCATACTCATTCATTTACGTAAGGTAAG
>JAABUP010001299.1_pt1 | contig 52362 bp, 55 predicted proteins | sample 5559201 | NCBI WGS metagenome assembly JAABUP01 (sample SAMN10711887, study PRJNA513373) | rock metagenome | isolation source: Antarctica rocks | place: Antarctica | reverse complement strand
ACGGAGTCGGTGACAAAGGAGGCGAGGGGGTCCTGGACGACGAAGCCCACCACGTCAGCCAGGTCTCGGGGGCGGTGGTGTCGGGTGTCCCGGCCGTCGACCCGGACGCTGCCGGACAACGTCCCCCCGGAGAAGTGCGGGACGAGGCCGTTGATGCACCGCAGGAGCGTGGACTTGCCGCTGCCGGTCGGCCCGACAACCAGGACGAGCTCGCCCTCGTCGATGGTGAACGTCACGCCGGACAGGGCCGGTCGGCCGTCGACCGCGTCTTCGTGGAGGACGCCCACGTCGGCGAACTCAATCATGACGCTGCCGCCGCCGGGTCCGGCACGACGGCGCGCCGGGCGCGCAGCGCAGCCAGCCGCGGCGGCACCGGGGTGAGGATCCCGGGGAGGCCCGCGGCGAGGATGGCGGCTACCACCGGGATCGGGACGACCGGCATGGCAAGCGGCACCTGGTTGGGGACGATGCCGGCCCAGTTCTGCCCCTCGGCCCACAACACGACGACCGCCGGCAGGGCGCCGAGGGCGAGGACGAGCCACTCGGGCCACCTCCACGGGTCGCGTCGATAGCTGGAGCGGCTGTCGCCCCGGGTCCCGACGAAGAGGGTCAGCCCCGTGACGAGGACGCCCACGACGAGCAGTGGCATCCCCAGGGCTGCGGTGACCGAGCCGTCGAGCACGCCGTAGAGACCGGCGACCACGCCCACGAGCCCCAGGAGCGTCAACCCGGTCGCCAGTCGGCGGCCTCCGGTCGTCCGGACCGGCGTCCGACCGTAGCCGCGTGACTCCATCGAGGCCGCGAGCTCGAGTGACCGCTCGAGCGAACCCTCGAGGACGGGCGCGCTGAGCCGGCCCAGCTCGCGCAGCCCGCGCCCCGAGTGGCCACGCAACCGGCGAGCCGCGCGGACTCGGCCGGCGTACGCCACCATCTGGGGCGCGTAGGTCAGGGCCACGACGAGCGCGGTGCCGATGTCGTAGAGGGTCGCCGGCACGTAGCGCAGGAGCCGCTTGGGGCTGGCCAGGGCGTTGGCCGCGCCGAGGCAGGCCAGGGTCGCGGCCAGCCGCAGTCCGTCGACGGCGGCCGCGACGAGCGACTCGAGGCTGACCGGACCCCCGAGCCGCACACCGGTGGCCCAGGAGGGCAAAGGCGCCTCGGGAAGTCGAACGAGGACGATCCGGCCATGAATCCCGTTGCCCAGAAGGGCAGTCAGGACAACTCGCAGCACGATGGCGATCAGCCCGAGCAGAAGGAACGGCAGGAACGAGTTGGTCGCGCCGACCTCACGTCGCTCGGTGACGACCCATCCGGTCACGAGGATGACGAGGACGAGAAGGACCGGGTTGGTCGTGTGAGCGGCGGCCGTTGCGAGCCCGATCCCCCACAGCCACCACCCCACCGGATGGAGCATCCGGTGAGATGAGGCTGACGGGGTGAGGGACGGCATACGGCATCGACCGCCCGTCAGGCCGCGGTCTGCCGCCGGCGCCTGGTGCTCCAGACCAGGACGGCGATGGCGATGAGCACCACGAGGACGCCGACCCAGACGCCGGCCGAGACGCCCGACGACGTTGATGATGCGGCAGCGGCCGCCGCCGGAGTGGTCGCCCCGGCAGTGTCGGTGGCGGTCGGGCCGGTCGGTGCCGCCGCGGCCACCGGGGCGATCGTCACGGGGGTGTCGGCAGCCTTCTGCTCGTCGGTGAGCGTGGCGACCTCGCCCCCGCAGCCGCTGGCCGGGTAGCTGTCGAGGCCACAGACAAGTCCGCCCCCAGTGCGCACCTCGGCGACGGCGGCGAGCACCTCCGCACCGGTTGCCGCGGTGGCGACGGAGGCGCACTTGGCGCGCGGCTGAGGGGGAGTGGTCTTGCCGTCCCCGTCGGCGGGACGGCCGTAGTCGAGAACGACGGCGACGCGCTTCTTGCCGGCCTCGGCCGGTGTCGTGTCACACACGGCCGCGAAGGTGGGCAGGGCCCGAGGCGTGCGTGGGGTGGCTCCGGTGCCGTCGTCGACCGCCCAGCGCCAGCCCTCGATCGCGCCGTCCTTGGGGGCGGACTTGTCCGGGCCGACCTGGTAGAAGGCCCACGTGCTGTCGACCACCTGGTAGTAGTGCCAATACTGGTAGTTGGCCGCGTGGGCCACCTGCGCGGGAAGGAGCAGCGCGGCAAGCGTTCCGAGAACGGCGAGCAGCGCCAGCCGCACGCGCTGGGCGTGCCGGGGACGGGTGGATGGGGTGGACGTGGTCATGAGTGGAACCTCCTCACGGCCGGGTGGGAGGTTCGGGCGCCAAGCCCTGACCTCTGACTCCGGTCCGCTTCCGCGACGGACGTGTTGATGGAGCCGGAATCGCAGTCAGGTGCTCCGACTTGGCCTAACGCGAGGCCTCACGGTTGCGGGACAGCGCCGGATTCGCACCGGCTTCCCCTGATCGACGACTATCGGTGGGCCGACGCTCCCACGCATGTGGTTGCGCTGTCAAAGCGGTCGTGGGCGCCGGCCCTAGAGTGCTTGCTATGAGCCAGGACTGGACGTGGGAGCTGTTGGACGCACAGGGCACGAAGATCGACGTGGACATGGGTTCCTCAGCCTTCCCGACGCAGAGCGAGGCGGAGTCGTGGCTGGGGGAGGAGTGGCGCACGCTGCTCGACGCCGGTGTCGAGGCGGTCAACCTCAAGGAGGGCGACACGTTGGTCTACGGCCCAATGAGCCTGAGTTCCACGGAGTGACACCAGCCGGTATGCCGTGAGCCTCACTCGGTGCCCCTGCCCGTCCCGCTGACCGAGGCAGGCAGCGGCGGCTGACAGCACGGCATACGGCGTCGGTAGGCTCGATGTCATGCCCACCCCAGGACCTCGCCTTTCAACCCGGCTCCAACGCACGCTCGAAGCGAAGCTCGTTGAGGCGCAACGGTCCTGGCGCACCCCCGGACTGTCGGTTGGCGTCGTCCGTGACGGCGAGCTGGTCTGGTCGCGCCACGTCGGCGCGGCCCGCGTCGACCCTGCCACGCCGGCCGACGACGACACCCAGTTCATGATCGGGTCGATCACCAAGACCTTCACGGCGGTGCTCGTCCTGCAGCTGCGCGACGCCGGCCGACTCAGCCTCGACGACCCGCTGGGCACCTGGCTCCCCGGCACCAAGCACTCCACAGTCACGGTGCGCCAGCTGCTCGCCCACTCCTCCGGTCTGCAGCGCGAGCCGGTCGGACACCTCTGGGAGACGCTCGAGGCACCTGACAGCGCGGCGTTCCTCACCGGGCTGGAGCAGGCCGAGCGGGTCCTCCCACCGCACTTCGTCTTCCACTACTCGAACCTCGCCTACGGGCTGCTCGGACAGGTCGTCGAGCGGCTGCACGGCCGCGACTGGGAGACCTGCGTGACCGAGCGGATCCTCGAGCCGCTCGGGATGACCCGCACCGGTCTTCAGCCCGCCCCGGACCGGGCGATCGGCTACCAGGTCGACCCGTTCGCCGGGACAGCGACGGAGGAGCCAGTGTTGGACCTCAAGGCCACCGCACCGGTCGGTGGGCTGTGGTCGACGGTTGCCGACATGGCGCGGTATGCCGCGTTCGTCGCCGACCCGGACCCAGACGTCCTCTCGCGCGACTCCATCGACGAGATGTGCCGCCCGCTGGTCGTGGTCGACCCGGACGGGTGGACTGGTGCCTACGGCCTCGGCTTCGGCATGGCCCGCCGGGGCGAGCGGATCTACGTCGGTCACGGGGGAGCGATGCCCGGCTATCTCACCGGGCTGCGCGTGCGCCGCTCGGACAGGGTCGGTGTGATCGCGTTCGCCAACAGCGGCTCCCGGGCCAACACCGTGATGCTGGCCGGCGACATGCTGGACGCAATCCTCGACGACGTGCCCACCCTCGGCCCGGCATGGGTGCCGGAGGCGCGTCACCCCGGCCTCGAGGAGCTGCTGGGGTCGTGGTGGAGCGAAGGTGAGGAGCTGGTGCTGGAGGTGCGGCAGGGGGCGTTGTGGATGCGGGTACCGGGAGGCGCCGCGATCGACGAGACCCGGTTCGGCCGCGAGTCGCAGACCACGTTTTGGGCGCTTGAGGGGCGCGAGCGCGGCGAGCTGCTCGAGCTCGTCCGGAGCGGTGACGGGTCGCTCGAGAAGCTCTACTTCGCCACCTACGCCGTCACCCGGACGCCGACGGCCTTCGCGGACCTGACCGTCTGAAACCGTCTGTGCCGCAATGGCTCTGTGCCGCAATGGCTCTGTGCCGCAACGGCGGACCAGACGACGTCGAGAGTCAGGAGGGGTGGCTGCCGCGCTTGACCTGGGGCTTGGGCATCCGGGTCGGCCGCATCTGGAAGCTGCGCATGATGGCATACATCGCGCCACCCGCGGGCACGTGGCCGGCCCCGAACTTCGTGGTCAGCCGCGCCTTGATCCGGCGCCACATGAGCACCGCGTCGATGACCGCGACGAGAACGAGCCCGTAGACGAGGATGAAGACCAGCGTCAGCGCCCACGTCGTCCTGACCAGGGAGAGGAGCAGGACGACGAGCATGACCGGGAGCATGACCTCGCCGACGCTCCACCGCGCGTCGATGTAGTCACGGATGTAGCGCCGCTCGGGGCCCTTGTCCCGGCCGGGCAGGTGCGCGTCGTCGCCGGTGGCCATCGCCCGGCGCTGCAGGGCCAGCGCCTCCTTGCGCCGCGCCTTGTCCGTGTCACGGGCCACCTTGCGGTCGGCGACGACCAGGGGCCGCTTGTTGGCCGCCTGCTGGTCGCGACGTTTCGGCGTCGGTCGGCCCTTCGCCCCCGGGCGCGCATCCTGCACGGTCGACGGGGCGACGTCGTTGACGGGCTTCTTCCTGCTCCAGAGCACAGGCCAAGGGTATGCTGTGCGGCCGGCATCGCCGACATCCCCGAGGTCCCGGGTCGATGGTCGTCGGACGGCGCCCAGCGATAGGCTCGTTCGGGTGAGCGACGACGTCCTGACCCACGACCAGATCACCGCCATCAAGGAGCGCGTTGCGGGGCTGATGCCGCAGGTCCGCGCCGACCTCGAGGCCCTGACTCGCATCCCGAGCGTCTCGCTCGACTCCTTCGACCAGCAGCACGTCGAGGACAGCGCCCACGCCGTTGCCGACCTCCTGCGCGCCGAGGGGCTGCAGGTCGAGATCATCCGCGAGGGCGGGCGCCCCGCGGTTCTCGGACATCTGGACGGCCCGGAGGGCTCTCCCACGGTGACGCTCTATGCGCACCATGATGTCCAGCCGCCCGGGGACGACAGGCTCTGGGAGTCGCCGGCTTTCGAGCCGACCGAGCGCGGCGGCCGGCTCTACGGCCGCGGTTCCGCGGACGACAAGGCCGGGGTCATGGCCCACGTCGCCGCCCTGCGCGCCCACGAGGACCAGCTGCCGGTCGGCGTCACGATCTTCGTCGAGGGCGAGGAGGAGATCGGCAGCGACTCGCTCCTGACCATCCTCGAGCGGCACGGCGACAAACTGCGCGCCGACGCGATAGTCCTCGCGGACTCCGGCAACTGGGACATCGGCGAGCCGGCGCTGACGACGACGCTTCGCGGAATGGTCCGCGTCGTCGCGACGGTGACCACTCTCGACCACGGCGTCCACTCCGGCATGTTCGGCGGTGCCGTGCCCGATGCCGTCACCGTGCTGGTGCGCCTGCTCGCCACCCTGCACGACGAGGACGGCAACGTCACCGTCGACGGGCTGAAGTCCGGCACGGCCGCCGACCTCGACTACTCCGAGCAGCGGCTGCGCGAGGAGTCCGGTCTGCTCGAGGGGGTCTCGCTGATCGGCTCCGGCTCGTTGCTGACCCGGATGTGGAACAGGCCGGCCATCACGACAATCGGTGTCAACGCTCCGTCCGTCGAGACCGCCTCCAACACCCTGGTGCCGTCGGCCTCGGCGAAGATCTCCATGCGGATCGCCCCCGACGAGGACCCGATCGAGGCGTTCGAGCTGCTCAAGGGCCACCTGGAGAAGCACGTGGCGTGGGGGGCGCGGCTGCAGGTCGACCTCGACGACCAGGGCCCGGGCTTCGCCGCCGACGCCAGCGGCCCGGTCTACGACCAGGCGCGAGCCGCGTTCGCGGACGCGTGGGGAGTCGAGCCGGTGGATATCGGCGTCGGCGGGTCCATCCCGTTCGTCGCCCGGTTCGCCGAGAAGTTCCCCGACGCCGGCATCCTGGTCACCGGTGTCGAGGACCCGGACGCCCGGGCACACGGCGCGAACGAGTCGCTGCACCTCGGCGAGTTCGAGAAGGTCTGCCAGGCGGAGGCCCTGCTGCTGGCCCGCCTCGGAGCCATGCCTCGCTGACCCACCTCCACCGAAAGGAGCTGGGCGCCCCGCTGGCCCTCAGCGGTCCTGGCCCGCCCGCCAGACGCCGCGGTAGATGCCCTCGCGCAGCTCCACGGCATACTCCTCGAGCTCGGGCATGCCGCGCTCGGCGGCGACGGCGATCTCCGCCTCGACGTCGTAGCCGACCCGGACGAACTGGATGCCGAACGGCGCCGGCTCCGGCGATCCCACGACACCCTCGAGCACGACGTACGCGGCGGTCGGCTCGTCGAGGGCGTTGCCGACGCTGTCGGCGTTGAACAGGGTGCGGCCCCCCTTGACCTCGAGGTAGGTGTCGTGGATGTCGCCGTACCCGACGACGGAGGGCAGGGGACCGTCACCGGTCAGCTCCGTGCTGGCGAACATCCCGTCGAACTCCTCGGCGCTGTGCACGTGGCGCACCCGCGTGTGGACGCTCGACGCCGACGCGTGGAAGAGCCGGAGCCGCCGGCCGCTGATGAGCAGGTCGTGGCTGAGCGGGAGGGTGGCCAGCCACGGGAGCTGCTCCGGCTTGAGCTCCTCACGCCACCACCGCGCCGCCTCCGACAGGGTCTCGGGGTCGCCGGGGATGAAGTCGTCCCAGTTGCCGCGGACGGTGACCTCGCACCGGTCGCGGGAGAGCTCGACGCAGTCGGCGCCCCGCGGCCCCTTCCCGACGACGTCGCCGAGGTTGTGGATCGAGGTGATGCCACGCGCGTCGATGTCCGCGAGCACCGCCTCGTATGCCGTGAGGTTGCCGTGCACGTCGGACACGACGGCGATGCGGTCCACGCGTCCCCCTGCGGTTCGGTGGGTCAGTCCTTGCTGGTCACGCCGGGCAGCGCCAGCATCTGGTCGAGCGCGACGCGGGCCCAGTGCGCCACCTCAGGGTCGACCTTGATGGGGTTGACCACCCGGTCCTCGGCGAGCGACTCGAGGGCCCAGACGAGGTGCGGCAGGTCGATCCGGTTCATCGTCGAGCAGTAGCAGACGTTCTTCTCCAGGAAGGCGACCTTCTGCTCGGGGAACATCTCGCTCAGCCGCTGCACGAGGTTGAGCTCGGTGCCCACGGCCCAGGACGTGCCCGGGGGCGCGGCCGCGATCGTCTGGATGATCTTCTCGGTCGAGCCGATCTCGTCGGCGAGCTCGCATACCTCGTACTGGCACTCCGGGTGGACGATCACCTTGACACCGGGAATGTCGCGGCGGGCCTGGTGGACCGCCTCCTCGGAGAACCGTCCGTGCACCGAGCAGTGGCCCCTCCAGAGGATCATCCGGGCCTTCTCGAGCTGTTCCCGCGTCAGGCCACCGTTCGGCCGGTGGGGGTCGAACACGACGCAGTCCTCCAGCGTCAGCCCGAGGTCACGGACCGCCGTGTTGCGCCCGAGGTGCTGGTCGGGCAGGAAGAGCACCTTGCCGCCGCCGTCCACCCCTCCGCTCTGCTCGAACGCCCACTGCAGCGCGGTCTTCGCGTTGGACGACGTGCAGATCGTGCCGCCGTGCCGGCCGGTGAAGGCCTTGATCGCGGCGGACGAGTTCATATAGGTCACCGGAACGACCCGGTCGGCGACATCCGCCTCCACGAGGTCGTCCCAGGCGTCCTCCACCTGGGCGATCCCGGCCATGTCGGCCATCGAGCAGCCTGCGGCGAGGTCGGGGAGGATCACTGTCTGCGTGTCACCGGTGAGGATGTCGGCCGACTCGGCCATGAAGTGCACGCCGCAGAAGACGAGATAGGGAGCGTCGGGCCGGGCGGCCGCCTGCTGCGCCAGCTTGAAGGAGTCGCCCGTCACGTCGGCGAACTGGATGACTTCACCCCGCTGGTAGTGGTGCCCGAGCACGAACACCCTGTCGCCGAGCTTCTCCTTGGCCGCACGGGCGCGGCCCACGAGGTCCGGGTCGGAGGGCGCCGGCAGGTCGCCCGGGCACTCCACACCGCGCTCGGAGGCCAGATCCCGCCCCTGCCCGAGGACGAGCAGCGGCATCAACGACGGCCGGGGGTGCGTGCCACGCTCCACGGAAGTGCTCACAGGCTCGATCGTATGCCGCGGGAGTGGGTTCCGTCCGCACCGGGGCTCAGCCCCTGAGTCTGAATCGCGGCGAGCCGGCACCGCCGGCTCTGAGACGATGGCGTCGTGCGCGTGGTCATTGCTCCGGACCGGTTCGCCGGCACCCTGACCGCAGGGGAGGCGGCGGAGTCGATTGCCGCCGGGTGGCGGGCCGGCGCACCGCACGACGAGCTCGTCGTCGTCCCCATGTCCGACGGCGGCAGCGGCTTTCTCGACGTCCTGGCACCCGCCGTCGGGGGCGAGACACTCGCGGTGACCGTGGCCGACCCGCTGGGCCGGCCCGTGCCGGCAGCGGTCCTCGTCGCGGACCGCGGTGGCGTGCGGACGGCATACCTCGAGGCGGGTCAGGCCTGCGGCCCCCAGCTGCTCGCCGCGGTCGAGCGGGACCCGACCCGGACCACCTCGGCGGGGGTGGGTGAGCTGCTGCTCGCGTCGCTCGAGGCGCGCGCACGGTGTGTCGTCGTCGGCGTGGGCCCGGTGGTGACGAACGACGCCGGAGCCGGCCTGCTCAGCGCCCTCGGGCTCGGACGTCCCGACCGTCTGCAGGGGGGTGGGCTCGCCCTGGCAGACCTCACCGCTGACGACCTGTCGGGGCTCGACGAGGTCCTCGACCGCTTCCGGGGGATCGAGCTCGTCCTCGCCGCGGCGGGTGACCTGCCCCTGCTCGGCCTGCAGGGCACGAGCGCCGTCCACGCCGAGGGCCGTGGGGCGACGCCGGAGCAGGGCCAGGCGCTGGAGTTCGCTCTGGGGCATTTCGCGGACCTCGTCCGCAGGCTCCGCCCGGAGCGAGCCGACCTGCTCACCGGACGGCCCCAGCGCGTCGACAAGGAGCCCGGGGCGGGAGCCGGAGGCGGCTTGGGCTATGCCCTTCTCCTGCTCGGCGGACGCCGGGTGAGGGGGGTCGACGTCGTTCTCGACGCTGTGGGCCTGCGCGACGCGGTCCGGAGGGCCGACCTCGTCGTCACGGGGGAGGGCACCTACGACTGGCAGAGCCTGAGCGACAAGGTCGCCGCCGGAGTGGCGCAGGTCGCGCTGGAGAGCGCCGTTCCGTCGATCGTCCTCGCCGGACAGGTCTCGTTGGGCCGCCGCGAGGCGATGGCCGCCGGCCTCTCGGGGACGTATGCCGTGGCCACCCGGCCCGAGCAGGTGGCGGCCGCCCTCGCCGACCCCGCAGGGACCCTGCGGGCGCGCGCCGCGAGCGTCGCCGCCACCTGGTCACCGGCCGGATGAGGAACGACGTATCCTGTGGAGGTGGCTCGGGAACAGATCTCCGACCACGGGGGTTGACGCTCAAGCACAGCCCCAGCCGCAAGCCAAAGGACGATACGGATGAGCGTTCAGGACCAGACCCAGAACAGCGTCGCCGAGACCGAGACCGAGACCGCCACGCATGGCATCGAGCTCACCGAGGTGGCCGCCAGCAAGGTCAAGAGCCTGCTCGAGCAGGAGGGTCGCGACGACCTGCGACTGCGCGTGGGTGTGCAGCCGGGCGGCTGCTCCGGCCTGATCTACCAGCTGTACTTCGACGAGCGTTCCCTCGACGGTGACCTCGTGCGCGACTTCGGCGGTGTCGAGGTCGTCGTGGACCGGATGAGCGCCCCCTACCTCGGTGGAGCGACGATCGACTTCGCGGACACCATCGAGAAGCAGGGCTTCACCATCGACAACCCCAACGCGGGCAGCTCGTGCGCCTGTGGGGACAGCTTCAGCTGACCTCAGCCGACGCGCACCAGCATGGCGAAGGGCCTGGGAGAAATCCCGGGCCCTTCGTCGTGCCCGCCCGTGGTGCCCGCCCGTCGTACCCGCCCGTGGGCAAGCCGCTGCTCAGCGCATCCGGTACGTTCTGCGGGTGAAGATCGCCCTGACCGGATCCATTGCCACTGACCACCTGATGACCTTCAGGGGCCGCTTCGCCGATTCCCTCGTCGTCGAGCAGCTTGACAAGATCTCGCTGTCCTTCCTCGCGGACGACCTCGAGATCCGCAGAGGGGGTGTCGCGGCGAACATCGCCTTCGGCATGGCCAACCTCGGGGAGAAGCCGTTGCTCGTCGGCGCCGTGGGGGAGGACTTCGCGGACTACCGCTCCTGGCTGGAGCGTCACGGGGTCGACTGCCAGTCGGTCCACGTCTCCGAGTCCCGGCACACGGCGCGGTTCATCTGCACGACGGACGACGACATGGCGCAGATCGCCACCTTCTATGCGGGAGCCATGTCCGAGGCCCGGGCGATCGAGCTGGGGCCTGTCTCGGACCGGGTCGGAGGGCTCGACCTCGTCCTCATCGGGGCGAACGACCCCGAGGCGATGCAGCGGCACACACAGGAGTGCCGCACCCGGGGCATCCCGTTCATCGCCGACCCCTCCCAGCAGCTGGCGTTCGCCGACGGTCCGTTCATCCGCCGGCTCATCGACGGCGCCGCCTACCTCTTCACCAACGAGTACGAGGCGCACCTCACCGAGCAGAAGACCGGCTGGAGCGCCGAGGAGATCCTCGAGCGGGTCGGCACCCGGGTCATCACCCGGGGCTCGGAGGGCGTGAGCATCCACCGCAAGGGCGAGGACGACATCCAGGTCCCCGTGGCCCGCGAGGTCCGCAAGGCCGACCCGACCGGCGTCGGCGACGCGTTCCGCGCCGGCTTCCTCACCGGGCTGGCCGGCGAGCTGCCGCTGGAACGCTGTGCCCAGCTCGGGTCGATGCTCGCCACCTACGTCATCGAGACCGTCGGCACCCAGGAGTACTCACTCGGCCAGGAGCGCTTCCTCGAACGCCTGGCCGAGGCCTACGGACACGAGGCGGCCCGGGAGATCGAGCCGGTCGTGGCCTGCCTGCGCGGCTGACCGGACCGATCACGGGAACCTGAGGGACGCCGTGCCGATCCTCCCCAGTCCGTCGGCGTACTCCTTCGACCTCACCGGGGTCGACGCGGGGGAGGACCTCGTCGGAGTCGGGGCAGACCTGCAGCCCGGGACCCTGCTCGAGGCCTACTCCGTGGGGCTCTTTCCCATGGGCGTCGGTGCAGGTGGCCGCCGGCCGGTCGGCTGGTGGTCGCCCGACCCGCGGGGGATCCTGCGCCTTTCCGACCTGCATGTCAGCCGGTCGCTGCGCCGCTCGATGCGCAGCGTCGAGATCCGGATCGATACCGCCTTCGCCGACGTCGTGGCCGGATGTGCCGACCCGCGCCGCGAGGGTCGCTGGATCACCCCCGAGATCGCGGCCGCCTACACCCGCCTGCACGACCTCGGCTGGGCCCACTCGGTCGAGGTCGTCCGCGACGACGTGCTCGTTGGTGGGCTCTACGGTCTCGCCATCGGGGGGCTCTTCGCCGGTGAGTCGATGTTCCACCGGGCCCCCGACGCCTCGAAGGCCGCCCTCGTGGGACTGCACGGCCTCCTCGCGGCCGACCGCGACCCACGACGCCTTCTCGACGTCCAGTGGCGCACCCCCCACCTCGCGACGCTCGGGATCAGCGAGGTACCCCGCGCCGAGTACCTCCGGCTCCTCGCGCTCGCCCTCAGCGCGCCGCTGCCGGAACCGTTCCGCTGACGCTCAGGCACCCTTGCGGACCAGGTATGCCGTGTGGTCGGCCTCGTGGATGACCTCCAGCAGGTCGTGGCGACGCATCCGGCAGAACGCCGGGACGTCGCTGCGCGCGGCGGGGTCCGTGGCGAGCAGACGCACCGTCGTGCGCACGGGCAGGTCCTTGAGGAAGGCGCCGAGCCGGATGACCGGCAACGGGCATCGCTGACCGCGCGCATCGAGGACGGCCGGCTGCGCCGGCTGCCCCACCGGCTGCTCCCCGGGCTGCTCCGCGGGCTCACCAGGGCGGTTCGTGCGGGTCACAACCGGTCGCTCCCGAGCCGCGACCGGACCGCCGCGACGGCCTCGGGAAGGACGGTGCAGAAGGCGTCGACGCCGGCCTCCCGCTCCGGGTCCGTCGCGGCGAGGGGGACGGTCACCCGGACGTTGCCGTGGGTCAGCACGCCCATGGCCGCAAGGACGTGGCTCGGCTCGAGGGTGCTCGCCGTGCAGGCCGAGCCCGACGCGACGCCGAAGCCACGCCGGTCCAGCTCGTGCACGAGGGCCTCTCCGTCGACGAAGAGGCAGGAGAACGTCGTCACGTGGGGGAGCCGGTCGTCCGGGTCGCCGACGACGTCGGTGTCGGGCACCCGCGCGGCCGCTGCCCGCACCCGCTCGACCAGCTCGCGGGCCTGCTTGGCGTCGGTGTCCCGGACGGCGTCGGTCTGGCGCCATGCCTCCGCAGCGGCGAGGACCAGGGGCACCACGGGCTCGGCGTCGCTGCGCCCGTGCTCGAGCTCGCTGTCGGCTCCCGGGCGGCGCCACCGGGTCCGCTCGGGCACGACGAGAACCCCGACACCCCCGGGGCCGCCCCACGAGCGGGCATCGCCGACGAGGACGTCGTAGTCGGTCGGGACGCCGTCCCGCCCGAGGGACGCCATCGCGTCGACGACCAGCGGTATGCCGCCTTGCCGGCACAGCTCGCGCGCCTCGGCGAGTGGCTGCCGGGTGCCCACCTCGCCGTTGGCGTGCTGCAGAGCGGCGACCACCGTCCCCGGCACGCGGGTCGCGGCCTCCCACGCCTCGAGGTCGACCCGCCCGAGCCGGTCGACGGGGACCTCGGCGAGCAGCTCGCGATCCATCGCCCGGGCGGCATGGTGGCGAGCGGGGACGAGGACCGCGGAGTGCTCCACCGCGCTGGCGACGGTGCGCGGTCCGCGGCGACGCCCGGCATACCGGAGGCCGTCGACGGCGGCGGTGAGGGCCACCGGACCGCTCGGGAGGAAGCTGACCTCCGGCGGGCGCACGCCGAGCCCTTCGGCGATGACCTCCCGGGCCTGGTCGAGGAGCCGCCGGGCTTGCCTCGCCTCGGTGTAGAGCCGTCGTGGGTCGGCCCACCCGACCTCCAGCGCGGCCAGCAGCGTCTCCCGGCCGGCGGGGTGCAGAGGGGCCGATGCGGCGTCCAGCAGGACCCGGGAAAGAGGCTGTTTCGTCGCGTCCGCCACACTGCCACGTTAGTCCCACCCTCTCGTGTCAGGTGCCCCCCTGAGGGGTAGGGTTTGGGGCGTCAGAGCACTTCAGACACGGAAGGTGCACCCGTTGCGCAGGCACGATGACACGCCCGCACGCGTCACGCGGCGGCGGCGCTGGATGGTCGCAGGTGTGGTCGTGGCCTGCGCCCTCTTCCTCGGCGGGTGCGCGAGCAACGGTGACGCCTCCAGCGGGTGGCTGCCGCAGGGCACCAACGGCGGGCAGGTGACCGACCGCACCGGGCTCATCACGAACCTCTGGGTGGGGTCCTGGATCGCCGCTCTGGCGGTCGGTCTCCTCGTCTGGGGACTGACCATCTGGGCCATGGTCCGCTATCGGCGCAAGAAGGACGCCCGGGGGCTGCCGCCGCAGCTGCGCTACAACGTCCCGATCGAGATGCTCTACACGATCGTCCCGATCTTCATGGTGGCGGTGCTCTTCTACTACACCTCCCGCGACGAGACGGTCCTGACGGACAACCGGCCCAAGCCCGACGTGACGGTGAACGTCATCGCCAAGCAGTGGAGCTGGGACTTCAACTACGTCGAGGCCAACACCTACCAGGCGGGCATCCATACCGAGCGCGACCGTCGCACGGGTGAGCCGCTGAGCCCGATGCCGATCCTCTACCTGCCCGAGGGCAAGCGGGTGCAGTTCGTCCTCAACTCCCGCGACGTGGTGCACTCCTTCTGGGTGCCGGCCTTCCTCGAGAAGCTCGACGTCGTTCCCGGCTACACCAACCGTTTCCAGATCGTGCCGACCCAGCGGGGTGAGTTCCAGGGCAAGTGCGCCGAGTTCTGCGGCACCTATCACGCGGACATGCTCTTCAAGGTCCAGGTCGTCTCTCCCGCGGAGTTCGACGCCCAGATGGTCAAGCTGCGCGACGCCGGCCAGTCCGGTCAGCTGCCCAACACGCTCAACCGCGAGCCGGTGCTTCCCGAGGAACAGCGACTCCTTCCCACCCCCTCCTCGCCCACCGGGAGCAAGTGATGGCGACCACGACTCCAACCGTCGAGTACGTCAGCCGTGAGCGTGTCACGGAGCGGCCGCGGGTGCGCCCAGGCCAGGTGTTCGTCACGTGGATCACGACGACCGACCACAAGAAGATCGGCAACCTGTACTTCATCACGTCGTTCGTCTGGTTCCTCCTCGGCGGCATCATGGCGCTGCTCATCCGATCGGAGCTGGCCGCTCCCGGACTCCAGATCGTCGACAACCCTGAGCAGTACAACCAGCTGTTCACCATGCACGGCACGATCATGCTGCTGCTCTTCGCGACCCCGCTCTTCGCCGGCTTCGCCAACGCCGTAATGCCGCTGCAGATCGGTGCACCGGACGTCTCGTTCCCGCGACTGAACATGTTCGCCTACTGGCTCTACCTCTTCGGCGGAATCATCGCCGGGGCGGGCTTCCTCACCCCATCCGGTGCGGCGTCGTTCGGGTGGTACGCGTACGCCCCGCTGTCCGACGCGAGCTACAGCCCCGGCCTCGGCGGCGACCTGTGGGTCTTCGGTCTGGCTCTCGCCGGGTTCGGCACCATCCTCGGCTCGGTCAACTTCATCAGCACCATCATCTGCATGCGGGCGCCCGGGATGACCATGTTCCGGATGCCGATGTTCACCTGGACGGTGCTCGTGACGTCGATCCTCGTGATCATCGCCTTCCCCGTCCTGGCCGCCGCCCTGTTCGCCCTGGGCGCAGACCGCCGGTTCGGCGCCCACATCTTCGACGTCGAGAGCGGCGGCGCGATGCTGTGGCAGCACCTCTTCTGGTTCTTCGGGCATCCGGAGGTCTACATCATCGCGTTGCCCTTCTTCGGGATCATCAGCGAGGTGCTGCCGGTCTTCTCGCGCAAACCGCTCTTCGGTTACAAGACCCTCGTCCTCGCGACGATCGCGATCGGGGCACTGTCGGTCAGCGTCTGGGCGCACCACATGTATGCCACGGGGCAGGTGCTCCTGCCCTTCTTCGCGATCATGACGATGCTCATTGCGGTGCCTACCGGCGTGAAGTTCTTCAACTGGATCGGCACGATGTGGGGCGGGTCCCTGACCTTCGAGACCCCCATGGTGTGGGCCATCGGGTTCATCGTCACGTTCCTCTTCGGCGGTTTGACCGGCGTCATCCTGTCCAGCCCGCCGCTGGACTTCCACCTCAACGACTCCTACTTCGTCGTGGCCCACTTCCACTACACCGTCTTCGGCACCGTGGTCTTCTCGATGTTCGCCGGGTTCTACTTCTGGTGGCCGAAGTTCACCGGCCGGATGCTCGACGAGAGGCTCGGCAAGATCCACTTCTGGATGCTCTTCATCGGTTTCCACACGACCTTCCTCATCCAGCACCTGCTCGGGATCGAGGGCATGGCTCGTCGTTACGCGGACTACCTGCCCGAGGAGGGCTTCCAGACGGCCAACGTCATCTCGACGGCCGGCGCGTTCCTCCTCGGCGCCTCGACCCTGCCGTTCCTCTACAACCTCTGGAAGACCTGGCGCTATGCGCCGCTGGTCATGACGGACGACCCATGGGGTTACGGCGGCTCGCTGGAGTGGGCCACCTCCTGCCCGCCTCCTCGCCACAACTTCGACAGCATCCCGAGGATCCGTTCCGAGCGGCCCGCCTTCGACCTGCACCACCCGGACGTCGCGCCCCCGCAAGGCGCCCAAGCTGACCCAGGGACGCTGACCAAGGTAATGGGGCCGCCGGACCTCGGCAACATGCAGGGTCACGAACCCGGTGAGTCGAGCACCGAGAGGTCAGACCGATGAAGGCCGAGAGCCGGCTGTTCCTGTGGCTGGCCGTCTTCTTTCTCGCGCTCGGGCCTGCCTACCTGTTCTTCAACGACGGCAAGGAGCCCGTGGGGGCGGTCGCTCTGTTCCTGACCGGCCTGCTGTGCGCCCTCATCGCCTTCTACCTCACGGTCACCGGCCGCCGGTTCACCGACCGCCCCGAGGACAACCCCGCTGCGCTGATCTCGGAGCAGGAGGGTGACTACGGCTTCTTCACGCCGTACTCCTGGTGGCCACTGTGGCTCGGGCTGACGGCCGCGATCTGCTTCGCCGGTCTGGCGATCGGGTGGTGGATGTTCATCATCGGGGCCTTCTTCGGCGTCGTGGCCATCGTCGGGTGGACCTTCGAGCATTACCGCGGCGAGCACGCCAACTGAACGAGGTGGCTGCCGGCAACCGGGTGGCTGCTCGACTTCCTAGCCCCATCCCAGCTCGTGGAGCCTGTCGTCGTCCACACCGAAGTGGTGTGCCACCTCGTGCACGACGGTCACGGCTATCTCGTCGAGCAGGTCGTCGCGATCGACGCACATCCGCTCCAGGGGGCCCTTGAAGATGGTAATCCGGTCGGGCAGCGAGCCGGCGTCCCACCAGCCGTCGCGTTCGGTGAGGGGGGTGCCCTCGTAGATTCCGAGCAGGTCCGGCTCGTCGGGCGGCGGCTCGTCCTCGACGAGCACGGCGACGTTGCTGATGAGGCGCGTCAGCTCGTCCGGGATCTGGTCCAGGGCGTCTCCGACAGCCTCCTGGAACTCCTCATCACTCAGTGACAGCCGGTGCGCGTCATCCTCCATGTCCTCCAGCCTCGCACGGCCGGGGGACAGGGGAGGAGGAGGTCGTCTCGAGAGCATGGCGACCTCAGGCTTCGGAGATCGGTAAAGGCGCAGCCTGGGATGCCAGCCGGTGACGGGCCCGAGCGCAGGAAGCGACGGGTCAGAGGCCGGTCTCCTTGGCCCGCTTGATGGCCTCCCGGTCGGCGCCGGCGCCCAATGACTCCGGCTCGTGCTCGTCCGCTGCCGAGATGGCCTCGTGCTCTCCGTGGTGCTGGGCAGCGGCATACTCCGCCGGCGTGACCGGATCCACCCTGTCGTTGAAGTAGAAGTGCGACAGCTTGGCCCGGATCCGGTCCTTGCGGGCGGCCGGGCTGGCGACGCCGTTGCCGTCGGTGCCGGAACCGAGCGCGATGGGCTCGTGCGCCTCCTGCTGGACCAGCGTGTAGCGGGCATAGGGGTCGAGGGGTTCGTGCATCTCGAAGAACTTGCCCTCGGCGGTGCGGATGATCGTGCCGGTCTCCCGTCCGTGCAGTACCGTCTCGCGGTCGTGCCGCTGCAGGCTGAGGCAGATGCGCTTGGTGACCCAGTAGGTGAGCGGCGGGACGATGAACACCGACCACTGCAAGGCGTTGGTGATGTCGTTGATCGAGAGGTGAAGCTTGATCGCCATGAGGTCGTTGCCGGCCGCGAAGAAGAGGATGAGGTAGAAGGAGATGGCCATCATGCCGAGCCCGGTGCGGGTCGGGGCGTTGCGGGGGCGGTCGAGCAGGTGGTGCTCCCGCCTGTCGCCAGTGACCCACGCCTCCAGGAACGGGTAAGCACCCGCAATGGTGAAGAGGACCGGGATGAGCAGGATCGAGCCGGTGAAGACGTTGAAGCTCCACGTCCGGTTGAACGCGTCGAACTCGAGGAAACCCGGTAGGAGCCGCAGGGCGCCGTCGGCGAACCCCATGTACCAGTCCGGTTGGGCACCTGCGGTGACCGCCGAGGGGTCATAGGGCCCATAGGCCCAGATCGGGTTGATGCTGACGAGGGCGGAGATGAGCGCGGTCACGCCGAAGACCATGAAGAAGAAGCCACCGGCTTTGGCGATGTAGACCGGCATGAACGGAAAGCCGACGACGTTGTGCTCGGTCCGGCCGGGGCCGGGGTACTGGGTGTGCTTGTGCACGAGCACGAAAATGAGGTGGGCGATGAACAGGCCGACGATGATCGCCGGCAGGAGGAGGATGTGCACGGTGTAGAGCCGGGGGATGATCGCCTCACCCGGGAACGCCCCTCCGAAGACCATATAGGCGATGTAGCTGCCGAGAATCGGGATCGACTGGATGAACCCCTCAGCGGCGCGAAGCCCGGTCCCGGAGAGGAGGTCGTCGGGAAGCGAGTAGCCCGCGAAGCCTTCGATGAGGGAAAGCATGGACAGGATCGTCCCGATCACCCAGTTGATCTCGCGCGGCTTGCGGAATGCTCCGGTGAAGAAGACGCGGAACATGTGGACCGTCACGGAGGCGATGAACATCAGGGCGCCCCAGTGGTGGATCTGCCGGATGAGCAGCCCGCCGCGCACGTCGAACGAGATGTTGAGCGTCGAGCTGTAGGCCTCCGACACGGTCGTCCCCTGCAGCGGCACGTATGAGCCGGCGTACTCGATCTGGCCGGCGCTCGGCACGAACCAGAACGTCAGGAAGGTCCCCGTCAGCAGGCAGATGATCAGCGAGTACATCGCGATCTCGCCGAGCATGAACGACCAGTGGTCGGGAAAGACCTTCTTCAGCAGGAAGGCGGCGCCCTTTCCGGCACCGGTGCGCTCGTCGAGCCAGTTGGACAGTCCGCCGCCGACCTTCATCCCCGCGCCGGGCGCGGAGCGGGGAGCCGCGTCGTTCTCGCGCAGCGACGCGGCGCTCCTGCGGTCAGTTGTCGTGCTCATTTATCGCTCCCAGTAGCTCGGGCCGACGGGCTCGTGGAAACCCTCGGGGGCGACGAGGTAACCCGCGTCGTCGACGGTGATCTTCAGCTGGGGGAGCGGTCGCTTCGCCGGGCCGAAGATGACTTCGCAGTCCCTGGTCACATCGAAGGTCGACTGGTGACACGGGCAGAGCAGGTGGTGCGTCACCTGCTCGTAGAGACCCACCGGGCACCCGACGTGGGTGCAGATCTTGGAGTAGGCGACGATGCCCTGGTAACCCCAGGACAGCGCCTTTTGACCCTTGGCGCCCGCGTGGAACTCGTTGGGCGCGAGACGGATGAGCAGGACGGCCGCCTTGCCCTTGTCCTCGAGGACGTGCTTGGAGTTCTTGAGGGTCTCCGGCATGACGTGGAAGACCGAGCCGATCGTCACCTCCGACGCCTTGATGGGCGTCATCTCGGGGTCGCGGAAGAGGCGGATGGGCGGGCCCGGCTTGCCGTCCGGGCCGGCGGGGACGTCCCAGATCGTCTCGCCGAGCTCGCGGACCGCGACCGTGGGGTTGCCCAGTGAGCCAGCCACCTGGACGACGAAGGGCAGCGCGAAGAGGCCGAGGGCACCGCCGAGCGTATACTTCAGGACCGGCCGGCGGTCGAGCTGAGCGGCCTCGCCGCCCCCGACGATGATGCCGACCGCCTTGGCGCGGGTGGCGTCGTCGGAGCGCTGCGGGTGCCGCTCCTCGGCAACCTCATGGTCGGGCATGAGCGTCTTGGCCCAGTGCACCGCGCCGGCGCCGATGAAGAAGAGGCTGATGCCCATGGACACGCCAAGGACGACGTTGAGCAGGTTGGTGTGACCCACCCCAGGGAGGAAGACGCCCGTGGCGCGGTCGATGGCGAAGTAGCCGACGAGGAAGGCCAGAGTTCCGAGCATCGACAGGCCGAACAGCACGGCGACCTGGCGCTCCGCGCGTCGAGCCGCCCGCGGGTCCTCGTCGGCGAGGCGCTCGACGTGCGGCGGCAGGCCCGGGTCGGGCCAGCGCGCGGGCAGACCGGCGGTGGCGACGTGGTGGCCCTCGTCGAGGTGGACGACGTCCGTCGAGGTGCCCCCGGCCGGTGTGGTCCGCCCGGACCCGGAGGAGGTGCCGTGTTCGCTCATGCCGTGATCGGTCCTGTCGATGTGGTGTTGTCGATTCTGCCATCTCGCGACGACATGCGATGTGACATGAGGCACAGCCCTCAGGCGGACTTCTGGCCCAGCCAAACGGCGCAGGCCAGCATGATGGTCAGGCCGAAGACCCAGATGAACATGCCCTCCGACACCGGCCCGAGGTTGCCGAGGGTCATCCCGCCGACGTTCTGCTCCTCCTGCGTCGTGTTGAGCCAGGCGATGATGGCGTTCTTGCCTTCGGGGGTGATGTTCGCGTCGTTGAACACGGGCATCGACTGGGGACCGGTGACCATGGCCTCGTAGACGTACTTCCCCTCGACGCCCTGCAGGGGCGGGGCGTACTTGCCCCGGGTCAGCGCCCCCCCCGAGCCGGCGTAGTTGTGGCACATCGCGCAGTTGACGCGGAACAGCTCGCCGCCGAGGGCGGCCTTTCCGCCCTCTCCCGTCGTGTACTTCTGATCGGGAATGGCCGGCCCCGGGGCGAGCGACGCGACGTATGCCGCCAGGGCCTGGATCTGCGGCTCGGTGAACTTCACCGTGTTCGCCTCCGCCTGCACGTCCTGGCGCGTCAACGGCATACGGCCGGTGCCGACCTGGAAGTCGACCGACGCGGCGCCGACACCGACCAGAGACGGACCGGACGCCGTGCCCTCGGCGTTCAGCCCGTGGCAGGTGGCGCAGTTGGCCAGGAAGAGCGCCTTGCCGTCAGCCACGGAGTCGGCCGTCGCGACGGACGCCTGAGCGGTCTTCGGGGCCAGCAAGGAGTAGGCGCCGCCGACGACGACGAGTCCGAGCAGCAGCAGGATGGCGATCGCGGCGGGGTGACGTCGGCGTGCTGCCAAGGCGTTCAACGTGCTGTCCTGTCGTCGGTAGAGGTCACGGTTCGGGCGGTGCCGAGAATGGTGCCAGGTGGCGACGGCTGGTCTTCCCGCCCCCACCTTTGTCGAACGTAGCAGGGCCTCACTGGAGGAGATAGATGGTGGCGAACAGAGCGATCCACACCACATCGACGAAGTGCCAGTAGTAGGAGGTCACCACGGCACCGATGGCCTGGGTGTGCGAGTACCGCCTCGTCGTGAAGGTGCGCCCGATGATCAGCAAGAAGGCGATGAGACCACCCGTGACGTGCATGCCGTGAAAGCCGGTCGTCATGTAGAAGACGGAGCCGTAGCGATCGGAGGAAAGCGTGACGTGCTCCATCGTCAGCTCGGAGTACTCGTAGATCTGGCCCGCGATGAAGGCGGCGCCGAAGAGATAGGTCACGACGTACCACTCCCGCATCCCCCAGGTGCGCAGCTCGAGGAAGCGGCCCGTGCGCGCAGCCTGGCCACGCTCCGCCTTCCACACGCCGAGCTGACACCACACTGAGGAGATGACGAGGATCATCGTGTTGGCGGCAGCGAAAGGCACGTTGAGCTTGCTCGTCTGCTCGGCCCACAGCTGCGGCGACAGGGCCCGGATCTGGAAGTACATCGCGAACAGCCCGGCGAAGAACATCAGCTCGCTGGCCAACCACACGATGGTGCCGACCGAGACCATGTTGGGCCGGGTCGCCGGACCGTGCCCGGTGCTGACGGGACGGGTAGGTGCTGCCGATGCTGTCGCCACGCACTGATTATGGCGTCACCGGACCCGCGGGCGCACGCGACCCCCCGGGGCTGTCGAGCGGCGAACCGGCGGCAGGGTCCCCGGGGCGTCCCGGTAGCATCGGCCCATGACCGCTTCGCAGGCCGCTCCGACGCGCTCCACGGGTCTGGCCGTCGCCTCCGCGACCGCCGATGCTCCGCAGCCACGCCGGATCACGATCCTGCTCTACAGCGACGACGTCGCGACCCGTGACGCGGTGCGCCTCGCTGTCGGGCGGCGTCCCGCCAGGGACGTCGAGGTGGCCGGGTGGCGCGAGGTGGCCACTCCGGCCGCGGCCGTCTCGGCCACCGAGGGTGGGGGCATCGACGTGCTCGTCCTGGACGGCGAGGCCGCGAAGATGGGCGGGCTCGGCCTGTGCCGGCAGCTGAAGGACGAGGTCTTCGACTGTCCGCCCGTGCTCGTCCTGCTCGGGCGTCCCCAGGACGGTTGGCTCGCGGCCTGGTCCCAGGCCGATCTCGCCGTCCCGTACCCCATCGACCCGGTGGCCCTGTCGCGGGCGGTTGCGGACCTCGGGCGCCGGACGGCCCCGACGTCGGACTGAACCGGTGACCCACCAGTGACCGTCCCCAGCCAGCCGAGCTGGCCGGACGTCTACGCTGCCCTGCTCGCCGGCGTCGACCTCGACGTCCGGCAAGCCGAGTGGGCCATGGACCAGATCATGTCCGGCGCCGCCTCGTCGGCCCAGGTCGCGGGGTTCCTCATCGCCCTGCGCGCGAAGGGCGAGTCGGTCGAGGAGATGCGCGGCCTGGCTGACCAGATGCTGGCTCACGCCACCCGAATCGAGGTGGCCGGACCGAGCCTCGACATCGTCGGCACCGGCGGTGACCGCGCGCACACGGTCAACATCTCCACGATGGCCGCGATGGTCTGTGCCGCAGCCGGCGTGACCGTCGTCAAGCACGGCAACCGTGCCGCGTCGTCCTCGTCGGGGTCGGCCGACGTGCTGGAGGCGCTCGGCGTCGACCTCACGCTGCCGGCCGACCAGGTCGCGGCCGTCGGCGAGCAGGCCGGCATCACCTTCTGCTTCGCCCAGCTCTTCCACCCGTCGATGCGGCACGCGGCTGCCGCCCGCCGCGAGCTCGGCATCGCCACGGCGTTCAACGTCCTTGGGCCACTCACCAACCCCGCCCAGCCGACGTATGCCGCCGTGGGGGTCGCCGACCGCCGGATGGCCCCGCTCGTGGCCGGCGTCTTCGCCGGTCGAGGCAAGGACGCGGCCGTCTTCCGGGGCGATGACGGCCTCGACGAACTGACCCTCGAGACGACGTCGACGGTCTGGTGGGTCCGCCAGGGCACGGTCCGCGAGGAGGTCCTCGACCCGACGCTGTTGGGTCTGGCCAACCGTCCGACCGAGGCCCTGCGCGGTGGGGACGCGGCGCACAACGCCGCCGTCGTCAAGGACGTCTTCGCGGGTCAGACCGGCGCCGCGCGCGACGCCGTCGTCCTCAACTCCGGGATCGCCCTGGCACTCACCCGGCCCGACCGCGGGGCCACGCGCGATGACCTCCTCGTCGATGTGCGCGCGGGCATGGACCGCGCCGAGGAGACCCTCGACTCGGGTGCCGCGACGGGACTGGTCGACCGGTGGGTCCGAGCCACCCAGGCGGCCGCCCGCTCCTGAGCAGAACCCGTATGCCGGTCAGTCGCCTTCGAGGCCGAGGCTGAAGGCGGCGTCGAGGTCGCCCTTGGAGTAGGTGCGGAACGCGATGTGCGTCGACGTCCCCGTGACGCCGGTGACCTTGTTGAGCCGGTCGGCGATGACGTCGGCGAAGTCCTCGTGGTCCTTGACCCGCACCATCGCGATGAGATCCGCGTCTCCGGTCACGGAGTAGACCTCGGTGACGCCGTCCAGCTCGGCAATCCCCTGGGCGACCTCCGGGATCCGGTTGACGTCGCAGTTGACCAGGACGATGGCAGTGATCACGAGCGCCAGCCTAACCTCAGCCGACGGCGGCCAATGGTGTGGTGACCGGGGGCTGGGCTGGCGGCCGGGCCGACGGCTGGGCCATGAGCTGGGAGCCGGTGGCCGGGTCGCGGTCGAACGCTGCCACACCCGGCGGATGCCCGATCTCGAGGCCTGCCCGGGCGGCGCCCGCGCCGCCGACGGGACATGACCACGAGCCGTCGAGGTCGACGATGCGCACTCCGGGAGACTCGAGCCAGCGCAGGACGATCTCGGCCTCCTCCGGGGTCGCCGCCGGGGAGGGGGCGACCGGCGGGGCGACCACCTCCGCGGTAGCGCGCAGGCTCCCGACGTAGACCATCGGGTCCGTCCCCGCAGGACTGAGGCTGGCTCCCGCGAGACGGCCGTAGCGAACGCAGACCAGCTCCCAGCCACCCCCCTCAGCGCGACGGGCTGCGACGAGCTCAGGGCTGGACGCCAGAGGCGCGATGCGCTGGGTGCGGGCGGTCGCCCGGACGAGGTGCATGAGGCGGTCGCGGACCGTGCCGGCATCCTCGAACCGCTCCAGCGCCGAGAGCGCCGACATCCGGTCGCGCAGGGCCTGGGTCACCGGCCGGGCGTCACCGCAGATGAGGCCGACCGCCTCGTCGACGACAGCGGCATACTCGGCGACGCTCTGTCGCCCGGTGCACGGTGCACCGCACCGCCCCATCTGCGCCAGGACGCACTCGGAGCCCGTCGCCTTGACGGAGAGGCGCTGCGTGCACTGGCGTAGAGGGATGACTTCGTGGACGGCGGCGACAGCGGCATCAGCGGACCCCCGTGAGGCGAAGGGTCCGAAGTATCGGGCGCCGTCGCCGCGCACCTCGCGGACGATCGAGAGGCGGGGAAACGGCTCGACGGTCAGCTTGACCCAGATGGCCCGCTCGGGGCGCGTGGAACGACGGTTGTAACGCGGCTTGTGGGCGGCGATGAGCCGCAGCTCGCGCACCTGGGCCTCGAGCGTCGTCTGGCAGACGATGGGCTGGATGCTCGCGGCGAGCCCGACCATCTCGGCCATCCGGCTGCGTTGCTCGGAGGCCGTGAAGTAGGTGCGGGCGCGAGCGCGGATGTCGCGCGAGGTGCCGACATAGAGCGGTCGGCCGTGGTCGTCCTTGAAGACGTAGACGCCGGGCAGGGCGGGCAGCCCGTCGGCGAGGAACCGCTTGCGTCGCTGGGCGGGTGTGACGCGGGAGGTGTAGCTGGAGAGCTCCTCCAGCGTGTGCACGCCGAGGCTGCCGACCCGCTCGAGCAGCCCGTGGAGCACGTCGACCGTGGCGCGGGCGTCATGCAGGGCCCGGTGGTCCGGTGTCGTCGCGGCGCCGAAGAGGACCGCGAGGGAGGAGAGCTTGTGGTTGCGGCACTCGTCACGGGTGACGAGCTGGCGGGCGAGGTGGACGGTGTCCAGGACCCGAAAGCGTGGCCACGCGTGGTCGGTCGCCGCAGCGGCGGCCTTGAGGAACGAGATGTCGAAGCCGGCGTTGTGGGCGACCAGGACGCTGTCGCGGGCGAACTCGAGGAACGCCGGCAGAACGGAATCGATGCGCGGTGCCTGCGCGACCATGGCGTTGGTGATGCCGGTGAGCACCTGGATGAAGGGAGGGATCGGCTCGCCGGGCTTGACCAGGGTCTGGAACTCCCCGAGCACCTCACCGCCGCGCACCTTGACCGCGCCGAACTCGGTGATCGCCGACGCCGTTGCACTACCTCCCGTCGTCTCGAGGTCGACGACGACGAACGTGACGTCGGCCAGCGCCGTGCCGAGATCGTCGAGCGTGCCCTGGACTGCCTGCATGCCGAGGACGCTAACCGCGTGCCCCGACAGCGGCCGGAAGGCGCGCTGGACCGCGCCCGCACCGTATGCCGTGACACCGGTGCGACCGGTCCCGCGACGGGTGTCGGTGGTCGGTCCTAGCGTTGTCGCCAGTTGAAGGTTCGACGCACACGAGAGGGAGGGTCATGCGAAACGACACACCCGTGGTCATCGACTGCCGGACATGTCCCGTGCGGGAGGTCAACTGCGACGACTGCGTCGTCACGGCACTCCAGGGCCTGCCCCTGGTGCGGCTCGACGACGGTGAACTGTCGCTCGATCCGGCCGAGCGCCGGGCCGTCGACATGTTCGTCGTGGCCGGCATGGTCGACCCCACCCACGCCGCCACACTCACCGCCCGCCGCGAACCGTGGTCCGGCGTCCGCGCCGTCGGGTGACCCGCGCCTTTACCATCGTCGGGTGACGGCTCGAGCTGACGGCAGCGCGCCCGGAGACGGGCGGAGGTCGCTCACGCCGATCTGGTTTGCCGCGCTCGTCCTGCTCCTCGGCGCCTGCACCGGCGGCGGCACCGGCACCGGGGACCAGGCGCGGCCCACGGTGACGACCCAGAGCACCGCCAACTCCGGCGTCGCCCTCCCGTCGGCAACCGACCCCAACGAGGCCCGGCGTCAGGCTGTCGTCGAGCTGATGGCCCACCGAGCCCAGGCGCTCCGCAGCGGGGACAAGCAGGCCTGGCTGAGCACCGTCAGTGACCCCACGAGCCCGTTCGCCCAGCGGCAGGCCGCCGTCTTCGACCGGATGCGGCTCCTGCCCATCACCGACTTCGGGCAGCGCGGCGTGGAGATCGGCCCCGCCCTCTCGGCGGCCCGGGCGGCTGCCGTGGGCACCGATGCCTGGGGGAGCACGGTCCACCTGACCTACCGACTCGACGGTTACGACCGAGCGCCGCGCGCCTTCGACGCGTCGTTCACGGTCGTGCGCACGGCGGCCGGCTGGCGCTTCGCCGACGACACCGACGGCGGCAGCCAGACCCAGCCCTGGGACCTTCCCTCGATGACCGTGGCCCGCTCGTCGACCACGCTCGTCATCGGCAACGCGCCGGTCGCCGCCCTCAGCAACTACCTCACCCTCGCAGACGCGGCCCACACCCGGATCGCGGGCATCTGGGGCAGCGCGTTGCCCGGAGTGGTCATCGCTCCCGCGACGGTCGAGCAGCTCGCGGCGCAGCTCCAGCGATCGGACGTCAAGGGACTGGACCAGGTGGCCGCCCTCACCGACGGGCCGCTCGCGAAGGGGAGCCCCGCCACGAGCGACCGGGTCTATGTCAACCCGCAGGCCTTCGGCCGACTGACCGAGGACGGTCGACGGGTCGTGGTCACCCACGAGCTCACCCATGTCACCGTCCGCGGCACGACGACACGCCCGGTTCCGATCTGGCTCTCCGAAGGGTTCGCCGACTACGTCGGGTTCACCGGGGTAAGCCTGAAGCCACGGACCGTTGCCGCCGACCTGCTCGTCCGGGTCCGTGCCGGGACGGGCCCGACCCGTCTGCCGGTGGAGGGCGACTTCGACCCCAGCCAGGGGGTGATCGCCCCGACCTACAACGCGGCCTGGCTCGCGGTGACCCGGATGGCCCAGGCCCACGGCTCTCAGAAGGTCGTCGCCTTCTACCGCGCTGTGGCGGGCGACCTGGCGGTCGACCCCTCCATCACGAACGCCCCGGCCGAGGTGGCGAGGCAGGCGTTCACCGCGGTGCTCGGCACGAGCGAGGAGACGTTCGTCGCCGACTGGCTCGGCTACCTCCAGCAGCTGGCCCGGTGACGACGCTGTGCTCGTCGACCTCGGGGAGCCCTTGGGGGATCCGGACTACCCCTGGACTACCCCTCGTCGAACGGTGAGGTCCGGCGCCGCCGGGCCGCCCGGGTGCTCCTCCTCGAACGCGACGACCATGTCCCACTCATCCACGCCTTCGACCCGGCGGGCCCGGACGAGCGTTAGTCGACCAAGCAGGATTACTTCGGCGCGTCTCGACCGCTTCGAGCAGCAGGCCCTCGCGTGGGAGGACGGCGAGGCCCGCTCCACCGTCGCCATCGAGTGCGTGCCCTTGTGCGGCATACCGACCATGGGCGAGGCGGTCTATCCCCGGCAGCTGTTGAAGATCGTCGAGCGGCTGCGGGCGAGGAAGTGGAGCTACTCCGCCTTGCCGTTCGAGTAGAGCTGCTCGACCTCGTCGGCGAAGTCGCGCATGACAAGGTTGCGCTTGAGCTTGAGCGACGGCGTCAGATAGCCGTTCTCCTCGGTGAAGTCGCCGGGCAGAACCGCGAACTTGCGGATCGACTCGGCCTTGCTCACCGCGGTGTTCGCGTCGGCAACGGCCTCGTCCAGCGAGGCCAGGACAGCCGGGTCGGTGCGGGCGCGGTCCATGGTCAGGCCCTCGTGACCGTTGGTCCTGGCCCAGGCCGGCAGCATGTCCGCGTCGAGGGTGATCAGCGCCGCGATGAACGGTTTCTGGTCGCCGACCACGATGCACTGGGAGACGAGGGGGTGGCCGCGCAGGCGATCCTCCAGGACGGCCGGGGCGACGTTCTTGCCGCCGGCCGTGACGAGGATCTCCTTCTTGCGCCCGGTGATCCGCAGGAAGCCGTCGTCGTCGAGCTCGCCGACGTCTCCGGTGCGGAACCAGCCGTCCCGGATGGCATCTGCCGAGGCGGCCGCGTTGTTGTGGTAGCCGTCGAAGACGTTCACGCCCTTGATGAGGATCTCGCCGTCGTCGGCGATGCGGATCCCCACACCGGGCAGCGGCGCACCGACCGTGCCGATCTTGACCAGGCCAGGCGTGTTCACCGTGGCCGGCGCGGTCGTCTCCGTCAGCCCGTAGCCCTCGAGGACCGTGACGCCGATGCCTCGGTAGAAGTGGCCGAGGCGCGTCCCGAGAGGGGCGCCGCCGGACACGGCATACCGGACCCGCCCACCCATCGCGGCGCGCAGCTTGCCGTAGACGAGCCGGTCGAAGACCGCGTGCCTTCCCCGAAGCGCCAACGACGGACGGCCGCTGTCCTGGGCCTTGCTCCAGGCGATCGCCGTGGCGGCCGCCATGCCGAAGACCTTGCCCTTGCCGTCCCCGGCGGCCTTCTGCTCCGAGGAGTTGTAGATCTTCTCGAAGACGCGCGGCACCGCGAGGATGAAGGTCGGCTGGAAGGTCGCGAAGTCCTCGAGCAAGGTCTTGATGTCACTGGAGTGGCCCAGCTTGGCCTGGGCCTCCACGCAGAGGACCTCGATGAACCGGGCGAAGACGTGGGCAAGGGGGAGGAAGAGGAGCGTGGACGCCCCCTCGACCTTGACCACCTCGGCCAGCCGCTCGGAGGCGTTCTCCGCCAGGTCCTTGAAGTTGCCGTGGGTCAGGCGGCACCCCTTGGGCCGCCCGGTCGTCCCGGACGTGTAGATGATCGTCGCCAGGGTGCTCCGGTCGGTGCCCGCGCGGCGCTCGTCGAGGTCGGCGTCACCGACCTCGGCCCCTGCGCCGAGGAGCTCGTCGAGGGCCCGTCCGTCGAGCTGCCAGACGTCCCTCAGCCCGGGGAGGCGGCCGTGGATCGCGGCGACCGTCCTCGCGTGTGCCGGTGTCTCGACGAAGATCGCCACGGCGCCGGAGTCCTCGAGGATCCAGGCCACCTGGTCCGGGGACGACGTCTCGTAGACCGGCACCGTCACGCCGCCGACCGTCCAGATGGCGTAGTCGGCGAGCGTCCACTCATAGCGGGTGCGTGACATCAGTCCGACCCGGTCACCGAGACCGATGCCCGCGGCGAGGAGCCCCTTGGCGAGGGCGTCGACCTCGCGCCGGAACTCGGCCGCGGTGACGTCCGTCCAGGCCGACCCGGCCCGCTTGGCGAAGAGCACCCGGTCCGGCGCCTCGGTGGCATTGCGCACGACCGTCTCGGCGAGGTTGCCCACGGTGGTGGGCTCGAGGAGTGGGGCGACGACGTTGTCCTGCACAGCAACAGCTCCTGGATGGTGGTGATGAGCGGGAGGATACTCGTCGGTAGTCCGGGGTTCGGCCGTGGAGGCGACCGATGTCGCAGCCCGGTGTTCTGACGCCCCAACGTACCGACTCTCGCGTGGACGGGCCGTGAATGCGTGGTTGTAGCCTTCGGCGCATGGCCGATCGCACCGAGTCCTCCATCGTCATCGACGCCGCCCCGGGGGCCGTCCTCGACGTCATCGCGGACTTCCGGTCCTACCCCAGGTGGGCGACCGAGGTGAAGCACATCTCGGTCCTGTCCGAGGAGGGTGACGGCTGGGCCGACCAGGTGGAGTTCATCCTCGACGCGGGGGTCATCAAGGACACCTACACGCTCGACTACGAGTGGGAGGTGACCTCGTCCGGCACCGGTGTCGTGTCGTGGAGCCTCGTCAAGGCGACGGTCCTCAAGGCCATGAACGGGTCCTACACCCTCGCCCAGGATGGCAACGGCACCAAGGTCACCTACCGCCTGGCGGTGGACCTCAACATCCCCATGCTCGGCCTGCTCAAGCGCAAGGCCGAGAAGGTCATCGTCGACACCGCTCTCAAGGAGCTCAAGAAGCGCGTCGAGGGCTGACGCCGCCTTGCGCATCATCCTCTTCACCGGCAAGGGCGGGGTCGGCAAGACGACGACGGCCGCCGCATCCGCCGTCCAGGCCGCGCGGGCAGGCATCCGGACCCTCGTTCTGTCGACCGACGCGGCGCACTCGCTCGGTGACGCGCTGGGTCGCGATCTCGAGGCCCCCGGCCCGGTGCTGGTCGAGGCCAACCTGCACGCCCTCCAGGTGAGCGCCTCACGCACGGTCGACGCGTCCTGGCGCGCCGTCCAGGACTACCTGCTCGACGTGCTGGCCAACGTCGGCGTCGACCCCGTCGTCGCGGAGGAGCTGACCTCCCTGCCGGGCGCCGAGGAGATCGCGGCGCTGCTCGAGCTGCGGGCGCAGGCGGAGTCGGGGCGGTGGGACCTCGTCGTCGTCGACTGCGCCCCCACCGCCGAGACCCTGCGGCTGCTCGCCCTGCCGGAGGCGCTGGCCTGGCACCTCGAGCGGTTGCTGCCGGGCCAGCGAGGTCTGCTGCGCACCTTCCGGCCGGCCGCTGCCGCGGCAACAGGTATGCCGTTGCCGGCCGCCGAGGTCGTGGAGACGGTGCGGCGGTGGTACGTCCAGATGCGAGGGGTGCAACGGCTCCTGACGAGCGAGCAGTCCTCGGTCCGGCTCGTCCTCACCCCTGAGCGGGTCGTCATCGCAGAGTCACGCCGGACGTGGACCTCGCTCAGCCTCTACGGGTTCGTCGTGGACCAGGTCATCGTCAACCGGATCTTCCCCGACGCCGCCGCAGACGTGCGGGGCAGGGCGCGGCCAGACCCTTTTCGCAGTGTCTGGAACGCGGCCCAGCGTGAGGGGCTGCGCGAGGTGGCCGAGTCCTTCGCGGGCGTGCCGGTGGTCACCGTGCCGTACCTTGACCGCGAACCGATCGGTCCGGACGCGCTGGCCGCGTTGGCCCGGGCGCGAGGTGAGGACGGTCTCGCCACCGTGCTCGACCCGGTCCGAGGCGGTGGGCTGAGCGTTCGGCGGGCCGGCGACGAGTACGTCCTCAGCCTGCCCCTGCCTCTGGTCACCGCCGCCGAGGTCGACCTCAAGCGGCGCGGGCAGGAGCTGCTGGTCGTCGTGGGTGACCACCGCCGGGTGCTGGCCTTGCCGGCGGTCCTGACCCGGTGCGTCGTCAGGAGCGCCGGGGTGAGGGGTGGCACGCTGAGGGTCCGCTTCGTGCCCGACGAGGCGGCGTGGCCCGGCAGCGGGCGCGCCAGGAGAGAGGCATCGGCGTGACGGAGCAGGCGCGACCCCCGGTGGGCTCGGTGGCAGAGGAGACCGCCCGGCTGCTCGAGGCCCTCCTGGCGGGCGACGGCACAGGGGGAGTCACGACGCACGGCGCAGCGGCGGCTGACTCCACGACGAACAGCGGCGAGGAGTCCGCCAGCAGCCCCTCATCCGAGGGCTCGTCCGCCGAGGGCGCTGCGTCGCCTGGCCCGTGTCCGTCGTGTGGCCGTGTCGCCGGCGAGACCGACCGCAGTGTCTGTCACCTGTGTCCGCTTTGCCAGCTGATCACGGCCGTGCGCTCGGTCAACCCTCAGACGGTGGACCGGTTGGCCGACCTGGCGGCGGCGGTCAGCCAGAGCCTGCGTGACCTCGCGGCCAGCCGCTGGGCGCAGAGCGGCCACCCGCCGCCCCACCGGCGCGGCACCGCGGTCGACGACATCACCGTGGGTGAGGACGACGGGGAGCTGCTGACATGAGCCACGAGCTCGTCATCGGGATCGACATCGGCGGCACGAAGGTCGCCGGCGGTGTCGTCGACGACCAGGGAAGGGTGCTCAGCCGTGCCCGGCGCGACACCCCTCATCGGTCGATGTCCCCGGACGTCGTCGAGAACACCATCGTCGAGGTCGTCGACGAGCTTTTCGAGGCCGTGGGTCGCGACCGGATCAGCGCCGTGGGCATCGGCGCCGCCGGGTTCGTCGCCGCCGACCGCGCCACGGTCGTCTTCGCGCCGCACCTGTCGTGGCGCCACGAACCCCTCCAGGAGAACCTGCAGCGCAGGGTGCGGGTGCCGATCACCGTCGACAACGACGCCAACGCCGCGGCGTGGGCGGAGTGGAAGTTCGGCGCCGCGCAGGGCGAGTCCCACCTGATGATCGTCAACCTCGGCACCGGCATCGGCGGTGGGATCGTCACCGACGGCCAGGTCCAGCGAGGCCGGTTCGGCATCGCAGGGGAGTTCGGGCACATGCAGGTCGTCCCCAACGGCCTGCGCTGCGAGTGCGGCAACCGCGGCTGCTGGGAGCAGTACGCGAGCGGCAACGCCCTCGTGCGAGAAGCTCGTTCGCTCATCGCGGCCAGGTCGCCGATGGCCACGGACCTCCTTGCGTCGGTCGGGGACGACCCGGCCAACCTCACCGGTCCGCTCATCACCGCCGCGGCGCAGGCCGGTGACCAGACGGCCATCGAGCTGCTCGCCGAGATCGGGCACTGGCTCGGGGTCGGCATCGCCAACCTCGCCGCCGCGTTTGACCCGGGCACCTTCGTCGTCGGCGGCGGCGTCAGCGCGGCGGGGCCTCTGCTGCTCGGTCCCGCGCGGGAGACCTTCCGGCGCCAGCTGACCGGCCGCGGCTACCGGCCGCAGGCGGAGATCGTCGCCGCGGAGATGGGGAACGAGGCCGGCCTCATCGGGGCGGCCGACCTCGCCCGGGTCGACCGGGCGCGGCGATGAGCTCATCACCGGCGGCCACGTCGATCCGGGTCGCGTCGTACAACACGCGGGACTTCCTCGACAACGCGGGCGCCGCCGCTCGGGTGGTCCGCTCGATCGACCCGGATGTCCTCTGTCTCCAGGAGGTGCCGCGGCGGTTGCTCGCCAGCTGGCGGGTCTCGGGGTTCGCCGAACAGTGCCGCATGTACTGGTCCGGCCATCACCGCGGCAGTGGCGGGACGACGATCTTCACCAGCCTTCGGGTGCAGACGCCGCGCAGCATCCACGAGCGCCTTCCCGTGCGCCTGCTCGCGCGGCGGCGAGGGTATGCCGTCACGACGGTCGCGCTCCCGGGTCGCCGTCCCGTCACGGTGGCCAGCCTCCACCTCGGCCTCGACGCCGCCGAGCGCGAGCGGCACGTCGCGCTCGTCCTCGAGGCGCTGGCCCACGTCGGGGACGTCGTCATCGCGGGCGACCTCAACGAGAGCCACACCGGGCGTGCCCACCAGGCGGTCGCCGGTCGCTATCCCGTCGTCTCGGCCGGGTTGGCAACCTTCCCGTCGCGGGCCCCCCAGCGCGCCATCGACGCCATCTTCGCGTCTCCAGGCCTTGACGTCCGGCCGGGCAGGCCTGTCGACTTCGGCGAGGGCGACCTGGTGGCCGCCAGCGACCACCGGCCAGTCTGGGTCGAGGTGGTGACCCGCCCGCTCGACGCGTGACCCGGCATACCGACGCTCCGCTAGGCGCCCAGGTGGGTGGACCGAGAGTTCAGAGGCGGACGCCGTCGTCGTCGTCGTCCCGGTCGTTCGGCTGGCGCAGGACGAGGAGGACGAACCCCGCGACCGACGCGAGCAGGGCGAAGGTCATCCACCAGCCGTTGCCGTCACGGTTGAAGAGCAAAAGGTAGATGAAGAGGAGGGGCCCGCCGATGAGGGCGCCCATCATCGTCCAGAAGTGCTTGTCCTCCGACGAGGGTAGCGGGGCCGGGGGCGAGGGCTCGAAGTGTTCGTCGACCTCGGCCGGGTCGTGGCGGCGCCAGGCCGAGCCGGCGACCGGCTTGGGCCGCGGCTCGCCGGGGTCGGGGTCAGGTCCATGGTTATCGTCGCGACCACCGCGGTCAGCCTCGCCCGGGGCACGGCTCGGCTGGCTCGGCCGGCTCTCGTCGTCCGACGGGGTCGACGGGCCCTGCACCTCTCGCGGCATGTCGTCCCTGGCTGGAGCAGGGTTCACCGCGGAGGGGGCGACTGCAGGACCCGAGGCGAGGGGGGCGTCATCGGCAGGGCGGGGTGGCTCGTCCGAGGCGCGGTTGGGGCCTGAGTCCTGCGGCCCATCGTCAGCGTCGGCGGCCGGGTCGCCGAACGGGTCGAGCCCCCGGGCTTCCTCGTCCCAGTGCGCCATGATCGCAGCGAACTGCTCGTCGAGGTCCTTCTCCGCCATGGTCACATTCTCACTGGTCAGGCCGACAGCCGTTGGATGAACTGGACGCTCTCATCGTGGATCAGTGGCGCGTCGTTGTCGAGGGTGGCCACGTGGTAGGAGTTCTCGAGCCAGATCTCCGTCACGTCGGTGCTCGAGATCCGGGAGAGGAAGAACGCCGAGCTGATCGGCGGGACCACGTGGTCCACCCGCGAGTGCATGACCAGGACCGGCTGGATGATCTCGGGCAGGTCACGCGAAACCTCCGCCCACAGCTGGGTCTGCGAGTGCATCGACCGGAGCGGGTTGCGCAGGTAGCCGAGCTCCGGCTCGCCGCCGGTCTGCTTGATGTCGTTGGCCAGCCCGGGGAAGGACGGCACGAGGCGGCGCAGGGCAGGCAGCAACGGCAGCAGCCGGCTGTCGTGCTTGAAGATGGGGTTGACGAGGACCAGGCCCGAGACGCGGGGCCCGTGCTCGAGTGCGAGCTTGGTCGCGAGGAGCCCACCCATCGACAGGCCGGTCACGAAGACCTTGTCGCAGGAGGCGTGCAGCTCCCGGAAGGCGGTGTCGACCTCCGCGTACCAATCCTGCCACCGGGTCTTGGCCAGCTCCTGCCAGGTTGTCCCGTGGCCGGGCAGCCGGGGAAGGCGCACGGTGTAGCCGGCCTCGGCGAGATGCTTGGCCCAGGGTCGCAGGCCCTGCGGTGTGCCGGTGTAGCCGTGGCACACGAGGACGCCGATCTCGTTGCCGTCGTGGGAGTACGGCTCAGCTCCCGGCAGGACCGTCACGTCGACTCCTTGCGTTGAGCTGGGGGGAAATCGTCGCACGAGCGCGCGACGTGTCGATAGTGCCGTAAAGTGCAGCGCGTCACATCGGAGAGGGTGAGGTTCAGGCATTGTTCTACTGGGTGCTCAAGACCGTGGTCCTCGGGCCTCTCCTCAAGCTGCTCTTCCGCCCCTGGGTCGAGGGCGAGGAGAACATCCCCGCGGACGGCGCCGCGATCTTCGCGAGCAACCACCTGTCGTTCTCCGACTCGGTCTTCCTGCCGCTCATGGTGCCGCGCCAGATGACCTTCCTCGCGAAGTCCGACTACTTCACCGGGCGCGGCCTCAAGGGGCGGCTGACCGCCGCGTTCTTCAAGGCGGTGGGCCAGCTGCCCGTCGACCGGTCCGGTGGCAAGGCGGGCCAGGCCGCGCTCAGCTCCGGCCTGAAGATCCTGCGTCGTGGCGAGTTCCTCGGCATCTACCCCGAGGGCACCCGCTCCCCGGACGGGCGCCTCTACCGCGGCCGCACCGGGGTCGCCCGGATGGCCCTCGAGAGCGGGGTGCCGGTGCTGCCGGTTGCCATGATCGGGACCGACAAGGCGCAGCCGACGGGCCAGAGGGTTCCGAGGATCATGCGGATCGGCATCCGCATCGGCAAGCCGCTGGACTTCTCCCGCTACGAGGGCATGGAGGACGACCGCTTCGTCCTGCGCTCGATCACCGACGAGATCATGTACGAGCTGATGCTCCTGTCCGGACAGGAGTACGCCGACGAGTACGCCACGTCGATGAAGAACCGCCTCCTCGCGGCAGCGCGGGTCAGGGCCCGCGAGCTGCAGGAGGCGGCCAAACCCGGCGCGGCCGCCCGCGAGCTCGAGGAGGCCCTCGACGCAGCCGAACAGGACCCCCTCGAGCCCGCCACGAACGACATCTCTCCCGCCGGGGAGGCCACGGATGTGCCGGAGGAGCTGCGGCAGGGTGACGAACGCGCTGCCAGCTGATCGATGACTGCCAGTCCAGCCGGTGCGCGCGACGACGACTCGCTCGTCGTGTCCGCCCTGTGGCAGGCGATCCGCGTGCTGCGCCCCCTGGCCCTCGGGTATGCCGCGTGGTCGGCGTGGGCGAGAAGCGGCGACATGCAGCGCCCCCAGGTTGCCGGTGCCGTGCTGTGTGTCATCGCCGCCTGGAGCCTGCTCCAGTTCGTCCGGGTCCGCCGGGACGTCGCCACGCACCTCGTCGAGCTCGCCGTCGCCTCGGCGGCCGTCCTCGCCACGCGTTGGGTCGACACTCCCGCCGCGGCGTTCCAGGGGACCACGACGCTCCCGGGCGTCTGGCAGTCGGTGCCGGTGGTCACCCTGGGGGTCATCAGCGGCTGGCGTGGTGGCGTCGGAGCGGGGCTGGTCATCGCGCTGTGCTCGGTCGTCAGCACCGGCTCGCTGACCCTCGAGCCGGTGAGCAACGGGATGCTCGTGGTGCTGCTCGGTGGCTGTGTCGGCTACTGCGCCGACCTCGCTCGGGCCGAGCAGCGGAACCTGCGTCGGGCGCTCGAGAAGAAGGCGGAGGACCTCGAGCGCGACCGGCTGGCGAGGACGGTCCATGACGGCGTCCTCCAGGCGCTTGCCTTCATCCACCGACGGGGGGTGGACGTCGGCGGTGAGGCCGGGAGGCTGGGCGAGATGGCCGGCGAGCAGGAGCAGCGGTTGCGGGCCCTGGTCAGCGGCGTGCCCATCGACGAGCTCGAGGCCACGGTCGGTGGTCCGGTCGATCTGCGCACCACCCTGAGGCAGGCCACCGAGGGGGCGGCCCAGATCGTCGGCCCGGCCGACCCGGTGCTCCTCGAACGCCGGCCGGCGGCCGAGCTGGTCGCCGCCGTCGAGGCGGCCCTCGACAACGTCCGAAAGCACGCGGGTGACCGGGCCCAGGCCTGGGTCCTCGTCGACGAGGCGGGCGACAACATCGTCGTGACCGTCCGGGACAACGGCATCGGGGTCTCCGAGGACCGGATCAGCGCCGCGTCCTCCCGTGGCAGGCTGGGCGTCTCGTCCTCGATCCGAGGGCGGCTCGAGGACCTCGGCGGGTCGGCGCGCTACCTCTACGGACCGGGGGGCGGCACGACCGTCGAGATGTGGGTTCCGAAGAAGGGGGCGTGAGCATGCAGGGCAGCCAGCGGAAGGACTTCGACCTCGACGAGGTGGACGGCGGCGAGCCGGACGAGACGCAGGAAGCGGCCAGGGGGGAGCCGATCACCGTCGTTGTGGCCGACGACCATCCGATGTGGCGCGATGCCGTGGCGCGCGACCTCGCCGACGGCGGTTTCGTCATCGTCGGGACGGCGTCCGACGGCCCCTCCGCCGTCCGACGGACCCTGGCCACGTCGCCCGACGTGCTGGTCCTCGATCTCAACCTCCCCGGGACCCACGGAGTCGAGGTGTGCACTCAGCTGACGGAGGCGGGTGCCGCCACCCGGATCCTCATCCTCTCGGTCAGCGGCGAGCAGCAGGACGTCCTCGACGCCGTCAAGGCGGGGGCCTCGGGTTACCTCGTCAAGTCGGCCGCCCGGGAGGAGTTCCTCGAGGCGGTCCGCCGGACGGCCCGAGGTCGTGCCGTCTTCACGCCTGGCCTCGCCGGCCTGGTCCTCGGCGAGTTCCGCCGGCTGCAGAACGTCGCGAGGAACGGCGACGAGATCCCCCAGCTGACCGACCGGGAGACCGAGATCCTCAAGCTCGTCGCCACCGGCATGGGCTACAAGGACATCGCCAGCCAGTTGTTCATCTCGCACCGGACCGTCCAGAACCACGTGCAGAACACCCTGAGCAAGCTCCAGATGCATAACCGCGTCGAGCTGGTCCGGTATGCCATCAGCAAGGGGCTCGACCGCGGCTGACGCTCAGGTCGTGGTCTGCGGGGTCGCCGCGCGCAGGGCGGCGAGGACGCGGCCGTCGATGCCTCCTGGCGTCAGCAGCATCTCGTAGTTCTCGACGCCCGACCACGACTCCAGGGCGCCAGACACGTCCTCGTCCGAGTGACCGAGCGCGGCCAGCCGGGCCGACACCTCCTGCGCCAGCTCGCCCGTGAGGGGTTGGACGTCCTGCGGCTCACCGAAGAAGAGGTCGTTGAGGTCGAGCAGGCGCGCGAGCTCGGTGGGGGCTGCCGGGTGGTCGTCGACGCGCAGATCCACGAGGACTCCGGACCCGTCGTAGCCGGCGCCCGGCGAGGCGACGATCAGCGCGGCGCCCTGCCGGCCGCGGGAGTCCCCGCCAGCGGCGTCACCGGCGAGGAGAGCCGCGAGCAGGCGGCGCGGCAACGGCATACCGGAGCTGTCGAGCCACGCCTGCTCCATGGCGAGCACGACGTCCTCCGCGGTGAGGATGTTGCCCTGGATGGCATACCTGCCCGACTCGTCACCCCCCGCGCGGCCGCCCGCCCAGGCGTTGCACTCGGCACCGGTGAAGCTCGCCTGGCTGCTGGCCCCGACCACCCCGAGCTGGCGGTGGGCGCGACCCTCGTCGGCCCCGGTGACCCGGGCGACCGCGGTGTCGGCGTCGACGCCCGCGCCCAGGAGGTCGAGGACGTCGTCGCGATAGGAGACCTTGGCCATGGCCTGGGTCGCGACCGCCCCGACACCGATCCGGACCGCTGGGACGACCGACCCGACGGCGATGAACTTGCTGGCCACGGCGACGCCATAGGCATCACCCATCCGGGCGGCGATGGAGAACGTCATGACGTCGACCCTAGCGGGACTTTCCGGGCTATGGGCTTCGACGGGAGACCCGCCGGAGCGGGAGATCGACTGATTCGTGGGTTGACCTGCACGTTTGCGCGTGTCGGTGCTTCTCCCGCTCGCGTCGAAGGTGTATGACCTAAAGTCATGGCGAGTGTGCACGGGAAGACGATCAACGGGCAGACCTACTACTACCTGCGCGAGGTCGCCCGGATCGACGGGAAACCGAAGATCGTCTCGCAGCGCTACCTGGGCAAGGCCGAGGACATCGCGGCCGCGATGGACACTGCCGCCGTGCTCCCGACCCGGACCCGGCACCTGGCCTTCGGCGACGTCGCCGCGGTCTGGTCGGTGCTGACCCGGCTCGGCGTGGCGGCGAGCATCGACGAGGTCCTCGGGCCACGTCGTGCCGACGCCGCCGCGTCGGTGGGCACCTACCTGGCCCTGGCCATCGCGAACCGGGTCCTCGCACCGTGCTCGAAGGCCAGCTTCGCCAGGTGGTGGGCCACCACCGCCGCCGACCGGTGGGTCAAGATCCCGGCCGCCGCGCTGGACCACCGCCGGTTCTGGGACGCGATGAACGCTCTGGACCAGGACACCCTCACCGCGATCGAGGCCCGGCTGACCGCCCGGATGGTCACCGAGTACGGCCTCGACCTGTCCGCCCTCGCCCTGGACATGACCAACTTCGCCACCTTCATCGACTCGACCAACGACAAGGCCCCGATCGCGCAACGCGGCCACGCCAAACAGAAACGAGTCGACCTGCGCCTGGTCGGCCTCGGCCTGGTCGTCACCCGCGACGGCGGCATCCCGGTCCTCTCACACGCCTACCCCGGCAACAAACCGGACGTCACCCAGTTCCCCGCCATGATCAAGGAACTGGCCGCCCGCTACACCCGGCTCCGCCACGACATCGACCTACCCACCGACCCGGGCGCGGACCTGGGCGCGGAGCTGGGCGCGGACCTGACGGTGGTCTTCGACGCCGGACAGAACTCGGCCAGAAACTTCACCGACCTGGCCGACACCGGCCTGGGCTGGGTCGGGTCACTCCCACCGAGTGATCACCCCGGCCTGCTCGCCATCCCGGCCCGCCGGCGCCGGCCGGTGGACCCGGACCGCTACCCCGGCCTGAGCGCGTACGAGACCCGCGCCGCCGCGCTCGGCGCGGACCGCCGCGTCATCCTGACCCACTCACCGACCCTGCACGCCGCCCAGGCCCGCGGCTTCGAGCAGACCCTGACCAAGGCCACCCGCGCCCTGACGGAGCTGGCCGACACGCTGGCCCGTGGCCGCACCCGCCGACCCAAGCCCGCCGTGCAGGGCGCAATCAACCAGGTCACCAAGGACCGCTGGGTCTCCCGCGTGCTCACCACCGACCTGGCCGGGGACACCCCGGACCAGCTGCGGCTCACGTTCCGCATCGACCGCGCCGCCCGCCGCGCCCTGGAGACCGAGGTCTTCGGCAAACGGATCCTGGTCACCAACCGGCACGACTGGCCCATCACCGACGTGGTCGCCGCGTACCGCTCCCAATCCGAGGCCGAGTCCGGCTTCCGGCAACTCAAGGACCCGCACGTGGTCGGGTTCTCCCCGATGTTCCACTGGACCGACTCGAAGATCCGGGTCCACCTGTTGACCTGCGTGCTGGCCCTGACCGTCGCGCACCTGATGCGCCGCCAAGCCGAAAAGGCCGGGCTACACCTGTCCGTGCGCGAGCTCCTGGCCAGCCTGGCCGGCATCCAGGAGACGGTGCTGCTCTACCCGTCCACCGGCGGGCGGCCCAAGGCCCGCCGTGTCCTGACCGAACACGACGCGACCGCCACCCAGCTTGCCACCATCTTCGGTCTGGACAGCTACGCGGCCCGCTCTTAGGTCATACACCCCAACCAGCCGGAAAGCGTTACACCCCAACGAGGTTCAATCCTCCGCCCGGACTATCCCGGAAACTCCCGCTAGCCCGTGGGCGTCTGCGTGACGTTCGTCATTCGGACCCCACGGCGTCACGCCCACACGCCTCCTAGACTTGTCCGATGACGACGTTCGACAGTGCCCTCCTGCACGCTGAGCTCGAGAAGGCCAGCGGCCAGCTGGTGGCCGCACAGCAGCCGGAGTGGCCCGACGCCACCGCCGCTCGGCTGGCCGTGGGGACGCTGGCGAGCTACCCGCCGCTCGTCTTCGCCGGGGAGTGCGACGTGCTGCGCGGGCGGCTCGCGTCCGCCTCCAGGGGTGAGGCATTCGTCCTGCAGGGCGGTGACTGCGCCGAGACGTTCGCGTCGGCCACGGCGGACAACATCCGCGACCGGGTCAAGACCGTCCTGCAGATGGCTGCGGTTCTCACCTACGGGGCATCGCTACCGGTCGTCAAGATCGGCCGGATGGCGGGGCAGTACGCCAAACCGCGCAGCAGCGGCTCCGAGACCCGCGACGGGGTGAGCCTGCCGGCCTACCGGGGTGACATGGTGAACGACTTCGCCTTCGCCGAGGGCTCGCGCACCCCCGACCCGCAGCGGCTCGTCCGGGCCTACCACGCGGCGGCGTCGACGCTGAACCTCGTCCGGGCCTTCACGACGGGTGGGTTCGCAGACCTGCGGCACGTCCATGACTGGAACAAGGGCTTCATCGCCAACTCGGCCAACGTCCGATACGAACGGCTGGCGCATGACATCGACAAGGCGATGAAGTTCATGGCCGCCTGCGGCGCCGACTTCGACGCGATGCAGACGACCGAGTTCTTCGCCGCCCACGAGGCACTGGTCCTCGACTACGAGCGGCCGATGACGCGGATCGACTCGCGCACCGGGCTGCCCTACGACACGTCGGCCCACTTCGTCTGGGTGGGGGAGCGCACCCGCGACCTGGACGGCGCGCACATCGACTTCGTCTCCCGCATCCACAACCCCATCGGCATCAAGGTGTCGCCGCGCGCCGAGCCGGACTACCTGCTCGAGCTCATCGACAAGCTCGACCCCGACCGCCGGCCCGGCCGGCTCACCTTCATCACCCGGATGGGCGCCGGCACGGTCCGCGACGCCCTGCCCTCCATCGTCGAGAAGGTCACCGCGTCGGGGGCCCAGATCACCTGGATCTGCGACCCGATGCACGGCAACACGTTCGAGTCGGCGAGCGGCTACAAGACCCGCAACTTCGACGACGTCGTCGACGAGGTGCTCGGGTTCTTCGAGGTCCACCGCGGCCTCGGCACGGTGCCCGGCGGGATCCACGTCGAGCTGACCGGCAACGACGTCACGGAGTGCATCGGCGGGGCCGAGAAGATTCTCGACGCCGATCTCAAGTACCGCTACGAGACCGTCTGCGACCCGCGGCTGAACCACCAGCAGAGCCTCGAGCTGGCCTTCCTCGTCGCCGAGATGCTCAGCCAGGGCTGAGCGGCTGGCCCGCCTCCGGGCGGCCGGACGCACTCGGTAGCGTGTCCGCCATGACGCCCATCCGGGTCGACCTGCTCTCCGACACCCTGACGCGACCCACCTCGCCGATGCGGGCCGCCATGGCCGCAGCCGAGGTCGGTGACGACGTCTTCGGCGAGGACCCGACGGTCAAGGCCCTCGAGGAGGCGGTGGCCGGGCTGCTCGGTCACGAGGCCGGCCTCTTCACCCCCACCGGCTCGATGGCCAACCAGCTGGGCCTGCGCCTGCACGTCAAGCCGGGCGAGGAGCTGATCTGCGACTCCCTGGCACACGTCGTGCGGGCCGAGCTCGGCGCGGCGGCGGTCTTCTCCGGGATCTCCTCGCGCACCTGGACTGCGGACCACGGCCTCCTCGACCCGCGTCAGCCCCTGGACCTGATGATCACTGGCGCCGGCCCGTACCAGGTCGGCACGTCGCTCGTCGTCGTCGAGAACACCCACAACTTCGGCGGCGGGACGGTCCAGCCGATCGGGGCGATCCGGGAGGTCCGCGCTGCGGCGCTGGAGCGTGGGGTGGCGATGCACCTCGACGGTGCGCGGCTCTGGAACGCCCACGTGGCGAGCGGTGTCCCGCTGAGCGACTACGGTCGCGAGTTCGACACCGTCTCCGTGTGCCTGAGCAAGGGGCTCGGCGCGCCGGTCGGGTCGGTGCTCGTGGGATCGGCCGAGGCGATGACCGAGGCGCGGATCTGGCGCAAGCGCTACGGCGGGGGCATGCGTCAGGTCGGCATCCTCGCGGCAGCCGGCCTGTATGCCGTCGAGCACCACATCGAGCGGCTCGCCGACGACCACGCGAGGGGCCGCCGGGGCGCCGAAGCGTTCGCCTCCGCCGCGCCGGGCTCGATCGACCCCGCCACCGTGGAGACGAACATCCTGGTCATGGACGTCGCCGTCGCCGGGTGGGACGCTGCCGCGCTGGTCGCCGCCGCGCTCGTGCAGGGGGTGCGCCTGTATGCCGTGGGGCCAGGTGCCATCCGGCTCGTCTGGCACCTCGACGTCGACGACGCGGGCACGGACCTCGCCATCGACGTCGTCTCGCGGCTGCTCGCCGACGGCCCTGCGGCCTGACCCGAAGCCTCGTCGACCGGACCGTCGCACGCGGGGTGCCATCACCTGTTCCAGCCGTAGGGAGTGTTGACCGCCTCCCCATGGGGTCCATGCTGCCCACGGCCGACCGCTTCGGTGATACCCGCCGCTCGCGCAGCCGCCGACCGCACGCGCGGTGACCTCGGCGATCTCCTGGCCGCCGGCCACCCGGCATACCGGGGCGTTGGCAGGCCCGCAGCTGAGGACTTCTCAACCGTCGCCGCTCGCACGGCCGCCGCCGACCGCGGCCCGGTCGCCCACACCCGGTGCGTATGCCGTGCCCCACCCAGCGGGGCAGGGCATCGCGGTGCCCCACCCAGCGGGGCACGGCATAGTGGCTGGAGAGGGGACGTCCCTGAGGTGGAGGAGGACCCGGTCGCCGAGGGGGTGCTTCTGTCAGGTGACCTCGTGGTGGAGGATCTCGGCCGAGCGCCGGTCGGCCCGGCGCCCGAGCAGCTCGACGAGGTACATCGCGGCCAGGACGAGCAGACCGCCCAGCACCATCCTCGCCGTCAACGCCTCGCCACCGAAGAGCACCGCGAACAGGGCGGCGAACACCGGTTCCAACGTCATGACGATGGCGCCCCGGGTGGCGCTCATGTGTGCCTGCGCCCAGGTCTGGATCCAGAGGGCCAGCGCACCGGCAGCGACGGCCATGTATAGCACCGACCCCCACTGACCGGCTCCTCGCGGCCACGTGATCCCGCCCGGGACCGCGACGACGACGCAGAGGGTGGCGATGACGATCATCTGGACCGCCGCCATTCCGGTGGCGTGGGACGGGGTGGAGAACCGGCCCAGGCCGATGATGTGCAGGGCGTAGACCAGGGCACAGCCGAGCGTCAGGCCCTCACCGAGCCCGATGCTCACCCCGTTCAGCGAGAGGACCGCCAGGCCCCCGGTGGCCAGCAGGACGGCATACCAGGTGGTGCGCGGGACGCGCTCGCGCAGGAGCAGCGCCGACAGCAGTGGGGTGAGCACGACGTAGGTGCCGGTGATGAAGCCGGAGACGGAGGCGCCGGTGTGGGCCAGGCCGATGGTCTGGAGGATCTGGGCCAGGCCGTAGAGCGCTCCGAGACCGAGGCCGGCGAGCCACTGGGGCCGACCGAGGGCAGCAATCGGCCGCCAGAAGAGGACGGCCATGATGACCGCGGCGATGGTGAACCGGATCGCCAGGAAGTCGACCGGGGGCACCGTCGTGACGAGGTCGCGGATGAGGTAGAAGGTCGAGCCCCACACCGCCGTCAGCAGAATGAGCAGCGCCGTCGCGATGCTCCGGGCGCGGTCATGGCGCGGGGGCATGGGGGAGTGGGCTCGGTCAGACGATGGTCAAGGTGACCGTGGACCCCTTGCGGAGCATCGTCCCCTCGGCCGGATCCGAGGAGCGGACCGTGCCGAAGTAGCCGCCGAGTAACTCCTGGTAGGCAACCGTGAATCCGGCGGCGGTGAGGGCGGCCGCGGCCTGGTCTCGTTGCTTCCCGACGGTGCCCGGCACGGCGACGAGGACCGGTCCCTTGGAGGCAACGACCGTCACGGTGTCGCCCCTGAAGAGCGTCCCGGTCGGCGGGGTCTGGCTGACGACCGAGCCGTTCGGGACGGTCTCGCTGCTGACTGCCGCACCCATGACGACCTTGAGACCGGCGGCCCCGAGGACTCGCCGCGCCTCGTCGACAGGCTTTCCCGTGACGTCGGTGACCGGGATGGGCTGCCTTCCCTTGCTCACCGTGACGTCGACGACCGTGTTGCGCTTGAGCGCGGCCCCGGGCGGGGGGTCCTGGCTGATGACCGTGCCGGCGGGGACCGTCTCGCTGAAGGCGTCGGTGCGGGTGCCGACCTGCAGACCGGTGGTCTGGAGGGTCGTCGCGGCGGCGTCCGCCGGCGTGTCGACGAGCGTGGGTGCGGCGTAGCGCTCCTGGCCCTTGGACACGGTCAGGGCCACCGAGGCCAGCTTGGCGAGCTCCCTGCCGGGCACCGGGTCCTGGGAGATCACGATGCCGGACGGCACCACCTCGTCGTAGGACTCGATGACGTCGCTGCGCAGGTGCGACTGCTCGAGCAGCTGCAGCGCCTCCGCCCGGGTCAGCTGGGCGACGGTCGGGACGACGGTCTTCGAGCCGGGGCCCTGGGTCGTCCACCAGGCGCCACCACCGGCCCCGAGGACGAGCAACAGGGTGAGAACGGCGGCCCACGGCCAGCGACGCGGCCGTCGGGGTGGAGCGGCTGAGTCCGCGGCGGCCTTCCGGCGGCCCTTCTGCGGGTCGGTCCGGTCGCCCGACGGCATGGCCGTCGTCAGGGAGGGCCTCACGGTGGCCGTCCCACGTCCGTCCAGCGCGAGCGGGGCAGCCGGTCGCAGGTCCAGCTCCGTGGTGCTCAAGACGGCCCGGGAGCGGCGCACCTCGGCCAGGTAGTCCCCGGCAGTGGCGGGTCGCTGGTCGGGGTCACGGGCGGTCCCCAGGGCGACCAGCGCGTCGAGCTCCCGCGGCACCGAGGGCACCCGGTCGGACGGGATGGGGACCGACCCGTGGACGTGCTGGTAAGCCACGTGGATCGGCGTCTCGCCGTCGAACGCCTTGCGGCCGGTGAGCATCTCGTAGAGGACGAGCCCCACGGCATACACGTCGGAGCGGGCATCCGCGATGCCGCGTTCGACCTGCTCGGGGGAGAGGTAGGCGACCGTCCCGAGGAGCACGCCCGAGGCGTTCGTCGTCGTTGCCGTGGTCACCGCCCGCGCCAGCCCGAAGTCGGCGACCTTGACGACGCCGTCCTCGCGCAGGATGACGTTCTCCGGCTTGACGTCGCGGTGGATCAGTCCGGCCGAGTGAGCGGCATCGAGGGCCTGGAGGATCGGGGCGAAGAGGTCGAGTGCGGCCCTCGGCGTGAGCGGGCCCTCGTTGCTGAGGACCTCCCGCAGCGTCCGGCCGGGGACGTACTCCATCGTGAGGAACATGTCGCCGTCGTCCGCGCCCTGGTCGAAGACGGCCACGACGTTGGGGTGGCTCAACCGGGCCGCCGACCTTGCCTCGCGCCGGAACCGGCTGACGAAGGTCTCGTCCCGGGTCAGGGAGTGGCGCATGATCTTGACCGCGACCTCACGGTCGAGCCGCTGGTCGAGGGCCAGGTAGACGGAGGCCATCCCCCCGTCGGCGATGTGTGACAGCACGCGGTAGCGGCCGTCGAGCACCCGCCCGACGACAGACTCCTGCACGCTCGACGACATAGCGGGCAGTCTACGAAAGGGCGCACCGAAAGCCGCGCAGGCTAGCCGCGGCGGGCCGAGGTATGCCGCACGAAGTTGTCACACCAGTCACATCGGTCACAGCCTGAGTCAGCCTTCGGGCACTCTCCGGCCGGCTCGCCGGCTCGCCGGCCCGCTCGGGTCCGACGGTCATGCCCGACCAGCATGCTGGACCGCTCGGGTCCGACGGTCATGCCCGACCAGCATGCTGGACCGGCATATTCGACCGGCCTGTCTGACCCTCAGACGCGGGCCATGAGCGCGGTGACGTTGACGACGTACTGCTGGGTGTCGGCATACATCCCGTTGGCCCGCACCGAGGCCAGCCCCTGGTAGTAGCCGGCGATCGCCTCCTCGAGGGACGTGGAGGACCGCGTCAGCGCGCGCAGGATGACGACTCCCGCCGTGGCGTTGTCCTCCGCCCTGAGCAGGTCCAGGCGGCGACCCACGAGGGAGGAGGCCCACTCCCCGGAGCTCGGGATGACCTGCATCGCCCCGACGGCGTTGGCCACGGACACCTGCCGCTGGTCCCACCCCGACTCCTGGTAAGCGACGGCGAGGGCCAGCCTGGGGTCGATCCCGTGCCGGTGGGCCGTCGCCTCGATGATCGAGCGCATCGCCTCGCGGCTCGGAGCGCCGGCCCCGCGCAGCGTCTCCCTGGTGGCCGCAGCGGCGGCCACGGTCGCGTCGGGATAGGTCCGGCCGGCAAACGTGTTGGCGGCTGACGGCTGCGGCGCTGGCTTCTGCACCCGCAGCACCTGGCCGACGTGGATGAGGTAGGGCGCGGCGAGGTTGTTGGCCTTGATGAGGGAGGCTTGGCTGACACCCGACCTGCCGGCGATGCCCTCGATGGTCTCGCCGGCCCGCACCCGGTACTCGGTGGTGGAGACCGCGGCCGGATTCGCCGCCGCGATCGCCGCTGCAGCTTGCCCGGGAGCCGCGGCTGGAGCCGCCACCGAAGCCGCGGGCGCCGCCGGTGCCACCGGTGCCGGACCCGGGATGGTCAGGACCTGCCCCGGCCGGATGTGTGTCCTCGGCCCGAGCCCGTTGGCGGCCATGATCTGGCGGGCGGTCGCCGGGGTGCGCAGGGCGATCTGGCTGACGGTGTCGCCGGGGCGGACGGTGTATGCCGTGGACCCCGCTGCCGGTGCGGGAGCGGGTGCCGCGGCTGCCATGCTCGGGACCAGGATGACGGACCCGGTGCGGATCAGCCGGCCACCACCCGGCAGCTGGTTCTGGGCAGCGAGGACGGTCGGTGTGGTGCCGAGGCGCTGGGCGATGTCGACGAGCGTGTCGCCCGCCCGGATCGTGTAGGCCTGCCATCCGGCAGGGGCGCTTCCCGCGATCCGGACGACGGCCGGAGGTGGCGGCGCTGCGGGCGGGGTGGCGGCGATCGGGGACATGACTCGGGATGATCCTTCCGGTGCGGCCACCACTCCGACGTGGAGTGAGCGGTGGGGAGGGTGAGGCTCCTGTGCCATATGTGCCGTGTTGTGAACCTACACCGCACGTGGAGGTCGCGCGCGTTGAGACGTCGCGCGACTCGGGTCGTCGCTGCCCCCTTAGGCTGTTCGCGTGTCGAACCCGACCCCCGACCAGAGCGCTGACCAGACCGGTGAAAAGGTCGCTGACCGGACCGCCGAGGCCCCCGACGAGCAGGACGAGCGAGCCGCCCTCGTCGCGCTCGTCGGTGACTGGACGACCGTCCCGGACATCGCCGAGCGGGTCGGGGTCCCGCTCGCCCGGGTGCGGCAGTACCTCACCGACCGTGACCTGCTCTCGCTTCGGGTGGGGGAGCGCAAGGTGGTCAGCATCCCGGCGAAGTTCGTCAGCGACGACGGACCACGTCCTGAGCTCAAGGGCACCTTCACCGTGCTGGCCGATGGCGGGATGAGCGACGAGCAGATCCTTCGCTGGCTGTTCACCCCGGACGAGACGCTACCCGTGGACGGAGCACCCGTCGACGCCCTCGTCGCCGGCCACAAGACCGAGGTCCGGCGCCGCGCCCAGGCGATGGCGTTCTGAACCGGCTCTCGTCGGCAGGCTGAGCGTGCGACATCTCTCGTATGCCGTGATGCTCGGCTTCTGCCTCGCCGGCAGCCTCCCGCTGCACCGGGTGTTCCACCTGCGCCTGGCTCGGCAGGTGCGGCGGGTCGCGTTGAGCATCCTCCCCGTGGCGCTCGCCTTCATCGCCTGGGACGTGGCCGCGACCCGCGCGGGTCACTGGTCGTTCGACCCGGCGCAGACCCTCCCTGTCCGCGTCTTCGGGTTGCCGCTCGAGGAGCTGGCCTTCTTCGTCGTCGTCCCGCTCGCGGGGCTGCTGACGTTCGAGGCCGTGGGAGTCGTCCTCGGCCGCACGGACCGGGCTCCGGGTCAGGACCATCCCGGCGAGGTCAGCGGCGAGGACGTCCGAACGGCTCAGCACGGCGACGGGGGGCCGAGGTCATGACCTACACCGCGGCCACGGTGACTGCGCTGGTCCTGGCCTCTGTCCTCGACCTCGCGCTCCTGCGCACCAGGCTTTTGGCGACCCGACGCTGGTGGACGGCATACGGGATCGTGCTCGTCTTCCAGCTCATCACCAACGGCTGGTTGACCGGTCGGCGGATCGTCACCTACAGCCCGGACGCGGTGATCGGCACCGGCGAGGTGACGTTCCTCGGGCAGGGAAGGATCGCCTGGGCGCCCGTCGAGGACCTCGGGTTCGGCTTCGCGCTCGTCCTCGCCACGTGCGCGCTCTGGGTCTGGCAGGGCCGACGGCGCTCGCCCGGGACGGCCGGGGCCGAGACGACCGGCTAGTGGTCAAGCGCTCGTCAGTTCGTCGGGGGTGTGACCTTCAGCGGTAAGTGGCGGGGTCGTGAGGCCGTGGTCGACGTAGATCCCTCCGGCCTCGACCCGAGGGGGCGAGCGCGTCGCGCTGGGCGGTGAGGTCCTGGCTGTTCGTCGAGACCCGTGCGTACCCGATCTTGAGTCCGGTCACCTGCTTAATGTCGCCCGGTTAACCCCTCGCCACGGGCATTTGTGCGGGCGGGTCCTACGGCAACGGCGACTGATGCTCCTGCCGCTGCTCCTGGTGTCACTTACCGGACTCGCATGCACGAATGCCCGAAGTCGGCTGCACTGTGGTGGGTGACTCCTAATCTGGGTCCCCAGCGAGCCGACGAGCACGAAGCTTGCGCGGCAACTGGCGACTCCCTCGGTGAGCACGGCGAAGCTTCCGCAAGGTTGAGGACCCTCGACCGGCCCACATATCGAGATGAGTACAAATCCATGCTTGTGCTAGGGTGTCCGGTAGCCGACCGACAGGACAGTGATGGCCGCCGAACGTGCTAACGACCTTGACCTGGCGCTCCGCGCGCTGGCCGATGTGAATCGTCGTGCCATCCTGACCGCGATCCGGTCCGGGCCGCGTCCCGTGGGATTCATCGCCGAGGAGGTCGGCTTGTCGCAGCAGACGACATCGCACCATCTGGGTGTGCTCCGCGCTGCCGGACTGGCGTCGGGCACTCGTGAGGGCACACGCCACCTGTTCGCCGTCAACACAGACGGGCTTGCTGCTGTCCGGACGTACTTGGACGACTTTTGGCCCACAAAGCTCTCCGCGCTCAAGTCGGCTATCGAATCGCATGAAGTGGATGCTCGTGGCTGAGTACGCGACCTCGATCGAGATCGACGCACCACCTACCACGGTCTTCGACTATCTGACCACAGACGCGGGGATGATGGCGTGGATGGGCCAGCGCGCCGAGCTCGATCCACACCCTGGGGGAGAGTTCGCGGTCGACATCGCCGGGTACGCGATCAGAGGCCAGTACGTGCACGTCGAGCGACCCACGCTTGTGGTCGTCTCGTGGGGCGTCGCCGGCAGCGCCGACCTTCCGGCGGGAGCATCCACGGTCGAGTTCAGGCTCACTCTCATCGAACGCGGCACACGGGTCGACCTGGTGCATTCCGGGCTTCCCGAGCCCGAGCTGCAAGGTCACGCGGATGGCTGGGACCACTTCCTCCCGCGGCTGCGCATCGCCGCGTCGGGCGGAGACGCCGGTCCCGACCACTGGCGCCCCATCGACGGTGAACCGTCCATGATCGATCAATAATGAAGGAGCACACCTTGACACGGACACCGGCTTTCTCGATAGTGCAGGAATATCATCGCGCGTGGACGAGCGGGGACGTCGACCGGGCGATGACTTTGGTGGCCGACGACATCACGTGCCGGGCGCCGGGAGACGATCTCACCGGCAAAGAGGCATACCGCGAGTTCATCGCGGGGTTCGCACCCGCCCTGACCGGACTCGCAGATATCGCTGGCTTCGCCGACGGGGATCGGGTCGCGCTGTTCTACTACCCGCAGACCGCCACGACCGCGACGGCACCCGCCGCGGAGTGCTTCACCGTCCGGGACGGGAAGATCGTCAAGAGCGTGCTCGTGTTCGACCGCCTCTCCTTCGGCCCGCCAGCCGACGCATGACCGAGGCACGACGATGAAGCCGCAGCAAGCCGCACTGGTCGAACGCCTGCGTGCGTTGCTGACGGACAGGCCTTCGATCCGTGAGGTGTCGATGTTCGGCGGCCGGTCGTTCATGGTGGACGACAAGATGATCGCCAGCGCTCTCGGAAACGGAGACCTACTGGTTCGCGTCGCCCCGGAACGAGACGGCGAGCTCGTCGAGATGCCCGGAGCGACACCGGCCGAGATGGGGGCCGGGCGGACCATGGGACCAGGCTGGGTCTCGGTCTCCGCGGACTCGATCACCAGCGACGAGCAACTGTCTTTCTGGATCGGCATCGCTCTCGAACACAACCAGAGCGCAGACAGGAGCCGGCCATAAGCGCGTTCCATGGCTTCCCGTCTGAGCTGTTCACCTTCTTCGAAGAACTGGAGCAAGACAACTCAAAGGCGTTCTGGAACGCGCACAAGGCCATCTGGGAGGAGCAGGTCCGCGACCCGATGCAAGCCCTGCTCGACGACCTGGCCGACGAGTTCGGGCACCTGCGGATGTTCCGGCCGAACCGCGACGTGCGCTTCTCGAAGGACAAGTCGCCCTACAAGCTCTGGGTCGGCGCCACGAGCCAAGCACGCGCGGTCGGCGGCACCGGCTACTACATCCAAGTCTCGGCGACCAGCCTCATCACCGGCTTCGGGGCGATGCTCATGGCGCGCGACCAACTCGGTAGATTCCGTGCCGCCATCGACGACGAGCAGAGCGCCCGGGAGTTCGTGGAGCTTCACCACGCGCTGGCCGCCGAATCGCTCCCCCTCATCTCCGGCATCGAACCGCCCTTGAAGACCGGACCCCGCGGATACCCCGCGGACCATCCCCGCGCGGAGTTCCTGCGCTGGAAGGGCGCCGCCATCGTGCAGGAGTACCACAAAGCCGCCTGGATGCACACCCCGGCGGCGCTCGACACGATCCACACCGTCTGGCGTGGCGCGGCGCCACTCAAAGCATGGCTCGACGCCCACGTTGGAGCATCCGAGACACCCGCCAGATAACGCGAGAGCCACCACCCAGCGACTGCTGAGTGCACAGCCTGCAAGATGCCGCGTCATGACGAAGACGGTCCTCCGGGGCGCCGAGCCGGCCGAAGGCCGAGAGGCCGGCCGCGTGCTCACGGGCGCCCGGCTGGTCGATCCAGTCGGCACGGCGACCTGCAGTCCCGTTAGACGATCGGCTACCGGACAAGATCACCTCCGGCGCTTCGGCCGCTGACCCTGCCACATAGCGCCGCGAGAACCGTGCCACTTGCCGCTGAAGGTCACATCGTCGGGGGTCATGCAGCCTGGGAGGCCCGGGATTCCGATTCGTGCCCGACCCGGCGAAGTAACTACCGGGTCGGGTCACGACTCTCGAGTGGTCGATAACGTGATGAGCGACTCGAGCACCGCGACGGCTTCGCGGTCCAGACCGCCCGCGCCCGCGACGGCTTCGCCGGCCGTGTCGGCGAGCTGGGCGATCCTCGCCTCGACCCGCTCGACCGCCCCCGTGTCGCGCAGCACGGTCCGCAGCTCCTCGACCCCGGAGGCGTCGAGGTCCGGC
>JAABUP010001298.1_pt1 | contig 52393 bp, 70 predicted proteins | sample 5559201 | NCBI WGS metagenome assembly JAABUP01 (sample SAMN10711887, study PRJNA513373) | rock metagenome | isolation source: Antarctica rocks | place: Antarctica | reverse complement strand
AGCAGCCAGCGGGCAGCTGCCAGCATGCCAAAGTGGCTGTAGCCCAGCACCACGCCTGACTCTGGGTCTACCATGTGGTGTGGCTTGCTTGTGCCTGTCAGGCTGGTGAACATGTCCTGCAGTGCAATACTCTGCATGAGACTGGGGCGGGGGGGGGGGCAGGGTGCATGCAATGGCATTGTGAGTTGTAGGCTTCAGAGGCTTCAGACATCAATTGACATGGCAAATGGCATGCATGACATGCAATGCAGGGCACACTATCACTGCATAGACAGATGGACGCTGGACTGATGGAACAACCCTCAAGGCTCAAGCAGCAGACTAACAGTGTAATGTCAAGACATTTGTAGCTGCGTCAAGGTTTGTCCCTGCATCTCTGATCTGGCCTGACAAGGCAGCACACCTTGAGGGAGTGAGTGCCTCTGATGGCTAACACAATGGAGTGCAGCTGGTCATCCTTCACCAGGCAGAAAGATGGCCGCAGCACGCCGGCCCTTGGCTCTTGCATCAACACATCCTGTTGCTCTGCGAAAACACATGTATCATGTTACTCAATGTGTTCGCTCAAGCTCCTTCATGCACCCATGTTTAAGCACCCTTCTTGTATTGCAGGCGTTCCAGGGGAGTGCTACTCAAAAAAGGAAAATAAAAGACTGTACCTTTTGGCATCAGTTTTATGAGAAGCCAAGAATTATACCGGGCTGCCCAGGAGTGCTACTTAACAGTAGGCTAGCTAACAGGGCTCAGCTTCTGTGTCAAATCAGTCATCTGCCAGCGACTTGGCAAGACACTGGGACATGTCCAAACCAGCAATAGCATCATCGGTACATACATACATTACATTTTGTGTCTTAAAGACTCAACAGGGGAGTCAACAGACAATAACTCGATAAGTACACAGCTGCTATGCAGGCATGCATGAGCAGCCGAGATACGACCACTTTCAAGCATGCTTGTGACAAGCTAACATGATCTGTCTCATGCAGGTTGCTACAATTCGTGTGCTGTTGCAGCTTCCACTATATGGAACCTTGCTGTAGGCACAGGAACTACAGCATGAAACAGAGGGAAGAGGAGTAGGAGGAGGCCCACCAATGCCAAGGGAGCTGAAGACTGCCTGCTGCCCAGCTGGTCTGCGCTCTCGCAGTGCAAGGCAGTACCCCATGAACCTTTGTATGTGCCGCATCTCTTCCTGTTTACGGCGCAGACATAATTTTCTATACGAGCTAAACTCTGGACACTAAATGCGCTATCTACGGCATCCTTAGATGCACAAAGAGCATGAGACCATGGCAATGACGAAATTGTTGCTTCTGGAACTCAGCGTGCAGTTAGCAGGTGGGTATCACCTGGGCTTGAGTGCAAATGTCACAGGCAGACAAGCGCAGAATGCACAACATGCTGGCAAACATTTACAGCCAGTGACTGAGGGCATGTTGTGAGCGTTTCAGCTTCTTTGTTTGGTCTGTCAATTTGCACGTCTCCATCACGCTTTGTTGATATGCAGCACATTCAAGTGAGGACATAAATGCATGCATTGAGTGCTCATTTGTGATCATCATCATTCAGACAGGGATCCATACCAAGACGTCTGTTTGATGGGCAGGTTTGACATCTCCGAGACCAATTGGCTTTGCTTTGGCTGCAATGTCAGCCACAGGGTGCTCTTGACCCTCCCTCCGAGCCAAGTATGCAAGACCGATTAGCAGATCTGCTGTTCGCCATCTGCCCAAGCTCTCACTGTACATGTATCTGCACATGCACATGGAATGCTATCCTGTTCAATGCAAAATTGGGGCAGAAATGATAACAGCAAGGCACAGGTGCAGATGTGGAGACTTGTCAAGAAGGTTGCGCACCGTAAGGCTTCAGCAAAGAAGTACAGAGCCTCCAGCCATGTGTTTGGGGCTTGATGTGCATCCTTGAAGTGTACAGTCGAAGGAGTGGCAGGCACGTTTCGGGGACTTTCCCCGTCTGTTGCTAAGTTGGTGGTGGCTTTTTTGTAAGAAAAGTACAAAGCAACAGCAGCCCCTGCTGCTGCAACCGCTGGAGCAGCCAGGGTCGGAAAGACTGTGCTAGTTTCGGTTCTGCAAAGGCGACTTGTACGTGGGGGTCGCCGAGAAGCGATCTAGCACTTATGTCCACGTTTTCGGACGCTCGTATGTCTCACGGTCCGGCACAAAATGCTACTGCGCAATAGCAGTGATATCGACAGTAAATATTTTGCCGCAACCGAAAGCTGATTCTTCAAGTCATCAACGGCAAAAGCAAAATGACATGTTGCAAGAGGTGTGATGAACGCTGGTCGCATCAGGGCTGACTCATCATGCCAAGAAATTACTAATGGCAAGCAATTTACACCTCTACACACCTTTGAAAGGCGTTTCTAGACAGCACCAAGTTTATTGCACAGTACAAAACATTGCTGTTAATGTGACAGGCAAAATTGGGTTCTCAGCATGTTGCGTGTACACGCAGTAATATCAGCAAGGCTTGGCAGCAACCAGAAGCTTCAAATTGCAAACGCGTAACGCATAGCAAACTGCTGCAATGGTAGGACGAGAGCTGTAATGAATATTCATGGCTGAGGCTGACGAGATGCGTAGGACTGCGAGTCATGCTAAAAGTAAGCTTTTGCTGATCTGCTTCAAACCCTGCTTGCAGATTAGGTTTTGTTCAGCATCGCGATCGAAAAGCTTGAAGCGTTTCAGCACGGCGGGTGTGCTTGCGCACGAGCAGGTCTGACGCGATCGCACCTGTCAGTTCTGGTTTTTCTTTAGCTGCCAAGCCCACAGAGGCCGTCACTGCTCGCAAACCGTTTTTGGATATCCACGATCTTCGCCTCGTGCAGCGGCTCTGTACCACAGATTCCGTGGCCCTCACCCATGAGCTTTCCTGCCCTCGAACAACGGTCACAGTGTCACTGCAAGCACGGAGGGCCCACCAAACCGTTCAGCGCTGTTCGACCTTGCAGCAGCAGGTCAGTGTTCAGCTTGTAAACCTCCGATAACCCAACGTGTGCCTACGTCAAGCTTGCAACATGACTGTATCGCTTATATCAGGATCTCTCATCTGTTCTGCAGAAATGTTACGTTTGCCACTAACAGCATTAGATCACCACTTTTCGTCGCTTCTGCAGGCACAAAGACAGACTTGTCAAGTGTCACGCTGCGATAAACGGCGTCAGAGTTACGACCTTCAGAGATGGCAGCATCACATACCATTTCAGGGAACCAGCAGAGTTCACGCAGCAGCAGCCCGAAACGAACTCGCAGCCGACGCATTCTGTTCAAACTGACAGCTACAGTCTGAACGGAGCTTCCTCAGAAGCGCCGGCCAAGCAACATGTCAGCAACGTCCTGGCATCTTTTCGGGCGTCATCCGCAGTCGCTGGTCAAACTAGGACTCAGCAGGCAACTCTTCAGGAAGCCAGACCAACTGGCCAATCCCAAAGCACCCCAAGCTGGGCGCGCAAGCTTGAATGGAACAAGCAGGTCAGGATCGTTCCCAAGAATGGCTTGGGCACTCAGACACGCAACGGCGACAAGCAGCGGCAAACACCTTCACTGCACTCTCCAGCAGAGCAGGACTTCCATAGCGCAAAGCAGCCCAGCAACTTAGACAACCAGCTTGACTTTGACAATGCCGACATTCAGTTGTTGCTGCGGGCGTACAGCAGCAGAGCTGCAGCTGGCAGGCTGGATGCTGCTCTGGAAGTTTTGGAGGGCGTTGTAGCTGCTGGCCGCCTAGATGTACTTTGCAAGTGAGCGCATCCGCCTTCAATGTGAATGCACTGCTTGCCCACTCTGCCTGGCTAACCACTTTTATCTTCAGTACAAGTTTTGCTGTCAAACAAACCAGCCTCAGTGGTGTAGTCACAGCTGAAGCGACTGGTGTCTTGTACATGACTTGTGCTGTCCTTGCATGTCAAGCGTCATTTCATTTCATACCTTACAGTCTGGGGTGTGGAGGCAGTTGTGACTCATCAGACATCCTGGCTTGAAAGCATCATCATTTTCAGCACAGTGACTCTATGCGTTGCATGCAGAGTGCGACACAAGGACTTTCTCAGACCAGCCGCAGATCATAAAGCTGTCAGTCATGCCATGCGCTTTGTCAAGCTGCTGCCCAGCCACATGACAGATGCACGCACCTACAATATGCTGGTGTCAGTCTGCATCGCAGCAAGGGATTTGCCAATGGCTTTACAAGCTGGCATGATGCTCAGAAACACTGGAAGGAGGCTGGATACATTCTTGTACACTAGTCTCATTACAGGTGGGCACGTGTGAGAGAGCAACAGTACATGGTTGCATGCTGTCCTGGTGCCTCCAACTCACTCGTCCACCAAATGTCTACCAAGTACACACCTGCATGCTGGCCTGCTGTCTTAGCACATTTGTCTACCAAGTGCCCACTAAGTACACACCCGCATGCTGGCCTGCTGTTTCAGCACGCTTGGCTACCAAGTGTCTACCAAGTACAGCAGGGATGCTGGTGAAAACATGCACATGTGGCTTGTTCTGGGCATTTTGCGTTGCGTAAAATCTGTCAGAACAATAACTCCCACGGCAGCATGACCTCAGGCTGCATACACAACTGAGGTCAAGGCATCATGCGTGTGTGCCCATTGTCAGATGATCTGTAATCATGTTGGTCAGTTACTCATCCATGCATGCGTACAGCCAAGGCAACAGTCATCTCAAGACCACTCCAGCTCACACGTTTTGGTGCAGCCTGACTGACACAAGCGTGGCAATCCCTTGCGCCTCTGCCACTTCATACTGCATTCAGTGGTGGTCACCTTGTACCTGGTAGCAGGCCTAGTGTATTGAGCATTTGAGGCTGCTCTGGTGCAGCATGTGCAATGGAGGGCGACACAGACATGGCATTCCGGCTATATGAAGACATGCAAGCTGACAGGGTGGGTACAGACCCACGCGTCTACACCGCCCTCATTAGTACCTGCAGCAGAAAGATCCAGATGAGTGATGTTGAAGGCAGGCGAAGCCAGCTGGTGCTTCTGGAACGTGCCTTTGGGGTGTTTCATGACATGCAGGTGACGCAACATATATGCCTATGTCTATACGCGTGATGTACCTGTAACATACCAGGTCATGATGTACCTGTAACATATCAGTTACGATGTACCTGTATTGTATCAGGCTATGATGTACCAGATATACCTACACTGTCCTGCAGTAGTGACTTTCCTGTGGCAAACTTTCATGGACTGTTTAAGGTTACCCTAACATCACCCAGCTCTGTACCACAGCTATGTCAAACAACACTGTGGATTTGTTTGCAACATCTGTTAGTGAGCATGTCTTCGTTGCTTTTGTCCTGATTTCAGCTTTGGTGCTGTTTGTGAGGTTGTCATGGCTGCTTGGCTTCATCCATACAAACCTTACCGCGTGTTTCAGGAGGTGAAAGTGAGACCAGATGCTGCTGTCTGGAATGCCCTCATTGCGGCAGCTGGCAGGGCAGGGCAGTTGCAGAGAGCCTTTGAGGCTTTGCAGGACATGCAGGTACAACCCATACTCTGCTCTGACAGCTATACTTTGCGTACAAGCTCTGTTATCTTTGGCTGGGTATTTGTGCATCATTCTTGCTTGCATCAAGAACAAAGCATGCCTCGTCTTTGAGTGGTACATAGCTCAGACACCAACACAGCAGCTCCCCATGACATTGTCATGTGTTGATGCATACACAAAACAATGCACATCATGGCAGGTGCACTGAAACAGACAGAAAAAAGAAGGAATGTACGCCTTTCAGCAATCATCATGGGAGCCTCCCGAGGCAGCAGCCTAAAGCCAAGACCATAGGCCATAGCCCAGAGGGGAAGCGTTACTAGCACATCCTTTGCTGTGGCAAACAATATTATGAATACTTTGATCAAATCCATTTAATGGGAGTAATGCTGCAGGATCATTTCCAGCAACCAGATGAGCACACGTTCACATCCCTCATAGATGCATGCCGGCGAGCTGAGGAGCAGAATCTAGCCTTGAAGGTGTACCGCAACGCCTTGAGCTCAGGCTGCACTCACTCCATGCTGCTGTACGCTGCTGCAATCGCAGCGTGCCAACACCCTGTGGACCTTGACACAGCCATGGAAGTCTATGGAGAGATGCAAGCGTAAGTTGCTCTTACACTTGTTGGTACACGGCGTAAGTGGTTCTTACACCCTGTACCAACCTGTTCATGTGCATGTGAAGTAAACAGCCCTAGAGTCAGCCTAGACTGACTTGTCAACCAACTCATGTCAGACAGACAGACAATGGATAGACAACAAAGTGACAACAGACACACAGCTGTCCATTGTCTGTCCGCTGTCTTTCTGCTGTCATTTTTTTGTCTGTCCATTGTCTGTCTGTCTGACATGAGTTGGCTGGCGAGTCGGTTTAGACAATGGACAGCAGACAGACAACAGCTGTGCCTAGATTCATATTGAAATAGTGTGGCAACATCACAGACTGACCCTTTGAGCATAGCAGCCCTGCTGCTGGTCTGCAACCCATGTAGTAGCCAAATCACGTTACACCCCAGTGAGTTTGTGAGATTGTCAATCACATCTGTAATGGGCTGTAATCATCAGAATTTGCAAGGCCCCTCATTATTGCTATGCTGTTGCTAATGAGCACAGGTACACGTACAATGGGCACACCAATAACATTAAAAAAGGATGGCTTGCCTGTGTCACAATCCCAGGGCGACATGCTGGGACTGAACATTCCCAGGGTGACATGCTGGAACTGAACATTCCCAGGGCAACATGCCGGGACTGAACAGTCCCAGGTCAATATGCTGGGACTGAACACACACATATGCTGGGACTGAACAAAACCATGCTGGGACTGAAGACACACATGCTGGGACTGAAGACACACATGTTGGGACTGAACACACACATGCTGGGAGTGAATACACACATGGTGGTACAATGCAGGCATGATGTGCAGCCAGACGGGCAGCTGTACAGTAGCCTGATGGACGTGGCAGGGCAGGCAAAGCGTGTGGACCTGGCCTTTGACCTTCAAGCTGATATGGTGGCACAAGGCCTGCAGCCCTCCCAGGTGATAATAGTGATAATGATAATAATGATAATAACAATAATAATAACAACAATAATAATGATAATCATAAAGGCCTGCAAAGGTGAAATCTCCTCCAGAATGCTGTTGCCTACAATGTCATGCAGTGCTGCTGCCATTTGGTGCATGCACATATGTTGCTGTCAATGGTGTGTCATGCGTGCACATATGTTGCCGTCTATGGTGTCATGAATGCATATTTACTTATTTGGTTATAAATATGGAAGTAGACAGTCATGTCAGTCAATGTACATACAACATATGGTCTTGCATATACCTAGCTCATCATTAGTTGGTAAGCATGAATTATTGCTACTATTATTACTATTCATCTTTATTGTGATATCATCATCATCATAGGTGTTGTTATCATTTTTATCATCATCATCATTATTGTTATATGGTGGACGTTTTGTCACACTTGTATCGTCCTGCCGTTGATCGCTTACCAGCAATGCCACCTGTTGGTGCCGCATTTTTGCTACAAGAAAGCCCAGTCACTGCTGCAAGCACCCAGTCAGTATGCATACCTGACTCTGTGGTAAAACATGCTAGAGAAGAAATCAGCTGAAAGCTGCAGTATGCAAGCAGCAAGCTCATGCAGCAATCCTTTCCTGATATACAAGCTGGTCAATCACTCAGTGCAGCAGCTGCTGTCATTGGCAATGGCTTTTTATTTCCTGATTTGATCAGGCAGCTGAAAAATTGTTTCTGTGAAAAATATCACGATGTTTTCACTTAAAAGATTGATGAAACCAGTCTGATTGCATGCAGGCCACATACTCGGCGCTGATCATGGTCTGCATCAACAATTTAGTGAAGATTCGTTGAGGTTTTTCACAAAAAAGCCGCATGAAACTAGGCTGACTGCATGCAGGCCACATACTCAGCGCTGATCATGGTGTGCATCAACAATTTTGTGAACATTCGTTGAGGTTTTCCACGTAAAAGGCTCATGAAACAAGGCTGACTGCATGCAGGCCACATACTCAGCGCTGATCATGGTGTGCATCACAACTTTGTGAAGATTTGTCAAGGTCTTTCACAAAAAGAGGCTCATATACACAGGCTGACTGCATGCAGGCCACATACTCAGCGCTGATCATGGTGTGCATCAACGATTTTGTGAACATTCATTGAGGATTTCACAAAGAAAGCTGACTGCATGCAGGCCACATACTCAGCGCTGATCATGGTGTGCATCAACAATGAGCAGCTGGAGCGGGCAGGCGAGGTGTACCAGCTGACAGTCAAGTCTGGCCTGCATCCAGACATCCACGCCTACAATGCCCTCATCAATGCCTATGGCTGTGACTTCCAGGTGGGGTCCAATAATAAGATAATAATAATAATAACAATATTATTAATAATAATAATAATAGTAATAACTACAACAACAATAATAATAATGATAACAGTAATAATAACAACGCTTTCCAGCTCATGATGAGCAAGGTACATGCGGAACAAGTCTTGGTGGGGTCTGCTTTGCTGATCAACGCCCAAGCAACACCCAAATATCTGCTAGTTGCTGAGACCCATATTAGGCATAGTTACAGCGTCTCCAGGAGGTTGTGCAGTGTCTAGCTTGTTCTTGGACATCAGTTCTTTCAGCAGCTGCTGTTGTGCAAATCACAGCCTGTGCGTTGCTTGCTGAAGTGCAGCGTGCACTTCTGCTTCCTGCTGACTTTCATGCTCACCCACCCTAAGACGCCCGAGACTGCCAGTCATGCTGTCTCTCCCCTTGTATGCGCTGCAGCTTTTGTGCCTCAAACCATTCCTATTTAGATTTTGCATGGTGCACAGAAAAGAAAGGAAAACTGTACGTTTTTCAGCGATTTCAACAGAAGCCTCCCAAGGCGACAGCCTGGAGCTATGATCATAGGCCATAGCCCAAATGCATGGTGCAAAAGGCTGTGTGCTTGTATGATGCCACCTGACAGACATTTGTGGTGGTGTGCACAGTTTGGGAAGGCCATAGCCCTGACGCATGCTGCACAAAGCTGATTGCTCGTATGATGCTGTGAAAAACATTTGTGGCGGTGTGCGCAGTTTGGGAAGGCCATAGCCCTGACGGATGGTGCACAAAGCTGATCGCTCGCATGATGCCATCTGACAGACATTTGTGGTGGTGTGCACACTTTGGGAAGGCCATAGCCCTGACGCAGGGTGCACAAAGCTGCATGCCATCTGATAGACATTTTTGTGCGCAGTTTGGGAAGGCTGTGAGCCTAACTGAAGGCATGGTGAAGAGTGGCACCAGGCCAGATCAGTTCACCTTCACTGCTATCGTGGCTGCCTGTCAACGAGCCAATGAAGCTGAAGTAGCTTTTGAGGTCTTCAGGTATGATCCCTGTGCTGTGCTGTGCCGTGCTGTCTTGTGCTGTGCGGTGCCATGCTGTGCTGCGCTGTGCTGTGCTTGAGCAAGGCTCTGCAACGCTGGGCAGAGTTGTGATGCAGCTTGTGACAAGCCCCTGTGCGTTTCCACTGAATGTATGACAACTTTGCTCAGCGCTACTCAAATCCCGCGCAGCAAGCACAGCACAGCATGTAATTCATGTTGCATGACGCAGTGCATTGCACTTGCAGCCAGCACCACAAACTGAAATGGACGCCACATCAAGGGCTGCTCAACCTTGAGCCTTGAGCCTTGATGCCTGCAAGTTGTGTGCAGGCTGATGAGGCAGAAGAAGATTGTTCTGGACGGCACCTTGTGCTTCATCTTGTTGAGGCTGTGCTACAACAGACTGAGGGAGGAGTGGTACCCGGGGGGCTACCCCCCAAGGGCTGATGGCCGACCCATGCAACACATGCCTGGGGAGACATCTCCAGCTGGCAGGCGGCTTCTTCAGGTTAGTCATCCTGACTGCCAGCTTGGTCTTTTGCTGTGACTTTGCAACACCCTATCTGTGGAGTCTCAGCTGCAAGGCAAAAGACTCAGGTGGCTAGGTCATGTTCTCATGCCTTTTGCTCCAAGGGCATTTCCTCCTTCATCTGACCTGATTCATTGGGTTCACCTCTGCCTTTGACTGGCATGATGCCTGTCCTGTTGCCTTCCCCATACAGCCTGCCTCTAACTCTGCTGTTGCCTTTGCCTTTCCCATTCGGCCTGCCTCTGCCTCTGCTTTTGCCTTTGATCTGCGCTACAAATGTGCTTTCATACTGGGAACTGCTGTTGCCCTGGGTGACACTCCTGCTTGTTGCAATGTTGACTCCCGAGTTTGCTTTGGTTGTCACAATTGTGCTTGTTTCTCCCAGATCTGCAGAGGAAGCAATGCGGAGTACCATGCAGCAAGTCAGCATTTTTCTTCACAACTTTGCTGTTTTTGTTACAGTGTTGCACCTTTTTCCCCCATCTTTACCCTCATCATCCCCAAGTCTATATCGCATCTGAGCAGGGCATGAAGTGTCCCCAAGGCTGCTAGTGTGTCACCAGAAAGTCTATCACCCATCCTCTGTTGAGTGCATTTCAGGACACCCTGTACCAAATGTGGCTATACTCGTACGTGTTGCATCAATCAACCACCATGTTCATCAGGGTAGCCAAGCCTGACAGCCAGTACACAGTCATTTATGTATCCCAAATCACATCAGTAGGTACCAAAGAGGTTTTTGGTGTGTCTCAGGTGCTGTTTGGGCATAAGACACAAGGTCCCAAATCTGCCAGAAACACAAACTAATGCTACCAGTGTACAGACAAATACACAGCGCATCATTGACAGCTACAACATCTCTCTTTAACACAGACACAGAGGCGCAAAGTAATGCTACAATGTACAGACACACACACATCGCACCACCAACAGCTGCTTGACTTCCAGGTGTTCTCTGGCAAGACACAGAGGCACAAACTAATGCTGCTAGTGTACAGACAAACACACAGCTCATCACTGACAGCCCCTTGTCTTTGACAGGTGTTGTCCGACAAAACGAACGTTCTAGACTTGCCGGAGAATGTGAACTGGGTGTCGAGAGCCATGCTGGTGTACAGACAAACATACAGCGCATCACTGACAGCTGCTTGTCTTTGACACAGGTTTTGTCTGGCAAGACAGATGTTCTGGACACGCCGGAGAATGTGAATTGGGTGTCCAGGGCCATGTTGGTCTACAGACAAGCTGTGAGCCAGGGTTTGAGGCCCAGCCTGAAGGCCCTGGATAGGCTGTTGGCTTGCCTACGCCTGCCCTACATGCCCCCCCTACCATCTGATGGCATGACAGCAACCACTGCACTGTCTACCTTCAAGGTATGGGGTGCTTTAGGGTAGAACCAGTTTCACAGTCTTGGGGTGATTTCCATCCCGGGTTGGTGCGGAGTGTGAGCATAGGGTGCATTGGTGTCTGCATACGTTGAATCGAGTTGTCTCCCATGTTCTTTGCACTTTGTGCTGTGGAATGTGTGAGGGCGAGTGATGCATCGGAGTGTATTCCCCCTGTAGTGCTCAGGTAACAAGCTGGTGCAACAGCCAAGCCAATGAGAACGCTGCTTCTCCTGTTGTGCACCTGCCTCTGTTGCTGTCAGCTGTTTTGCTGCCCCTGATTTTGCTTTTTTACAATCCTATCTGGGCTGGAATTTGGAAGTAACTTTCTTGATAGATTTTCTACAAACAATTGCTTTACCTAAAAGGAGGAATTTGACTCCCATCCCCGTGCTCACAGGCATACAGCGCCAACAGCATGTTGCTCAACCTTCATGTCGCATTTGCTGCCAGAATAAATTGGCCAAAGTCTCTTACTTGATTATCACCCTTCCTCATCTTCCCAAAACACAGAGTGAGCATTGGCCTTGTTTGTTACCTTCTCTCTCCTGCCGACAAATTGGAGTGAGCAATCTGTCACCCTTCCATGTGTCAAAAAGTGTGGAGTTACTTACCAAATACATTAACATCACAAACTTCACAAGAAAACTTCACGAACTGTTTGTGTATGCCCCCATAATATATATGCGTGAATGGTGCAAGAGACAAGACTTGTCCTGCACGTACCTAGCTCATCACGAGCTGGAAAGCGATGTTATTATCTATTATTATTAGTATCAATGGTGCAGGGCGCCTACATGGCACCTGGACACACCCAGTTGGCTGAGCTGGCACAGCAGCAAGCCAATGACATCGCCTTTGACCCCTCCGCCATCTCCATTTTGGACGAGGCTGTCACGCTGGGCGTGCTGCCAGCATTCAAGTATGTCTCCTGTGTGCCTGCTGCCACTCGGCAGCCCAGTGATTTGCCTTCAAATCAGTTGTCTGCATTCTTCTTCTTTGTATCTGCAGTTCTTCTTCTTCTTCTTTGTGCTTGCTGTGGGTTACCTTCGCCTTTGTTCTCCCTGCTGGTCTGTCTTCTTTTTCTTTTTTTGTCTTTTCCTCCCCTCCTGTTTTTTGGTCCTCCATCTCATCTTCTGTCTGTTGTGCTGCCCCTCTTCATCTTCTTGCACCTCTTCTTCATTGTCTCCTCCTGCCTGTCTCCTGGTATCTCCTGTGTTCTTCTTGCTTGCTTGATCAATCTCAAGTCTTGTTGTGACTTCTGCAACTCATGCTGCACAGCCAAAGAACAGGCACTGCTGCACAGCACCAATTCCACATCCTTTTCATGCCAACTTTTCCAGCTGGCACACCACCCACCTTCATGCCAAATTTCCCCAAATGCATTCTGCATTGTGCAATTAATAACGGCAAGCCCAGTGCCTTGTGCAATTCATATCGCAAGCCCAGTGCTCCTCACCCTCAGGTTGTTTTTTCCTCCACGCCCAAGGGCAGAAAATCTATCCACGCCAAAGGGCTTGACATTTTCTCCACGCCAAAGGGCATCACATTTCCTGTCATGTTTTTGTGTGCAGGTTGGACGTTCCATGTGCGGTGGACATGCGGCAGATGCCTCCTTTTCATGCCAAACTTTCCCACATACATTGTGCATTGTGCAACTCAAATGGCAAGCCCAGTGTTCCTCACCCTCTCCTTCCCGCTGAAAGGCACTAAAAATTCGTGTTATTGTGTGCAGGTTGGACGTTCCATGTGCAGTGGACATGCGGCAGATGCCTCCCTCTGTGGCCGAGGTGTACGTGCTCTCCATGGTGGCCTCCCTCAAACGAATCTCCCAGAACAAGTAAGCCTGACGCGCATGCTGTCTCATGCCATGGCCTAGGGTTTTAGGGTTTCAATAGGGTCTAGGTACAGCCTTATGATCCGGCGCAGGTCTACTTCCCTCAAACGAATCTCCCAGAACAAGTAAGCCTCACAGCCATGAGACATCTCTGTCCCATGCCACAGCTTAGGGTTTTAGGGTTTTGATAGGGCTGGACACAAACCCTCAAATGGATCTCTCAGAACAAGTAAGCCTGACTGCCATGAGACATCTCTCAAACGAATCTCCCAGAACAAGTAAGCCTGACGGGCATGCTGTCTCATGTCATAGCCTACAAGCACTGCGTGTGTCTTGCAATGTCAAATACAGTGATACAGTACCATTACAGGGTGATGCTCATAGTCTTTAGTGTTGGCTTACATACTGAGTATGTATTGAAATGTCCAATACAGCACTGCAGTATTGGTATAGGGTCATGCTTGTACATGGCAGTGTTGGCTCAGTGACGCTGCATGTGTCTTGCAATGTCAAATACAGTGATACAGTAGTGGCTTTGAGCATTATTACAGTACTATTACAGGGTGATGCTTATAAACAGTAGTTTTGGCTGAGTGATGATTGGCTGTGTATTGCAATGTCAAATACAGTGGCTCTGAGTGTGTATTGCCACTGCACTCACAGTAACACAGTAACATTGCAAGGAAATGCTTACACACAGTAGTGTTGGCTTAGTGACACTGGAATGCAGTAATCAGTAGTGACTCTGAGCATTATTGAATTCACTTGCAGTAACACAGTACTATTACAGGGTGCTGCTTGTACACAGTAGTGTTGGCTGAGTGATGAGTGGTTGTGCAGGTCGCATACAGCAGCGCCGCAGCCCATCACCTTCCTGGTGCAACCCTATGACCCAGCCCAGGTCTACTTCCCCAGCTATGCCCAAGACGCCTTCTCACCCACAGACAGGTGTGTGATGCTGTGATCAGCAGCGTGCAAAATTGCATATAAATCAGGGATTTATGGAAAGTGGTGTCACATCATATTGATGAGGAGGCTTCTGTGCTGAGCTTGAGTGTGTCACTGAGGACAGCAGAGAAGAAGAAGATGTGTAGAAGTTGGTGCAGAGAAGAAGAAGATGTGTGGAAGCTGGTGCAAACAATGCTGCTGCTGCTGACAGGGGTCAAGGTCAGCAAAGCGTCTCGTCACATGACGAAGAAGAAGAGGCCTTGCTGGATCAGCTCCTTTCAAATTCCCTACCCATTCCCTCTCTGTACCCTTCATCTTCATCATCAGCTGACAGCAATCAGCAGACTTCTTCATCATCAGACAACACAGCGTTGGGGGTTGTGGGTATGCTGCGGCGGCTCAGGCTATGGACTGAAGAAGATGCAAGGAATGGCAAGCTGACAATTTTGCCCAGGAGCATCACTGAGTGGCTTCGAAGCACTGACAAGTATGCCTGCCTGCTTGATTGTGTGCCCACCTTTTTGCATGCTTGGTTGCATGGCTCAGTGCAGTTAACATTCTGCCAGGGTGTATAAGGAGATGCACAATCCATCTGTACTTGCATGCCAACACTGTGTGTGTGTGTGTGCGTGTGTGTGTGTGACCAATGACTAGCTATCAATGGACTTGTCATGTTGTTAAGAGCTGTTTGTGATCAGTCGTTTCTTCTTCCCATGATAGGTTTCATGCCAGGAACATGCTCCCAAGGGGGCACTGATCTGCAGAGTGTGATAAAATGCCTGGGAACATAGACATGTTGTCATGACTTGTTGCTGAAAGCTGCTTGTGATGGCTTGCAGAGCTGCAGCCAACATTCGGTCACAGTCTCCAATGCACCAGCAGCAGTGGATAGGCAAGTCAATTGCAAGCCAACAACGGCAACTGCGTAGTGGCTCAGCCTCACGCCCCTTCAACAGGAATGTATACTCACAAAGAGGCAGGCATCAGCAAGGCCGGGGGCGATCCCAAAATCAGCCTGACCCCATTGTTTGGAATGAGGTGCAAGCAAACACGAGAAAGTATGAGGAATTAGATTTTGATGAGTGACCAGCCGTATTGACATGTATGACAAATGTAACGATGCAATACATTGCTTTTTTTTTTGGCAGATAGTTTTTTGTTTGCTGTTAAAAATAAGCGCATGGAGCTGCAGCTATGGTGGCACCATGAGCTATTACATTCACCAATGTCATAACTATTTAGCGTCAGCAGCATTGAAACATCGTGCATAGTTCCAGGTTGGTGAACATCAACTGCTGCTTAGTTACAGCTGCAACATGTTTTTGGCTTGCTGAAAAGTCCTGCCTTTGCAATGTGTAAATGGCAGTCTCTCGCATTCTGATGCAGCAGCTGCTACAGGTCACATAATTTACAGTGCTGTGATACATGTGTACACTAGCCATTTCTACATTATAGTAAATGTTTCGAATGATGCATGCCAACTACCACTAGCCTTGGCCATGGGCAAGCCAATAGATGCAAGTGTGCTCGAATCCGCCTCAATCACAATGGGCTTGAGAGAGGCCTGAGAGCTCATTGGACAACAGGAGTGTGATCAAGGCTTGCTAAAGCTTTTCCCAATTTGCGCCTGTGTTCAGCTGAAAAACATTGGCTGAAATGATGTATGCGAGCTGCCTGCTTGGGAACAATAGCCACATCTGCCATGCCTGAACAAGCATATCCTGAATGCTTGGCAAGCCTTTGCATGCTCAAGACTGTGAAGAAATGATTAGCAGCGTCCATCAGCTGGCAATCATGCACTGTCATGGGCAGATACTTTCTCATATGCGCCATGTACCAGTCTGCCTGAGTTCTGGCTAACTTTCCAGCTGCCTGAGGAGGTGCATGTTCTGCCTCAACGGCAACGATTGAACTACTGTACTATGGGCTGACAGTCAACCCAGTATTTGCTTGAAAACCTTGTTTGCTTTCTTGCCACACCACAAACCCTAATTTTGAGACACATATACTTTCATGAGCTGCTGCTCCATGAAGGCAAAATCCATGTAAAGCCGCAACTGCTGATCCTCAGACTTCGCAGATGTGCCTGCAACATAGAAGACCACTTGTCAGCATTAATACTGTGTCTGATGTGTTGGCCGTTGAACAAGGCTGCCATTGAACCAAGGCTGACTCCTGACTGCTCATAGGTGACCCTAAGAATGCTCATAAGTAACCCTAATCAGATGGATGCAACAGCCATGATGTCATGCAATGCCAAAGACTGTCAGTTCACAGTCTATTGTTGCATCAAGTTCCAGTTTTTACATTGATGCCCGCTGAGCTGACAATTCATGAAAGCTGACAGCCACCATCAGATTACAGCAACATGTGCTCCCCAAAGTCATTAGCGATTCCATACACCAGCAATCTAGAGGCGTTGCACTCTTGACTCCAACAAAAGCCTTGACTTCAGGAGGGGCTGGGATGAGGTGTGCAGTGAACATGGGTAAGCTGAGGAATGAAGCAGTCAAGATGCGCTGGGTAGAGCTCACATGGTGGCTCATCTATAGGCCTGTCTGCAGCAGGTAACTGTCACAGTTTCCCCTCAGTGGTTGCTTTGTCTACAATACTGAGTACTGACACAGCTCATCTGGGATGTCAGATTGCTCCACCATTGACAGTCAATCAGCCATCTTGCGACTATCTCTGCATATCAGAATCTGTGACAGTGCATATACAGTGGTCAGACAGAGAGAGAGCTCTCTTTGATATCAACCCTGAACCAAAGTCGAGATGTTGGTTGCTTGCGCGACAGCGTATTGAAGCCTTCATGGATGTATGTGTTGATGCAATTGAACGACAAAGCCTCAAGGAATGAAAACCGATGCGGCACATGGCAGCCTAGCGACGCTTCACCTCAACTTTGCGCACCTGACGCAGGTCCACCTGCTGTATTTGAAATATTTGAAATATTAGGCTCGTCTGCGTAGCAGTGTATCCATTTGAATCGTCCGCATTGCGCGTGGCTTTTACAGTTGCAGGTTTGGAGAGCAGTGATGGATACTGATCCGCTACAGCTGCCTGTTGAGGTGTGGGGGAAGGTCTTTGCTTGTTTGAAGCCCAACTGTAAGAGTCTCCAGGACGTTTATACTAGACCAGACAAGGCGGTAGCTCAACAAGCACAGCTCCACCAGCTGAGACTGGTCTGCACCAAGTTCAACGAAGTCATCGAGCAGCACCCTGAGCTCCTGGACCAGTTGGTACCAGGTCGCTTATCCTGGCAGTCCTGGCCCAGCCTTCTGCGCTGGTTGCAACGGTACAGAAGCAATGTTCGCATTTTCATGCCATTCTGCAGCGCTGACTGCCAGACCCTTCTTCTTGGCGCTCTGGCTTGCCCTTCCTCTCAGCTGACAGAGGTCTTCCTGCTAGAGAGTGGCATGCCTCACATACATGCGCTGTCAGTCTTCACCACCATCACAAAGTGCTCGTTGTCAGACCCAGAGAACAATGAGATGGATCTGAAGCCCCTCCATGGCTTGCACAGCCTTCAGGACATGTGTCTAGAGTATGGTCGGTACAGCAATGTGCCTATCAGCAGCCACCTAACTCGCCTTGATGTTGACAACAGTATAGCATCATGTGTTCAACTGGCCTGCGGCACACCAGGCTTGAAGGACTTGATAGTCTACAATGCCGAACTGTTTGCATTGCATGATGATGGGGTGCTGAGCTGCAGTGGGCTCACCAGTCTAGATGTTTTGAACTGCGCAATTTCAGGCTCGCATACAGGCGCACACTTCACACTTGGAAAAGATTACATGCTGTGCATTCCGCCCAACATTTCAACTTTGACTCAGCTGAGGCAGTTACGTGTGGCCATGACAACCGTTAGCAATGGGCTAGGTGCAAGCTGGACATACTGTTTGACATCCTTGAATTCTCTGGATCTTCTCATAGAGGGTGTGGTGACACTATCACATGACCTCACTCAGCTTCAGCAGTTGACCATGTTGACAGTAGCTGCAGAGCCCTGGTGCGAATCAGACCTACTGGAGGGTGCTGCCAGTATGGCACGTTTTGAGGTGGATTGGAAAGCTATGCACAATCTGCAGCGTATAGTTTTGTCTGGCTACATGATCCTTTTGGATAACATTCAAGAGGTGTCACTCCTCAAGGACCTCAGCTTTGTGTCAATTACAGATGTTCATCCAGGAGATTGCCAAACAGTGGTTCATCTAGCCCGTTTGGCAAACAATTTAGCTGCCAACAGACCACATGTGCAATTCAAGGTGGAGACTCCAGTTGTACCAGTGGCAAGTGCTGCATTGACTGATTCAGACTAGTTTGCCACAAAGCACCAGCTAGTGTATAGATATGCCTGCAACTGTTTCAGGCAGTACACAGCGGCAGCTGGCTCAAGTTTGTTGTGGATATGATGATGGTGCCTACAGCGTGCTACATGAACAAATTTTTGGGTACTCAAGGTTTTTGTAAAGTGGATTTGAAGTATTCTATCGAGCGGTAGAAATAGCTAGGGTGAACTTTCTCAATTTACCTGTGACAAAGGTGTTTGAAAAGGTGCAAACGCTTTTCAAGAGCACACACCCATGCAGTGATTTCATTGCAACCTATGAACAGCAAAATCTCCAGTGCCTACCTGACATACCTGCACCACTCATGACAGGCAGATTGCTGCCATGTGATCACTGCTCTGACACATTCTGCTTAAGCTTAATCTAACAGCCTTTTCCGTGACACATTGTCCACCCCTTCTGTCGAGGACTTATAACAGCAGGGACCCTGCTGCAGGGTATCACAAATAAGAGGATTTACGATGCTTTAGTCACGCACATATATATAGAGAGAGAGAGAGAGATTACAATGCTTTAGCCAGCCAGCAAGTCTGATCACATATAGAAGAAGACAAAGGTCAAATGTGGAAAACATCAAGACAGTCTAGAACGAATTTGAATATATATATATATATATGCCTGATGTACACCTACCGGTAGTGCTTCCCTCGTTCAGGGATGAAGAGGAACGGAATCAGAGCTCTAGCTGACGAGGAGGGCATCATTACCTCCTTTGGCCCCGCAGGCGAAAAGTTGCTGCCCAGACAGGTAAGCATGTATCCCCGCGTCGCCGCTAATTTGAGGATGGAGGCCCTGTCTAGAGATAAAGTGTGATTGCGGAACGCCTGTGATGCTCTGAAAGGCAGAATCCGCCTGACTCTAAACCTTTACATCTGTCGAAAACAGGTTGCAACTGACTCCCGGTCCTCTCACTACCCGCAGCACTAGCACAGTGATAGGCGTTGGTGCTATCAGACGTCTTTCTCATGTTTGATAAGCTTCATGAGGGTCTAGACGTCCGTCTACTGAGTTTGTCAGCTATTCTCTACCTCGCTTAAGATTGAAGACCGGAGCGCGTTGCCCCACTTCGTCGAGGCACTGTCCATGCCGACCGGCAAGCGTTTAGACGAACAGGTAGCTAATACCCATTAAGCATGGGGCATGTTTAGCTTGTATTGCTGATGCGCACGAGATCGCTAAAACCCGACACCGAACTCATATGCGGCTTCAGCCGACTTTGAGGCCCTGTAATGCTTTTCAACCATGGATCTGCATTTTTGCCTTGCCTGAGCTTGCTGTGAGCAAATAATCTGCTCTGCACACCCCCATATAGCTGCCCCAGCATGCATGCCTAGGGCAGATTGACTGGCAGTCATTTGCAAAATTGACAGCCATTACCAACAAGATCATGCAAGAGCTTACAGGTTGTGCATTGGCTACAGGCAGCAAAGGGTCTGTCTGCTAATAATTTGGCACCAGGAAGTAATTCCCCAACTGGAGAGTTGCCTGGGACATCTGATCAGGGATCAGAGCGCCCTCCTCCTCGTCGAACAAGGGAGCAAGCAGCTGCAGGCAGCCGTAGGCTGCGCTCAGGAGCAACTATCGCTGAGCCTGGTAGGTACTAGTGTTGTGCACACACCTCAGACATCATCGTGTAGGGATGGTAAGACAGGAATCTGAAGTCAAATGTGTGCAAATGCTTTTATGACTGTCAGGCTGACGGCAGGTATGGATGCGATCAACCATGCCACATGAATCTGAAGGATGTTTGCATACCATGCTGTTGAATGAGACAGTTTGTGCGTTGGTGCATTCATGTGCAACATGTCTGCCAATGACGTCACGCCTGCCCATGCATGGAGCTCATGTGATCACCCCTGATAAAATAAAAGATTTAATCAGAAACACAACATCACTGCAGATGAAGAGGATCAACTGATGAGCCTTGATGCCTCCGGCAAGCCAGTTGTGGTTGCAAGACCCACATCAGCCAAACCTGGCTCCAGCGTGCCATCCAAAATCAAGACCAGCTCATCCACAAGCCATTCAGTGCCCGGGTCCAAACCAAACGGCAGCGCATCAGGCAACAGAAGCACTGCTGGTAGTCAAAGGCCAGGCTCAGCTAAGCCTTCAAAGGGTCGCCTGGCGCCTCTCAGCATCCCTTCAGGTTTGAAAACAGCACAAAGCATGCTGGTATGTTCTGGTAGAAAGCCTGCTGTCAGGCGCTTTGTTCCTGATACCCTCAATGCTTTCAACCAGTCTGCATGTAGTATCTGCACTGCCTGCAAGTGGCACAGCAGGGGTCAAGGCACAGTTGGTTTGCATCCAGGCAGCACAAGTCGATGATGCAAATTGCGTCAAGGCAACAGCAGAAAAGCACAGTGTCTCGCAACAAGCTATTGATAACAGCCGCCATCTTGTTCTTGGTGGAAGCTGCAACATGATTTACACGGGCAAAGGCTACAGAATCACACAACTGAGCCAACAGTATTGCGTTTGTGCACATGCATATCTGCGTGTCATTCAAATGGTACGACTCTTCTTCAGACGTTGCAGCGGCTTTTGCAGGGCAAGACCAAGCTGACAGCCCCAGATCGCCAAGCAGCCCTGCACAGTCACCCTCATCTGCCCTGTTGCCAGCATCCACCAGATCGGCCGACATGTCAGCGCCAGCTGAAGGCACTGACAAGGCAGAAGAAGATGAGCAGGGACCAAGCACTAGCTCCAAATCAAACTTGAGCCCTGTGCTGAAATCTACCAGGGGTCCAGCCCCTGCCAAGGTGGGGTCACCCAGGTCACCAAGGCAGCCAGCATCTCCCAGTGAGCGTAAGACTAGAGCAGGTTGGCATCTTCTGCAAATGTATGCCTGTCTGCCTGCCTGCCTGCCTGCCTGCCTGCCTGCCTGCCTGCCTGCCTGCCTGCCTGCCTGCCTGCCTGCCTGCCTGCCTGCCTGCCTGCCTGCCTGTCTGTCTGTCTGTCTGTCTGTCTGTCTGTCTGTCTGTCTGTCTGTCTGTCTGTCTGTCTCTGTCTGTTTACATGTGTGCCACATGTGGGCTTGCTGTGATGCTTTGCACAGCCTGGCTGTGGTCTGACATGCAGACTGTGGGTAATCAAAGCAGTTGCGTCCACAAGCATGTGGTGCCTGTGCATGCGATGTATGCTCTCCTTGCACAGAAGGGCCTGCAGAAGATCACACAAGGCAACCCATCATATGTACATGCCCAGGATCTGAGGGGGCAGCTGAGTGACTAATTGCATTGCAGGCGCAGAGTCACGGCGTGCGCTTGAGGAAGCTGCAGCAGCAGCTGAGAAGACAGTTGCCGAGGACGCCATCATTGAGCATGCTCAGATCATCTATGAGCGGCGCAATACCAAGCAGCTGCCGTCTTTCCCAGAGCCAAAACGTGGCAAGGCCCATTGGGATCATGTCCTGGAGGAGATGAACTGGATGGCCAAGGAGTTCTCCAAGTAATGCTTGATATTGCTGGTTGCATTTTTGTGTGGTGTGGGAGAGCAGTTCCTGTTGCCCTGGTGGGCAGTACATTCATGTCGTTTTTCCATTTAATACCTTACAGGGATGTGGAGCCAGTTGTGACTCATCAGGCGTCCTGGCTTGACAGTACAGGTGTACACATGATACATCAGAGTAGAGCATGGAGTGCATAGTCGTATTGCTGCTGCTGCCCAGTTCTTTTGGTCGTGTTAGTTGGCCATGCTCAACCCCTTGGGAATGCATGTTGTTGGTTGCATTTGTTTGTCTACATGTGTCATGCAAATCTGGCAAGGACTCACACGTCGACTCCTGAAGTTGTAGAGTGTTGGCTGAACAGCACCTGGGCACTCGTGCTTTCAAGTCAGGATGTCGGTAAGTCACAACTGGCTGCACACCCCAGACTGTAAGGTATGAAATGCAATTCATTCGAACAGCACTTCTTGAGGTTGAGCATTGCTGCAGAGAGCGCAGATGGAAGATTGCACAGGCGAAGAGGTTCGCGAAGCTGGTCAGCAAGTCGAATCTGGATGTGGAGGGGCGCGAGCGCCTGCGACGCCGAGAAGAGCTGCTGAACCTCAAGAAGCGGGCTGCTTGGATTGCAAAAGAGGTGATGCAACATGCAGTGCTTTGCCCTCATGTCCAAAGCAATTCATGGCTGTTAGTGATATAATATTTCAATGACATTTTGGGGCTGCACAGCAGATGCAACAGGAACATGAGGAGGGACATGTAGTTGTTTGGCATGAGGCATCATGCACATGTAGTTCCACAGAGTCTGGTAGCTCAGATGCTCAGATGCTTAACAACACGGGTTCGTGCTTGGTTGCAGGCAATGCAATTTTGGCGCAAGGCAGAGCGTGTGGTGCAGTACAAGCAGCAGGTAGTGTCCAACGCACGCAAGAAGGAGGTGATGGACAAGCACCTAGACTTCCTGGTGGGCCAGACTCAGCGCTACTCCACCCTGCTTGCACAGCGTCTGGCAGGTGAGCCCTGGTCTTTGCCTTTCAGGCTTGTTGGTGGGCCCTGATCTTTGCCTTTCAGGCTTGTTGGTGGGCCCTGGTCTTTGCCTTTCAGGCTTGTTGGTGGGCCCTGGTCTTTGCCTTTCAGGCTGGTTGGTGGGCCTGGTCTTTGCCTTTCAGGCTTGTTGGTGGTCATCATTGTGGTCATGACTGCAAAATGGGGCTCATGGTAAAAGGCACCTCGGCAGGGTTCAAGCTGTGTTGACCTGCTCACTACATGGCACCTGGAGGACTCAGAAAAGCAGCTAAGCTTGTGCTGCGAACCTCCTGGCATGACTGTGTTTAGCTCTGGTTGCCAAGGGAGGCTGACCAGCGTCGGGCTTGGTATGCCAGCAGCTATGACTGTTGTGCCTGGTTCATTTGGATGGCCGCCTTGCACACAGATGCTGCAAGATTTTACACCACCCAGCAAGACAAGATTTGGGCATCTGCAGAAGGCTACTTCTGACTTCATCCGCTTGATATAATGATGGACAGCTTGCTTGCTGTCCTTAACTGGCAAGCTAAATTCACAAAAGAATTGCGTGTCGCACTTTCTGCAAGATTTCTCACATCCAACATTCACATCAAGTTTGTTGCTGATCCATGTGGTTCAGCAGCGGCTTTCCCAAATTGAGCAGGGGAAATGTTCTATGACCATGCGCCCTTGTCTGGGCGCCTGGGTAAGTAAGACCAAACATGCACTGAAGGAGATGACATCTTGCCCCCAAACCAGAAAACTGAATGAACACAGACAGGACCTCTACATGACACAATCACAAGGCAGCAACAGCAGCTTAAAAAGAACCACACAGAGTGCTTACTGGCTGTGATGGCGCACTTTCTTAACGTAAAGAAGCGGTGGTGCACAGAGGACATAGCACACGTAACAACAAATACATCTTGCAAAGCTGAAGCAAAGAATTGTATTATCATATCGGTGGCACAACCTTTGCTGTGTAGGCACAGAAGAGCAGACTGGCATAGAAGCCTTACCAGCGCCCACAGATGCCAGTGCCCCTGCAGCTGCTGCAGCAGCTTCTGACGCAGCTGCCTCAGAACCTGGCGTTGATGTTGCTGCTACCTCACCGATGCCGGCTACAGTTGCACTGTTGGCTTCTGAGATTTCAGATGCAGAAGATGAAGAAGGGAGCCCGGCTCATGGGGATGACAGCAGTGTCGAATATGCAGTGGACCTGAATGAGTCACCAGATGATGATGATGAAGCCACTCTCGAAGAGGAAGAGGTATGCAGACCCTATCTAGGCATCGAGTGTCTTTGTTTGACATCTCAGTCTACTGGTCAAATGGTCAATCTTGGTCCCAATGACCTTGAAAATCCGAGAAAGTTGTGATGCACCTGGGGCATCTTTTGGCAACTTTTTGCTGCTGTGCATATTTAGTGTGTCACTGCCTGGACTAAGGCAAAGGTTGACTGGCATTCGCCTTAGCCCAGGCAGTGACACACTAAACTGCTGGCAAATAGCAATGCAGCTTGCCTGATACCCGGCTTGGCAGTCATTAATCATAGATCAATGCGCCACTGTAGCACAGCTGTAAATGCTTGCTCTGCCTAGCCATGCATGGACGCCATTGTGATCAGCCGTGCCTGCTCCAACAGGCGTTGAGCAAAGCAGAGGGCGGAACCAAGAATGAGCTACATTCCTTGGAGGCGGAAGCAGATATGCCCTTGGAGCAGTTACTGGCCCAGTATGGGTATGTCATGGGCGGAGGCCAAGGCACTGGTCCTGATGACCACGACGATGGGGATGTACCTGAAAGCTCCAGCAGAGGACAGAAAGCAAAGGCAACTGATCCAGCTGGATCAACTGAACGACCAGCCAAACGACGAAGGACTTCTAAAGGCGATGCGCGTCCAAGCAACCCTGCAGAGGGACTCTCAAAGGCACAGCCAGCTGCAGCTCAGGACTCTGCTGCTCATGACTCAGGATCTCAGGCCTCAGGTGAGCCTGAGTCTGAGTCTGATCAGAGCAGCGCTGACTTGCGAGACTTGCTTGACAGCCCAGAAGCTGCAGCAGCAGCTGACAGTGTCAGGCCTATATCACGCAACAGCCCTCAGCCTGGGCTGTCAAATCAGGTGGATAGCAAGAGGGAAAAAGCAAAAGCTGCCTTGCCAAAGCAGGAAACGGATGATCTAGGCAATGAGTCACAGTCTGAGTCAGAATTTGACTCAGCAGCTGGCAGTGATGCTGGTGTGGATGATGAGCAGACTCTGGAAGAAGAGGAGCGCATGGCAGAGCCTGAAGGAGCTGCACAACATGTGAGCACTTGCATGTTCTATTTGTCTTCCTGGCTTGCTTGAGCTGATTTTCAGAACAGATGGTATGTGCATCATAATGTCTTTCAGCTGCCAGGCAACCCAATCTGTCCAAGCAATGCATACCAAGTCAGCTGGTGTGCTGGTTGCGTCAGTTGATGCACTGTCAGTGTAACAGCTGCCAAAACAGCTGGCAAACTGACCTCCTTAGTTTGCCTTGACATTTAAGTGCTCTGTACAAGCTGTGTCCATGCTGAGTAGGATGCTTTTGTATCATCTTGCAGGCCTCAGAATTAGAAGACCTCGAGGATGAGGCAAACATGCCATTGGAACAGCTAATGGCCAAGTATGGATACACTGCCAGCACAGATGTTGCCACCCCCTCCCACCCCTCTTCAACACCTCCTGTCAACACTCACACAGATCCACCACCTACGCCAGCCGGTCCCAGCACCGACCCTTCCCCACCCTCCCTGCCACCCCACTCCTCCCCTCAAGGCCCGGCCAAGCCCATGTCTTCAGGAAGCAAAGCTGGAGCGCTAGCTGACTCGCTGATGGATGCTGCAAAGCCAACAGCAGCAGCAAAGGGTGAGGATGTGCAAGCAATGCAAGTCCAGCAGCAGGCAGAACAGGCGACAGCAGCAGGCATGGATGCATTTGAGCACAGTCAGGCCTTAGCTGAAAGGAGGGCTTCTGGATCACAGGCTGGCCCTTCCTCCCCTTCCTTGCCAGGCGCCTCTGCTCCTGGTAAGCATACCCAGCCTGCTGGTATGGCTGCTGTAACTGCTGCCAGCTGGCCATTTCTGCCTTTGTGACAGGCCTTTTTTGCCCTGCGTGGCAACTAATCTGCTAATCTGGCCAGGGCAGCTGTCAATTTACAATGGGAGCTGAACAGCATGGCAGCTGGAATCCTGTCTTGAAGTGGATATGCATGCATACACCAATCCAATGCCGGCCCCCCTATTGCATCACAGTTGTGCTCAACTCACACAAGCTGGTAGTGTGTAGCCTTTCATCCTGCTTGTTCCCTGGTTACCTTCTTAACATGTTTTGCTGCCAGTAAGCATTTGCTGCTGCTTGTACTGACAACCGCAAATGTCACCAGGAGTGAGAAGCAGAGGCAGGGCAGTCACCTCCAAGGCCCAAGTGGCTGGTGAAGTGGCAGCAGCAGCACCCCTGGCGGCCTCCCTTCTGCCTTCAAGCAATGGGAAAACCTCTGCCCTTCCAGCATCATCCCAGCTGCCTTCAGCCAGCCCAGCAGAAGGCAGGCCTCCCTCCCCTCCCCTTCTCGGCGCTTCTGGCAAGGCACAGCTGGCTGACCGCTTGACTGGCAACATAGAAGGCACTGTTGGGCCGACTGTCCCTTCAGGCAAGGGCAGCAAAAGGCAGAAGGATGCCAGTGAGAGGGCAGCCGAAGGGAAGGCCCACCTGGAGGGGGTTGCCAAGCTGGCCAATGAGCTGCAGCCTACCGGAAGCACTCTATCAACCATGCAAGTGCACACCAAGGTTGGTGCTTGCCCTTCCACATGTCTATTGCTCTATGGCTTGTAAGCCGGCTGGTGCGCTTGAGATTGTGTGAATTACTCTGCACTTGGCCTTATTCTGTGCTGTGCTGGGCACTATTTGATGCCCAGTGTGCTCAATTTCAGGGGAGTCATGTGTAGCAGTATGCGTATAATCAGCAGCTATCCCCTCTCAGAGAGTTCTGCCAGGCACTGTGGCGATTGGACATTGCATGGCAGAACTTCCCGAGAGGAACGGCTGCTGATTACATGCATGCTGCTTTGCATGCTTTGCTGGAAGCTGAGCTGGCCTAGCAGCCTGCTGCTGGAGCCAGCAAGCCAGAAGCTGCATGAACATGACATGCATAGGCTGGAGCTATTGAGTCAAGAAGCGCTGAACAGCACTCCTTTAGCTACAAGGCTTGCAGCCATGTTTTGCTGATGCCAAGGGCGCCAAGGTTACAAGCCCTGTGCTTGCTTTGTCCAGGTGCTAACTCAGCTTGAATGCTCGGCCTCAGAGAGCGTCAACACAATGGTGTGGATCAGTTGCTAACTGGCTACACACCTTGTCTGATCAACAGCTCAATCTGAGATGTCAAATGCAACAACCTCAGAGAGCATTACTACAGTGATGTGGATCAGTTGCTAAGTGGCTACACACCTTGTCTGATCAACAGCTAACCTGAGATGTCAAACGCGCCAAGCTCATGACAATGCAGGTGCCGTTTCTGTTGAAGCATGGCCTGAGAGAGTACCAGCACATTGGTTTGGACTGGTTGATGACCATCTACACGCGCCGCCTGAATGGCATCCTGGCCGACGAAATGGGGCTGGGCAAGACCATCATGACCATTGCCCTGCTTGCTCATCTCGCCTGTGAGAAGTAAGTCCTGTGCACATGATTATTGTGGCTGTTTGTGTGTGCTTACAACTTTTTCCTCTGCCTGGATGCAATGTCATGCATGTGATTTGACAAATCTGTTTGGAGGTGAGTCCATTCTGCATGCGCACCAAGAGTAGTGTTTATGGGCAGGCAAGGGCGTTGCTTTGTGTTAGCTTCACCATGAACTAGGCAACACAGTAAGCACAATACTGGCCGAGAAAGTCGTGCTGGCCTGCTGTTCAGCCGCCTCTGAACGCATGAAGTCAAACACATTGACCAGCGACACCATCAGCATTTATCAAGGAAATTGCCTGCTGTGGTCTTGAGAGTTTGACCCCTACACCCCACCCCTGCCTTGTGGTCTTTGTTCTTGCTTGATGTTGCCGAAGGGACCTTAAGCTCTTTACAAATTTTTCAGAAAAAGGATGATTATAACTATACATGTCTATTTTTGCAGCCAAGTAAACAATCCACACTGTAAGAATGACTTTGTTTGCTACCTATCTGTGCAGGGGTGATTGGGGTCCCCACCTGATCGTGGTCCCCACATCTGTCATGCTGAACTGGGAGATGGAGTTCAAGAAGTGGTGCCCGGCTTTCAAGCTGCTCACCTACTTTGGCAGCGCCAAGGAGCGCAAGACCAAGCGCCACGGCTGGAGCAAGCCCAACGCTTTCCACATCTGCATCACCTCATACACCCTCGTGCTTCAGGTCAGTCTTCATGTGCATTGCTGGAGCAAGCCTGACGCTTTCCACATCTGCATCACCTCATACACCCTCGTGCTTCAGGTCAGTCGTCACGTGCATTGCACATGCTGTGCCCAAAGCATGTAATCTGCTTTCCACATCTGCATCACCTCATACACCCTCGTGCTCCAGGTCAGTTGTCATGTGCATTGCACATGCTTCGGTTGGAGTGTGCCCGAAGCATGCAATCTAGTTTCCACATCTGCATCACCTCATACACCCTCGTGCTTCAGGTCAGTTGTCACGTGCACTGCACATGCTTGATGGAAGATCGCATGATTTGGGCACACTCCAAATGCTTGTATGCAATGCATGCGCCAGGGGTACTGCACATGTCTGTATGAGGATTGCATGCTTTGGGTTCACAGCTCATGCATGTATGAAAATTGCGTCCACATGCTTGTGCGAAGAGGGATGCTTGTTACACTGCACATGCTTGTATGAAAAGTGCATCCTTTGGGTACTGCACCTGCTTGTACAAAGGTCGCACGCTGTGGGACTCAAACATGAATGTATATCAGCTGGGTCTTCTGGGGAGTGACGTGATGTGAAGTTGTCGCCTTGTGACACAATCTCTGTGACTCAAAAGCACATGTGCTCCTCTGCTGCAAAGAGCAGAGGCTGTTTGCTGACAGTATTGCAGCTCTAGATGCCTGGTAACAGTGCTGCCTGGCATAGACCATGCAAAGCTGTTGCCATTTCTAGCTGCAACTGACCATTTGCAGGTTATACGACAGACGCAACTGCACATCTGGCAGCACTTGCACATGCGTTGTTGCCACATGATCTTGCGTAGCGTTGGCAGCGTCACTTGCTGTGTCTGGAGTCAAACTTCATCTGCCGTCCACATGTGCATGCAGGATGCAAAGATGTTCAGGCGCAAGAAGTGGAAATACCTGATTCTGGATGAAGCACACATGATCAAGAACTGGAAGAGCCAAAGGTGGCAGACTCTGCTCAACTTCAACAGCAAGCGCCGCCTGCTCATCACTGGTATCTAGCTTCACTTCTGTGCCCACCTGTTGTACCTGAGTGATCTGTGCTCCGCCAACAGTGTAGCGTGGTCCTTGTGTTGCATGTCGCATAGCTGTGTGCAGCTTTGTGGGTTGTCAAGCTCTGCTATATCTCCTCTATATAGAACGTCCCAAACGTTTTTCATTTGAGATCCACACTGGGATAGGGACGGTTGCCCACAACAAGAACACTCGGTATCTGGAATAGCTATTTGGTATCTGGAATAGCTTAGGAGCTCTGCTAGATGGTGCTGTACTTGAGACAGCAAGATCAACCCTGCATAGTTTGTCGTTTACCTTTGTCCTGGTATCCCCATGCTGAGTCAGACTGCCATGTGGCAGCCATTTGCACATCTCCAACTGTCTAAGTCATGAGCAAGAGGGCATGCATGTCTGAAATAGAGCCCACAGACCTACAGATCTGGGTCATTTGGAAGCTCTTTTCAATCCCAACATGTACTATTCTAGTTCAGGAACGTCATCCCTACACTGGAAATCTAAACTCAGAAACGTCTGGGGACAGTCAAATCGCATTTCTAAATTATGGAGATGCTTTTGAGCACAAGCAGCAGCATTCTGGGTAGGAGCTGCGAACGAAAGCAAGCGTTTTGACCATAGGCCATAGCTCCAGGCTGTCGCCTTAGGAGGCTCCCGTTATGATCGCTGAAAAGCCTAAACTTTATTCTTCTTTTCTTTGACAGCACGCGGTTGGCTTGGTTCAGGGACGCCGCTGCAGAATGATCTGATGGAGCTGTGGTCCCTCATGCACTTCCTCATGCCTCAGATCTTTGCCAGCCACGCCCAGTTCAAGGACTGGTTCAACAACCCCCTTGTCGGCATGGTGGAGGGTCAGCAGGAAATTAACAAGGTACTCAGCCCCTGCATCTTCCTGCTTGTCACATCACCCTAAACGCCTGTTATGTGCATAGTCAACAACCCCCTTGTGGGCATGGTTGAGGGTCAACAGGAAGTTAACAAGGTATTCACCCCTGCATCTGCCTTGTCACATCACCCTGATTCCCTGTTATTATTGTTGTTATTATGATTATTATTATTAGTACTATTATTATTATTATTATTATTATTGTTATTACTACTATTGTTATTATCATTACCATTAGTATTATTTTTGTTATTGTTTAGTCATGATAGGCCTACTATACAAGGCTACCGCGATGGTTGCCATCTTAGAACCCCTGTTATATGCATAGTGAGTGTGGAGCCTGTCTGTTGCTGAGCATTGCTACAGAAGAGCATGTCTCTCACTGTTCCCTGTGAAAGCTTCAGGGAAAAACGCCAAGGCCTGAGCTCTGCATAGATGCTGATGCATCCCTTGTTGGCTTCCCTCCCTTGTGCGTGTGCATATGCATTCAGCGATAGGCATTGCATTGCTCCTCTGCAACTGTTGACAGGCATATGTGCATATGTGCTCAGCAAAAGGCACTGCGTTGCTTCTCTGCAACTGTCAACATGCACTTGTGCATATGTATTCAGCGATAGGCACTGCACCGCTACTCTGCAATTGTCAACATGCATCTCTGCATATGTGTAGGGCATCGTGGAAAGGTTGCACAGTGTTCTGCGACCCTTCCTGCTGCGGCGTCTGAAGTGCGATGTGGAGAAGCAGCTGCCGCAAAAGAAGGAGCATGTCATACGGTATGCTTAACGCATGCTACACATTGTACCCGTGTTACACATGTCACAGTCAGGAATGTTGCTTGTTGTCACAGAGGACCTCACCTGTCACACATGATATCTGCACCTATGCTGGTTGTGCAACACCTCGAGCCAGAAGCTTTCAATAGAATCAAAGATCACGCATTGTTCTCAGCTAGAACAGTCCCGCCAAAGCATGCATCAATCACCTGACAGCTTCTCTTTTTGTTGGAGTGGCTATAAGTGTAGCGCCTGACCTGTGATGCATGCATACAACGACCTGTGATGCATGCATACAATGGTCTGTGATGCATGTACTCAATGACCTGTGACGCATGTATACATACGCAATGCAGGTGTCGCTTGAGCAAACGGCAGCGTACTCTGTATGAGGACTACATGGCAAGCAGCGACACCAGCGCCACTTTAGCTTCCTCCAACTTCCTGGGCATCATCAACGTCCTCATGCAGCTGCGCAAGGTAACAAACTTGTAGATCTGGGGCTGCATTATTATTTCTTGGGGACACAAACATGCTGCCAAGTTTCAAGAGAAGTCCTGGTTATCATGTACAGACAAAAGCAAAACTGCCTGGGACAAACATCAGGTGTTATCGCTTTAGTGAAATACCTTAGCTCTAGGAGATACAGAAATATCACTTCTGTTGGAGATCATGATGACAGCGAGAATGACAGTGAGCATGTTGGCATGGTCGGAGCTACTTGCTTTTTGATTCAGGGATGATAGGTGCATGCTCTGAGCTGCCATCAGACTGGGTAGCTGCTGAACACAGCGTGCATAAACATCTGTATGATCATCATTGTTATATCGTGATATACTACATTATGTTAACTTATGATAATGTCATAGTAGTTTAGGGTGCTGAAAAAACACATGGATTTGCAGGTGTGCAACCACCCTGACCTGTTTGAGGGGCGGCCCATTTTAAGCTCCTTTGACATGTGGGGCCTGCCCTTCCACATGCCCTCACTGGCCCTGCATGCCCTGAGCCCCTCCCAGTGGGGCCACATCAACTTGAGCAGCATCAACGCAGATGTGGCAGCTCAAGAATCAGACTTTGCATGGGCTGCGCAGCGAAGACAGGTACAGCACACATCTGCCCAAACATCAGACTTGACTCAGCACAAACAGTGAGCTTAAATGTGCTTGAGCTTGGCATTATAATCCTTTGTAAAGCGAGTTGTTGAAGGGCCTTGATCGGTTCAGAAAATCTTTTGCCTGCACCTCACACGCTCATGAAGAGACATTGGCATCAGCAAAATGCTGTTGCCCTGGGTACGGAACAAAAAGCAGAATCTGGCATGCTTGAAACAGAGTTTCACAGCAAGGCAAGATGAAAAGTTGATTACTTGACATCACAGCTTGCCCAGCATTCCATGCAGTGTGTCGATCAAATCTGATCGAAGCATGACTGAATGTCTGAAGCCAGCATTCGGGGTATGTTATGGTCATCCTGGGATCACTACAACAGCGCATTTATATTATACTCATTTATATTGTAACACTCATTCATGTTATACTCATGTATGGTTTGCAGAGCCTCATGGCGCCCAGCGAGCTGATTGAAGGGCAACTCGGAGACACCACCGAGTACATCCCAGAAACTGATGAGACACTGCTGGTATACAACCCTTGCAAGCCAACTTCGTGAAGTGCACGTTGCTGTGGCTCTCGTCACATGTCGGGCTTTCACAGTTTAGGGTTATGCACTGGCTTTCATGGTTCAGGGTTTTAGACTGGTTTGAGACTGGCTTTTATGAAGCAGAGCCCAGCTAGCAGACCTCTCCTCTGCCACCTCAGCATGATAAGCCCATTGCTGCTTTGCAAGCTTTGCATCCATGACCTTGGCTTGAGTTTGTATTCTGGCATGCCGATTCACTGGCGCATGTGCAATGACCCATTCTGCTGCAGCTGCAGCAGTGCCACCCACACTCCTCGGACCAATGCTTTGTCTCTTGGAATCCTAAAGTGCAGATGACAGCGTGCAGTCCGCTGCTGTACTTCTTCAATACCTGCAACTGTGGGATGTTGCCTTACGTGTCTATACATATGTGTGCTGCTACCTTGCATCTACACCCGCTTGTTGCTCGGTTTGCTCAACTGTCAGCAATTGCCCCATTGCAGGACTTCCTGGGGCTCTTGGCATGGGTAAGTGCAAGTGACAGCTTGCAGGTGTGCTTTTGCAACACCTTTTACTGCGTGCTGCTACCTCTACACATCTGTAACCGCTTGTTGCACAGTCTGCTCAACTGCCAGCGCTTGCCCCCCTCTGCAGGACTCCCTGGGGTTCCCCCCCAGCCGGCAGGCAATGGCCGTTGTTCAGGGCTTTGTGCAGGCCCAAGCCGCACGGCAGCAGCAATGGTCTCTGTCCAGGCTCCGATATGCTGCTGTGCTGACAGCACGCCGCTGTGCTGCTGCACCTCTGTATGGTCAGGATGTGCGTGAGGTATGCACTCCCCCTCTACCGATGCCTGCTGACACTGTAGGGGTGCTAGCAGCTGTTTGCTTGCTAGCTTTTGCAGATCTGCAGGATTTGTAGCATCAGCAGGTGGACTGTCATGATCTGTAGCCTCAGCAGGTTCACTTGAAATGCAAAATGTGTAAGATGTGTACATGTGCAATGCTGTAGTCTGCAACCCTGAGTGATCCCTAGAATCGGCAGCTACAGCTGGAAACCCTCAAGTCCCCACTTCATGTCCATTTCCCCACTTCATGTCCATTTTATGTTCAAGCATGAAAATGTGAAGTACTGAAGGGTGGTGTTCATGCACCAGCAGGACTCTTTCTGGCACCATATCTCTTAGCACTAGGATCTTAGCATGCAAAATGCACTTGCAACATGCTCAAAGCAGACTTTTGCACACTGCTGTCACATGCAGGCACAATTGTTAATCTCGTGCGCTGTGTTTTACACACCCCTGTCACCTGCAATGTGGATGATGATTATTATCATCACTATCGTTATCACTATCGTCTTCACGATCATTATCATCATCATCATCATTATTGTTATTGTTATTATCATAATTATTGTTGTTGTAAATATTATTAGTTTACTTGTGTGATTGACAGGAAGTAAGAGTGTATGCACATCCGGTGCAGGCTGTCACCGTGGAAGACCCAGTTTCACAGGTGCACCTCATTGCAGCCCAGCCCAGCCGCTACATGGACTTCAGCAATAGCATCGCTGCAGCCATCAAGACAGCAGCTCAGCGTGCAGAGTCCTTAGAAGACACCATGAAGCACAGGTGCGTCTAGCCCTTCGTGAATGCGATGCACACACCAGTCAATGATGTTGTGTCATGTGACTGTGAAAACTGTTGTATCCGTAGACCTTATTGAGGTATCTCTGAACAGACTGCTCAGGAGAGCACAAGACCTGCCCTGCGCGTACCTAGATCATCACAAGCCGGACGTTTCAACTACTGTCACCCTCATTATTACGCGCACTAGCATCTGTGTAGTTAGCTGCAAAAGACCCAGTACGCTACAGCTCATCGCACAGCTCAATGCAACTCTTGATATAGTCACCAAGCATATGCATGCTCCGTTTCATGGCCACTTTCGAGCATCTGGCATGCTTGCTGTTTGCAAAAGCACTGCTTGTGCCTGTATACACTCTATGTGGGTACCCTGTGAGCGCCAACAGGCTGATCACACGGGATCAGCCTGTTGACACAAACAGGACGTTGCCTAAGCAAAAGCTGTCCGTTACAACTGAAAAATTGAGTGTGGTGATGCAGATCTTGATGCAGCGCTTCAACAGCAACCCCAAGATCTTCGTCTTCATCCTGTCCACACGCAGTGGAGGGGTGGGCATGAACCTGACAGGAGCTGACACTGTCATCTTCTATGACTCAGACTGGAACCCTGCAATGGATGCACAGGTAGGGCTGTTGTCCTCATGTCACACCTGAGCTTGTCTCAAGCTGCTACAGGCGGCTGAAGCTGTACCATGTCTTGACACGGTTATTGCATGGAAGCTACAAAGGAGCCTTGTAGAAGCGTTTGGTTTCCTTTACTCCCTCTTACTCCCCGCCTTGCATAGTCTCTCTCGCTGGTAAGTTTTACCAGAACTGTCGCTAGTTCTGCTGACACAGCAAAGGTTGTGATTATATAGAGGGCCCATTTGTTGACTCTGATCAGCACAAACAAGTGCCTCAAAGCTCTTTACCTCTAGACTGACCTCATACCACAACAGCTCCTGTCACGCACTCTCACATACAACTGCATGATTCATGCGCAATGCCACATGCGGTTTGCACTCAGAGTTCAGCCTTGGCATCACTGTATCAATCGTGTGGCATGCTTGCCGCCCCATTGTGCTGCGCATCAGGCCCAGAAACGGCATCACTGCTCATAAGCGACGCCACCGTATTCTTCAGACATACAAGATGCACATCCTTCACCTGTTCTGCAAGTGGTTAGGTACACCTGCACTGCATTTGCGCTCTGTATTCTGTTGTCTTCCTCATCAACCCATGCATGTGCACTGACAATACGTGTAAAACGTATTTGTACAACGTATTCGTGGAACATATTTGTAAAACATATTGTGTTGTGCTTACTGTCTCAGGCCCAGGACAGGTGCCATCGTATTGGTCAGACGCGTGAAGTGCACATCTACCGCCTGGTCAGCGAGAAAACCATCGAGGAGAACATCCTGACCAAGAGCGACCAGAAGCGCCAGCTGGACCACCTTGCCATCCAATCTGGCGGCTTCAACACAGAGTTCCTGCAGAAGTTCAACCCCAAGGAGCTGCTGGGGGTTCAGCCAGGAGGTGAGCCTAGGAGTGGGGGGGGGGTTCTGCAGGATGGTTGCTCCTCTTGTGTCACAACATATCAAACCAGGATTTGCATGCTTACATGTAGACTAGGGTTAGCTAGGTTCAATCGGTGATAGATACTCAAATGAGCGCTGACAGAGTGTTAAAGTTGCACTGGGTTTCTATCGGTTAGGTAACTCTAGCGGTTGAGTAACTTGCAGGAATCAACAGGACTGTCTGCAGAAACACACACTGAATTTTGACCAGAGCGACATCCTTGCACCATCATTCATACACAACAACCTGCTTGGTCTTTCAAACTGAGCACCTGGTCCAGGGAATATGCAGAGCAATATCACTGAGACAGAGACATTGCACAAAGAAGCTGTCCCAGACTTTGACAGCATAGCTCTGGGCTGCCGCCTTGGGATTCCCCCATTACGATCGCCGAAAAGCATAAAGTTTTCTTCTTTTCCTTCGACAGCAAACTTTCCTTCCTGCTGCTGACGCTGATGATCACATACAGGTGCAACCAACACAGCAGCAGCCACTGCTACAGCTGCGACATCTGGCGGCGGCTTGTCAGCAGAGGAGATGCAGGCTGCGATGCGCAGTGTAGAGGATGAAACCGATGCTGCAGCTGCTGCCGCCTTAGAACAGGAGAACGCTGCTGAGCTGGCAGAGTTCACAATGGAGCCTGCAGCTCGAGTGAGTTCTGACTGTTGAGATTGATGTGATCTTTCTCAAAGAAGGGTCTAGGGTTTTGTATGGGTTTATGGTTTGTTATGGGTTTATGGTATATGGGGTAAGGGTTTATATGGATTTATATGGTTTTATAAAGGTTGATGAGACATTTCTCAAAGAATCCAGATAGATGAGAAATAATGATACCGGTCCTCAAAGTAACAACAGTCAAAATGATGCCAATGCAAGTAATAGTAGTGGTTAAGGGCAAAACCGAGAATGACAAGAGTCAATGAAAACAGGAACAGCTCATTGCGCAATGCTGTGTATGCATGCCATCATGCTGCTGCTTGCTTTATAGCTTTGGCTAAGGGAAAGACATAGGGCTAATTTTGCATGCTTGACTAGCGCTTGGTCACATGGTCATGCCTGACTAGTGCTGGGTCACATGGCCATGCATGCACCAGCAGTGGCTTGATGTGGCAGAGCGAGGCAAAACGCACATTGCTGGCGTCAGTTTTCAGGTCGGTGAGCAAGAGCCTCATCGTGCCCAATGTGACCGGCACATCTGGGCTCACATCTAGCCCCATGCACAAGGAGAGAGAAGGACCAGACACTTTGCCAGAGAGGAGCCCCTCTGCGGTGAAGTGTCGGGTACTTCTCTCTCCTTGTGCATCGGGCTGGTTGTGAGCCCAGATGTGTGTCATTGGGCTGGTGAGCCCAGATGCGTGCATTGGACTGGTTGTGAGCCCAGATGTGCCGGTCACAGTGGACACGATGAGCATGATGGGCATCTTGCCGACCAGCCTGAACACTGATGCCAGCAATGTGTCTGTACCCTCAGCTCTGCTACACTTGACAGCTGCAAGTCACTGTGTGCCTTTTATGTGTTGATCATATGCACCAGCTGTGATTCACAGCTTTGGTCAGCATCAGCAGCAGTGTGGTCTGATGATGACCGCCGAAATATAATTGTTTATCGAAGGTTTTCCAGAGGGAAAGTTTGAAGAAATTACATTTGTGTTGAGAAAAACAGAGGACGTTGTTGTTATTGTAGGCTGCTGGGGAGGTGGCAGGCGCTGAAGCTGGTGATGAAGCAGAAGAAGAGGACGCTGATGCTGATGACAACAAGTAGGCGCTCAGACTGTATTCCAGCCTATTCACAATGCTGTGCATTGCATTGCAGTGCATTGCATTGCATTGCATTGGGTTTTTGATTCTGTCAAGCGGTCATTTCTGAGAAAGCAGTGTGCACATCCTCAGGAGCTATGGCTTGTCATGGCCATGTGACTACATGGCCAGACTCATGGTCACATGTTACTACAACCAGTCAATGTTAACCAGCGTAAACTGTTTCTCATCAAGTGAGGCACCCTACCCCCCCAACCCCCCGGCGCCCCCGGCCCCAGTCAGTGATTGGAACCTGTGTAACTTAGCACCTCTTGTTTCTTTCCATGCATGTAACTGCAGCTAAACCCTCACGTTTTCCTGAAGCACACAGCTACGCCCATAGCTTCAGCTAAAAGACTGAAGCTGTATCTCTTACCTGAACCCTCATTTTCTTCAGGGAGCCATCAGACAGCAGGCCTCGTGAAGCCTCCATTCCCATGAGCACATCCACAGCAGCAGACCCAGACCGCCCCGGCCCCCCCTCAGAGCCTGGCCCATCCACTGCCTTAGTGCCCCTGGCCGGCGCTGACGAGGATGAAATGATGGAGGATGTGGCTCAGATGGCTGGCGGGGGACAGGTGTCAGGACAGGATGCACTTACCAACCTGGAAACCACTCTGAGGCCTGTGGAGAAGTATGCTGTGCGCTTCCTAGAAGAGGTGGGATCCTGTGTGTCTGTCACGGACACTGTGTGTCAGTGCCATGAATGCTGATGGGCTGATGGCAGTCGGCTATCAGGCCATGGCTCTAGACTGCAACGCTGGTCAGGCATGCTGCAGTAAAACATCTCCACAATGTAGGAATGTCGTTTTTACTGTCCCCAGAATTTCTCTATTTCGATTTCCAAGGTAGTGATGACATTTCTGAATTAAATAGACGTTTCAGGATTGAAAAGAGCTGACAACCTCACACGTGGTGGGTGCTGAGTTAAGCGCCATAGCCTCTTGGCAAATCTAAGCAAGACACCACCAACTGGCTTGCTTCTATGAACACTGTTTGATGCTGTGTAGAAGAGCTGTAACTCTTGTTCCTGCTGCCTGTTGCAGGCCGATCTACAGAACACTTCCTGTTTGACACAGTGTACTGCTGGCTGTCTGCATTGCGGCCATTGATGTTCGACGCATACACTCTGATACACTGACCGCAATGCATCACTGAAACTGGCCTGTGGTCACCTCAAACCGTATTTGTCAAATCACATGCATGACATGGCATCCAGGACAGTGTGGGGGCATATAAGCAGCCACATTGCATATCTGTCATGTCAAAGCACGATGGCAGGCACAGGTCAAGCAAATAGTTGCTGTTGCTGCCACTGCTGCTGCTGCTGCATGCAACTTGCATGCAGCTCACATGCAGATCTTGCATGTCTGTCTGTCTCACTCACTCTCTTTGTCTCCAAATTAGCAACATCGCTGTGTTTGCGCAGATGCAACGGCAGACTGCAGCCGAGAGCGCTGCTGCTGAAGCGGAGCAGCTGGAGATGCAAGAGCAGGAGTGGAACATGGCAGACCTGGAGCGCATCCAAGAGCAACAGGTATGGTCTTTGCTTTCTGAACACTGCAGTGTGTGTTGCATTTCATGATGCATCTGCAATTTGGAAAGTATGCATGCTCAAGATATACAGTCAATGTCATCATCACATCATCAATACATCATCACAAAATCATCACTACATCGTTGCCAATGGCATATGCAGCCCTCAGCAATCCTGGCTCCTTCCGTCCTCTGTACTTTCCTGCTTGTCAGTTCAGCATGTGGCCTTGCTTGTTGCTTGTACTAGCTGAGGCGGATCAGCAAAGTGAAGCTGAGAGGATGGCAAAATAGTGCCTTTGGCAGCAGCAGACATGTCCTGCATCCTTCCTCCTTCCTTGCCATGATCCCAATCTTCTTCTCCTCCATGAGCATCATATGCCGCTCACGTTCAACCCTTCTCCACGCAAAGACGAAGTGTACCTACCCCTACTCCTGGGAAATCATTCCTAGAGAGGACCTCAAGACGTCGTTTTGATGACGCCTGAAACATCTCCACAATGTAAAAACGCATTTTTCTGTCCCCAGACGTTTCTGAGTTTAGATTCCCAGTTTAGGGATGACGTTCCTAAAATACAGTAGACTTTCTGGGATTGAAAAGAGCTCATGCAACTGCTTACAGGAGGCTGACATGGATGAAGAAGGTGATGCTGAGAGGGCAGCTCAGTGGGACCTGGCAGCAGCAGATGCGGCATATAAAGCACAGGTGGAGGCGGCCCTGGCACAGCAGAGGGCTGTTGAAGAAGAGCAGCGCCTGCTGATGGAGCAGCTTGAGGTGAGCAGACCTTGTCTCAACTGGGCTTCAGCTGCTGAGTAGCGTGCAGTAACAGCAACGCGCCTGCAACAGCAGCAACAGCAGAAGGCCTGCAACAAATGTAACAGATGTGTGTTGTGAACTTGAGAGCTTGACTTGTTGACAACGTCAAGCTTCCAGGAAGGACAGAAGGCAGTCAGCATTGTAACACAATGTCTCCCTCCCGCACAACATTCACACAACATTCACATCTCCATCAAGTGCTTGCTGGTGCATCTGCAGGAGCAAGCAGCTGCGGCAGCAGCTGCCAGGGCAGAGGAAGAGGAGCGGCTGGCTGCCAGGCCACAGCGCAAGGCTGCGCCCAGACCTGTGCGCTCCAGAGCCGCCAGCCCCTCAAGTGACTCCGAGGAGTTTGACTCCCCAGTTGCTAGATACAGAGGTATGCCTCCTGCAACCTCAAAAAGAAGAGAATAGAAAAGACTATGCCTTTTGGCGTCAATCTAATGAGAAGCCAAGGATTATACCAGGCTGCCCAGATTTCTGCAACCCCACACTGTGGCAGAGTACAGAGGAAGGTGCATTGGTCTGGATCGTGCGCCTCAGATGCCCTGGCTCACTTGAGTGAGCACAGCACACTGCAGCCGACTCTAGAAGTGCTGTGTGTGTCTGTCTGTGAGTGTGTGTGTCTGTGAGTGTGTGTGTGTGTGTGTGTGTGACATGCAAGAACAGATGGGAACAGCTGATGTGACCATTCAAACATGGGTCACACCTGAAGTCCACCATCTCTGCTGTGCAATGCGGCATCTCAGGTCTCAAGATCAAGTCTGACAGAGTCTGAGCAGGCTTTATCTTGAGATTTGCAGTGCCACTTTGCAACGTGGTGATGTGGGAATTCAGGTAGCATGTTTGGACAAGGTCGGGACAAGCATGCAGCCTTGCAACCAAGCAAGCAAATGCCTGAACAACAGCGTGACTGTGTGTGAGCAAGCGTGTGACTGCTGTCTCAGCATCGACTGGATCATGACGAATGCCTCAGCGTCGGCTGAATGTGACCAGCGTCTCCATGCTGACTGATGCACAAGGCAGAGAGAGAGAGAGAGAAGGAGAGATATTTAGGGTGTGGGGAGGTTTAGGATTTAGGGGTTAGGGACTGATGCACAAGGCATAGATGGTGGTGCAGGCACACCTAGTAGGTACCTGGCAAAAGGGATTAGCTGGAACGCCTATAAATTATTATTAATATTGTTATTGATGTTAATATTATAGATGGTGGTGCAGGCAGCAGGTGGGCTGGGAAGCGTGAGCTGGATGAAGACCGTCCACTGGGACGCGGCATGCGCTTCAAGCAGGAGCCCGCCTACATCCAGGACTCCACTTTTGCTTCAGGTCTCACTATGCAAGCTATAGATTTATATGTATGTGCATTATGAGTAATATCATCAGTACGTGTATACTTATGTATATGTTTGTTAGTTATATGCATGTTTATATACACTGCCAGTAGCAGCATGGCATTACCTAAACGGATGCCAGGCAAAGTGCATTTGTCCAGCTGCAGCTGTTGTGCACCTGCAGCTACACAATGTGTCGCATATGTGCGGCAGAAAACGCTTGAGGTTGTCTGCTGTCTGATGTTGGAGGCCTGAGTTGCACTTGTCAAGAGCATGTGCGTATATCATGAGCATGCTTCATGCTACTCAGCAGAGAGCCTCTTGGGCATTCAGACATGAGGACAACATAGTCACAGCATAGTCACATCAGTGTAGTGTCGGAAAAGCCCTCATAGTGCTGCCAGGCGTCACCAAGCTGAATGCAGAAGCTGTTGGAGCTGTTCAAGCTGTTAACGCTGAATTTAGAACCTGTTGAAGTGCTCACACTGTGCCAGCCACAGTGCATGCATGACCAGCCTCACCTTTATCACATGCAAGCATGTCTGATGTGCCTACCGCACAGAACTGAATTTGGAAGTGTGTGCCTCAGGGTTGGACCCACTGTCACCGGCTGCAAGCAAGCGGCGGCGCACACAGTTCCCCTCCACCGGCCCTTCCAGGTTTGCCAGGACTGGCCGCTCCTCAGACCCACGTCAGCCTCCATCAGGTTGGCCTCACCTTGCTGTGCTTTCTTCTCTTGCACTTATGAGGCTTGCATGCGCAATATTCTGATCGCATTGCTGCATGCATGCAAGCTTGAGATTGTAATGGATGTTCAAGAGGCCAATGTGTAGATACTTGTTGCGATACAGATGCGTTCAGAGCAGTGCAATTTGTGCAGCTGCACCTTGCTGGATAAGTTGCCATACTGCTGTTGCTAATTTGCTCAGCAAGGTGCAGCTCCACAAATCATGCTGCTCTGAATGCACAGGTATGACAGCATCATGTGCAAAGTCAAAGTCTTCATATAATAGTCGTGCTGCATCCCACCATGTCCAGCAAGTTGCTCAGCCCGACAAACACCCAGTCTTTTGTTTCGATGACACCAGATCTTGCATGCGCTGCGCGCTGTCTTTCAAGCAGCATGTCTCTCCTCATAACCAGTTGCAGACACAAGCAGGCTTGATGCTTCCCACACTCCTATCATCCTTTGTGTATCATTTGCTGCTTATCGCTCATGCCTGTACAGCCCAGTATAATACTTGGCTTCTCATCAAACTGGCGCCGCAAGGCGTAGTCTTCTCTTTTCTTTTCTTTTGTTTTTTCGGATGGCTCATGGCTGAGCACAGCTCCTGGCTTCGTTTCACTCAGGCAGTAGTCATGCTTGTCCTTGCAGATGAAGCTGTACAAGAAGGTGGTAACGCACGGACAGCCGCACGACCTGCTCGGAGGCTGCCCCGCCATATCTTCTCACATGGCCCTGCTGCTCTCACTGCCAGAGGGGCGCCGGTCCAAATTTGGCAACCCTGGGAGGTCAGTGCTTCTTTCCTGACACCCTGTTGTTACGCACATCCACAAACCCTGTGTGATTTTGACTGACTAGCTGGACAATCAGTGAACACTCGCTCAACTGCTTGTCTTGGGATAGCTCAATGGCAATCACCTTGCATGCATTCAGACTATTGCTGTCGATGCCCAGACTGTTAGCACACCATGATAATGAAACTGTGGTAACAGCAATAACTGCCAACAGTAATCACACAAGCTTGTGCACTTAAGACGTCGATGCCCAGACTGTTAGCACACCATGATAATGAGACTGTGGTAACAGCAATAATTGCCAACAGTGATCACACAAGCTTGTGCACTTAAGACAATGCTCTGGGCAACTTGCAATCAGCACCATACTGAATAGTGCAGGTAGAGTCTTGTCCACATTTCCTGTGCTCAGCATCAACGATCGAGCATGGCCCATTTCTGTAGCTGTCTTGTTGCAAATTGCTGCAAAGGCCAAGGGCGCAGTGACCGATTCCCAGACTGTTGCTGAACATTGTAGCATGAAATGTGCCCTCAGCTCATCTGCATGTGCAGGCAGCAGAAGACTTGGTGCTGTGCGCAATGGTGCGATCAGCAATCACTGCTGCATTGGGCTTGCCTTTAGATGCCGCCCCAGGCAGCCACCCCACCGCCCCCCGCCCCTCCCCACCTACCTTCAACCCACAGCAGCCCGCAGGGCCACCTTCTCAACGGCCCCAGCCCATGGCCACCGCTCAGGCTGCCAGGCCGCCGTCCTACATGACCACAGCTACAACTCCAGGTTTTGGTGCTGGCGGTGGCATCAACACTGCCCCTAGGCCAGCTGGCCAGCAGGCTAGCAGTGTCAGTTCTCTGACAGCCTTGATTGGACAGCCGCTACCACCTGCTAGTCACCCACCTGCCCACCCCACTTCCACAGCTGCCTCGTCACCTGCCACAGCAGCTGTAGCGCCTGTCTCAGCACAGGGTTTTAGCGCTCCAGCTGTGGCCACTGCTCCCACCGCTGCTGTTGCCACCATGGCAGCTTCCAGCAGTGGCACCGGCCAAGCCGCCACAGGCAATGTGTCCATAGGTTTATCCCGGCCCGTGCCTGCTGTGCTTCAAGCCAGCACCCCACAGATGCCGCCAGGAGCTTCGGCTGTGGCCACCGCTGGCCCTCAGCTTACCAGTGCGGCAGCAACTGCTGCACATCACTCAGCCACTGCTTCAGGGATCCCCAGCATGTCCACAGCAGCACTCTCTCAGCCGCCAACCAATACAGCTGGTGTGCAGCTGCCCAGTGCTGCTGCACCACAGCTGTCAAGCACATCTGCTGGCCTGGGTGGCCAACCCCCCCAGCCTGGATTTGCCTCACTGCTAGCCACCGCATCTGCAGCGCTACCAGGGACCGCAGCAGCGTCTAGACCAATGCCAAGCAGCAGCAACATACTGCTACCACCAACCGTGCTTCCTGCTCAGTCCTCAGCGGCTGCGTCCCATGCACCTGCCTCTACCAATCAGCAGCAGCAGTTCTCAGGAACAGCAGCTGCGTCACAGGCTGCCAGGGCATTTGCCCCAGCTGCTAGGGCTGTTTCTGCTGGTGTTGGGCCGGGCCAGGGCGCTGGGGGTACCAGGACTGCTGCAGTGGGCGCGGATGTTTGGCAGCTTGCGTCTGATGTCATGGCAGCTGGTGGCACCGCCACCACAGCTGCGGCTGTCACCACCGCAGCACAACAGGTACAGCTTTGCAACCATGACACAGAGTGCACTGGTATCATTCCCCATAGTAAGGAGGAAAGGCTGCTCAGAGTACATACCAGGTGGTACGCCAGCAGTGCATCTCCTCTCTTGTCATCAGCATGTCATGTTGGTCCATTTTTCTGCACACAGCTTCTACGATGTCCACCGAGGTGTCCCATGCTCTCTTGTACAGCGTGAATACTTCTGACATATAGACACACTTGCCATGCAGGCGAAGAAGAGGTCTGCCAGCGACTGCCGGGCTCGCTTTCTGATGCTTGTCAGGGCCAGGCAGGCTGCCCTAGCCCCCCAAATCTACCACCGCCTCCCCCCCCCTCCCCCACCAGCTGCTGCCCGACCTTCTGCTCCGGCTGCTGCCACAGCTCCCAGTCTTCCTGCCCCTGCTGGGCCACTTCTCACAGCTGCTTCCACTGTGCCTTTTAACCCATCTTCCACCGCTGCTCCTCAGCCAACAGCTGTGGTTGCCCATATGCAGCACCCACCCACTGCCTCTCTGCAGATTGCCTCTGCTCTGGCTGGGCAGCCAAGCAACCCCGTGCCACAGCCCCCATCAAGCAGTGTCGCTGTCCAGCCTGCTGTTCGAGCCACTGCTGCTTTGCAACCTGCTGCAGTACTGCCAGTGGTGGCCACAGCTGCCGCAGCACCTGCTCCTGTGGCGCCACTGCTGACCAGTGCACAAGCTGGTGCCCAGACACAAAGCATGCAGAGCAGTCAGCCTGCTGTCTCTACTGCCACCATAGGGCTATCAGGCAATCAGCCTGCATCAGCAAATCTCCCATCACCAGGAAATGTGAGCCGTGCATCAGTCCCAATCAACACGGTGTCATCATTTCCTATGGCAGCTTCGGCAGCAGCTACCAGCAGACAAATGGGGCCTCTTGCTTCGCTGTTGCCAGGTCAGTTTGCTGCAGCTGTGGCCGCAGCTGCAGCCGCCGACACCACAGCTGTGCCAGGCCGTGGGCGCGGCGTCCAGCTGGTTCACAAGGCCAGTTTGGATGTGTTGCGTCTGAAGCTCAGGCTGGTTGACCTGGTTCAAGGCAGTGCTGCTCTGCAACCTAAGGTCAGTTGGCATTGGCTATGGTCAACTTCTTTCATTCTTGACCATGTTGCTGTGCATGTTACTGTGCACGTTACTATGCATGGCACTGTGCAAATCACCATACATGTTACTGTGCATATTCTGTGGTTGCATTAGACTGATTGATAGAAAGGTTGTCAGGTGCGCCTCTCATCACACCAATGTTGGATGCAGCTTGCTGGTTTGAATTTTCGCGTGTAAGAGATGGGTTAAAGGCATGTAAGGGCATGAAAGGTAGAACATGTAAGGGCATGGAAGGGTCAAGGGGTCAGATGCGGCCTTGCCCTGCAGCCTGCTTGCCTGCCCAGGTCAAAGGTCATGTAACGGTTCAGGCATAACTGCCAAATGAAGGAAGGCAAGTCATCTACAACAGCCGTTTGAGATGACAGCACTTTCATCAGATCCCTGTGCCAGAGCGTGCAATCATTTTAGGCTCTGCCTCTTTATGCAAACCCATTTGCAGCACTGTGTGTGGGGTGCTACACCCCCCTGACTTTGAGATGGGGGCCCAATGACTGATCCGTCTGTGTTACTTCAGGAGCTGAGACAGGCCTTCAGTCAGGCTATTGCTGCTGCAGCAGCAGAGACCCAAGCTGCTGCAGCTAGCAAGCCCCCTTCACCCTCCCAGTCCCCCTCCATCACCCCTGCTGTGACCCCTGCTCCTGCTGCACCCACCCAGCCACCTGTCATTCAACAGTCACAAGCGCACCTTCCTTCACAGCTTCAGCCCCAGCTTCAGTCTCAGTCACAGCCCCAGTCACCGCTTTTGTCATCTCAGAGTGGAAATGCCCTCGCCACATCCTTGTCATCTGGTGCTGCTGCTACAGCTTCAACTGCACCTGCGGCTGCAGCTGTGGTGCCTGTTGCAAGGGCTTTCCCAGGAGGCCCCTCACAGAACCCACCACCCAGGCCAGGCATCTTCTCCACTTCTTCATCAGGTAGGTTCATCCCTGTTGTGTGTCACTATTTGGCTGTGAGACTCTTTCACCTGGACTGTCTGTCTGTAAAACTGATATGCGGGCCGTCCATGTACACATCAAGACTCTATCTCCTGGAGCGTCTGTCTGTACAAATGTATGTGCAGGCCTTCTTCGTACATAGCAAGCATGTTAGCTTATAGCAAGTTGTCCATCATCATACGGCCTGTATGTCATTGATCATTTGGCCAGGCCATTGCATCTGTGCAGCTGTACAGCGCAGCACCCTCGACCATCGCAGTACATACATACCCTCACACGGACATGTGAGCGCATGGCTTGTCACTGAACCGACTGTTTTTGTCAGGAGTTTCTGGCTCCTTTGCGATACCCTCGGTGGTGTCTGGTGCTGAAAAAGCAGTCAAGGATTTGGAGCAGCTAGCCGCAGCTGATCCAGAAGCCCTCATAGACTCCATAGAGGAGCTGTTGCCAGCTGGCACCAGTCAGGGTGCTGGGGTTGCTACGGGGGTCAGTGCAGGGCTGGTTACAGGGGTTACTGGCCTTGCAGACCCAGTCTTGAGCAAGAGCAATGGGTCACTCACTCAAGGTGGGAGTTACAAACCTGCTGTGAAATCTGGCCCAAAGTTGCTTCACTGCTGTGCTGCTCAGGAGGATGTTGCACCCTAGCAGCGCCCGTACGCATTTAATTTACTCTCAAGCATTGTCTTTTCCCTTTTTGTTTACCCTCAAGCAGTGCATTTTCCCCTTTTGTTTACCTTTTGTTTACCCTCAAAGCAAGTAACTTTCCCCCGTTGTTTGCACAACAACAGGCTAGAAAGTTGTGTGATGGGGTGCAAAGTTTTCCACTTTGGCAGCGTGGTCCTGTCAACAAGGGCTTTCAATTCTCTTTTGCAACCATTACATTGCAGTCTTCATAGGTTACAATGCAGATGCTGCAGCAAGCGTTGGCATTGACTGCAGCCCTGAGGAGGCACTCATAAGTTGGTTGTTGCAATGTTGAAGTGGCAAAGCTGACTGGACACACACTGTGTGTGATGCAGCAGATGAGGGGGGCAGTGGGGCAGTGGAGGTGGGTCTGCAGGAGGCCGTTGACATCCTGACAGCGGCCACCAAAGGCTGCGGCAGCTATGCCAAACCCATACTGCGCCACATCACCACCGTTGCAGAGTTTGCCAAGAGGGATGGGGTGCAGGTATGCAATTTGTCTGACCTGCATGGCCTCAGCGCCATGTGCACAGAGTGGATGTATGGTATGGAGTGCTGTGTGATTCCAGGTGTAGTGCTCCAAATATGCAATTCCTCTGGTCAAAGTGTTCCAAATATGCACATCCTCTAGTCTGCATGGCCTCAGCGCCATTTGCATTGATTGGGTGTGTGGTGTGAAATGCCGTGTGCAAGGGATGACTTGCTGCATACCTTTGAAGCATCATGATCAGGGCAATGACATGGCAAGCCCCGTGTTTGGATATAAGCTTACCATAGTCATACAAGCACAGGTCTGCATTTCTAAATTACTGGCACAGCAGCAAGCTGGCTGGGCATTGCCATCACTTGCCCTTTTGGTGAGCAGCATGCTGTGCATTGCAAGCAAGAGCTTAGCCATGTACCGAGTCAATTCTTGCAAACAATATGAGCCAGGGTAGGTCACACAGCAGCAGACTTGTGCTCCCAAATGTCCTGCTGTCTGTCCTCCTAGCAGTTCTGCTAACAGTCCTCCTGACTGTCCTGCTAACAGTCCTGCTATCCTGCTAACAGTCCCATGTTCTTCTTCTGTTGACGTATTTTTGACATCAAGCACCAGTATCACCCACTTTGTCAAACCCTGCTTTGCTTGCAGGCAGCAAATGACGCCCTGCTGAAGCTGCTACAGGTTCCCAAAGCTGTGCCCCAGCATGCCATCTCTCAGCAACATCAACAGCATGCTATCTCTCAACAGCAGCAGCAGCATCAACAAGCACAACAGCAGCAGCAGCAGCAGCAGGTCCGCCCTCTGCAGGCTGCTTCTGCACAGCCAGCTACTGGTGTCACCTCCCATGGGATGCTGACCCAACATCTACAACCCACAAGCACGGCTGGTACAAGCCAGCAGCTGCCGTTTGGTGCTTTGCAGCTGCAGCAGCAGAGACCGCAGTTGCAGCAGCAGCTGCAGTTACAGCAGCCGCAGTTACAGCAGCAGCAGCAGCAGCAGAGACAGCAGCTGCTGCCGCAGCCGCACCAGCAGCCGCCTCAAGTACCACAGCTGTGGCAGCAACCTCAATCAGGGTCAGTCAGCGCTGCCCCCAGTCTGCCAACAGGGGTCAGCTTTCTGCAGGCGCCGACATCCAGCCTTGGACCACAAGCAGCTCTTGCAAGTTTGGCCCCTTTGGCTGTGCAAATCAGTGCTGCAAATCTAGCTGGCATATCTCAGCCTGGCCTAGCAGCACTGGGCAATCAGTTGATGGATCAGTCCAGGGCTGGTGGAAGCTTAACACAGCAGATGCCTGTGATGGCTTTGCCAGCTTCCTTGGTGCTTTCTGGTGTGCCTGTTGGCACATCGCAGCCTGCAGTGTCCAGCGCACCTGCTGTCTGTGAGGGTCACAGAAATGCATGACAGCTTGACAGTTGCTATGCCTACTGATGTTTTTGAGGGGCTAGGATGTAGTTGTATTCTTGCCATGCCACTGGTGCAGTGCGTACATCCTGCTGGCATACCTGTATCCTGACTCTGCTGTTCTGTTTTTGCTGTCCTTGTTTTGTTGATCTGGCAGTACATCTGTATTTGATTTGCTTGTCCTAGGATAGATCACCGGCCCATGGTCTGCCATGTCTCAACATTGCCTCGTTTACCCAGCAGTGTCTGCATTAACAGCGTATACTTTGAAGTGCACGAACAATCATTTACATTATGCGTACTCTGTAAGAAGGCCAGCAGCTGCGATGTAAATCATGAGGTATTGAGTTGAGTCGTGACTGATAGGCTACTGCTGCTAGCCAAAGCATAGCACGCTGTGTCAAGCTTTGTGGTGTCACCCGACAATTGACGTGCCTCAAGCTTAATGCAGAGGCCAAACCTGGTCAAGGTACGGCATCCACCTTGACACTCCATGCTCTGTTTAAGCACTGGGGGCAAGGTGTTGAGAGAGGATGCTACAAGAAAGGAATCCCATCATTCCTTCCAGGTCTGATTGACTAGGCCTGTATAGTCCGCGGGTGTCCTTATTTGTAGCATCAATACAGCAGAGTCTGAAATCTGACTTGTGTATAGGTCGCAGACCTGTCCACTCTCACCTACTTCCAATTACATAGCATACTCGCTTGCAGAAAAGGGGGGGGGAGAGGGGCAAAGTGCACCCATTCAATAAGTAGCTGAACTAACCATCACCTGCAACAGACGCTCCCAGATGTCAGTCTATTGCAGCAGCTACACCATCAGCAAGCAGCTATGCCTTCAGCGGTACAATCTGCTAAATGCTTCATGAGCGAGCTGCGCAATACCCGAAACAACCTGGCCGTGCGACGTCATAGACTACCTCAAGAACTACGGAGGTCTGCTTCAATCACAACTGCATAATGCTGGCAAACAGGCAAAACAAGCAAGACACCCGGTAAAAGCCCCAGTCAAAAACCAAAATCTAGCTACAGTCACGTGGTCATGTCAGCTACTGCCACTGAAAGCTTTTTCCAAGTCAGCCGGTTCATGAGGACTGTCTTCATTGCTCTGGTGCTGTTGGTCCATATCTCGGTTTGGAACAGAGCTATAGTGCTTGGAGAACGAATGTGCCTGGTGATGTAAACTAGGTGAGCCTCTGTCAGCAGCGGTCATCTCTGTCTCGCCAGATTGCTCTTCATGAAATGACCCACCCTGAGCAAATTTGATCTTTGGAGGGCACCAACCCCCACACACCAAGGATCGGACAACAGCCTTTGTGGCAACAGACACCAGCAGAGACCCAAAACCAATCACCAGAGCAAACAACCATTCGCTGCCAGCTTGTTTAGTCACAGAGAAGAAGGATGCGACTGGTGTCAGCATGATGATGACCTGGAGAGTGACTATGATGGTGAAGACATATAGGAAAGCTCGGCTTCTCCACAGTCCAGCAAAGATGTTGAACTCATGCTTGATTTTGCGGGCATTTAGCATGTTGAAGATCTGCGAGGCCACATACAGCATTCTCAATCATCTGTGATGTGTGCGTACAATGATACATATCAAACAACATCTGCTGGGGATGTGTATGTTGATCTGGTTGTGGCATGTGGCACATGCCAGCTGCATACAAGGCTGCTTACTGTTCCAGCTGACACACAAACAACATAAGCTTGTGCAATGAACAAAAGGCACAGGTAGGGGCAAACAAGGGGTAATCAAGGGGCAAGCAAGATGCAGAACAACCAAGCAGAAGTGACTGGCAAGCAGAAGCGCACTGAAGGGGCAGACACAAGGCATGTAATGAGCAGATAATCAAGAGCGGACACCAATCAATGGGCAACATGAAGGGCAGACATAAGGCATCCAATGGGCAGCCATGTAAGAGGCAACACCAATGAATGAGCATCACAAAGGGCAGCCCTCAAGCCAAATGAGGGGCAACATGAAGGGCAGACCTGAAGCCAGATGAAGGGCAACATGAAGGATGACTTGAAGGGCAACACGAAGGGCAGACCTGAAGCCAGATGAAGGCATTGAAAACAAGGGAGTTGGTGGCAGCAGTGGCCTCTGCCTTGCGCTGTGCCAACTGCTGTTCTCCTCTCGTGTACAAAGCCTCAAAGTCCTGAAAGCGTGGGCAGTCAGTGCTGTTGTCATGCCCACTGCAGTATTCACCACTCTGTGGGGCACGTGCTGCACTCCCCATCCCCGTTAACACTACAAAGTGGTGTTTCACCTGCAAATGGCAACATGGATCACCACTGGTTTTTGGGAAAACTCGAAAACGACATTTAAGAAAAGATGGGAACTCTTTGTCAGATTGCTTGGTTTCTGATATGGTAGAAGCTTTTCACAAAGAAGGCCCACCACATCTAGGAAGGCATGAGCAGCTTCAGTAAATTACGGCCTGCTGGTCATGGCTTGTGTTGATACAAAGAGAGTGAGGTCCTGCATTGAATGTGAGGTCCTGCATGGAAAAGTGGTTTGCAACAGCATGCGCTGCTCTGTAGATCTGTAATGTGCTGTGCTCTTCTCGCAGCGCTCCTTTCATTGCATGAGCTGTCACATCTATGTTGTCAGTGGCTCAATCTCAACACACGAGCATGAACTTGATGACTTGCCGTGTAAATAGACATCCTCAGGTTCATCTTGAACAAAGCAAGGGCCAGCACAATGGGTCTGCCATGTACACATCCCACTTGTGCAGCAGCAGACACTTTCAGTGCACATGCAGAGGTCAAACATTCTACCTTCCAGGTAGACACCACCATCTTGAACCAAGCAGGGGTCTTCAAGGCTGCCAGGCACACAGCACAGGTCTACCCCACTGGGGTTGGGCACAGGAATGTCTGTCTGTAGGCTGAAGGGGGGTGCCCTTGTCATGTTGACCAGGGTGTAGGTGGGGCACGCACTGGGGGTGGTGTCATATGCTGGCAGCCTTGCGGGGGCTCCATAGAAAATCAGCATCAACCAAAAGACCTGCAACATGATAGATGCACTGTGAGTCCACTATTCACAAGGGACTCTCCAGCTAGAAGGAGGGCACAAGCTACTGCTGCTCCTTGGACAAACTGCTGAGGGTACATCTTACGCCCTTCTTCTGGATTCTCCCCATATGGGGGTGAAAGGGG